>Ga0307945_1000660_pt1 | contig 24475 bp, 27 predicted proteins | sample OrgLakmetagen228_FD_201818 | JGI IMG/M metagenome (GOLD analysis project Ga0307945, IMG submission 201818) | Saline water microbial communities from Organic Lake, Antarctica - #228 | ecosystem: Environmental > Aquatic > Non-marine Saline and Alkaline > Saline | place: Antarctica: Organic Lake...
CTAATGAAAGTAGCAGTACTAATGAAAGAAAGATGATGACATGGGGGCACCGGTGGCAGTACTAATGAAAGTAGCAGTATTAATGAAAGAAAGATGATGACATGGGAGCGCTGGTGGCAGTATCAATGCAAAGATGATGGCATGGGAGCACCGGTGGCATTGGCCTGTGTTATTGTAAAGATGAAAGGCTTCACCAATTTCTGGCCTTAAATCGTCATACTGAGTAAGCCTTATAATTTTTGTGTACATGCGGGTGCTACAAAATTACCGAAGAACAAAGGGTACTCACAATACGCACGCAAACACACATGAACACACACACGTACGCACGCAAACACGCAAATGTACCCGCACACACATACACACACTCACACATACACACAAACAAACACATACAGCAAAGCACGCACCTTCCTCAGCTCCTCCCAAATTTGCATTGCTAGCTCACGTGTAGGCGTGAGAATCAAACCACCAAGACCATCAAACTTGGTCCATTTTGTCCGGAACAGCTTCTCTACCAGCTGCAGGAGAGAAAAAGGGAACACAATATATTAGGTAGTGGCGAAATAGGTAGTGGAGAAAAGCAAACAGTGGAGGTATGTTGCGTTTTGGTGACCCTACATGGCATGCGCATGAACCTTCAGGTGAGGTAGGAAAAATAAACACGATCGCAGTAATGGCTACAGGCAAGTAAAGGATGGACGTCGTGCTTTGGAGACCATACATGACATGCTCTCAGGAACCTTCAGAAAAAACGCAATCATAATCATAGCTCAAAGTATGTAGTAAGAAGCGCTTGAGAGGGACATTGGAATATTGGAATACATTGTGCTTTGGAGGTCAGTTGTGGCATGCTCATAAAGCTCACCTACGACCAAACTAGGGCATGTCTTTGTTATTAGTTTCTTCACTAATCCTAAAACTAAACAATAAACCCTCAGCCTCATTTTGACCATGGTCTATGGTGCTAAGAGGGCGTGTGTGTATATGCATGTGTGTGCGTATGTGTTGGGCAGTGGGGCAGAGCTCACAGGTATGGAGAATGCCAGGGTTAACCTACACAGCAAACCAATGCTGCATAGCACTACACGACAATGCAAATCATGAATTAAGATCACCAGCAAAGCACATCACCAGCAAAGCACTCACAGGTATGAGGAAAGCCAGGGTCTTCCCGCTCCCTGTCTTGGCTGCTCCAAGGATGTCCTTACCTGACAGAGCACAGTTGGTAGTGTGTGTGTGTGCGAGTGCGTGCACGTTGTACAGGTGTTATAGTGTGTGTGTGTGTGTGTGTGTGTGTGTGTGTGTGTGTGTGTGCGCGCGTGTGTGTGCGTGTGCGTGCAAGTGTGTGTGTGCATGTGCGTGCAAGTGTGTGTGTGCGTGTGTGAGTGCGTGTGTGCACGTTGTACGTGTGTGTGTGTGTGCGTGTGTGTGTATGTGTGCGTGTGCGTGCGAGTACGTGTATGTGTGTGTGCGTGTGTGAGTGTGTGCACGTTGTACGGGTGTGATAGAGTGTGTGTGTGTCCAAAGACGTCCTTTTTTGACAGAGCGCAGTTGTTAGTGCGTGTGTGAGCGCGTGTGTAAGTGTGTGATAGAGTGTGTGTCTCCTAATGTGTGCACGTCGTACGTGTGTGGCAACGCGCGCGTGTGTGTGTATGTGTGTGTGTGTGCAAGGATGTCCTTACCTGACAAAGCACAGTTAGTAGTGAGTTTACGTGTGTGTACGTGTGTGATTGTGCGTGTGTTTATGTGTGTGCGTACAAGTGTATGCTGTGCGTGCTAAAAAAGGAGCCAGTGTGTTAAATGCTGTATATTGTGTACGTGTGTGTATGTGTGAGTTATTTTTGTGTTTGTATATAAACGCGTGACTACATAGGAAACGGTTGAGCGTGCGTGTCTGCAGATGCACAAATCATTTTGCCTTGGTTGGCATTTTCTTGGATCAATACGATTACATGCTGCACAAACGGTGATGTTTACATCACTTCTGTGTTATTGCTGCTAGGGAGTAAGAGGCACTTATTGCGTTAACGCATCAACACTATGCTTGCATAGTCTGCGAGAGGGAATAGGGAAGAGAGAGAGAGAGAGAGAGAGAGAGAGAGAGAGAGAGAGAGGGAGAGAGAGAGAGAGAGAGAGAGAGAGAGAGAGAGAAAGAGAGAGAGAGAGAGATCCATGCGTTACAACTTGGATCGGCCAAAGCCATACATACGTATGTAAATACAGTGTAAAAATACACTGTATTATAAGCAAGGAAACTACCATACGTACGGTCAGATACGGTGTACATACACGGTTCTGGCCAGCCCTAGTTATTACATTAGCACCATGCTTGCATAGTATCTCCTAAACTGAATTGATATTCCACTGTTGGCACTACACATTTTGCACATAAGTGGCAATAACGTTAAAGCATTGATAGAGGAAACAGATCATGTCACCCCTGGACAACCGATAATAGTGTTGGCCAGAGGCACTACTGTGTTACGGCGAATGTACGACAACTTAAGCTGGAGAATCTCCAAATACACGATCATATACACAGGGTTGACCATAACCGTATATATACACCGTACATGACCGTATATTTGGTGAACTCCATGCCAAAAATACCTTATATGTACCGTATATATATGGTTTTGGCCAACCCTACATACACGGTATTTTTGGCAAAAATGACTGGTGTTTTTGCAGAGGGGGTCGACGGAGCAAATGTCCTGAAATGTGATGTTTTTGATGCAGACCATATTTGATGGACATATTTAAATGGCCCACAAAGTTCGGGGCCAATCGGACCACCCCAGTGGTCTGGGTGGAATTCCAGTTCAAAATTTGGCACTGAGTTTTCACATTTTAGGCCACCACTCCCCAATCAGAGCCTCTTTTCATCCCAGAACAAAACGGCAGCACTTCCTTTATGATACTAAACCATCCTGGGTTTTAAAGAGTAAATTTGGTGAGAGTTGGTTTTCCACCTTTTAGGCACCCCTTTTGTTGATATTTAAAGGGAAATGGGCCAAATTGGAGTATCTGACCAACTACTGGGTCATTTGCACCATTTTTTTGCAATGACATTCTTTATCGAAATTTAGATGATAAAAAAATTGACACAATTTAGGTCAGTGGGTGGTGAGATATGAGAGAATGGTGGTGAAAAATAGGGTTCACGCCGCGCAAAATTATACATTGGCACCCTAGCTGGCAACATTCAAGCTCAGGTGCTATCAGCAGCCTCTGGGTACTGAGCTTGATTGTTGCCAGCTGGGGCGCCCATACTCAGTTCACATTTCAGAAGTACCCCTTTTTCAGGCCTCCGTCGACCACCTCTGGTGTTTTTGGCTGGAAATGACCGTTTGTACAGTCGTATACGGTGTGTGCACACAGTTCTGGCCAACCCTAGTTATGTGGACCGGCTTGCTATATATGGAGTAAATATGGTGTTTGGACTTGCCGGCCAGAGCGTGAGGTAGGGTCGCTCTATGCACAGTCTCCAGGGTCACAAACTTATGTGAACACCTGGTTTGCTATATACGGTATGGAGTACATATGGTGTTTGGACTCACCGGCCAGAGCGTGAGGCAGGGTCGCTCTTTGCACAGCCGTCAGGGTCACAAACTTGGCAGCCTTGAGCCCATTCTTGGTGTACTGCAATGCGTGAAATGGCATGAAATCACTGACATACAGGTGTACATATTTGGTGCGTGTGCACGCGGGTGTGTATATGCTGTGAGGAAGACGTGTGTCCATCCATGCATATATACGCGTAGGAGAGATAGGCAGAGTATGCACACACTCAAGCATACAAGCACATATACACACACGCACACAGTGTGCACTAAGGCACAAGCTGAACTCACTTGCGATAGCGGCAGGTTCTCAAAGGTTCGAGCAGATGCGTAGCCACCAGAATCAGAGGGCGTTGCTGCTAAAGGATTTGTTCCACTAGGAGGAGCGCCGGCAACAATTTCACTGTCAAGCTGCTCAATTTCCTTGGCCTGAGTAATGCACATGTGCGTGTGCGTGTGAGTGTGTGTGTGCGTGCTTGCGTGCGTGTGCTTGCGTGCGTGTGTGTGTGTGTGTGTGTGCGTGTGTGTGTGTGTGTGTGTGTGTGTGTGTGTGTGTGTGTGTGTGTGTGTGTGTGTGTGTGTGTGTGTGTGCGTGCACGTGCACGTGCACGTGCGTATATGTGCATGTGTGTGCATGTGTGTGTATGTGTGTGTGTATGTGTGCATGTGTGTATTCGTGTGCGTGTGCGTGTGCATGCGTGAATGGGTGTGTGTATGCGTTTCTGAGAGCATGCATGCAAGCAAGTTTTACCTCGTGGAGGCTCTTCTTGGACAGCTTCTTCTCCTCATGCTTTTGCTTAGTCTTTTGCTTTCCCCCTTGCTGGTTCTTACCCATCGTGCTCCCACCAAGTGTGACTTGCCTGAATTGCAATACCCTGTAACTACTGCGAGCAATACCAAAATTATTAAAAATAATAAAATAAAAGCTGGCGGCTGATCTCTCTACCCGCGTCCTTCTCATGATTCCCTTTATAATTAGCGAATTAAAACAGTTGGTTCTTTCTTAATGGAGCCTCACGCAGACAACTTATCCATATCCCCAAACGGATCTGGATGGCACCACAGGAAGAGGGAGCCACGGGGTCCCCACTCCACCAAGAGTAGCTCCTTTATCGGCGTCGGTCTGGTGGGTGGAAGTGTAGGGCATGTATTCACGACCGCAGGACGAGATAGAGGCGGCAACGCGTACAGTGTATTAGCTGCTTGGTACTAGAACTAGCCCAGTCTTAGCAGCGCCAATCATAGTCATGGGCACCTGCTTGATTTGCCAAAAGCCATGACATGAAAGAGGTGTTTGAATACATCTGTTGACAAAAACGCGCAGGTAAAGCACACGCCATCCAAGCAATATCACAGGCGTCCAGATGATGCTGTGAAGTGGGAGGTATTAGGGTGCAGGGTGACTACAAGGTCATACGTCTCTGTGCTTGTTTTGCTATTTGTAGGAGGCTCTTTCTCTTGCTGGAATAAAATGCCTAGGCACTCTTAAAATGCTGGCGACAATAGAGGTTATTGACGGCCTATTCGGAAGCACCATTGCTTTGCCATGTTACCCTGCACTCAGGTTCTATTTATTAATACCCGTACGAACAATATATCACGCCGCAAAAATATTGTTTTTGGGGGGTGCGGCGAGCTCACATCCCCTGAAATATATAAATAGTTGAGGGGGTGCGGATTGGTGCGGATTGAATTTAAATAATTACTTTTGAGTTTTTGACGGGTCATGAGTGGGAAAGAGCCCCCCGAGAGCCCTATCATGATAGGGCTGATCAGCCCCCATGCCCCGATGCCCCCATGCCCCGAGAGCCCTATCAGCCCCCGAGAGTAAGGAGAGGGATGGTGATGATACTTGAGTTAAGAAAGACTAGAAAACCAGTGCCAGTTGATGTACAATGTACAATGGATGACAGAGTTCAGCAGAACCAGACTCAGTATGATATTTCTCAGTGCACTTGGACAAAAACTATGTTAATGTGTTATGGAATGCACCTCTGAGTCCCTTGGTGCGGTTCTGAGGGCATTTTGCCCCTGCGGATTGGTGCGGCAAGCACCAAATTATATATTGAGAGGGGTGCGGATTGGTGCGGACAGGGTAAAAATAACTCTTTTTTTGAGGGGTGCGGAACGAGTACATGTCCCTACGGTAGCTACAAATTGTGTCTTTTACACTCGCCTTGTTTAAAAACCCATCTCTCTGTCTTTCCCTCCTTTGCGCTCACGTTTCTTTATTCAATAAGGAACATGGATGGAGCAATTATAAAAAAGTCCTGCAAAGTTTCTCACATTCCTTTCTCCTCTGTCAGGCGCACATCTGGAGTCCTCCTGAAGCGGGCAGCAGCAAGGGAAAACAACTGCACCTGGGTTCCTACAGCAGTGAGGTTCATGCTGCAAGGTGCGTGGCATCTGCGCATGTTTTTTGCTGGGAAGCGTCCTTGGTGAGCGCAAAGTGTGCAAGTTTTGTTTGTGCTCTCTTGCGTTGCTTGTTGGCTGGAAATCCATTATTCAATCAAATGTTTAGTATGCAGTTGTCTTGTTCAGGGCTTTTACATTAGGAGCGTCCACATCCACATTCCTAAGTTCAGAAGTGCTGAGCTCTTGATGAGCAAATGTGATGCCGATAAGTTATGGATCTGCATCCATATAACGGTACAGGACACAGGACACAAAGCAACATTCTTGCCTGGTCCATGGTGGTAATGTTTACATGTCTGCATTCCTTCTCACATTTTGGTGCAATTCAGGAACTATGATCGTGCAGCTCTCGCCATTGGAAAGTCAGAAACCAACTTTCCAGCTTCAGGTACGGACCGGTGTTTCACATCCATATCCTTGTCGTTGCAGTGCTACTGTCAGGTAGATTGCCTGGTATGGAAGGTCAACGCCAAATCCAGAACTGCTAACACTCACACTGAATTTCCGCTTAGATTGAGGCTCAAACACATGATCCGTACCTCGTAAAACCTTAAAATTTGCTACAAATAAACGGTAATCTAACCAATTGCAGATCTCTATAAAATACACACCAGTGAATTCTCCATGACCAGACGATGGAGTTCGTGTTAGTCAAGTTCTCACACAATAGTTCATCTCCACTAGCCAAATTGTCGTTGTGTGTGATGCTTGCAGTTGACTGGTCGATTTGCTTTCAAAAAATTTCTAGCTGTATTCACTGATTATTCTCCTGGTCTATTTGCTGTCAAACCATTTCTAGCTGTATTCACTGATTGTTCTCCTGGTCTATGGCATCCTTTCACAATGCAGACTACGCATCTGATCCTCTCCTTCAGCGCCTCAAGCTAATGGACAGCAACCAGGCGGTGGCTGCTGCTATCCGGTTGTCTGTCAACAATGTGGTGCGCTTTTATGCATCATCTATTCTACTACTGTTGTAATATGTCGTAAATTTCAAGGTGAAATGAGGGCACACGCCAAGCAGTCATCTGTGTGAGCATGTGTTTCAGGGCTTATGTGTTTTTGTATGGTACGGAACGCTACGGGCATACCACAAAATTCCTCTTTCCAGATGCAACTAATTGTTTGGTTTTCACAGTTTAATACACAAAGCGGCACACTGACTCTCTTTGCTTTTGTAGGGCCTTCAATCATGCTTTGCAAAGGTTTGTAGGTGCATCCCACGTAATTTCTTTCTTCCTGTTTGCTGGTGCCGTCCTTCTGTATTTGCCGCTTCCTTTTTTTTGCCTGTTTGCTGCCTCCGTTTCCTCTTTTGTTTTGTGAACGTGCCTACCCACTCACTTTATAATCACCAACCCTTGGATTTACCTTGAATAAAAAAGGATAACCTTGTTGGTAACGATGACACAGCCAGATAATATCCTCCCTGGTAGGGGTCCCTTCATCCAGAGGTCCCTCCCACTCTGCACTTCGGTATTAAGGAAATCACGGGATTTAATTTTTTTGTTCGCGACTTATTTTCAGGATGCAGCAGCTGGCCCATTGACACCCAGAATCATACACCAAACAATGGCAGTCACAGCAGCAGCACCACCTGCAGCATCGACTCCCCCCGTGTTTGTTCCAACACATGCACACATGTCCACAGCACCGCCTCGAATTCACCAGCCACGTAAACAAGCGCAAAGCAGGGCAGGGACGCCACCACCACTGCCAGCCCCTCAGCTCTCTTATGCCTTGGTACCAGCTACGCATCCGGTCCCAACACCATTACCTGTTGTGATTGCCCCCTCATCGCCATTGGCGCCAACACCAAAGCCAGCACCAGCACAAGCACAGGTGTCCACACACAAACAGCGTCGTGCAAGACCTGTTGTATCTACTCCAATAGAAGAGAAGGATTTGAAAGCCACGGCCCCCACCACTCAACGATCTTCACAGCCGCCCCTAAGAGCACCACCATCAAATCTGCAGTCCCTCAATCCCTCAAGTGTGCAAAGCACGATTTCAAACAAAGCATGTGCCCTTTTGCCGCTAAGTGCGCCGCCAGCAGCTGCAGCAGGAGGACCTGCAGCAGAAACACAGGCACATCTCACCCAACCTAATCCTTCAAACCAAAAATTTCCGCTGCCACCGAGGCCACCAACACCACCTCCACTGCCAGCAGCAGCAGCAGCAGCAGGAGGACCTGCAGCAGAAACACAGGCACATCCCACCCAACCTAATTCTTCAAACCAAACACGTCCTTTGCTGCCACCGAGGGCACCAACACTACCACCACCACTACCAGCAGCAGCAGCAGCAGCAGCAGCAGCAGCAGGACCTGCAGCAGAAATACAGCCACATCACGTCCAACTTGCCCCATCAAACCGAGCACGTCCTTTGCTGCCACCGAGGGCATTAACACCACCAATACGAGCAGAAGCAGCAGCGGCGAGAGAACCAGCACTTTATACTTCCGTCTATGGACAAGCTGCTGCAGAAGAACCAGAATTCTTACGTCACACTTTAGTGGCACAACCTGCCCTGTTTACGCAGCTCCAGCCAAACCCTTCTGCAGGCAGCATGCCTATGGCGCGCTCCCTCATCAACCAGCAAGCTGGCGCACCGCCACACCCACTACCTACACAACACCCACAGCCTTTGCTTGCATTACCTGAGCTGCACGAGGCAGGGGGGCGATGGCACTTGCCACCCGAGGACGAACTTGTTCCTGCCCTTTTTAAGCTGCTGGACCTCCTGTCGCTCCCACCGCAGGACCTAGTCACCACAAAATGGCAGCTGCAAGCACGATTAGATGCGCGTTTCTCCACAGCCCCTTTTTCTTCATCATCATCATCAGAGCGTGATCAAGACAGCGTTGTATATGCTTATGCATGGCTGGTGGAGGCTGTGAGAAGCAAGGATGCTGCATCTGTGCTGGCATGTTTGAGGAGGAAGTTCCACTTGCAGCTACCTGACTAAAAGCAAAGCTGCAGACAATTGGCAAGTCTATCGCCTTTCTGATCTCATACATCCTTGACATCCTTCTTCCGGTCCAAAAAGCAAGTGGCCAGAGATGTGTGTTGGACTTTCTAGTACCTAGAAGTTAACAATGCACTGCTCTTCGGCGATAGTCCGCAATATTTTGTGTAGCAGAATGATTTCCCCCACCTCTTCAACAGATGACACTGTAAGCACAGACCTGATGGACGTTTGAACTGTAGGCCATGACTTCTGTTAAGCTCGCATTCCTATCTGCAATGATATGAATTTCGACTATTCACGTGGGCATCCATTTATAATGTTCTTTCATTAGTCGTCAGCGTGGTTGGGGGCTGCAGCTCTATTCAATATTCCAAGAGTGCTGACTTGCAAGCTACTTTCTTGCTAAGTAACTGTTTCGTTGCATTGACTTACATGCTTGAAGCTTTGTGGTCCAAGCTAAGTAAAAACCGCAAAAAAGGTATGAACACTCACTGGAACATAATATCAAATGAACATGGATCTGATGTTAACACCAAAACGCAAAACATGTTTAAACCAAGGTCTGAACACTGGAACATAAAATCCAATGAACATGGATCTAATCTCGTATACCAAAGAACACAACATGTTTGAATCGCTTACGTTTTAATTCATAAAAAAAGGCCTGTTATTCACTCTTTCCTGACCCATGCTAGTATTGTAATCATCAGATCTGCCCTTTCACATAACTCCTCACACATTCCCAACTACGCTGCTGAACACATCATTCCTCCCATGTCCTACCAATATAAGATCTTATCAGGAGCCGGTTCTGTCCCAGTTACACCTCCAGATCTTTGATCCACTCTGTTTTATCTCGGCCAAATTAGCGTCTTCCTCAAAGATGTGGCTTTGCTGTCTCGCACTTTTTTGTAATATAAGGAAGGAATGCTTAAACAAGCTCACAACCTTCCTTCTCTTTGCTCTTAATCCTGTCTGTGGGTGCTCGGTGAGTAATTGCCTTTTTGATTTAAAGGGATCAGCCTAGAAGCGGCATCAGAAGTAAAAGCGGAGATTAATTTCCCCCCTAAAGTACAAGGCAACGTTCCTGTAACTCCTCAACAAGTTGCATATAAGTTTTGAGTAGTTATGAGTAAATATGATACTGACTTGCACAAGTTGTGTGCAAGTTACGCACAAGTAAGTTTGTGCCCTAAGTGCATTGAGCTCACATATGGAAAGGGACCTTTCCTGTTCCATGCAGGAGACAGCCGCAGGGTGTCGCAATGATGAGTCGGCACAGCTCACGCGCTAAGCTTGCGGGCAGGGATTGATCCAGCTAATAATTACTTACAGACTGTTCAGGACTTACCCAGTACCCGCACAAGCATTAAATTTTCATTAGTTTATGAGGCTTGCCGGCAGGCAGAGGGAGGGGCTCATCGCTGTGCTGTGCTTGACGAAGGCCTGCGCTAAAAATATTAATGAAATATAAAAGATGGGAATTACAACTCGGCTTGAAACCCTAGAGCAGAGTTCTTTTTCCTCTCCCCCCGTTTTTTTATATAGATAACCATCGTTCTAAACTTTCCTTTAGCATCACGACTCAGGAGAAAGAATTGCCATAAGTTTCCAAGCCCTTGCAGTAAAGCCCCTATGCTCAGATGCCGGACCTCTGAGCACAATCAGTTGGGCTGGTAAGCGGGAAGGAGAATCTGCTGACTCAGTCTTGTTTGCCCGCCCCACTATTGCAAACACATACCTGCGAAACATGTGCCATGCCGCACGTACGCTCACACAATCTGCATTGCTCATCCTGCATTACTCCTCGCACGCTTACTGTACTCTTCCTCGGACTCAAGAGAGCAACACTGCCTGAACACTCTGAATTCAACGCACCCCCTCCTGCAGGGATGCACTAGAAGAGGGCACAGTGTCCTGCCCTGGCTGCAACATGGTCATGCCTGACACTGAATACTCCAGCCACACGCTCTCGTGCGCGGATTACCAGGATGCGGTGGAGTCTCAGTACCCTAAATTTCCCTCTGCCTTCAGCATGTACGGGCTCACCAGCAGCTATGGGTACGGGTTCCAGGTGAGATTGAACAGTCTATCTATATGAGGGAACACACAGCGGCTCGGCCCAAATGCCTGAAACATGTTCATTTCCCACGTTCTTATCCACTGTCACGTGTTCGCACGTGCACTTAACAACCAATTTGCACGCACACGTAAACATGTGCACGTGCGCGATTGTATATTGTATATGCACACAATCACACACACAAACATGCACGCAATACAAACTTGTACACACACCTATGCACACAGACACGCGCGCACACATATAGAAAGACACACACAGACAGACACACACACACTTACACACAAAACACAAACAAACACAAACATACACGCGCACACAAACACAATCTATCTCCCTCTATGCCCCTCCTGCAGGGCTCCTATTATGTATCTGAGAGCACGGACACCGCCACCCACCACAGCTGCTCAGATGACGGTCAACCTGACCCACCCCCAGGGGGTGCCTCTTCTTCTGTCACGGACTGCGGCTGGGACCTTACCCCTGCACCAGAAGCTGCACGCTGGACTGTGTTGCAGGTGACTGTGGGAGCGAGTGCGTGCTCTTAGCCAAGCAAGGTCACGGATTTTGTATGCTGAAGTGTAAAACCTTAGTAAATTAACCAGGGAGGCCAAAGGCTATAGTGTTCGGTTCATACACCGGAGCGTGCGCAAGCAGCAAGCACACAGGATAAAGGCAATGGTACAAAGCCGTGGTGAGAACCTTGGAAGTTGCAGCCCTCTGTAGAGTCGCTCTCTGTGTGTGTGTGTGTGTGTGTGTGTGTGTGTGTGCGTGTGCGTGTGCACGTTGTTCAGATAGGCGTCAAGGGAATAATGGGACGTGCAGTTGCAGGATGACAGAGTATGAGGCGTGCGGGAAAAGCTGAGGAAAAACTAAACCGTGCTGTTATGACAATAAGCAGAGCATTGAGGCAAATGTATACCCTTCCACACACACCCTTCCATACACACACATACACACCTGACACACACACCTGACACACACACACCTGACACACACACACACACACACACACACACTTGACACACACACCTCACATAAACACACACGTACTTGCATGCGCAGGGGGGAACCGAGCCTCGCGTGCGCTTGCCTCCCCCTTGGCAGCAGCGTTACATGCAAATGGGGGAGCACCTGGTGGCGCCTGTGGAGGTGGATGCTGTGAGGCCCAGGCGTGTGGCAGTGGTGGGCCCAATTGGCCAGGTCAGTGTGTTTGTGCGTGTATGTGTGTGTGCTTGCATGTGCACGTGTGTGTATTTGTGCACGCGATGTGCGTGTGCCAGTGGTCGGCCCAATTAGCCAGGTCTGTGTGTGTATGTGTGTGTTTGTGTGTGTGTGTGTGTGTGTGTGAGAGCCTGTGTGTTTGTGTGTGTGTGTAAGTACACTGTAATGTGAATGTGTGCGTGTGTGCAGTGTTTTCACCTGTCGATATCGGTGGATGCTGTGAGGCCCAGGCGTGTGGCAGTTGTGGGCCCTATGATTTGGCCGCTATGTGTCTGTCTGTTCGTCAGTCCGTTGTTCGGAGAGGACACTCCGAGGCTGAGGCCCTGCTACCCAGGATGCCGGTGCTTGTTGTAAATGTGTAGATGTGTGTGTGTGTGTGTGTTTGTGTGTGTTGTGCAGTGTATCCATACCTGCCATTTCCTGGTGGTCAACCACCCCCGCACACACACACACACACACTCACACACACACAGACACACACGTACACACAGACACACACACGTACACACATACACACACGCGCGCGCAGGGTAAGGGGGCCCTGATCAACAACCTGATGAGGAGCCACTGCGCAGAAGTGGGCAAAGGCAGGGGTAACTCAACGGCTCCTGACCCCTGGTTTTTCACGGCTGACCTGCAGTTACAAGACGTGCCAGGTGGGGGTGTGCATTTTTGTGTGTGTGTTTATGTGTGTGTGTGTGTGCGTGTAGGCATGTTCTTCACAGCTGACCTCCAGTTACAAGACGTGCCAGGTGGAGGTGTGCATTCGTGTGTGTGTGCGTAGGTGTGTGCTTGTGAGCGTGTTTGTACGTCTGTTTGTCTGTGTAAATATATTGCGCGTTTAATCTTAATGCGCCTGTGTGCGCGCATGTCGAGTGTGTATGCACCTGTGCAGACGCCTGCCTGCCATACGCGAGTGAAACGCTTCTCGGAAGTATGTCTGATGGTGTGAAACGCTTTATAAAGTAGTTCTCTTTGTGTGACATGCTGTCTATAACACACACGCACACACACACATTCACAAAAGTCGGTCTCTTTGTGTGAAATGCTGTCCAACACACACACACACACACACATTTCACTCACACAAGATAAAGTGATTTTGTGGGAAGCGCGTTAAGAAGCTGGGTAGAGTTGGATGTAGGGCTAGGCCATGTGGGCGACCTGCTATTGCACCTTGAGCTTACATTCCTCACATGCAAAACCGCAGGAAGTGTGTCCTTACCCATCTGCACGCCTCTGTACTTAGCAGGGGGCAGAGTCTGTGTAAATTTCAGCACTGGAGTGGCTCACATGAACGTTTTCCTGCACTGAGTTATTGCACTGGAGTGGCTCACATGAACGTCTTCCTGCACTGAATCATTGCACTGGAGTGGCTCACATGCACGTCTTCCTGCACTGAATCATTGCACTGGAGTGGCTCACATGAACGTCTTCCTGCACTGAATCATTGCACTGGAGTGGCTCACATGAACGTCTTCCTGCACTTAATTATTGCACTGGAGTGGCTCACATGAACGTCGACCTGCACTGAATCATTGCACTGGAGTGGCTCACATGAACGTCTTCCTGCACTGAATCATTGCACTGGAGTGGCTCACATGAACGTCTTCCTGCACTGAAGTATTGCACTGGAGTGGCTCACATGAACGTCTTCCTGCACTGAATTATTGCCCTGGAGTGGCTCACATGCACGTCTTCCTGCACTGAATCATTGCACTGGAGTGGCTCACATGAACGTCTTCCTGCACTGAATCATTGCACTGGAGTGGCTCACATGAACGTCTTCCTGTACTGGAGTGGCCCATTTGATTGTGTTCACCATAATAACATCATTACGGGTCAGGTCATAACGCTTGTGACATATGATGGGTGCGTGACGGTCGAATGAAACACACGTGGATAATGCGCCTTTTGCATAGTATTACGGGAACATCTTTTGTGTGGCTCATTTCATCCAAGCAAGCAGGATTTCCTCATCGAGTGATTTTGATTACGTTGATATCATTGCATGCACGTGCTCTTAGGCTGCAACGGCTTGCATAAGAAAGACCGCACGTGGATGGAGTAACCGTTCTAATAGCATTGCCTGTATTGCAAGTGCTCTCAGGCTGACCGGTTTGCACAAGAAAGACTGCACGTGGATCGTGTGGCTCTGACTAAATGTTGCGTACCTATGCATTGCTTGTGCTCCCAGGCTACAGCGGTTTGCACGAGCGTGACCGCACGTGGATGGAGCGGCTCTGATTATAAATTGCGTACCTATGCATTATTCATTGCTTGTGTTCTCAGGCTACAACGGTTTGCATGAGCGTGATCGCACGTGGATGGAGTGGCTCTGACTTCATATTGCGTACCAATTCATTATGCATTGCAAGTGCTCCCAGGCTACAGCGGTTTGCACGAGTGTGACCGCACGTGGATGGAGTGGCTCTGATTATAAACTGCGTACCTATGCATTATTCATTGCTTGTGCTCTCAGGCTACAACGGTTTGCATGAGCGTGACCGTTCGTGGATGGAGTGGCTGCTCCGTAACAACAACAGACGGCCGATCGACAAGGTGTTCAAGACGGCGTCTGAGTTTATCAGGTGCTCATTGCTGGGTGTGTCTGTGTGCGTGCCACTGTCAAGTTTAATCCATGTGTGCCACTTCTACTGTTACTCAGTCCATGTGCGTCACTACTGCTATTTAGTTCCATGTGCGTCGCTTCCACTGTTCAGTCCATGTGCTTCACTACTGCTATTTAGTGCCATGTGTGCCACTTCTATTACTTAATAAGGTGCTCAAGACGGCGTCTGAGTTCATCAGGTGCTCTCATTGCTGTGTGTGCCTGTGTGTGCTCATTGCTGGGTGTGTCTGTGTGTGCCACTGTCAACGTTTAATCCATGTGCGTCACTTCTACTGTAACTCAGTCCATGTGCGTCACTACTGCTATTTAATCCCATGTGCGTCACTTCTCCTGTTTAGTCCATGTGCGTCACTACTGCTATTTAGTCCCATGTGCGTCACTACTATTATTTAATAACAAGTTCAAGACGGACTGCAATGCTGTTCGGTGCCCCTTTCTGCCACTGCCACTGCTGCTGTGCATGTGTGTGCATGTGTGTATGTGTGTGTGTGAGTGTGTGTGTTTGAGCCCATGTTAAGTTTATCAGTTGCCCATTGTTGTGTGTCTGCTGTGTCCGTGTGTGCCACTTTTGCTTAACTTGTTCATTACGAACTCCATTGTTGTTTGGTGCCGCTCGATGCTGCTGCTGCTCTTTGTGTGTGCAAGCGTGCGTGCGTGCGTGTAGCGTGTTTGTACGTAAGCCCATTGTGTATATGACACCAGGTTGAGATTGTTTGGAGCCTTGCGACTTCACACATGCTGTGAGCCTTTTAATATGCCAATGATGTTGCAAGGTTCTAAGCAAACTAGCTGTGCATGCCTGTGGTTTTGAGTGCGTTAGATCCGCACTATAGATTACAATGTGTGTGTGGTTTGGAGGAGATTTCGAGCTGCGACTCATGAAAGTGCTCAGCATTGAACTGCCACTGCGTCAGCGCTCACAGGTTCTACCAGGACATCTTTGCATGCACGGACGCCTTGATGTATGTGCCTGTGTGCATGTGCTCAGCCAATCGATCTGTTGCTGCGTTAATGCTCACAGGTTCTACCAGGACATCTTTGCATGCACGGACGCCTTAATGTATGTGCCTGTGTGTATGTGCTCAGCCGATCGATCTGATGCCGCGTCAAAGCTTGCAGGTTCTACCAGGACATCTTTGCATGCACGGACGCCTTGATGTATGTGCCTGTGTACATGTGCTCAGCCGATCGATCTGTTGCTGCGTTAATGCTCACAGGTTCTACCAGGACATCTTTGCGTACATCTTTGCGTAAATGATCGCCATGATGTATGTGCAAGTGTGCATGTGCTCAGCCGATTGATCTGATGCCACGTCAATGCTCGCAGGTTCTACCAGGACATCTTTGCATGCACTGACGCCGTGATGTATGTGCTCAGCCATCGAGGGATGGCCACAGATGCTCAAATCCTGCAAGAGATGATCCAGGCTGGAAAGGTGTGTACGCATGTGCCTGTATGCTTTTATGAATATGTGCAAGTGTGGGTGCTTTTCAGGCGCTTCTGCTCCTAAGGAATAATCTTGTGCGGTTTTAAGGAAAAGGAAGATCTGTTGATCGCTAAAATCTGCCCACACGCAAACGTGCGCACACACATACATGCACACATACACACAAAATGCAAACACAAATACACGCACATACCCTCTCGCACACATACACATACCAATAGACATGTACACACATGCACACGTAGATTGTATTCCTGGTCGTCACGCACTGTGAGTAACTGAGCTATACAAGTTATTACACGCAGACACCCTCATACACACATACACATGCAAATAAATACACAGATTGTATTCCTGGTCATTACACACATACACATGCAAATAAACACAGATTGTATTCCTGGTCATCACGCACCGTGAAGAAATGCGCTATAAAATACACGGTCACACCCTCACACACACACACACATACACACACGTGCATACACACACAGATGGTATTCCTGGTCATCGTGCACTGTGAGGAACTGCGCTACTAAGTCACGCACACAGCCTCACATACACACATACACACACGTGCATACACACACAGATGGTATTCCTGGTCATCACGCACTGTGAAGAACTGCGGTACTACGGACCGTTTGAAGAGAAGGAGGCGCAGGCACACCGCGAGGAGATCCGAAGAGTGAGTGCTAACAGGGTGGTGTATGTGTGGGTGTGGGGGATGTGTGGGGGGGGTAGATAACCATGGTGGTAGGTAGATGACCAGGGGTGTAGATAGATAGCTGATATCTATCTATGGTAAATACATAACCAGGGCGGTAGGTAGATAATCAGGGTGGTAGGTAGATAACCAGGGGTGCAGGTAGATGAGTAAGGTATGTTAGGTAGGTAACAGATAACTAAGGCGGTAGGTGGATAATCAAGGGGGTGGTAGGTAGGTAATCAGGGGTGTAGGTAAATAGCTGAGAGTGAGTGAATGAGATCTAGAGTGTCAAGTACTTGAGAACCTTGTAGAACCTTGCAGGCCATTTGGAGACGGGCTTGGTTCGTTTTAGGAAAGGGAGTTGAGCAGTATGTTTCAGCTATCGGTGCTTCATACGTAGGGTTGGCCATAACCGTATATATGCACTGTACATGACCGTATATATGGTGATTTCCCTGCCAAAAATACCGTATATTATACGTATTATATGGTTCTGGCCAACCTTATTCATACGCTTCATTGAGCTTAAAGAGTGAGTGAGCTTTGGTACGGTCATTTTAAGTGAGCTTTGGTACAATCAAAAGGAGAAATGAATGGGGGCTTAAGACAGATCTGCAGACCTAGGCGGATTGAAGAGAAAGGAGCAATATCAGGGAGAACTCTTGAAGTTTTAGAAAGAGTGAGAAGCGATCAACCGAGAGATGAGTGAGTGCTAGCAGGAAAAGCAAACAAAAGCAGTTCTATTTCGCTTGCATTGTGAGATGCATAGGGCTCTGTCATTATTACCAAGAACACAAAAACTCAGAGAATCCGGATAAACGGGAGAAAACTAAGGACTAAATTATAGAAAAGAGGTGAGGGAGGGGGGGCAGTATGCTAAAGAGAGAGTTGTGTTCTCCCAGGAATAAAAAGAATGGAGAAGGGAAGCAGAAACCGGAGAAAACCAGAAAGTGAGGCCATCTCACTTTATGCTACACTACAAGAACCTGAGTTCAGGTGTTTCACACTGAACTCATCAGTTGTTTTTGAGGTCATGTGTATGTCTCAGCCTCTCAACCATGCTGCTCTGTGCAGGACACGTTTGCTGCAACGGGCACAGTGGAAAGCATGGTGGCTGTGTTTGCACACGTGTGTGTCTCAGCCTCTCAACCATGCTGCTCTGTGCAGGACACGTTTGCTGCAACGGGCACAGTGGAAAGCATGGTGGCTGTGTTTGCACACGTGTATGTCTCAGCCTCTCAACCATGCTGCTCTGTGCAGGACACGTTTGCTGCAATGGGCTCGGTGGACGAAAGCATGGCGGCTGTGTTTGAGCGCATGCCCACGTTTTTCGTGCAGTGCCCTTGGCCTAAGACAGGGTTCCATCCTTCTCAGGTGTGTGTGTGTGTGTGGCTGGGTGTGCGTGTGTGGCTGTGTGCGTGCGTGTGTATACGTGTGGAGAAAACATACAAGCCCTATACAGTGTGTGGAGAATGTTGTTTGTTTTCATCGTTCACAATCATATGGTCATACACCCTCACAGTTTCTGAAGAATGTTACTGCTTGTTTTCAATTACATTTTATATGGTCATACACACCCTCACAGTGTGCGAAGAACGTTTTTCATTGTTCATTTGGTCATGTACACCCTCACAGTGCGTGAGAAATGTCGCTATTTGTTTTAAATGAGCTCCACTGCAGCAGCTGTGACTTCCCTTCTAAGCATTCCTTTTTACACATGCATCGTCATTATCTCGGACCCTTTTGAAGGAGCATGTGGTGGCAGAGTACCTGAGCTTGAACTGCAGCAGCTTTGACTTCTCTTGCACTTATTCTTTACGAGATATTTTCACCGTTAGTCTTTCGTACTCTTTTGAAGGAGCATGTGGTGGCAGAGTACCTGAGCTTGAACTGCAGCAGCTTTGACTTCTCTTGCACTTATTCTTTACGAGATAATTTCACCGTTAGTCTTTCGTACTCTTTTGCAGGAGCGTGTGGTGGCAGAGTACCTGAGCTCGAACTGCAGCAGCTTTGACTTTCCTGCCCTGCGCGCATTCCTAGAGAGCCCGAGGTACGCATAATGGCCTAGCAAGGGGAACGATTGGATGCAGGACAGCATATATACGTAATAAGCTGTGAACGAGTCGATGCAGGAACGCTTACATACGTACGGTGCTGTGAACAAGTTGATGCAGGACAGCATGTGTACGTACCAAGCTGTGAACGAGTTGATGCAGGAAAGCTTACATACGTACGGTGCTGTGAACGAGTTGATGCAGGAAAGCTTACATACGTACGGTGCTGTGAACGAGTTGATGCAGGAAAGCTTACATACGTATGGTGCTGTGAACGAGTTGATGCAGGAAAGCTTACATACGTACGGTGCTGTGAACGATTGGATGCAGGAAAGCATGTATACACGCTCTGTGTGCTTGCAACAGGCTTAACGCACGTTGGTGCTCGGTAGTGTTGTGAAGGAGTGGGTGCGGAATGTGTTCCACTCCTGCTTTAACCATGTGCTCCTGCTTCAACTATATGTGCTGCCGAAGGCATACAGCAAGACGTGAACAAATGAAAAACACAATCAAAATCAGCGATGTGTGGTACGACCATTGTGAAGTGCTTAGGGCGTATAGGTCAGCTATCAAGGGCAACGTCAATTATTGAGTTGGTAATCATGTTTCGTCACTTGTTATCTGACACAAGCGTGTTTTTTGATAGTGTCCGTTCCACTGTTATTTGCGTAGGGGCATTTGTGGCCAGCTGCGGCTACGTCCATTCCGAAGTCCATCTTGCACCAGCATTAGGAGCCTACATAGGGTTAATCGTGGCCAGCTGTGGCCACAATCTTATCATGCTCAGTGAACGTCACATGATGTGAACATCTGCCTTTGTTCTGCAGGGGCATATGTGGCCAGCTGCGGCTGCAGTCTACTCTGAGTTCCATCCTGCACCAGCAGATGGAGGAGTACATCATGCAAAAGACAGGCAGCCTGGAGGTTTTTTTGAAGGTGGGTCTCAGTTTGTGGGTTTGGATGGCTGATCAGGTCACTCAGGTGACCAATTTGCACAGTTGCTTGTCTGTGCTGGTACCTTGTGCTTTGTAATTGCTTTGCAATTGCTTTATAATTACAATTGCTTTTTAATTGTAGTTGCTTGTAATTGCTTTGTCAATTGCTGCGAGCCTTCAACTGAAAGATCTCGAACCATACATTGATCATTTTGATAGATAATCAAATCAGTGCCTGAGAATGCAAGTGTGTGTGCATCAGGCTCATGCTTTGTTTGTGTGCATCAAGCTCATGCTTTGTGTGTGCGTCAAGCTCATGCTTTGTGTGTGCATCAAGCTCATGCTTTGTGTGTGCATCAAGCTCATGCTTTGTGTGTGCATCAGGCTCATGCTTTGTCTGTGCCGCACCATTTTCAGAGCGTTGCTTGAAATACCTGTCTGAAAATGCTGTTAGCTTTGAGCTAAACAATAGCTTGACAGGCCCGCCCTCCGTTTGTGTGCAGTGCTGTGCACAAACGCACACACACACTCAGTACTATGGTTGTGTGCCGTGCTGTGCTGTGCACAAACACACACAGTACTATGGTTGTGTGCCGTGCTGTGCTGTGCACAAACACACACAGTACTATGTCTGTGTGCTGTGTGCTGTGCTGTGCAGTGCACAAACACACTCACAGTGAACCAGCAGTTCTGCAGTATATTAAACATGGAGCCTCACTCTGCTCTCCTTTATTGGCCCTTCCTTCCTCAGTAGAATTTCGAGTTCTGCTTCCTGTTAGCTGCTCACACACTCTCTGCACATGCGTTTGCTGTTTGTTGCAGACGTTGTGCTGTGTAAACCCTGTTTGGAGGTCAAGATATTGGTGGTGCAGACTGTGCAGATGTTGGGTGTGCTGTGTAAATCCTGTGTGGAGGTCAAGATGTTGGGGGTGCAGACCGTACAGATGTTGGGTGGTGCAGACGATATTTGTGCGGACAGTGTTGGTGCTGTGTAAATTCTGTTTGGAGGTCAAGATGTTGGTGGTGCAGACCGTGCAGATGTTGGGTGGTGCAGACGATATTTGTGCGGACAGTGTTGGTGCGCGGACAGTGTTGGTGCTGTGCAAACCGTGTTTGGAGGTCAAGATGTTGGGGGTGCAGACCGTGCAGATGTTGGGTGGTGGAGATGATATTTGTGCGGACGCTGTTGGTGCTGTGCAAACCCTGTTTGGAGGTCAAGATGTTGGGGGGTGCAGACCGTGCAGATGTTGGGCGGGGCAGATGATATTTGTGCAGACGGTGTTGGTGCTGTGCAAACCCTGTTTGGAGGTCAAGATGTTGGGGGTGCAGACGATACTTGCGCAGACGGTGTCGGTGCAGGCCCTTTCTGGTGGTGTAATTTCAATATTGGTGATGCAGACCCTATATGTAGAGTTGGCCAGGACCCTATATGTACACCGTATATGACCGTATGTATGGTAATTTCCCTGCTTAAAATATCGTATATACACCGTACATACGTATGTCCATATGGTTTTGGCCAACCCAACCTATTCGGCAACACAGACCCCGTGTGGTGCATATGCAACTGTTGTGCTTGCCAGTACAGAAAGTCTCTGCTCCAGCTCGGGCAAGTGCTATTTTCCACACCATTTTTCACGTGCTATTGTCCACACCAATTTTCACGTGCTGTTGTCCACACCATTTTTCACGTGCTATTGTCCACACCAATTTTCACGTGCTATTGTCCACACCATTTTTCACGTGCTGTTTGTCCGTACCATTTTGCATGAGATAATGTCCTACCAGTTTTTACGTGCTCTTGTCCAAACCATTTTTACTCATCCTCTCAACAGGCACTGACCCTGTTTGGCGCGGACGTAGCTGCCCCTGGCTTCCTGTCGTTTGGGCTCGTGGCGAGTAGCTCTGTTTGGACGATGCTGGACATGATGGACATTGCAGGCATGATGGAGGGCTACGAGGTGTGTGTGTGTGTGTGTGTGCGCGTGGTGTGTGTGTGTGTGGTGTGTGTGTGTGTGTGCGCGTGGTGTGTGTGTGTGTGGGGGGGGGGGGGGGCTGTGTGTGTGTGTGCACATGTGTGAGAGTGCTTGTGTTTGCACATGTGTGTATGTGTGTGCGAAAGTGTGTGAGCTTGCGTATGTGTGCTTTTTTGTGGGTGCGTGGGTGCATGCTAACTTTTTAGCGAAGCCCCCCTCGTCGGGGGGGGCGTGAGCCCCTAGCGTTGCTCCTTCCCACCCCACTTCATACCAGCCTCCCCAGGCTTACCCAGGCCACCCCACGGCCTCACACTCAACATAGGCTTCTAACTAGGGTTGGCCACAACCGTATATATACAGTAATATACGGTATTTTTGGCAGGGAAATCACCAAATATACGGTCATATACGGTGTATATATACGGTTCTGGCCAACCCTACTCCTAACTAAAACCTTCACCGCACCATATGAATTGTGTGACTCTGGGGTGCGGTGTGTGATGCTGTAGAGCAAAATTTTCCTGCTGGTGCAGTATCCATCAGCAAACTTCCCTGGCTGCAGATGCTGCGTCAGGAACCCTCGGTTGTGTTCCGGCTGCAAAGTTCAAGGTTGACCATGCAAGCAGAATCAAGTAATACTATTTATACGGGTGGCCAACCCTACTGATCGTGCATACATAGGTGGAGCTGGACGAAGCAGAGGCCGAACTGGAGGCAGAAGTGGACGCAAGGATGCCATCTAATGATGCAGAAACCAACCTGATTTGCATACAGATCAATGAGAAAAGATGTCTAATGACAGAAAGCAATCCAATCGTGCATAAACAGGTGGAGCTGGACGAAGCAGAGGCCGAGCTGGAGGCTGAAGTGGACGCCCAAGAAGCTGCGGCTGCAGCTGCAGCTGCAGTGCAGAAAGAGGAGGGCATTACGACGGTGTGGGCTGCAGGAGAAGCCACACAAGCTGCACCTGACAGTGATAGTGACGACGACAGTGTACGGCAGGTGCGTGCTGCACGTGTGTGTATGTATACGTGTGTGTTTGAGTGTGTGTGTTATGTGGTGACGACTGTGTACGGCAGTTGCGTGCTGCATGTGTGTATGTATACGTGTGAGTGTGTGCTTGAGTGTGTGTTATGTGATGACAACAGTGTATGGCAGGTGCGTGCTGCACGTGTGTGTATGTGTACGTGTATGTGTGTGTGTTTGAGTGTGTGTGTGTTATGTGATGACGACAGTGCACGGCAGGTGCGTGCTACCTGTGTGTGTATGTCTGTGTTTGAGTGTATATGAGTGTGTTATGTGATGGTGACAGTGTACGGCAGGTGCGTGCTGCACGTGTGTATATGTGTACGTGTGTGTTTGAGTGTGTGTGTTATGTGACAACGACAGTGCACGGTAGGTGCGTGTGCTACGTGTGTGTATGTATACGTGTGTGTTATGTGATGACAACAGTGCACGGCAGGTGCGTGCTACATGTGTGTGTATGTGTGTGTTTGAGTGTGTATGAGTGTGTTATGTGATGGTGACAGTGTATGGCAGGTGCGTGTGCTACGTGTGTATGTATGTATGTATGTATGTGTGTGTTTTAAGTGTGTATATGTGTTAGTGATGATGACAGTGTACGGCAGGTGCGTGTGACGTTTGTGTAAGTGTGTTTAAGTAACTGTGTGTTCTATATCAATCATGCCTATGTATGTATGTATGTATGTGTGTTAATAGCCTTTGGATAACGCGCTGTGGGAAACGCGCTTGTTCCAATAGTGGCGATGACAGGGTGCAAATTGCTTGTGTTTTTGTCTGCGTGAGCTTTCCTCAGTGTGTGTACAGGTGTGCGTGTGTACAGGTGTGTGCGTGTGTCTATATCCCTACTGCCTTAATCAAAGCCTTACAATGCAAGCACACACACACGCACACACACACCTGTACACACGCACACACACACACACGTGTGCACTAACAGGAGGAGCTGGAGGAAGAGCACAAGAGGACGGAGGGCATGTGGAGGGCTGGGCGTGCAGCAGCAGCCGACGCAGCAGCCTCTGCCGCAGCAATTGCTGCAGCCACCATGCAAGAACCTGAAGGTATAACCCTTGTTGGCAGTTGTGAGGCATGTGTCTTTGCAGGCAGCAGCAAGTGCTGCAGCCACCATGCAAGAACCTGCAGGTATAACTCTTGTTGGCAATTGTGAGGCATGTTTTTGCAGGCAGCAGCAATCGCCGCAGTTGCCATGCAAGATCCCGCAGGTATAACTCTTGTTGGCAATTGTGAGGCATGCCTTTGCAGGCAGCAGCAATCGCCGCAGTTGCCATGCCAGATCCCGCAGGTATTACCCTTGTTGGTAAATGTGAGGCATGTGTCTTTGCAGGCAGCAGCAATTGCTGCAGCCAGCATGCAAGAACCTGCAGGTATAACCCTTGTTGGCAATTGTGAGGCATGTGTCTTTGCAGGCAGCAGCAATCGCCGCAG
>Ga0307945_1000661_pt1 | contig 24445 bp, 30 predicted proteins | sample OrgLakmetagen228_FD_201818 | JGI IMG/M metagenome (GOLD analysis project Ga0307945, IMG submission 201818) | Saline water microbial communities from Organic Lake, Antarctica - #228 | ecosystem: Environmental > Aquatic > Non-marine Saline and Alkaline > Saline | place: Antarctica: Organic Lake...
CAGCTTTCTTCTCGTTCTCCTTGATGCTTTCTCTTCGCGCTTCTTCAACACAAACGTTCTCTTTCTCTATACACTTTATTCTAGCTTCTTTTTCTGGTGTCTTGTTCAGTCTGGCCTCTTTCTCTTTTTGAAGCTGGCTTTTTTATGCTATAGCTCAACTGCCCTCGCTGGCGGAAATAGCTGTGTAACCCTTACCCTTATCCTTACCCAAGCTTCCGCTCAGATGCCCACCAGAGGCATATATAGCGATGTAACCTTACCTTACCTTTGTGCTGACCCTGCGCTCAGCCAGTTTTGAGATATAGTGTCTTCACATTACTTGATCTCAGTGAGGTGGTTGACGCTCAAATTGAAGAATGCTAAGACCTTTGGGTCGCTTTTTTCTCGTTCTCCATGATGCTTTTTTCTCGTTTTCCATGATGCTTTCTTTTCGCTCTTATTCAAAACAAACATTCTCTTTCTCTATTCACTTTTCTCTTCATCATACATCTGTTTCATGTTTATTCTAGCTTCTTTTTCTGGTGTCTTGTTCAGTCTGGCCTCTTTCTCTTCTTGGAGCTGGCTTTTTTATGCTATAGCTCAACTGCCCTCGCTGGCGGATATAGCTGTGTAACCCTTACCCTTACCCTTTGGGTCGCTGCTGTCTGGGGAAGCAAGGGTTACCTGCTAAGGTCCTCCCAGTCGTAATTTTCCAGTTGCTTTTTGCCACTCCAAATAATCCATCCCAGGTTTGTTGCTTTTTTGATTTTACAAGGAAAGGTTTACCCCCTATCTTAGAGTTTAGGGTTAGCCTTCAGCTTCCGCTCAGATGCCCCTGAGGCATGTACCTTATATTACCTTATCCCCTTTCTTTTGCGGACTCCACAACCTCAACCTCTCAGCAGCCCAATCCTATGCTGCATCCAGTCAACAACCAACTTATTTCCAACCCTTGCCCAGTAGAACACTAGATGTTATCCTCTCTCTATACCTGAGGAGCGTATGTATTTATTTGTGGCTGGCCGAGACCTGTTAATAGCTGATCAGTCAAACAACCTGGCTGAAGGTCGCTCCCCCTCGTAAATTTTGTATCCAATATTGCCAGATTCAAAACCTTCCATGCAATCCATTTTTCCTGCCATGATTTTTTTGCTAGGGTGTGGTATCAGCTAGTCTTTCTATTCCTCGTCTTAGCCAAGGTATGCTGAAGGCACGGGAATGCATGGCAGGCCCTGCCCTAATGACACGCTAGTACAATTTATGTCACTGACTCTTACAATTAGTTATGTTGTGAAGAATGCTGATCAGATGAAAGGAGAGAAGAAAGCATAGACGGAGGAATTGCGCCCATATAAACATATTGTTGGACATGCAGTGCAATACAAACGAGACGACAGGTCCACAAACAGCACTTGCCTGCATTACCTGCCACATTTGCATTCATTAAAAGCCCCTCTTCAATTGCATAGAGGAGGCACACACAACCGCAAGATAGAAGGACACCTCCTCCTGCGCAAAGGCATGCACACTCGAGCAGGAAAACGTGTCTTCGCATGTGGGCACATGCACTTGCACATGCACACATACACGGAGGCACACGTGCTTGTGCTTGGCCTTGCATGCTTTTATCCACAATAGACAGCTCAGTATCACAGTAGTGACCATCTGCGCACAAAAGTGTGTGCATGCCTTTTGCACGGACAGTAAGACACAAAACATTATAAATAAACACAAACATAAGCACACAAACCCATGCACAGTATTTGAACAGGTGACCATGCGTTCAGGAGGCCAGACACATAGGGGAACGTGCATGCTATTAAACCCTTAACAATACACCCCTCTTTCTCCTCTCCTCACTTCTCTCCCCTCGTCCCTTTTTTTCCTGGTGATAGTCAAAAAGTCCCCTCCTCGAACACACAAAATCTTCAACAGTGAATGCCAGCACGCATGCAGACTGGGGACACACACACACAATCTTGATGTACAGTCAACGATACAAAATAAAGAAGCATCGCCATAGGGAGAGAGAAGGAGACAGAGAAAAAGAGAGACAAGCATTGCCAGCACTGCCGGCCCCTCCTTGCCCTTAATCTACGCACAGTAACGTAAATACTACGTAGCCCTTAATCCAGGCGGCCGAAAATGGACAATAGACAAGCGTCACCTGCCCATTTATGCTCACTGCGGGTGGGGGTCATAGCTATACAGCCCTTAAACCATCCTCAAAAATGAAATAGCCCTAAAAGTACTCCAGGGAGGACCCTGGCAAGTGTGGCCGTCCACGGGGAGGTGTGGGAGGGCGCTCGTCGTTAATTTGCTGCGTACGAGCGAGCGTCAGGAGCCAGTGTTAAACTAATGGGCCGGGTGCAAAACGCAAGTGGGCTAAAAGTATCAAGGTTTGATCGGCATGGCAACCTTGTTGGACCGACCACGATGGAAACCCTTGCGTTCCTTTGACAGGTCAACTATGCTATGCTAAACAATGCCATGCCACAATTAGCCAAATATGGTGCAAGAGGATAGTTCAGTGCAGCTTCTCAGTCAAAGGAGAGGCAAGGGGGTTACACCATAAAAAGGACTAACAGAGCACCCTGGGAGGCAAAACACTGAACGTGTCGTTTATATCTCCACATGATTACCCACCTGCATCCACGTGTCTGCACCACCGCCTACATGGTTTGTACCCCCCGGCAAGTCCTCGTCAATAGCACCATTGCTATCTGGCGTGCGTGGGGTGGAGGGGGGAAGGGGATGAATGAGCTTGGGCACCATCACCAGATCACGGCCTAGCACAAGGATGGCGCCGGCATTACCTGCAGCAGGTGGTGTGTGCAGTTTGCTGAAAGTGTCAGTTTGCTCTACACATTTGCTTTGCCAGCTTGCACTGCTACCTCTTGTTCCAGAGTGTGTGTGTGTGTGTGTGTGTGTGTGTGTGTGTGGTGTGTACGTGTGTGTGTGTGCTGTGTGTGTGTGTGTGCTGTGTGTGCTGTGTTGGGACGCGCTCATTGTAGGTCGGCGTGGGCATGCTGATTGACACAATGGGAAGAATGTGACAGAAGAAGTGACTGACAAAACGTGCACTGTAACACCTGCCTACCACATGTAAACACACACGGACAAACACACACACACGCACGCACACACACACAGACATACACATACACAGACGCACGCACGCGCACAAGCCCACAACCACATCCACATACACGTACACACCTGCTGTTCCACAGTAGTTGGTGGCAGAGAAGAGCGTGATGAGGTGGCCCTGGGCGAAGCGCTCAAAGCCATCCATCACACACTCATGAGCGCGCACAATCATCTGTAGGTTGTTGTTCTGTGTAAGAAGGGAGGGTGGGAAGGAGGGAGAGGGTCTGTGCGTGTTGGTATGTGCATAGAGGGGGGAGGCAATCTGCAAGCTTTAGTCTGTGTATGGAGGAGGAGAAGGCAAAACAGGTGCCTGCCTGCGTTTCAGCTGCATTATTTGCCACAGTTAAGGACCTGGCAAGTCAGTGATCTAAGCAGGGGTTAGAAACTGAACACACAAATCAGAGTCCAAGTGCAAGTGCAGTCCTCCTGTTGTGCACAGTTCCAATTAGTCTGCCACGAGGCAGGCTGGGACATTTGAATGGCCGATATGAAATGGAGGGCAAAGGAATGAACACCTGTGCTAAACTTGCAACCTTTGTGTGCTGCATTCTATATACGCGCGTGGGGTGCTGCATGGCCCTCTGCAACTTATTTGCCATGGGTGGTGCTGGCTCTAATATGTTTCCTAACATAATGTCTGTCGGTGCCCCTTTTTTTCTACTCTACTATTTTCCCTTCAGGCTGCCAACGTTGAGACCCAACGCACCACTCAGAGGTTGCCAGGGGTAGCTTACTTGTCGGCCACAAACACAATAACGCACCAACGTACTAGATAGAACCAGCCACTCAGCACTGGCATGCAGTCAAGCCTGTTCATAATGCAATCACACCACCCACACACACACCTTGCAAAATTCCCGCACTCTGTCTGGCCCAAATGTAACCAGGCCTGGCCCTCGTGGGCTGGGTTGCACACCCTACGTGTGTGTGCATGTGAGTGTGTGTGAGTGTGTGTGTGTGTGCATGTGTACAATAAAACAGACACAGGATACATGTCAATGGAACATGAAATAAGGTCATACAGGCAAACCACGTCCAGCAAACAGAAAATGGGCAAATTCTTAGCAGGGGCATTGTGATGGGAGTATTTCCACTGTGCCAAAACACTCGTACACTATAACCATCAATAACGGAAGGAAAGGAGTGGATAAACGGACTAGGAGGCGTGTGCATTGAGCCCCATGCTCTGCGCCACTGCTCCTAGAGCACTGACAAGTCTGCCGCTCAGGCTCAGTTTCTGTTACGTTGGGATTGGAATGCAAGCCTGAAGTCCTGACTAATCTATGTCCTGAATTGTCTCGGTGGTACCGCACCTGTACTGCATCATTGAATCTGTACTGCATCATTGAATCTGTACTGCATCATTGAATCTGTACTGCATCATCGAATCTGTACTGCATCATCGAATCTGTACTGCATCATTGATTCTGTACTGCATCATTAAATCTGTACTGCATCATCGAATCTGTACTGCATCATTGAATCTGTACTGCATCATCGAACCTGTACTGCATCATCGAATCTGTACTGCATCATTGAATCTGTACTGCATCACTGAATCTGTACTGCATGATTGGATCTGTACTGCATCATTGAATAGTTTCGGTGGTATCGCACCTGTACTGCATCATTGGTGGTGGGGTCCGACCACAAGAGGTCCATGAGCACTGGCCCTCCGTCTTCCATGGTGACGGGCCGGGGAATGCTCTCAATTTGTTCGATCTGCATAACGTGTGTGGTGTGTGCGCATGTGTGTGTGCGTGTGTGTATACGTGTGTGCGTGCATGTGCGTGTGTGAATTTGTGTGTGCTTGTGTCTGTATGTGCGTGTGCGCGTGTTTGTGTGTGCCTGCGTGCGTGCTCGTGTGTGTGTGTATGTGTATGCGTGTTTGTGTGCGTGTGTGTGCGTGTGTGTGTCCGTGCATGTGGGTGTGTGTGCGTGTGTGTGTGTGTATGTGTGTGTTTGTGCGTTTATGTGTGTGTGTGATGTGTGATATGTGAGTGTGTGAATTCAATTAGACTAGAGATGATCAAGACAGACCTGGACACGAATAAGCAGAGCACATGCTTATTATTGAGCACAAAACCTTCAGCCAAGGGTCTGCTGGTGGGTCTACCACTGCTGTGCATGTTTGCGCAGGAACCTGGAGCGACATTTAATGCCTGTGGACGCCATTCACACTGACGCAGTGGACAGCTTTTTACACGCAACGTTAGAAAGTGCTTGAGTGCTTGTGCGCTCAGAGCGCACATACTCGCACCTTGTTGATGGACCTGCCAATGCCACCGTGCATGCACAGGATCTTGCCCTCAATGGAGGCAGCCAGGGGGAGGTAGTTGAACAGCTCATTGATGCGGCGCCACACAAACACAAACTCCTCGCCCAGCCGCTCTAAGCACTCCAGCCGGAAGCCAAACAGGGCGTTGATGTCATGGGCCTGCGGAGGAGTGAGAGCATGTGTGTATGTGTGAGTGCTGTGCGTGTGTGTGTGTGTGCGTGTGTGAGTCGTGTGCTTGTAATGATTTGGGGATGTGTGAGAGTATGAGTGCTCGGAGGAAAATTAACTGCATCGATGATCAAGGAGCACTGCAGTGCCAGAGCAAGGCTGCACGTGTTTGTTGCTTGAATTGGATGCAGGATAGGCGAGCGCCTATTGGGTTCTGACCAACAGATGACAGTTGTTTAAATTTGTCTGCTTAAGCTCCTGGGCACAAAGCCAGCAGAAGGGGAGCTGAATCTACGCTGTTGCTTTCAAACACACTCTGAATGTGGGTTGAGGCCACATACCTTCCCGTGTGCAATGAACTCTTAGCACCCGCGAGGAGAGCATCAAATTCACCATTTGCCAGACCCACCCACAGCCCTGCACACACCTCATGGTTTCCTCTGATGAGGTGCACGTTTTTGGGGTACTCAATCTTCAGTGCCAAGAGCAGGCATATCGTTTCCAAGCTGTGTGACCCCCTGTGTGCGTGCGTGTGTTCATGTGCGTGGTTGAGGGGATGAACCAGCATCACCAGGGTGGCAGAGAAGGCAGAGAGCATACAACATAAGAAGGCAGAGAGCAAGAAGAACATAAGCAAGAAGAGCATACAACATAAGAAGGCAGAGAGCATACAGCATAAGAAGGCAGAGAGCATACTACATAAGAAGGCAGAGAGCAACATAAGAAGGCAGAGAGCATACAACATAAGAAGGCAGAGAGCATACAACATGTCTGAATTTGACAAGGACTCAACAGGCAAATCAGGCATTTGATTTAAATCACACACATTCCCAACACAGCAGCGGGCGCAAGTTGGTCTCTGCCTAGGCACGTGTGAAGCAAAAGTGCAGGCGGCCAGGGATGTGGATGTGTAGCCTCAAAAGAAGGAACTTTTTACGATACTGTGCTACGGCAACACAGGCCACGAAACACTGGGGGGCTGAGTTCACAAGCCTCAAGTGCTTTTGCTAGCATTCTCTCCTTGCGGCGCTTACTAGCTCCTTGCGGCGCTTACTAACAAAGCAGGACACGCAGAATGCTCAAAGGGCAAGCGTGCAGCCCATGCCAGAGTGCAGGTGCCGTACTACAGGAAACATGTTTCGTTTCTCAAGTGGCAGTGCCCCAGCTCCTGTGATCAACAGCTAGATTAATCAATCCTGGCCTATTAGTAATCCACATGCACTCGCGCACACACACACACACACACACACACACACACACACACACACACAAACACGCCTTACCTGTCCACGTAGTCCCCTAAAAACAGATAGTCTATGTAGGTGATGTCACCGGCTGTAGAAGGTGTGCCGTACTCCTCAAACAGGCGCATCAAGTCACCAAACTGGCCGTGCAGGTCTCCGAAAATTTTAATGGGGGCTGTGCGTTGAGCAAGTGAGAACTTCGGTGTGGTTAGTCGTGTATGAGTGTGCATGCGTACGTGTATGATTGCGTGTGGAATTTAACAGGAGGAAGCACACACACACACAGACACACACACTCACACACACACACATTGCTTGAGCCAGGGAGACAAAGTGTTATTGCCGCACAGAAAACATGCCTGACGTCATTGCAATCAAAAAGATCTACCAAACCTCAAACACATCCTTTATGCTGATGCTGCTGCGCAGACAATGCACAGTTGTCAGAGGGATGGAGCAGCAGTGATCGCAAAGCACACCCACCATGGAGCTGTAACACAGTCGGCTCCTCCCGGAAAATGCCCTCACATGCATCGCACAGCTCTGAGATGTCCTGTTGATGAACAGGCAACACAACCAATGTGTTAGTGAGTGTTTGTGTGTGTGTGTGTGTGTGTGTGTGTGTGTGCGCGCGTGTGTGCGCACGTGCGCGCGCGTTTGCTTTGTGTGATGACACTCACCACACAGCACTAAGATGCCTTGTGCACAGCGTTCGTTGTGCGTGGGTGTGTGCACATCGTGTCATATGTCCATTCCAGCACGCGTCTTACCTGTCTTGCTTGCAAAATCTGCGAACAAGCAACACTGGAGCGTGGAGATATGGGAACCCAGGAAACAACTATCCATCTAAGATATGTACATGTTGAAGGTTGGGCGCAGATCATGCACCAGTATGGGTTTTGCCTCACATGGAGCTATGATTCAAGGACTGATAATTGTTGCGATGCAAGTGAACAGTAGAGCGGACTTGCGAGCAGTTCAAGGTCCGTACCCAGAGTTATGAGTTGTAATTGACTACCAATCGCTGTTCCTACAGCAGCCAAAGTGACGACAGAGAAAAGGGAGGCAAAGACAACATGCAGTTGCGTCAAACAATTTAGATAATGTACACAACTATTGTCACATACCGGGACATTTGATTCAAGGGAACCGCCCCGTGCAAGGCCAGAGCAGAGGAGGGTAGAGCAGCATTACTGCTCTTACACACCACAAACAGTGACAGCCCCTCCCCCAGCATTCAAAGGTGGCACGTAGCACGTCAGTCGTGTGGCACTTTCATTCTGCTTTGGGCACAAAGCAGGACGTGCATGTATTCTGAAGTCAGGTAAAACATTGCCTCAGCCTCATCGTTTGTTCCCCGCCAAAACGCACTAAACGTTAAGCACCCATGACCTCTGCGGTCTATCAGCTGCTCGCGGCTGTCCCCAGCAAGCAAGGTTACCCATAGGCAACTAAAAGAGGTGTTGAGGGGATAAAATCAGTTATCACAGGCCTTCCTGTCTCACCGAGCCACCCACACAAACCCTCACAAATGCACACATATAACATCCACACACAACTGCAAACAGCAGCGGCCAACTCACAGAGGCATTGAGGAAGAAGCGCCGGTCCTCAGGAGCCTTCCAGGTGCGAGGGCGGAGGAGCTCATAGATGACCTTTTTGTGGATGCCATGTTGCTGCACAAGCGCGTGTGAGTTGTGGGGTAATTGACGCGTCTTTTTTCTTGAATAAAGAGCAGTCGACCTTGCTGTGTATGCCATGCTGCTCAGGGGTATGCTTGTGTAGAGGGGGGGATGCAAAGTATATTAAAACTGTACATTCGTGTGGGTCACATTGTGTGTGTGTGTGTGTGTGTGTGTGTGTGTGTGTGTGAGAGAGAGAGAGAGAGAGAGATGGATCAGTTGAGCAGAGCTCTTGTCGGAGCAGATGCAGGAAAATGCAAAAGTGTGTGTGTCCTGCACTGATGAGCTCTTCATGAAAAATTTGATCTACACTAAGGCAATCGTATGTATGGCCTTGCGGTACCTTACAACGGAGCCCCTTCCCCCTCCCACCCACGAGCATGAGGTGCCAATGCATGAGGTATGCTAGTATGCAGTGTGAGGTGTGTCTGGGATGGTCCTCATAAGCGAGTGGCGTGGCACGACAGGTAACGGTCCACGTGTGCCAGCATGTCAGCATTTACAGCAGACAGGAGAAAGATCACAGCCCTCCCCCCTCACCGGTGACATGAGGTTGTTGGGTGTGAAGATGGGGGTGCGGTCACTGCCCTTTTCGTAGATGCTGACCCGCCGCCCCTCGTTGTCTAGCTGATCGATGCTCAGCTGACGCACCATGCCACGCAAGCTGTTTTCCTGCAGGGCGTGGAGGTGAGTGCATAGCTGATGAGTGTTTTACATGTTTGTGGAAAGGGGGACATCACAGGCTTTGAGTGCACCGCAGATTGTTGGATGTGGTCTATATGTATCATTAAGTGGGCATTCATCAATTTGTGTGGTCATAAATCTTTTATTATGTGGTTTGGGGGCGGTGGGAGGGGTGAGAGGGGAGGGGGCTGTGAGGAAAGAAGAGAACGCTGTAAGGAAACAAGTGAGGTCAGACACGCAAGCATGTGTCTAGTGATACACACAAGCATGTGAGGAAAGAAGAGAACGCTGTAAGGAAACAAGTGAGGTCAGACACACAAGCATATGTCTAGTGAGGTAAGACACACACAAGCATGTGTCTAGTGAGGTAAGATACACACAAGCACGTGTTTAGTGATACACACAAGCATGTGTCTAGTGAGGTAAGATACACACAAGCATGTGACACTGTTGAAGGATGCGTACAGGTCAAGCGCAAGCACCCCCCCGTGTCAATGCATATGCTCACGAGATGGGCGCAGGACCTCTGTTGGTTTTACACTGAGCCAGGGCCTTGTCCCCCTCCTCAGCCTGCCATCAGCCTGACTGACGGTGCCTCCAATTCAAAGAAAAGCACACTCTCACACTGACGCGCGTGCACACACACACACATACACACATACACACACACAACACACACACCTGGTGCACGACCACCGCTCTGTGCCAGAGCCGCACATCTGGAGTCATGGGGGTGTTGCCTGCTTGGTGGGGTTTGCTTAGGGTGACGTCAGGGCTCTCTGCACGGAGGGGGTTCACGGATGGCACGCCCACGTTGTTGGGCGTGCTCACCTGTGAGTGAGTGTACGTGCGTGCAAGTGTGTGTGACGATGAGTGTGCCAGCATATCAAGCCTGCATGATCATTGTGGTCATATTCCAGAACTAGGACGCCTGCAGCTTTCTGGACAACCAGCTTCGAGGGGACATCGACACACATACATTTCGAAATTTATTTTTTCTGGAGCTTGCAAGTATATCTGCAACATGCGCGCACAATCATGCTCGTATAGACCCCTGTGAAAAGCACGCGCAGTACAACACCTCACTGATAATCAGAAGCACTTCCATGTACTGCTCAAAACAGTCATGAGACGCAACACAGTTGCGACACGCAGAGTACAATCATAACGCACAAAGCACAGTCGCAATGCACGTGACAGACACGCACCATGCGTGGGTCCAGGGTATGGCCGTGGCCATCATCTGCCACAGGTGACACTGTGCGCAGGTCCTCCATGGTGCTGACACGACGTACGCTGAGTGCAGCTGCCGCCTCCTCCATGGCCGCCTTGGCAAGCATTTGTGCAGCGGCAGCGTTCCCGTGCGTGGCGTCCATCCACTGTGTACAAGAAGCCAGGGTGTTGTGTGTGTGTGCGCGCGTGTGTGTGTATGTGTGTGTGTGTTGTGTGTGTGTGTTCTTGTATGTAAATGCAACTTGTAGTTTGTGACGCAGGGGTGTGATCGTGGCCAGTGTAGTACAGCTGTGCCTTTTTTGTCAATTGGTTGCAATTCCATGTGGGTAAGCGAGGGTGAGGGTGCGTCAGGGTGAGGGTGCGTCAGGGTTCATTGGAAGGCGCTGAGTTAAAGTTGCACTTATGGTAAATAATGAGTTGGCGTCCAAGGAGTGAGGGGGATGTATCGGCTGGGGTGTAGATGTGACGAGTACATATGGAGCCATGGATGAAGCTCGTATCTGCATTAGCAGTGCTGGAATGTTGCTGAACAAGAAAACGCCTCCGAGAACAGGCAGTGCCCTGCAGTCACTTACATCCTCTTTGAAGCAGATATACGTATGCGTCATGCGTATCCGTTCTAGTGGCCAATATCATAGACTTGACTACGGTTACTGACAAACAGCTCGCAATTCAGCCACATGTTGCTCATTTTTCGCTCACCTGTACCCATGGCTGTGCGCGTGGATCAAATATTGAGAGCTCCCCGCCATTTGAGTCATCCGCTACCTGGATTGAGCGGGGAGGGCACGCAGACATTGATGATAAATCTTATCTATGTGCAGCTCAAGGCTGCGTGAAACTGAGTGAAAAGACACATTGCAGCTGAATAAGGATATCCATAGGCTCACGCACTGCAGACCCCCTGAGGGCAGGCTGCTTATTGAGGGCTGAGAGTAGGCAGCAAATTCATGAGGTGAGGGCCTCCTGCTTCCTTCTGACCCTTACCAGCAAGTCGTCCAGGAGCTGGCTGCCTTTAAGACCTCCATACACGAACACAAACGGACCCACAGACGCCACAGCATGACGACACCGGCGCGTGAAGTCCTCGTTGCTGCCTCCTGGCGCTGACTGCACCCACTGTCCTGCATTGGTGTCCAGCACCACCGTAGATGTAGCCTCGTCCACCTAAAAGCGCATGTGCGTGTGTGTGTGTGTGCGTGTGATTGGCACGGTGTGCGCTGCAGTGAAGATGGGCGTCGTGCATGCAGCCGGCACACGCGTTGCATGTTGCAACACAAAATTAACACAGTATTGCCAATGAGAGAGCGCAGATCTTCTTGCGCACAGCTGCTGCACATCACTTCTCAACGTGTGTGCTGGTGGCGCCGTTCCTCCCTCCATCCTGCTCAGCCACACTTACCATCCGCCCTCCCCCAACAGCACCGCCTGATATGTGCAGCCTGTTGCCCACAAAAATGGCTCCATGCTGATACCTGCCCGTGGGCATTGCACCAGGAGCTGCATGCCACTCCCATCTGCCATCCCTGTGCCTAGCAAACCCGTACGCATCCCCCATGGGCGTGCCACTGGCATCCCTCCCACCACACAGCAGTAGCAGTCCATCTCCTCGGGCAGCGGCAGTGGCATACATCCTGCATTGGCGCGTCAGCAGGGAAAGGAAGGCGTCGAGGGCGTGTGTGTGTGTGTATATATGTGTGTGCGTGTGTGGTGTGTGTGTGTATGTGTGTATGTGTGTGTGTGTGTGTGTGTGTGTGTGTGTGTGTGTGTGTGTGTGTGTGTGTGTGGTGCGTGCGTGCGTGTTTGTGTGTGTGTGTGTGTGTGTGTGTGTGTGTGTGTGTGTGTGTGTGTGTGTGTGTGTGTGTGTATGTGCAACGAAGCTACTTTAAAAGGCGTCCAACCCAACTTCTCGTGAAATCCCCTGCATACCTGGGCGAGGGCATGTCCCCGGCATCCGTGATTTTCCGCCACTGATATGGCTTTTCCGAGGTGTCCAGCGCCCAGGCATCGCCTAGGGTCGATTTGCCATCGTTGCCCCCCATCGCAACCAGAAAACGGTTGGCCACCAAGCTCAGGGTGTGTGCATACCGTGCACTGGGGCCAGCACCTTGGACAAGAACTCTGTGGGAGAAAGGGGGGGATTGTTGAGGAGAGGGGATGGAGAGGTGCGCAGGTCCCAGGAGGGCAAATTGTTGACCAGACAAAACTCAAATCCAACCCACCTGTGCCATCTGGGTCTCTCTGGATCAGTAAAATCCAGCACATGCAGGTCCTCAGTGGCCAGGCCTGCTGGGCCAATGCCTCCCTGGGAAGCAAGGAAGAGAAAACAGGGCTGTCTGTCACACAGGGCGCGCAACTTCCTTAGCTTGCTGACCGAGTTCATGACAACACAAATGCGGCACCTTGATCAAGCAAAACCCACCTGGATCACAACCATGTTGCCTACAGCTGCTGCTGCGTGTGCTGCACGAGGGGAGGGGGGTTCACCCTGCGGAGTGATTTTCTCCCACTTCCCCACACGTGCATCAAACACGTGCACATCATTGGTAGCTCCAGCAAGTCGAATGCCTGGAGGATGGGGGAAATTGTAATGAATAGGGGTAATGCTCCTCACTTCACGAGTGCACGTGTGGGGATGTGTGTGCGACTGTCGTGGTATTCCCGTCATTCCCAAGCTGTATAACTCTGGTCCCATATCAGTCAGCGTGCTTGTAGGAGAGGCAAGGGTAGGGCTGCTACTGCTGAATTCATGGTCTTCATGCTAAAGCGCGTGCAGGGTTTGTGTCTGATGTCTGACCGTCAACATCTTGCCATGAACCCACCTACCCTTCACCTCTGCTCTGAAACCCTCCATCTTCATGCACAAATACCTGATGCAGCAGCTGGCCCGGGGGAGGAGGGTGCTCCATCTCCACCTTTGGCAGAGGACCCGGAACCCTCGAGGGCTGTGGCACCCCCAAACAGCACCAGCCGTGCTTTTGATAAGTCGCCTTCAGGACCGGCTATAGCTGTCAAGGTATGTCCGCAGCGGGGGCCGGGAGGCACGCCCGCGATGGGGAAACTGCGAGGCCTGGGCACCGGAAGAGGCCTCCCATCCTCCATGTTCAACAACACCCTAAATTAGAAATCAACCTTGCGTCATGCTGACCAAACGTGTGTTATATTCTGTCTATCGGTATTTAACGGTAATTATCTAGTTTTCAATCAATCGCGAGAGAGTTGTAATCTTTTGTGGATATATAATTTGAAAATTTCCGCTCATTTCCTGAGGAAGTCGAAATTTCAACGGACCAAGTTGCTGTGTGTCGCCAGAACACGTCCTGGGAGTAAATAAGACAACAATCATCGCAACGCACAGACATACAGCCCAAACAATCTAATTATCCACTGCTGCATCTTGTACATATTTCAAAGCCTGTATTTTGTAATGATAATTTCGTATATTAGGGGGAAATAGGCTCGTTTCCAGAGTCAGCACAATGCGATACAAGACAATAAACCTGCGTAACAGACTATTCGTGAGAAACATTATACCTACCCCCTACGCCCGTGGATAGCTGCTCCTCAGTTCTTCTTTAGTCCAATTTGTGACCACAAGTCAGGTGGCTGCAAGGATATCCTCTTGCAAGACAAACTTTGCCCGGGTGGTTCTTAAAGAAAAAGAATGCAGATAGTGTAATTTAACCTAAAAGTTGTAGGTAGTGCAAAGCTTACAGCTTACTCAGTTGCCATGATGTTTCAAGGCAAATAAAAAGGCATGTAGCTTATCAAAACAGTAACCATAGTAAGCCAGCAGTAACCCACAGTTGTGTTGCGCTTCTGATCTAGTAGGAAGTTAACAAGCAGGGCAGTAATTATATTAATCATGATTAAGGAGAGATGGAAAGCTGCCTAGGCACCAAGCAGGAAAAATAAAATCGCTGCAGTGACTGCGCAGCCAGCATGCCTGCGGCTTTCAGAGCGGAGAGTGTTCTGCCCTTGTTTATTTCTGGCATGTATCTAAGACCTGCACTATGCTCCAACATGTGTTAAGTTCTCTCACATAACCAAATTATGTAATTGAGAATGATGAAGCATTTGATTGTGGAGCACTGATAGCACTGCTCAGAGTAGAGGCGATCCACTTCACCGGTCATCGTTGTACTGATCTCCACTTAGTTACACAGTTACACATCTTTACAGAGTATTTGCGGCTGTCCTGTGGTATCCTCTATTTTTAGTACAAAAAAAAGAAAAGAAAAAGAAAAGACTCCGCTGGTAGTGATGACACAGCCAGCATGATTAAGGGAGGGGGCTACATAGGTGCCCGCACCAGGCAACCCCCCACCGCACAAACAATAATAACGAAATTAGAAATTAGTGTGGGTCAGGTGGGTTGTGTGCCGTAGCACCCAGACCCAATCCTTGAATATTGTTGCTTGTGTTATATTGCAGTGCATACCTTGTTTTTGTGAGTGCAGATGCATGTCTGATGGAGTGTTCATTCAGTTTGTGTGTCAACTTCTTAAACGCCGTATGGTAATCCAGAATAAGGTCTGCCAGAGGTTTGTCTGTATAGTCTTTGTAGGTAGTCCCCATAGCTCCAACGAGGATCACGTGAAGCTTGACTTCCCTATATCCTTGTCTGTTTAGGTTGGCAGTATGCATGCTGTGCTGTGCTTTTGCTTTTTGGAGTTGGGGATCAGGCCTAGTGTCTTCACAGAATTTAAACTCAATCAGGTTAACCTCCCACTGGTTTGGATTCAATTTCTTGTCTTTAGCAAGCTGTTAAAAGTTCGGGTCGCGGGTGGTTACGCGACAGGAGCACACAGTGCTAGGTAAAAATAGGATGGCGTCAGGACGAGAAGAGGCTTTTAAAGCATGTGCTGCTAGTTTTGGTAGCAAAAAGAGGGCAGTGTTTTGTTGGCAGTGTTTCTCAGATCTAGGCCTTGCTCTGATAGTTTATCTGCGCTGCCTACGTCAGTGTAGGCAATTTGGTTGGCACCGCATGGTCCCTTTGTAGGGCTTGGACAATCAGCACGCTTGCCGTATTATGGCGTTTTACATTCATGTTCCTCATTTTAGTGTGTTGGCAACCTGAGAGTATGTGAAGCGCACTATCAGTGCAAGGGCAGATGGGGCAGTTTGCATTGGGAGAGAAGTGGTACCGGTAGGCGTGTTTTTGATTACCTCATAACATTACGCTTTTCGTAAAATTTGAGATCACTATTGTTCCAGAAAGCATGTGTGACTTGTTTATTGACCAAAGGTCTAAGGTCCTTCCAGTAGTTGTAATACCCTGTGTCTGTTTTGGCACTCCCCGGTCTGTGTTGTTTGCACATTTCTGTAATCAGCTTGGCCTTTAAATCAGAGAGTGCACGAAGCCTAGGTGTAATTGCCCCTTTTCCGCTGGGATCCTCATCGGTGTCCTTAGCTGCAAGCCAGTAAATGTGTGTGTATGCATTACCGTCTGGATGGAGCTGGAGGTTGAAAGTGCATGACATGACCTCCGTCATGTAAGGCAGAGTGTTTGGCATTTGCATCTGCACATTCATTTCCGGCAATGCCACTATGGGCTTTCACTTTAAAGAAGCAGATAGGCTCTGGTGAAGCATAAATCATAGATACAATTTGTTCTAGCCGATTCGAGTGTATATGGTATCATTGCATTTCAGGGAAGAGTAGCTGTTTTCTAATTTGGCTTAGGGAGCATGCACTGTCCGTTGTAATCTGGGTATACTTATTGTTAGGCGCTGCTGCAATCCCTGTGAGCTCAGCTCTAATGATGGTGTTTGTCATTCCCACGCCTCCTGAGTCCACATAACATTCAGCTTTGGTTTGAGGCCAGTATACCCCTGCGCCTATAAAGTTTTCGGCCTTGCCTATGCAGCTTTCGTCTGTGTAAGCCCATAATTTCCAATTGGGGCACTTCAATTCAAACTGCTTATCGTCCCATGGTTGGAGGTGAACGTTAGTGTTTTGGCCTCTTTCCTGGCCAGTGACGTTGTCTCTTTTTGATTTGAAGTACTGGGGGCAAACATGGTTGGTGATGTGGTCTGTGTCCTCTCTTGCAAGAACTGGTTATTTTCCCAAACTACTTCTGGGATACTCCTTATTTGCAGTGTTTGCAGCCAATTCATCTTGTGACAAACTTGCTCTTCTCTCAGACTTGTCTGATAACCATCTCCTCGGTGCGTTGCTTGAGCCGTCGCTTCCTTCTCGCGTGGAGAGGGAGGAGACGTTAAACACACCTTTGTGGGGGGCTTGGCGGACGCGAACCACTGACCTCTTCCATGCTCATACTTGCAATCCACGCTTAAGCTGGTACGCTGGTACCATGATTCGTCGTGACAACATTCCTTTTCTTTTTTGTGCAATGATTGGCTTTGGTTCAAGAGTGTGCCCCTCCAAAGGCAACATCTCGGAGTGAAACGCAGAAATTTTATCACTCACTTTCCCATGTTCACGCCACGTCCTGTGTATTCTTTTGCTTTAATATGCGGAAATGAAAACTTTGGCAGTGATAATTGCTCCCCACAATAATAAGGAAAACGAGCCACTTCGGTACCAGGTACCGTGGAACCAAGAAGTAAGAGAAAAAAATCAATGGGGATCATAAGGGCTGCAGGCTTGACCTGAAACCAGCTCCTGATGAGAGTTTATAATAGTGCGTGTCTGGTATGGACAAGTTTGGCAGCATGTACATGAAGCTTTGAAGCAAATTGCTCAGCTCTTTTTGAGACCCAGATCCTGTAGAGGTTGTACAGTGTGATTGTAGTAGATGGTGCCGCTCACACCCACAAAGATGGCGTGGAGGGTAACGGAGGCTCCTTGAAGGATGGTGCAGAGTGCAGAGGCCCTCATGCTGTTTCTGCACGGTGCTCAACTGGATCTGAGGCTTAGTGTCCTCACCGTACTTGAGTTCAATGGGGTATATGTCAGGTTGAAGAATGCTATTTAGTAGTAGTACCATTTGGGTTGATGCTGTCTGGAGAAGGTATATTTGCTGATGGCTGGCGGTGCTGCTGAGATGCTCCCGAACGTTTCCTTTATTTGCTCCCCTACCACCGCTCCAAAGTCTCCATCCCCCCCCCTCCATTACTAGCAGTCTGTTACTTTTTGTTGTTGCGGAGATGGGAGCAAGCAGTACAGCATCCGGACGGCTGGGGGTAAACCTGTATTTATCTGAGAAGCGTGGTGGATAGAGCCACTTAATTTCAGTCGTGTCAGGATTATGTAGTCCATCGATACTCACTGCGTGTTTCGCGAAACAAGTCAGATGCCCACTTTTCTATTGGTTCAGATGCATCATAAAATTCTGGAACAGTTTACTCTCTTCAAACAATCCTTCCCTTGAGAAAGTTGTGCGTGCTGACCTTTTTCTTGCAAGCAGGATTGAGGCATGGACTAATCAGATATTGCATGCGCTCCAAGATTTCCCTGCGTCTCAGCAGCTTTTGGATGCCATTCAATTTCGCGAGTCTATGATCTAAAACAGTTTGAGCTCACTCTGCACGGACATTTCATTGGGGGCTGGAGAGAACTTGACAGTTTGAAACCACATGAGACTCAACAATAAAGCAGAATTATAAGACTTATCACATACCTTTTGGTGTCACACCAACTGTACCTTTGGGAAAAAAAGGAAAAAAAAGAACGAAGATAGTGTATACTAAATGGCCAGACGTGCCACTTACCCTGCCGCCCTTAGCAAAGGGGCATGGATCATCTGAAGCAGATTGGTCTGAAGCTGGACTGCCAGCGGACGGGACACAATAGAAGTGCACACACCAGAAGCTGGGAAAGCTGAAAACAAAATGAAAAAGGCGAGAAAAAAGGCGAGTTGCTTAGCACTATCATGGCTGTTAATGACGCTGCAAAAAGAGAAGCTCTTTCATCACAGCAAGCAGCAAAAAGCATCAGAAGAGGTGGAAAGAAAAGAAAAAAGACTCCGTTGGTAGCGATGACAGCCAGCATGATTAAGGGAGGGGGCTACATAGATGCCTGCACCAGGCAACCCTCCACCAGAAGAGGTGACAAAAGCTGGCTTATGCTTGTGCAAAAGAGGAAGCCTTAATCATGCTGGCTGTGTTATCACTTCCAGCGGAGTCTTTTCTTTTGTTTTCTTTCTTTCAAACAGAGGAAGCCGACAGCTTTGGAGTGTTTGCAGCCGGGGCCAGCAACAAGCTGCCAAAAAGTACCCCGGGGCTCCTTAGTCAAGAGCGGATCGGGAAAGTCACACAGGATTTCAAAGATGTGTTTGAGCCTATTTAAGAGTGCCCATCTCACAGATTTGATGCGGATCATGCCATTAAATTGGTGGAGGGGTCCACACCCACATTCAGGAGGCCTTTCCGGTTGAGCAGGCAAGAAGAAGGAAAGGTAACAAGAAGGTATGCTTGGAAAAAGGACTCATCGAGTTGAGTGTGTCACCGTATGGTGTCCCGGTTTAATTTGTACGGAAAAAATATGGGTCCTTGTGCATGTGCATTGACTACCGTGCGCTGAATAAAATAACGGTGCAAGATAGGTACCCACTCCCCAGGATTGATGATATGTTTGGATAAACTGCATGGTTGCATTATCTTTTCGCCCCTGGACCTTCAGAGCGGCTATCACCAGGTCAGGACCAGAGATGAAGACAAGCCAAAAACTGCGAAGATGACGCCAATGGGCCAGTTTCAGTTTACAGTGCTGTGCTTTGGGTTGGCAAATGCCCCCGCTACTTTTTAATAAAGAGCAATGAACAAGATTTTCAGATTTTGAGAGAAAATGGGGAAGGCAAAGCTCAGCAAACGTGAATTTAACAAGGCAGAGCTGCACTTTTTAGGGTGGCAGTCATTGGAAAAGACGGTGTTGCAGTGGATCCCACAAAGATTGCTTTAATAGAAAAATGGCCCCTACCCAAGTCTCTCAAGGAGTTGCAGTCATTTTTGGGACTTGCAAATTACTTCAGAAAATTTGTAAATCGCTTCAGTTATGTGGTTGCGCCCCTTACGGCTTTGACAGGCGCGACTGGAAAAGGACGAGCATGCAAACCAATACAGGAAATAGACTGGAATAACCTAAGTGAGGAGCAGGTGAAAGCCTTCCAGGAGGTTAAATCACTCTTGGTAGCAGCACCAGTTTTAGTCCAGATCTGAACAAACCTTTTCAATTGCACACGGACGCCTCTGAGGTTGGCACCGGTGGCGTACTTATGCAAGAAGGTCGCGCTGTTTCGTACACGAGTTAATTGTTCGCACCTGCTGAATTTACCCATAAAACACCTGAGCAGGAGCTGCTTGGGCTTGTGCGCGCCTTACAGTTTGGATGTTTTCTTTTTTGGAGGGCACTCCAGACTGTGAGCTCATTACGGACCAGCACCCACTCATTCACTTGCAAGCGCAACCAACTTGTCTAGAAGGTAAGCAAGGTGGATGGAATTTCTATTGCATTTCCCATTTGTCAACAAGTACGCCAAAGGCTCGACAAATGTGGCAGATCCGGTGAGCCGTTGCTATATAACCCAGCAACCCCCAACACGGTCATTTGTGTAGGGACATTAGGGGTTGTGTTGTCTGTGATGACAGAAATGGTCAAAGGATTCTCGTTGAAGGTCCCCCCATGTTAATATCAATATATATCTTGACTTAACTAGTTACAGGCCAAAACATTTCCGAGATCACTCTTACAGCACAGATCAGTAAATGTAGCAAGCACCACGCATGCAAACAAAATAAATCAATTTTCTGAGTCTCTCGTTCTCCTTCCCGGGTCACACGCATTTTCACAAACACACCCAAACACATCATTTACTCACACACGCACACGCACACACACAAACCCAAACACGCACACTGGTCAGGCTCAACATAAAATATGCTGCATTAAGTCTTTTATTGTTATCAGGATTTTTACCATGGATGCAGCTGCTTCACTCATTAAGCGTCCTGTGCATAGATTGTTGCACTCGTCTGTCTGGTCTCTGGGGTGGTATGTACTATTTTTACTCTTTAATAACCCTTATCCCATAACCCATAAGGTAAGGTTAGGAGCACGCTATATATGCCTGAGGGGTAGCTTGGAACTTGGATCTGAGACAGGAAGTCAAAGCGTTGTGTGTTGTCACGCCCAATTGGTGGTAGTGACAAATCGTGTGATTTACTTGATGAATTGCTTTGAAAAGAAAAGACTCCACTGGTAGTGATGACACAACTGCTTTGACTACTAGTGAAAACAAGTAGTCGTGTTACCATAAGGCTGCCTTTCTGGACAAGTTATTGAACAAAAACCCTGAGCTATACGCTATATCAGCCCAAATACATGCAGCCAACGCCACTGACGCAACCAGCCTGGAATGCTTATCTTAACCTACATTTCCGTCCATCAGCAGCAAGAGGTGTGCAACCGCAACGTCTGGGGGTGGGGAGTGGCTTATCAGCTAGAGACATGGTGGTGCCAATTAAACGTAACCCCCCCCCCCCAGACGTTTTGCTACAACAAGGTGCTCAGAATGATTGGAAGCCTGCCCCTGACACTATTGATCCCCCTAGTAGCAATACAATGCTTGCCTTGGTGGCTGAGCCAATAGTAGAGATGAACGGACATGCTTCCCATGGTTTTGATTGCGTGCCTGCTTCCTTTATTAAGAATGCTGTAGTGGTTAGGCCAAAGCCTGATGGGCGTGGTAGTGAGCGTGTTAACGTCTTAGCGCCTTACATTGCCAAGTTGTTCAATCTGCTGTATGACAAGGCCTGCATCCCTGCGTGCTGGAAGCAAGCGAAGCTTAGCCCTCTGTACAAGAAGGGCCCCCTTTTGGACCCCAACAATTACCGCATGTTGGCTGTCAGTGGCACTATGTACCGCATGTGTGCCAATGTTGTTCGCTCGTTGCTTACTGAGTGGTGTGTGGCAACTGGTCAGATCCCTGACACCCAATATGGTTTTTACCCAGGCCGTAACACTTTGCAACCTATGTTTATTCTTCAACACTTACAACATGCTGCACGAACAATTAAACCCAATGGGTCGCCTAGGTTGCACGCTGATTTCATTGATTTTTAGCAAGCCTATGACACCATTCCAAGGGATGCACTATGGAAGCACCTTAAGCGTACTCGCATGCCTGCGCCTTTGGTTGTCTGTGATTCAAGACATGTACAACCGTGATGAGTATGTCTTGAAGGATGGTGATAAGACTGCTCGTGTGCCCGACTCGTGGAGTAAAACAAGGTTGCCCCCTGTCCCCCCTGCTTTTTTCGCTTTACATTAACGATATCGATGACATTGCTGAGGGTGTGTCAGGGGCTAACACCGGAACCGCGGGTGTGCACGTCTCACACATGTTGTATGCAGATGATCTGACTTTGCTGACCAATGAGCCCCGTGATATGTAAATCATGCTGAGTTGGTTGGCTGTGTACGCCAGGAGTAAACATATAATTGTCAACATTTCCATGTCCGAGGTTGTGCACTCCAAGTCCGCGGGTGAAAATGTTCCTGTTTTTGATAATGGCGGTGCCACCCTTCATTACAAAGATTCTTTTAGGTATCTGAAGGGCACGTTAGGTGTTAGGTGTGAAGCAGTCTACCACTAATTGGGCTGTACTCCGAAAATGTGGACATGAACCATGTGTGTGGGTTTTGACCTTTTAAAAGGTAACTATTTTCCAGTATGCGTCTATTTTGATGAATCAACATCTGCACTTTGATACATTTTTAGCTACCTACTTCTTCTCGTGTCTTTAAGGTTAGCATTTTCCAGTTGCGCCACAGCCCTTTTTTACCTGGTTTGTTTTGAGGTTTACCTCGTTCTCATAGGTTGAGCAGCCATTCCAGGTTGAATGCCTTTGTGACTAAACTAAACTAAACCAATAGTGACACTTTGCGGGGGGTAGTCCAGGCTGATCTCAATTTACAGCCTCGTTCAAGTGCCTGCTGGACAGCTCAATTGCTAAGCGCTTTTCAGGGACTGCGTGGGCGTGACTTGTATGTAAGAGCTGTTCAAACTGGGCGTGCTATTCCCATGCAAGAGTATACTGCAGAATTGAAGCATAGGATGAGAGGTGTTTGGAGAGACGCTGAGTTGGTGGACCCCAACACGCACAACAACAAACTGGCCACCTATCATTCTTGGTTTGCCATCCCTTTTCCTAGAAATGAGCGTATGCCGATTGATGTTCCACGTTATCTCCATCTTGATCTGTCCAAACATGTTATGCGCAATGTAAGTAGACTCTGCTTGCGGGCGAATTCTTTGAAAGTTGAGGCAGCAGCGTGGCTTGAAGATGGTTCTTGCGTATGTGACCAATGTCCTGGTGAAGATGAACATGTTCAGAACGAGGTGCATGCTCTTAGAATTTGCCAAGAACATCGAGTTAGTGAGCTGAGGAAACACTTTTCCTTTCTGCTTACCCTTTTTTTGAGGACTTTTCAGCAGCCCAACCCTTTTTACTGCAACAGGTCAACGACCAACTTGTTCATGATTTCCTTTCTCAGCAGAACAATAGACATTTTTTTCTTTCTGAGCTTAAGGATTAAGGAGGACCGTGTAACAACCCCCACCAAAAAAAAAAAAAAATTTATTTGTGGCTGGCCGAGACCAGCAGTCAGCAGCCGATCAGCCAAACAACCTGGCTGAAGGTCACACCCCATTGTAACCATTGTTTTTCCTTGCTATATGCCTCTGGGGGGCATCTGAGCGAAAGCTTGGAAAATGCCTCGTTCAAGGAACTGGTGGAGCCAGTGAAGATAGCATTTTCTGGTTTTGATATTGCAGATTAGCTCAGTATGCTCAGCCTTTAATTCCGTAGCCCTGGGGAGGAGAGGCGTGGCAGCCAACTTGCTTGTGTGTATGTGTGTGTGTGTGTGCCATTGTGTTAAAGCAAAGTTGGATTTGAGAAGCAGTAGAAAAAGAGATAGAATTGCCAGCAGTCAGAAGTGCAGTTCCCAAGCCTTTGCTCAATAGAGACTCGGCCCTGGCTGAAAACTATTCTAGTTGATGTGCCGACTCGGGTCTTTGCTGTATCACTGATTTGATCTGACAGGGTACAGGACATAAATGGCTTTTGAGCTTGAGTTACAAAGGCCTCCAGCACTTCACTACCTGGAAATCTGACACAGGACAAAGTTCACAGGGCAGAACGCCATTGGTGTTTTGATTAACTTGGGAATCACTTTGTCCGGGGCCCATGTGGCAACTTTGACAAGCTTGCAGATAACTCGAAAAAGCTCTGAAAGCAGGTCCTGCATATGTAGATTTATGTACAGAAGCTCAATGGAACGAGAAAAATAGCAATATAAGTTAGTTAGAGAAACGACTCACTCAATACAAGGAGGGACATGTGTTGCCATAATGTGCTTCTTACAACCAATCCACCAGCTTTAGGCGCCAGCGTGGTCACAACCCAAAAGACACAATCTCCTAATTGTTCAACGCACACAACGCAGCAACACCCTGCATTATGGACTGCTGCGGCTCCACCCCCACTGGCAAGGGCAGCCGTATGTGCAGCACAAAGTTAGTGGACTGGCCGGTGGTGGACAGCACGCCCGCACGCACACTTGTTTTATACAGAGGGCACTCATAAAACCGCTGCCCTTCTCCTCCATGTACACTGGTAGCATCCGTTGTAGCGTCAGTGCTCTCGCCTTGAGCCATTTCGGAGGGCAGGAAATGGATGGGTGGCATGGTGGACGTCATCTCACGCACCCGTGCTTCGCAAAGCGTGCCTTGGGCCTGTGGGGACACAGCAGATAATGTGAAAGGCAGTGTTTTAATTGGCGGCCAAACAGTGTTGTGGGGACACAGCAGATAATGTGAAAGGCAGTGTTTTAATTGACGACCAAGACAGCGTTGTGGGGACACAGCAGATGGTCGTGAAAGGCAGCGTTTTATTGACGACTAAGACAGCGTTGTGGGGACACAGCAGATGGTTGTCAAAGGCAGCGTTTTATTGACGACTAAGACAGCGTTGTGGAGACACAGCAGATGGTTGTGAAAGGCAGCGTTTTGATTGGCGGCCAAGACAGCGTTGTGGGGACACAGCAGATAATGTGAAAGGCAG
>Ga0307945_1000664_pt1 | contig 24411 bp, 24 predicted proteins | sample OrgLakmetagen228_FD_201818 | JGI IMG/M metagenome (GOLD analysis project Ga0307945, IMG submission 201818) | Saline water microbial communities from Organic Lake, Antarctica - #228 | ecosystem: Environmental > Aquatic > Non-marine Saline and Alkaline > Saline | place: Antarctica: Organic Lake...
GTAAAGAAGGAGAGAGAGAGAGAGAGAGAGAGAGAGAGAGAGAGAGAGAGAGAGAAAGAGAGAGAGAGAGAGAGTACATTGAGATACCTGAAGATGCCTTACAAACAAGTTCTTTGTTGTCACATACTGCAGAGATTAGACTTAGGTGACCAGCCTAAAAATGCACTAAACAATGCTACACACACACCTTTGCTCCGGGGCACCTCCTCTGCCAGGCGCTGCCATCCAAGTTGCTTCTGCATGACACAATGCACAGCACACTTCAGATGTAACAAAGATCAGTGTGCTGCAGGTGCTGCCAGCCAAGTTGCTTCTGCATGTGACAACACGCAGCACACGTCGGATGTAAAGAGGGTCAGTGTGCTGCAGGAAAGCGTCTTGAGCAGTCAATCCAATGGTTGCACTTGTTATCCTGCCACATGCAATGCCACACGGAGGTTGCCTTTGCATAACACTCTGCGTACCGAGGGATGCAAACAAGATCAGACGACAAAGCAAATGCACGCTTTGACGTTGCAAAGCACTGCAATCGCCTAGGAGCTGTGTGCCCATGCCGAAAAGATGTGATCTTTATCAGGTGCAAAAGACGGATTGGATTCCCCCAGAAGAGTAAGCTAGCCTTTATTGAACCGGAAAAGAACACAAACCCCAGGAGCAGAAGCAACTGCAGCGCAGGTTTCAGAGTTGCTGCCAGAGAGAACAGACATCGGTGAAATTGGAGTGCTAGAGCGGGTTGCGAAGACACGTCTGCCACCCTCGCTAAATCAACCACTGACCTTGACAAGGTCTAGCGCCCACACGTCTCCCTGGCCCTCTGTGCTGCCCCCATACATAATGAATATGCCATCAATGATCACAGAGGCCAGCAGATATCTTTTGCCTGTGTTTGTGTGAGCAAGTGTGCGTGTGTGTGTGTGTGTGTGTGTGTGTGTGTGTGTGTGTGTGCGCTTGACCAGGTTTATTAAGAAATATACACTGGGAATGTGTACTGAAGAACAAAGAGAAAAGGAAAAGGGGAGGGCAGAAACTAACGTTACTTAGCAAGCTGAGACAATTGCTCTGCCTTAGCTTCATATTCATCATGAACACTGCAAGCCATCAGATTCTCAACCCTCAAGTACCTGGCGAGTTGAGGCTGGCCCCGTCAGTGCCAGCCTCAGGGAGAGCTGTGAGGCTAAGATCTGGTTTGGGTGCCAAGAGGGTCCACTTGTTGTCAGAGAAGCGGTAGGCCCATAGCTCATCGAAGTCGTAGTCTGTGCGTAAATTGTGTGTATTTTTGGTGGTACATGTATATGGCAAGGTTAGGCCATGCCCTGTTAAGTGTGGGTCGTGCCCTATGAATGTGTGGTGTGTTTGTGTGCATCTGTGTGTGCTTCATTTGTTTGCTCATGGGTGAGTCGGTGCGTTGAAAACGCAGAGAATCAAAAGCCCCTCTATTAGTACCCCCTATTGAAGTGACACGCAGATCCCTGAGCCAAGATGTCTGCACTCTCGCAACACGCAAACCGCTAGCCCAGCCTCCAACTAGCTTGCACTCTGTGCCTCTAATGTGCCCGATGCACATGCAGCTTGTGCTTTTAAACCCCTTAGACTAGCACGACCCTCACCTGGCTTGTGCAGTCCCTATTTGCCTGGCTCATAATTGTCCATGCCATATGAAACCTTAATATGGCCGTACAATTTCAGCGTGTACTTTCAAATCCCTTCGACGGTCCCTGTTTACCTGGCTCGTAGTTCTGCTGCCCATGTCTGCTAAAACCTCCATCATGGCCGCCATACATGTACAGCGTGTGGTTGAACAGACCCACTCCATGCCCGAAGCGGCCACAGGGGGCGGCAGGGAGGCCCTGGGGCTTGCTGTACTCCTGAATCGCCTCTGCCTGGCTAATACCTGGGGTTACAGTGAGGAGGATTACAGTGAGGAGGATTGAAAGGAGTAAGGAGTAGGGCAATGGGCAATGTGCAATAGACAGCAGCGACCTTCGCACTCCCGATTTATCATCACCTCACGACCTTGAGGCGCATAGGTAAGGAGGGTAGGCAAACGCGTCTGCTTGCCAATGGTTTGCTAGTTCTCCGATATACGTTTACCTCAAAACTAAGCACAATGTATGATGTAGGCTGCTTGGCTGATGTCTGCAACAGCAGGGCATCAGCAGGTATGAGTGGTCTCTTCTGTGCAGCAAACAAGTAGGAGCAAGTCGCTGAGCGGCGGAAGGACACTTTGGCTCTTGCTTGATGCTAAGTAAATGGTGAATAGCATTTCAACCCTTGAGTTGACACATGCGCACATGCGCCTCTTTAAAACAATGGCTCATGAACTACTGCTGGTGTGCCCTCCAGCAAGCACCTGTACTCAGGGGCGTTTTGGGTGAGCGTTGAGGTTGTGAACTGTTTTACAGACGTGTGGTAAGCACGTGGTGGTGGTGGTGGTGGTGGAGGTGGTGGTGGTGTTGGTGGTGGTATTGGTTATGGTGTTGGTGGGGACTGACAGTTGCCAGAGTATTTTAGTGGTGGCCTCATTGAGGTGTAGGGGCTCAAGCATCCTGCAATTTGTTATGATCCAGCACAGGACCCTGTCTAGCCAGCACAACACCACATCCTTACCAGGGTTCAGAAGAGACCATCTTGCGGAGGCCATGTCCATAGACCATGTGTCGCTTAGCCAGGTCGCCTGGAGCAGGTTGATGATGTGTTCTGAGTGGTACAGCTGAAACTAGATGTACATACTTGCTACAACAGGGAATGAAGGTACGCAAGTGTGTGTGTGTGTTCCTTCTTGTTTCTCTGTGTTTCTCTGTGTGTGTATTTGTTTGTATCTGTGCGTGCACGTGTGTGTGTGTGTGCGTGCGTGCGTGCATGCGTGCGTGTGTGTATGTGTTGTGTGTGTGTGCGTGTGTGTACGTGTGTGTGTGCGTGTGTGTGTGCGTTTGTGTGGTGAGTGTGTGCGCTTGTGGTTTGTGTGTGTGTGTGTGCGTGCGTGTGTGCGTGCGTGCGTGCGTGCGTGCGTGTGTGTATGTGTGTGTGCGTGCTATGCACGGAGGGGGCTGCTGGTGAACCCCTGCGTAAGTTTGTGCAATTTAATCAGATGAATTCTAAGCTGCAATTCACACCTTATTTTCCGCTGCATTGTAGAAATAGCCATGCGTGACAATCATCTGCCCTCGATAGCTGGGAGCAGAGGAGAGATATCAATGTGCTTGCATTCTCATGTTGCTTTTAAGCTCCAGTACTCGAGTGTCAGGCTGTGCCTACCTCGTGACTGTGTGCCCGTAGCGTATGTTTGGGGTGCTCTTGCCCCCATCGAACTCCTTTGTCTGCGGCCTCAGCACGCGCCACGTGACGCGCGTTGCCTCGCCGGCCTGATGCTTCAAATTTGCAACACTCTTTGATACCAGACCACCAAGCCCACTATATCCCAGGCCCCATCCCACAATAAAGTAGAGGGCAAAAGCCACTGCTGCCAGAACCGCTAAAGCGATGCTGCAGCATACCTTGGAACAACAGCCCTTCTTCCTTTTCTTGCGGGTCTCTATGCTTCTAGCATACCTCTTCCTATCTCTTTGATCAAACTCCATTCCTCGTGTTTTTTTCTTGTGGCAAACTTAGAACATATAATCGGATTCTAAGAATCCTAAAGGCACTGAAATTAGGAAAGTTTATCTATATGACTGCATTAGGTGATGCAAATTCACTTAGGGACCCAAACCTGGGTCAATTTGCTGGTTCACCCCTATCGGACCCATCCCTTACCGCTGTTCATTACCCATGCCATGCATTTAATGTTGTTTATGATAATGCTGTATGCTTAGACATCCACCGCAGGATCACTCGCTAAGGATTGTGTCCTCACGTTCCTCATCCTTCATGCGCAACTGTGTCCTCAAGAGTCCCAACAGCTATCTATCCGCTGTACGACTCACCAAAAGGAAAAAAACATGAGGTGTACCCTGACATCCTGCAGGACCGACCCCGGCCATGTCCACTACCTTTCTTTTTACCAGCAAAGGGCACGGGACGTGCTACACCCTAAAGTTGATACCCTTTATAACTATATATATGATGTTGGGGGGGTAAGTGGGGCCCCTGCTGAGGAATGCGGTGCCAGGCATGGGTGGGCCGAAACCCGGTGGCTGCGTGCGCCTGCGCACGCTGCTGGCGCTGCTTGCGTGCCTGTTTGTGCGCAGGTGTGGTTAGTTTGTGTTGATGCATGATGATGAGAACTGATGTGATTGTCTGAATGCAAGGTAAGCCCACACAGCTAGCTCTTCCTTTTATAGAGCTTGCACCTTTTTTGCAGCATGCACCTTTTCTAGAGCATGCACCATTTCCAGAACATGCACCTGTTCCAGAGCATGCACCTTCTACTGAGCATGTATCTCCAAGTGTGATCATCCCCAGACACGTCTCCACATCCCTCCACACAAAGGCATTGAGCAGTCCCAGTTCTGACAAGTAGTGTGTCACGCATGGTGTGATGAAATTCTAGCTTTAAAAAGTGTCTAACCATTTCCAAAGCAAACCATGCAAGGGGACGAAAAGTACCTGAACAAATGACGAACACAAGACAAATGCAAGTTATTGGTCAGATCTTCTTTTGATCTCTGAAACATTATATATGGCGGCCCTTTTCAATCCCACATCTTGTGTGCCAGTCCACTGCTTTGTTGCTGTGCGCAGGTGTGGAGGAGCTGAAGCGAAACCATCTTATAATTTAAACATTTCCTGTTGATCTGTTTGTGCAAAATTTAGAGGGAGCCCTCGAACGCACCCACTGGGCGAGCAAGGTTGCTTGCAAAGTGTTGCTTGGGTTCATTTGCAGATGCGGTAATGGAGGGGCCACCTTAAAACAACAGCTCCGGAGTTGATAATCAAACCACCAAGGGCATACGTACTGCTAGGAACCGGTTAGGTTGTAGCAAGCAATTCAGGCCTTTGCCAAACCTGCCTTATCAGTGTGGCTTACTGGTAAGCCAGCTGACTACTGCTTGGCTTACTGGTAGGCGCCGTGGTAACCGAAGGCTTACTGATCTGGGTCACCCAAAAGCAGTTCAGTAAGTACAAATTAAGGTAATTTCTAGCCTACTTCCCTGCTTACTAAGAAGGGGTCAGTGCGGCTGAGCAGTGGTTACTGGTAAACCATAGTCGGCGCCTCCAGAAGCTATATTAGTGTCTGCTGCTACCAGTTACTACCGGCCGTAAACCACCGCTTACCACTGCTTACTACACGGTGGTTATCAGTGAGCCAGGAAGCCAGGAAGGGATTGGTAACTAGTAGTAGTAGTAGTAGGCCTGGTAAACCAGTCTTATCCAACACGGCGGACGACGTTTGCAAGTAGGCAATGCACATGCACACATATGCACAAAAGAACATGATTAACCGTCATCCGAAGTCATTCCATTCTTTTTGCAGCAGCCCCAGCCCCAGCCAAACATGTAACATTTGAACTGTTGCTCCCCCCTGTGGTTGGAGACCGTACTTATTACGACAACAACTTTTTTGAACCGGGCCATTAACAGGATCATCCTTGTCTGCTTGCAAACCTTTGCTTATGAGCGGTAAGACAAGACAAGTGGAGATTTTCCAGAATGATGGCTCTTATTACCTGGCCCAAGAAAACCTCCAGCAACAACAGCGGCAAATGTTGCAGCCAGATGCAACCATCTTTTCCAACATTCCAACCCAGCAACCACAGCCCAAACGAAACGGGCAACAATCACAATGAATGAGAGCTAATATTCTAAATGCACTTGAGCAAGAAGTAAGATTTTGATCACACCTTGCCATCAAAGTGATTATCCAGCAATTTTTCTATTGAGGGTGCTACCTATTGCGCTTGCCCCAATTGAATGGTCATTAGCAGGCCGCCATCATACAACAAATTGCAAGTAAAGGCAATCAAAATCTGGGCTATTAACATCATGAGCAGTGGGGGGGGGGGGCATGTAACACTTTATTAATTTTGTTAGGGTCCTTGTGGAATCTTGTGGCCACAAGACATGTTCAGGCTTGCAAAGGTGATTTCAGTCTTGTTGCCTTAATTAAAATTGAAAACTTGAAAATTGAAAATCTGAGCACAACAATTTAAGGAAGAAAGTACAATGAAAGATGCAGAATTGTACACGTGCATATTTTTGTAACAAGGAAAACAGTTTGGCATTGCCTAAAGTCTCAAGTCTACCGATCTAGCAGATCACCTTGTCTGTTGCTAAAAACAAAAAAAAGCATAGGTAGCACAATTGATTTGTTATCACCGGCGTCTTGCAAGAAATGCGTGTTATATGTACTGTTCAACTATTGTTAATTGGAAGGGGGAAAAACACAGGCACTTAAATTGTCATGTGTAAAAATTAAATAAGCTAGCAGTATTTGTTGCTGTACACACAAGATGGTATGTTTATGTACAGAAGAGGCCACCATTACAAATCACAAGAACATGCAATCCTACATCATCAAGTTTCACGAGCAAGGTTTTTCTGACATGTCTAATACTTCAGTCACGGGCATCTACCAGCTGCAAAAATACTACTGAGCACACAAACCAATTGTGAGTTGCATTTCACTGAACCACTCTTAAGAGAACAATGCCTCTGTCCACAAGTACACAGCTTCATCCATTTTGTCCTTCTGACCTTTACTCCTCTGCCCTTTTTGTGCTCCCTGAAGTGAAAGAATTTCGAGCCTTAGTCAAGTTTCTCAGATTCAAATGAGCAAAAGGAAACAAAGGTTTTTTCACCTTCAGTCGTACCTTGGTCTTTCCCCGCTCAGCAGCTGGCTGGTCTGTTGCAAAAGCTAAGAGTGCAGAGTATAAAACCTTCCTTGATTTGTATCGCTTGGGATCAGGCCAGCGTCTGTCAGATTCATCCTGCAAGGCAAGGGCCAAGGGAGCAATGGACTTTCTTGTGCAAAAGTAGCTATTTCGTGTTCAGCCTCTGAAAAAGCTAGGCAGCTAGCAGCATTTGGGATTTGCTTCTTAACAGTACGGGCGACGAATAAGTGTTGGATTTGGATCAAGCCAGCAGTTGTGTCATAGACAGCCAAACAGATCTTCTCAAAGATAGGAAGATATCTGCATTTTTGGTTGATGTGTTAAAATGATCAAATAAAACACTGCCTTTCTCAAGAGAGCGCATTTTCCCCCACCAAAATCATGGAGTTGCTTGCCTGAAGGTTGTGCTTCTTCTTTAATTCTTCTACCCAGATGTCGGGCAAGAAACAATTTGCCATTGTACCTGTGTGTTGTGAGTCATGTAGCAGAGGCAGAAAGGTATGAATGGAGCACCAAATTAACTTAGCACAAAGTACTTTTTACATTTCGTTAGAGTTCGAAAGATGCAATCTCCTGCGCACCAGGTAGCTATACAGACATATACAAACATATACAGTGTGAGCCCAATGTGTGCAGAAACAAACATATACAAACATATATAAACGAGGCAGCGAGCAATTCCAACTCACGGTGTGATGGCAAGGGGTCTCCATGTACATCGTGGCAGCTGTTGGCACCGAAGAGAAGCAGGACTGTCGTGACCAAAGCAAAGAGGAGGACGCCAAGCAGAGTTGGGGAGGTCTTCATCCTACGTTATGAGTCTGGCAAAAGCAGGAAGCCAAGTGACACAACAGCTGCATATTTGCCTCGACCAAATGCATTTCATGCCTCGCGACCTGATCCAGCGCGGACATCCCATCCTCAATGTAAGATTTGTTATACTCCTATAACTCGTCACGCATGCCTTAAGCTGTGGCGGGCTTACTAGTCAACAGACGTGCAATACGTGCACGCACAAACATTACCCTCCTCACCTGTTCTCGCTATTTAATACTTTTGATAAAAAGTTCATTTTTCCGAGAAGGAATGTGGATATTCCTGCAAATTCTGTGATACTTTCCCTCGCCGAGCTTTATCCCCTTTCCTAAATTGATGATAAATAAAAGTACAGAACTATAAAATTGTATAACAGTCGGCAGCACATTTGGGAATCTAGTTTGACAGACGATACAAGCGCAATAGCAGGGTCGTGAGTTATAGAGTCCCGTTAAAACTGGTAGAGCGGATGGTGCAATGCATGGCCTTCACTTCGCGCATCTCAGGCAAGCCTCAAGCATTTCGCATTGTCGGTAGGTATAAATACTTAACATAATACTGTTTTGAGGAAGCGTTTTTACTTAGGACTGCGACCACACACTCCCACATTACGTAAAGAAAAGAAAAAGAAAACTACGCAGGCAGCGAAAATCACTCCCCACATTGACAGGAAAAGAAAGCCACTTTGGTACCGTGAAACTCTTTTATCAGCACTCTGTTCAGGATGAGGAACACATTTTGCTGGACTGTCCGCATGAACATCTTGTTAGCCTCCGCACACAGCACCGCCAGCTGGTCTTCCCACCTCAATATGAAGATAGCCCGACTCGTTAATGACTTTTTGGAACCAACCAATATTAATGGTGGCCGAGTGCCTAGCCCTTTTCCCTTGGGTTTTTCTAGCGCCTTTTTGGTTTGGTTTCAGGCTTTTTCCAAGCTTCCACTCAAATGCCCCCCAGAGGCATATATAGCGATGTAACCTTACCTTTTATCATCAGAGCCCAGTTAGAGAGGTCCAATAGTGTACCAGGAGAAAAGAAGTCACAAAGAGACTGGAGTACCAGCTCAAACAACCAAGCACAGAAAGCAACTGCAGAGCTAAAGAATTAAGGGTCTGCCAGGGATAACCACCCGTCTTGACCACTGCCAGCCTCAGCCCTACCGTGCTTAGTTTCCAAAAATTCTTCTCTTCCTCAATTATTCATGCATTCGTTTCGAGAAGTAGTTAGTCACAGCATGTTGCAGTGAAGCATCTGTTGGGTGCTCGCCACATTCCGAGAGGGGGAGACAATAACAGTTGTGCATACTTGGTGACTTGCTTTCTCTCTGCGCAAACGCCCCCTGGCACGTTAACTTTTTGCCAAATTACATAGGCCAAGATGAGCAGCATGTTCTTTTCCACTGCGCCAATCCCCACATGATTCTTTCTCTCCGCAGGAAATATGCACCTCTGTTTCCCCCGACAGGAGCTCACGATGTGTTTAATTTCTTGAGCCAGAACAATAACAAGCTTTATTTTTTTCTCCATGAACTGCGTTTTGCGTTTTATGAGCAGGCTAGCAGTCGCACTTCTTGACTGAAGGCCTTTCTTTGTAAACCTTGTAAACCTTAACTGTTTGCCTACACTACATAGGCCATAGGCCTGTACTTCCACTTGAAACTGCAATTGCAAACAATGTTACTTTTCCTCAACCTTGAGGTGGGTACCGTGGCACAGTATGAGCCTCAAACTTGAAAGACTTTGTCTTCGGCACGTAAGCAACAGAGTTATTTTGCACTAAAATCCATCAAAGGCTGCTGGGAATAACATGCAAAGGATAATAATGGAAACACCACATCACGAGAAGGGCAAGCGGCTATGCATCATTGGCATCACAGAGCGTATAAAGCTGTGTACTTTGAACGTAGGTAGTCCAAAAAGAAGCTGGTGTTCAACTTTGACCCCGTGACAGCCTGCATTAGCTCATCTGCATTCATACAGGCACCCGTGAGAACAAACTATTGGTGGAAAATGTGGGGGAAATGAGTGCTTAGATTTCTTCCCACGTACATGACAGGTAGCCAGCAACTTCATACCCAAACAGAGCAACGTACCTCCGTTGGCATGCAATGATCCTTGGGCGTGGACATTTTTGTTAAGCCAAGTTTTCAATTCTGCGAACTGCCCCTTCTCAATCTGTCCATCCAGGCCAGGAATGGATTGCTTAGCCTTTGCAAATATCTGCAGGAACCGAGGGAATGTTTTTTCGGTGAGAAAATTAAGCAAGCAAACAAAGTCAAATTCTATCTCACAAACGGGTCACTCACCTGACAAGCAAACATCGCACCCAGGCTGCGGAGACCAAAGAAAGGGTCTAGTATTAGTGGCCATAGGTATTTGTGTGTAGGCATTGCACAAAGACAACAAATGGTCATTTCCACACTGTCAGCAATTCAAAATGCTGATCAGCGGTGCACTCACATGCAATTACGATAAAGTGAAGTGCTGTATAAAGGATGTAGCGACTGGAGCAGCCACGCATCAAAGTGGCAAAGATGACGATTGAGCAATCTTGATTGAACAATCTTGATACATACCTGTAAGTTGGGAAGTACCCAAACAATCCAGCTCCCCAATGCACGTCCTGGAACGACAATTCAGGTACAAGACGAAACATGACGAGTTTCATACATTCTTACAAAGGACGTAGAAGAGTACTAGAGTACTGAGCGTGCTCATGCATTGATAGCAAACGCAGCCCAGGTGTGTTGAACCTGATTGGGATCTCTACTGTGCCAGTTCTGGCAGAGGCGTGGCTTAGCAAAGAATAGGAAAAGCACTCCCTTCATTGCTAAAGGAAAAGAGTCACCCAGACAATGCAGGAAAATGTAAAACATTTCCAACGCAAAATAGGGTAAACCGATGGGAATCATGGCACCACCAAAACGGTTGGCAAAACTATTTTTGGGACTAGGCAAATTTGTGCAATTTGAAACCAGAGACAGGTATTACACACCTGTAGGCATCCCTGAGCCTCGGACGGGGGAGTGATGCCCAAAAACTGCTGCATCTTACTGTTCCAGATTTTGGGGACATCGCTGACCTGCAATGTACAGAACAATCTGTATGGATGACACCTATGCATTAACATCTATGCAAGCTGGGGTTTTTGGTACACAAACCTTCAGAAAAAGGCCTACTACTACTTGACTCCTGGCTTCCAGGTTCTCCATTTCAGTTCTCACCTGGATGGTCTCAGAAATGAGGCCCCTCTCAATTTCGTATCGCAGAATGATGTGCATTGCGTACGTAACCTATGATTGGAGGATAAAAAGGATGGTATACAGTCTTCAATTTGTTTTGCAGCCATTTACTGAACGGCATTTCCCCCCTATGTACGCAGAGCTATTCAAGGTATGCAGAAGGTATGCGAAGGTATGCAGAAGGTATTCAGCATTCAGAAGGTAATTTATTATTCAAGGTATGCAGAAGGTGTGCAGGAGGTGTGTGTTTTCCCCCTAAGCACGCAGAATTACTTAAGGTATGCAGAACAAATAGGGTGTGCAGCTGCTTTGTAAGAGATTGGTTTGAGGATGTCAAATGCAGCTACCGTAGAGATTTGTGACCAGTGCAAATTGTGAAGAACACATTTAATAAAACCCCAATGCAAGCTATGCGAGGGGCACACAATCTAATTATTTACCCCAATGCGGCCTATGCGAGGGCCTTTACACGTGCACGTACATGCGTATGCACACGCGTGTGCGCGCGTACGTGTGCACGCGTATGTGCGCATAAAATGTGCGCGTGCGTTGTGTACGTGCGTACGTGTGTGTACGATTGTGTACGCACATGCCTGCATGCGTTGTGTACTTGTGCGTGAGTGTGTGTGCGTGCGTATGTGTGTATGCTTACGTGTGTGTATGTGCGTGCGTGCTGGTGCATGTGTGTGCATGTTGTGTACTTGTGCGTGTATGTGCGCGCGTACGTGTGTGTGCGTACGTGTGTGCGCGCACGTACGTGTGCATGCGTGCATGCACATTTGAAGGTATTGAAGACGCCCTTCCTCTTGGTGTCCCTCCCTCCTCCCTAAAAGAGGGCCAGCCTCCCAAGCTGTTTGTCCACCTTGGGGGCCTTGAGGGGCGGCTTGGGAGGCTTTCCCGGCCTGTCCCCGTTCATGCCTAAAATCAATTATGAACCCCAATACAAATTTGCGAGGCCCTTGTAACTCAGGTATGTAAATGCTCCCGACACACCGCGAGTGTGGTCAGAAACGTTGGTGGTACGCGATGATATACCGCCTTTACGGTATGCAATTTGCTCTTCGTTAGGTAGATCATGAGCAGTCTTAAGCACCAATAGAACAGCACGTTGTTGCTTGAGAGCCACACAAAGTACTACTTATGAATGTTGGGTAATGACATGTTTGAAGGTCTTGTACACGATTTATGATCTAGCAACTGCAGATAACGGTCTCACCTCGTCGCTCTCCACCCTGATGTAGCTTGGGTCCTGTACATGTGTGGGTGTTTGCACGTGAGTGGATTTGAGCATGCAAAGATAAAGGCTGCATGCATGACCTTTGTGGGCTAGTTGCAGCACGAACCAGATCCTCCTTGTGGTGAAACAAGAGGTGACAGAAAAACACAAAGAAAGCACAAAGGTGGTGGAGCGTTGCCAGAGATGTCATGAGAGGAACAAACATATCACGAGGGAGGGAGTGTCACAATAGGTAAGGCCTTGTGCAAGACACAGGGCCTGATTACTTCCTCCGGCACAAAAATGGATCCATGGTCAATGCAAACACAGTTTTTACCTGCACCACGTTGGATGCTCTGTAGAGCATTTCTGGGGTGATCTGGTCGAATTTCCCTGGGAAGGCCTCCTGCGCAATCAGATGACGAAATTCATCTTATGCGTGCAGTCAGTGTGATGAGGCTGAAAAGAGATCAGGCCCCTCGGATTTTGGTTTGAGGATATTTGCTTGGCACAAATTGTGCATGTTGGAAGGACACAAAACATAAGGAAGACATAAAGACAAGCTGGGACGTGATGGAAACAGCCTCCAACAAGCTTAACTGCTGTTCTACTTGGCCAGGGTAATGATGGCAAACCTAGTCCTTGAAACACCAAAGTATAGCACAGGCTTTTGTGCAACAATACATGCAAACTAGTTTGCGGCGATCACGCTTGTGCAGCGTGTGTGTGTTGTGTATGTGTGTGTGTGTGTGTGTGTGTGTGCACTTGTGCTCAGCAAAGATGCAAAAAATAGCTGGTAGTTTATATTGTTTCAACTACGAATGTTGTTATACCTAGTCTGTGCCACTTCCGTACCTTGAGCTTTGGCAGGAGATAGACAGCAAAGGGAGGAGAGAGGGCCACCTGCAACGAATAGCATATGCTGTTTTTTGCAGTTAACTGCCGGAAACGTTGCGCTGTTGATACAACTGGATCAAGAATGGAAGGGGACTGACATATATGAATGGGTAAGCATGTAGGCAAACTTTTTGGCAGTTCTGCCCCTGACTCTCTTTTGCTCCCTGATTGGCAATGCCGCTTGAGAACACAACTACTATCTCAAGCAACCTGTCACAACAAAAAACATTTACATCACACCATGCGTTCCCAGAGGAGAGACTGGGACTCATGCACGCCCATTGACAGGGCCTGGTTCACAGGCAGGCCGTCGTAATCAAGGTTGCGTCCTTGCTCATATAGAGCGTGCCCTGCAATGAACAATGCATGAAAGCATGCGTGTGTGCTGCGGTGGAGGTGTGCGCAAAAGTTGTACGGGGCTGCTGCACAGTTTGATTGCTGTGCGACACATTCAGAGGGCACACGGCTCTCTTCAGGATAGCAGTTTCTTGACAAAGGTATGTAGCGTCTCAAAATGACCGCTTGCTCGCCCAGCTTCCGTACTCAGGTTGAGGCAATCAGTCCTCACCTGTCTCGTGGATGGCGCCGGTCAATCCTTCCATCACGGCGTCCTTTTTGAAACTGCAGTAGCATGCGGGCCATTTTTTGATAGTTTAGGGTCCTATTTTTTGCAAGGACTCTGAGCATTATGACCCATGGTATCAACTGGGAGTTCTGTTTCCATTTAAAGCCTAATCAATGAACCTCTTTTTTTAGGTGCATTAGGTCCATCGTCAATAACACACACATTTGGTCAGTGGTCCGTGGGGTCAAAGAAATTCGAGTTGGGTATGAAACAGCACTCCCTGTTAGGTATATTTGCTACAAGGCAAGGCGTGCCAGGGTAAGCTGGTCAGATCTGATACAATGTCGCCGGAGAAGCTAGCTATAATTTCAAATTTTGTCAGGTGGAAATAAGATCCACTTCTGTTTCCGGTGTATTGCCAGAAGCAGCTGCAAAGGCACCGTCCCCATGTTCCAAGCAGTGAACATGGAAGAGGTCGAGACCAAAAATGGCCACCACCTCCAAATTGGGGTGGAACTGAAGCCACCACATTGAACCAAGTTACCACCTCAAAATATCTGTAGGCAGAACCTGTCTCAATCCTGATCCACAACCCTTCCAGTTGGCCCTTTACAAAGCACTCCTTTCTGTCATTGTCTGTTGTCTTTTCTTCAGCCTCAAAATGCCGTCCCCATCTGACCCTTTCTTTCAGTCCAGTACTTTAAAGCGCGCTTACCGTGTTGTCATGCGCACGTCTGTGGGGTGTGAGCCGCCTGTGAAGGGGTGCACACTGACATCTAGCCTTCCCTTTTCAAGAGAGAAGCCAATGTCAAGCGCCACTTGTCTGCAGGAAAGTGAGGGAGAAGAAAATAGAGAGAGAGAGAGAGAGAGAGAGAGAGAGAGAAAGTGAGAGCAGGTGTGCGTTGTGTCTTTTGTACGAAGTGTGTGAAGTGTGTGGCTGCCTCAATGTCCAGGCGCAGGAACGGCGTTCAGGCCCTGCGGTCTTTTTAGCTGACAGTTTCATGATATACAGAAGTGATAAGGACGCTTTTTGCAGATCCTTACACAATCCTACGTTTGAAAGTATACTCTCCTTGGATGTAAGACAGTTTAGAGGTTGTTTGCACAGCTAGCTACAAACTGCTGCACAAAGCAAACGGCCTTCAAGCAGGGTAGAGCCATCACCAACATGACATCAATTTGTGAGACAGCTCAGGATTCACGAAACGACTACAATCCATTCCATAGGCCTTCAGCCTTCAATGGAGCAATTTATCACTTTTTCTCTGACGCGACTCACAACAAGCTACTCACTTGCACAGCTCAGCTTGCGTGTCCACATCAAAATCACCCTTAATCATGGAATCGTCCAAAGTCCCAGCCCCCTTAGCCTTTATCTTTGCAATCAGAGGAACTAGCCCATCTCGGACCTGCATTTGTATGAGCCAATCACAAGAGCCATTTATACATGTACCCTTAAGCATGGGAGCCAATTACAACAATAGCCAAATGCAACAGCCGTTATTACATGTACCCCTGTACATGGAGGCCAAACAACCTGCCTGTGACCATGTCACTTGCAGAAGTAACAGCAAGTTGGGAAACTAATAGGCTCCGAAGCAAAGATGTGTGGAACAGACATGACAAAACGTGGGAATCCTATCACACATCACACAATACAGACGACTGCAACAAGCTGGCACCCTGTGGTCTTTGATGCACCTCCACGACCTGAGAATGACCTTGCGCCATTGGCTCCAGTACCAGGGCGCCCAAAATTCAGGACCGTGACAATAAGCCCCTGAAGCACTCCTTTTTAACGCGCCTTTGCTAGACTTGTGAAGTGTGTATAGGCATCTTTGTGATTTCTGGTTTTGTGTGTGGTGTTGCTCTCAGAGCACTTGGTGTATCGTTCCGGGAAAGGTAACTTTTGTCATTTGGTCAGATGATAGGATTGCCATGTAAGCCTTAACCCCATCGCTACACGCAAGCGTGCACCAGGTGGCCATTCTTTTGACCATAAACTTAAATGGTAAGGAGACAAGTATATTTGCGCGGGCGCAACACTCGATCTAATTTCTCTCCATGCTTGTTTGCGTTGTTCGTAAGGATGCTGCGACGACCCAAAACTGAATCGTCAAACAAGCTTGCGTGCAGATACTTGAAGACATGGCAGATGTCTTTGGGGGGGCTAGGCAGGTGTGTGTAACTGAAAAGCTGAGAGTCAAAAGAGTTATGAATCAGCTGACTTGTTAAATGGCAGAGAATGCAAGGCTGAGCAGGCAGCTGAATGCAAGAAGCCATCTATGATAGCCAGGCTCTGTCGAAAACACACTCGTGGTTGACAGAGAGCGTGTGGCTCAGTAGGCAGCTGACACAAGGAGGTGGTCTATGTCGATCACACCTCACCTCGTCAAAAATCTCATCCAGGCGCTTGGAGGTCATGCCCTTCTCGTAATCGTCAAGCAGTACATCGTACGGGTCAGCTGTTGGGTCAATGTGCTTGGCCTTCTGCTTGTTCAAATCCACCCACTGCTGGAGGTAGGGGGCAAATATGGAGAAGTCCGACGCCTTGCGCGCCTCAACCCATGCCTGCAAGGAAATAAATGAATGTGTGTGTGCGTGTCTCTGTGTTCGTATGTCTGTGTGTGTATGTGAGTATTGTGTGAGCGTGCATGCGCAAGTGTGTGTTTGCGTGTGTGTGTGTGTGCGTGCGTGTGTGTGTGCGTGCCTGAGTGCCTGCATGACAGGGAGTGCAGCAAGCAGGAGGTAACACATGACTTTTTACTGCAACAGAACATGCAAGCAAAATCCAGAATTGTGGGGTCTGTAATAAAGCACCCACCACATATGCCTCTGTCTCAAGCTTTGCCATCGCTTGCGCGAGATCTTTAGGAATGGCAGTGGTCCGCACAAAGTCCTGTGAAGCGGTTCATGCACACAGAGCTGACTGTCCTGTTTTCACAAAGGAGAGGAATGTCTGTACACAAAGCTGTCTGCGGATACAAACAGCAACACACTAAACAGAAGCGAGGGCGCTCATACGAGCTGTCAACCCCTGTTTAAGTCTTTGGCCAATGATATGATTTGACTGATTCAGCAGCAGTATGGAGCACCAAGCAGGCACGTTTGGTAACTGTCATGAGACGTGCCAAAATCACCCTAATTACCAGGCAAGCCCCTCATGCGCAGGGGAAATACTGACAAGAAACAGAAAAAGGTTTTTTTGACAGAACTGAGGCCTTCACGTTACTTAATCGTCATCACCTGCAACAAAAAAAGTATTACCTTGAACCTTGCACATGGATTTTTTCCTCTTTTTTTACCTTGTGGGCGTCTCGCACAACGGCGCACTCAAATGGACCCAGCTCGCTAGCCTGGCCGGCCTCAATGGCTGCCTTGACCTCCATGAGCAAACGGCCAAGCTCAGCATCCGTCCTCTGTGACATTGTGCATGTGTTTGTGTGTTGTGTGTATGTGTGTATCTGTGTATGTCTGTCTTTGTGTGTGTGTTTGTGTGTGTGTGTGTATGTGTGTGTGTGTCCGGGATTGTGTGTGTATGTGCGTGTGCTTGTGGGTGCATATGTGTGTGAGTGTGTTTATGTGCATGTGTATGTGTACGGGCGTGTGTGCAAGTTTGCGTGTGTGTATGTGTGGTGCAATGACTTCTTTTATCACTTTGTGAATGCTTCTCACTTGCGCTTGAGCGGCGTCTTTGGCAAATGTGGAGGTTTGGCCGTGCAAGCATGAGCATAAAATGTTCAGCGAGTTACAAATAACAAAAGGCACTGTCAACTTGCAATTGCACGCTCTTTTTTATGCGCTTCTTTTATACGCTAAGCTTTTTAGCACGAAGCAGTAATTGAACTCTCTGGCAAACACACAACATTATGAAGGCCACGTACCTTGTCAAACATCACGCCTGCAAGGGCTTCCTTCTGCTGCCCCCTGTTTTCCACCGCTCCAGAAGGAAGCATCACCATCTGCACAACCGGTCAGACAGTACGGAGCTTCCCCTTTGCAAAAAATGCATGTTGGTTCCAAGCATCGGCCGAACAGATGTTGTTGCTTCACACACCTCGTCCCATCCCAAAATTCCGGATATGCCACCTAAGACACTGATCTCCTTTAGCTTCTTCGCTGCAGTATCATAACTCTGTGCGTGTGTACGTATGTGTATGTGTGTGAGTGTATACATGTGTGTATGTGTGTATGTGTGCGTGTGTACGTGTGTCTATGTGTGCATATGTGTGTGTGTGAATGTGTGTCTGTTTGGGCTTGTGTATTGTGCATGTGTGTACGTTATGTGCAGATGTGTGTGTGTGTGTGTGTGTGTGTGTGAACACGTGTATGAGTATGTCTGTGTGTATTTGTGTGTGTGCGTGTGCGTGTGCGTGCGTGTGCTTGTGCTTGTGCTTGTGCGCGCGTGCGTGTACGTGCGTGTGTGTATATGTGTGCGTGTGAGTGTATGTGTGCGTGTGCGTGTGTGTCTGTGTGTGATTGCATGCACGTGTGCATACGTGTGCGTGTGGATGTGTGTAAGGTTGTGTGTGTGTGTGTGTGTGTGTTTGTGAGACCTTTTTGGTTGAGACTGGAGCCATGGCCGTGGACAATTGAGATTTGGTCCGTGTGGCAAGTAGTAGTTTGGAGTGAGCTCGTGGTAACAATCGGCCCGAGACTACAGACTGCAGCATTTAATTACAATTATTTTTATTGCTGCATCTTCACTAATGCGGCACACTTCAGGAGGGCTTGCTCAACCGTCTCCTAAAGCTCCATTAGGCCTTGTGTGAGTTATAGAAAACAATAGCATTTGCTGGATTTTGGCAGGAACACACACACACACACACACACACACACACACACACACACACACACACACACACGCACGCACGCACGCACGCACGCACGCACGCACACACGCACGCACACACACACACACACACACACACACACACACAACACACACACACAACACGACACACATACATACACACACAGCAGCAGTAGCAGCACGGAAAGATGATCAAATGTAACTGCACGCCTTGCACGCTTCAACAAACGTAGGCGGCCAAGCGTCACGCAACATGCCGGTAAGGGATTTGGTCCCGCAGATCTCCCAGCCAGAGGAAAGAAGGCTGACAGCAAGAAAGGGGAAGTGAAGAAGGTGGATGGAGGCCAGAGTGGAGACAAGGTGAACGGAACCAAAACTTGCAGACCCACCATTTTCACACCCTTGTTCCTACTTTGAAGAACACCTTTTGGCGCAACAGAGCAGCTCGCTTTTTAAAGCGCCACTTGCATTGTTTCATCATTCCCACATTTAGCATATCTGTCATGCTAATATTATGGATGTGCACCTGTGCAAATTGCTGCTCTGACACAGGCAGTAAGGGAGGCCCTGCGGGCTGCAGGTGCTGGCAAGAACAAGCAGAGGGGGAGTGGCAGCAGACCTGTGGATCCTAAGGAGGCTTCACAGGGGAAATTGGATGTGGTACAGGTACTTAAGTTGGGGGAATTTGCAACGGGGGGTTGTGCCAGCCTCATCAGTTAGCAAGATGTTTGACCTACAGCAAGATCATTCGCTCATGAGCATACGCCGAGCAGACGCGGCATAGCAAGGATATTCTAGTTTGAGTTGCATGTTTTGTAAATTGTTGTGATGTGATGGAAATGCTGCATGGTTGCCGTTTAAAATGTTGCACAAGCTTGAAGGCGTTACCTGAGTTGTGTTGGCAGCAATTTTGACGCATATGTGCTGTCTCTACACCTATGACTTACAGGTAAAGGACTGGGGGAGTGGGGACTACAGCTCTTTAGGTGACCTGAAAGTGGACAGCCTGGAGACCCAGTACCAGGGGCCGGAACTGGCCCGCAGGTAAACAGGCTAGGACGTGGTATGCTATATAGCTGGTCATTATTAGGCGGTTCATAAGACTTGCAATTTTGGAAGGTCGTGTCATCATTCTTAAAGGATTAGGCCCAAGCCATGGGTATGACTGAGCCTGTCCTTTCTTAGGTTGGGTCCAGCCTCAGCGCAACACATTTAATTACGTTCAGCCGACAAATGAATGTTGCGGCAGACAGCTGGAGGTGAGGTGCAGACAGGTTATACACAGGTTATACACAGGTTATACACAGCTGGAGGTGCACACAGGTTATACACTGTACCTGCATTTGGAGTATGAACAAGCAAATGAACTTCATGCTGAACCTCACGCTGATACCTCTGGCAATCATTACACTACAACACTTGCCAATTGTTGGAAACAATTTTAAATCTGCAGCTGCTTATACGCTTGTTTTTTTCGCGACGGTTTTTTGTTGGATTCTGCGAGACGACTCCGTGCTACTCATGAAATCCAGACTGTACAACTTTGGCAGTTAACACGCCATAAAACCGATTCTCTTACAGCACCCTTGTTGCTGCTAACAGCGCCCGATTGTTGCTCGTCGTACTTTTGCAAGGCTGATCAGAAATATAAATACCGGTATGCTCAAAATATATTTGCTAGAAATGGAGTCTGTACACACAGGTAAGCCAGTATAACGAATGTATGGTCCTGGCCATCATGGCCAACCCTAGTCAACCCTGCCAATCACACTGCACCATTCGGTGCTCAGGTGCAGTGCTGCCACTGCTGCCTCCATCAATCCTTACTCCTCACTCCTCTTTTGTAGGGAAGCAGCAGCAGGGGGATCAAGCCAGCAGGCAGCCAGCAACCGGCCTCAAGGAAACAGTGCGGTGGCAGATGAAGAAGGCCTTCCCCAGTTCATGCCTCTGTATGACCAGCTGGGAAAAGAGTTGGCCCTAGCAGAGGTGGATGGTGGTAGGAGGAATTGCAATGGCGGCGTTAGCTGGGAAGTTTATTCGGTTAACAAAATTCCACTGTCCCTATATACTATCTAGCAAAAACTCAGCCAGGGGATCGAGCCTAAACAAAAGCTTTGGGGCAAGAGTGTGCTGTTGAGCTTGACTGGCGAGCAGGAAGTAGGAAGTAGGAAGGAAGTTGCTTTAAACCATAGAAGCACATGATACATCGATGGCAAGCAGCAAGTCGTGCAGGTTTCGTAGGTAAATAAAAGATGGGAGGTCCGGTTCCAAATAAGTGAAGCTGGACAATTGACGGGAAGGTCAGTTGCAGTTGCTGTGCCTGCCCCTGCATGATCAGACCTGAGCAGATGTGTAAGGGCCAGGCATGGGCAATAGAGAAATGTGGTGCAAGTGTTGGTATAATTAGGCGCTGCGGTGGTGTGGCGCTGTGCTGTGTAATTTCGACAGTGAAAGTGCGATGTTGGCATGCGGTGATAGAGGTGAGGATGGCAGGGGGAGTGTGTTTGCCAGGGCAATTGTTTCAGCTGTGAGGCATGACATGAGTTGATGCAAGGCATCTGATGCAAGCAGGCCTTAGAATGGCATTGGCAGGGGTGAGAATAGAAGTCGGAAAGCCTGGAAAATTCATAGGATTTTAGGTCGAACTGTTCCTTCTCATTGTGTCATAGTTCTGCTGCTTTTGAACACCGCAGTTACAAATGTCCGCTCTGTACAAGCAGGTGGGAGAAAGAACATAGGTGAGCATGCTCCCATAATCATTAAATTTTAACCTTGAGCCTTAACGACACAAAGCACGACAATTGTTTACACTTTGATGGCACTCACATGTCATGCATTGCTGCTAGGGTTGGCCAGAACCGTATATGTGTGTGTGCACCGTATACGGCCGTATGTAGGGTAATTTCCCTGCTAGAAATACCGTGTATACACCGTATATACGTATGTATGTATGGATTTGGCCAACCCTAATTACTTCACATTAACGCGTGCAGTCACGTGGGGTGCTGAAGCTGGGTGGTGCTCCTGTTCCTAGCCTTGAGCGCTGGAGCTTCAGAGAATCCAGGTCAGTTGCAAGGGGGTTTGTTGTTTTGGAGGGCGCTGTCCTGCTAGATATCGACAGGGCCCTGTAGTATTCTTCAGGGCTTTTGTCACTTGTCACTCGTGTAGCGCTATGAGGTGTAGTTGGTCCTCAAACTCTCTACACCCGCTTCAACAGCCCACCCGCACTTGATCTATGAGGAGCTTGGATGCATTTTGTGCGCCAGCAACCCGCCTGAATCTCTTGAGACGCCGTGAAGATGCAAGCGACAAACAGCTCTCACGTGGGTTGGAGACCATCTGATACCTGCAGGTACCTGCAGTATCTGTCTGACTGCCTTGCCGTGCACGAAGCCCTCCAGACAGGCCTAGCTGCCTCCGCCATGGCAGTGAATCAAGGGGTTGGTACAGGAGGGGACCTTGGCAGGCACACCATCAGCAGCAGCCCCAGCAGCTTAAGTGTTGAGACCTCTGACCCTAATGGCAGCAGCAGCAGCAATAGCAGTGGCGGTAGCGGTGGCGGTAGACCTACAGGCACTGAGGGTAGTGGTGGCAGCTCTGACACTTTAGGTGTTGTGACGGACGGCAGTGTGGATGGTGTGAGCAGTGCTGGGGCTGCAGCTGCTCCAGAACCACTGGGGGCTGTGTTGCAGGTGGGACTGGTGATGAAGGGGTGTGCGCAAAAAAAAAGTAGTCAATGCCCAACAGAGCTAAGCTGTGGTTGACGTATGTTGTTGCGTTTCATATATGCTATCCAAGTGGGCTACAAGCAAGCGCACATCCGCAAATCCATAGATTAATTGCAAGCTTACAGGTGAAGTTTGACAGGCCTAATACTTAACTCATATCTGGCAAAACATCGAAGTTGTCTAGGATATGAGCTGCATATTTGCTGCCGCCCATGCCTTCATGCACGCCTTGCATGCCTAAAGGACACTTGCTACCCTTCCATGCCTTCACTGAGAAGCATGCAGTTGATAAGTCTATTAAGTCCTGTAAGGCTACCTCCAATTAAGTCCAGATAAGGCACCGTCGATGCTGTTTTGCAATGAAATGACCAACAGGCGTCCGGCAGGCAAAGAAGGCCACATGATAACCTTGTTATAGAATAAAGCAACAAAAAGGCGACCTGCCACTGCCAACGTGCGTGAGAAGCGCCGCCACTTCTGTGCAATGTGAGAGGCAGTTGGCAGCCTGAGCTTGAACCTGCCACCCTGGTAATATGTGCAGGGCGTGATTGGCTAGCTAGCATGCGTAGCGCTTGTTAGCATGCATAGGGCTTGCTAGCATGCGTAGAAGCATGGTTTGCTAGCATGACGACTTGCTAGTATGCGCAGGGCATGCCTAACTTGCTAGCACGCGTATGGCATGCCAACTGGCTTGGGTTAAGCTCCAAAGCTCCGTCCTTTGTAGTTGCAAGCGCCGCACTTTCTAGAGTGACGCAGAGACCATGAAGCGCCTTGACCAAACATACACACACACACACACACACATGAACACACACAGGGCATGCACCTCATTGCCGCCTCTGGCTTGGACCGAAGCCCTGCCATTCGACACGACTTAGCAGCTATCCTGGCCACCCCCACGCCCCCACGCCAACCCCTGGCTGGAGTCGATTCAGCACGAGATGCGAAAGCCTCTTCTGGACCAACGCCACAGCCTTTGCCATCAACAACCGCACTTGACCCAACACCGCCAGCTGCTGCAGATGCATCTATTCAAGAGCCAGGTGGTTGTCCTCAGTGTTTTTTGCTGGAGACACACGCGCACAAACGCACGCACACTTCCTTGTGTCCTACACAAATGCACACCTCCTTCTTTTACCTAAGCACACATGATGCTCACAAGCGTACACGCAAAAAAGAAGCACACACCCACAACCATACCCAAATACATACACACATAGGGCCAAGGGTTGTGCCTCAGCCCAGCTCCACGCCAATGATCCAAGTGGAGCTGCTGCAGAGGCTGGTAAGGGAGGAAGGACGAATGGAGGGTGAGACTGCCCTTGAAGAAGGTAGCAAAGAGGATGCGGCAATTAGATGTGTTCTTAGGCTGGATTGATTCAGTTGCCCTGAGCTTGCCTGCAAAACATACACGTGTTCGCACGCATATACGCTCACCCAGGCCCGTGATTTACGCATCGGTATTAGCACCGTAGCTGAGGCCCGTGCTGCAGCTGCCCAGGCTATGGGGAGCAAAGGAAGCCTGAAAGCTCTGCAGCAGCAGCAGCAGGGCGTGGAGCGAGAGGCATCGCAGCAAGTGGGTGTATGGGTTGATTGGTTTAGACCTAGAAATTTTCTTGTGGCCACATCACCCGAGTTGTAATAGCCCATGAAGAAGGTTTCCCCCCTTTTTCTGTTTGTAAGCACTCTTTGACATTTTGAATCTAAAGGAATCCATTTCCAAAAAAAATCCTCCCAAGTAGAGAATGCTTATCCTTTATGTGCCTACACAATTTACAGATTTCACTTAGTTCTCTTTTATGTCACTTGCTTGTTTTATCAAGCATATAAGTAGCCTACGCATAGTGCTGCTCTCAAACCTCACTACCTGGTCGTAAGAAGTAAGCAGGGATGGGTCATACGGACTTCTGAGACCTCCCATACGATATAATACGCTATTAATACGCAGTACGCGTAATAATACGAGAACGTATTTATGCTGTCTTGGGGGGTACCATGGGCTTGCACCAACCACCCTCCAACCACCACGAATTTCCCCCTGGCCTCCAGAACATTATAATGCCTCCTGGTAAAGACCCTGAGTGGCATCGTGTTGTTGTTATGGGACAGAAGGGGTAGATTTACGAGATGCCAGATGCCGGATGCCAGAATTCCGAGATTCCAGCAGCGGTGACCCCGCATCCACGAGCACTTCATGAGACAGAATCCCAGCGTAGGTGTAGCAGCATGCAAAGCTGACCCGGCAGGAATCCTCAGGGCGTAGTCGCAGCGCTTGCTAGCAATGGGAGAAATTGCCGACGCTAGCGCTCAGAGGGAGGAGCATGCAGGAAAAGAGAGGCACCTGCACAGGACTACAGCAAGCA
>Ga0307945_1000669_pt1:0-7500 | contig 24382 bp, 27 predicted proteins | sample OrgLakmetagen228_FD_201818 | JGI IMG/M metagenome (GOLD analysis project Ga0307945, IMG submission 201818) | Saline water microbial communities from Organic Lake, Antarctica - #228 | ecosystem: Environmental > Aquatic > Non-marine Saline and Alkaline > Saline | place: Antarctica: Organic...
GCTCACAGTTCTAGCAAAACTCAACTTGGGAATTGTAACTAACTGAGCAGGCCCTCAAGATCTATTGTAGGCAACTCCACCCAGGGAACTGTAATCAATTGAGCAGGCCTCACACACTCACTAGCAGCTTCTGTGCGCTGCGCCAGTCCATGGGCACCCCAAACATGACACAAACAGCCATCATGACCAAGCGCACGCGGCTGTGAGGTGTGTGGTACGATTTCAGCTCGGCCAGGTCAGCCTCCGTGAGAGCTCCAGCCTTAGGCAAAAGAGTGGGGGGTGGATGAAGGCGTGTGTGTGTGTGTGTGTGTGTGTGTGCGTGTGTGTGTGTGTGTGTGTGGTTGTGGTGCGCTATGAAGTAGTACGACAGCAGGTTTTACTACCCTGTTAGTTGTGCACAGAGCATAGCAGAGAGGGAGGGCGAGGGTGTGGTGCACTGCTGAGTATGATGGCAAGAATGACAGAAGGAGGCTAGCACTGATAGTTGTGCTCAGAGCATAGCAGAGAGGGTGAAGGTGTTGTTGCACTGCTGAGTATGAAGGCAAGAGTGACAGAAGGGTGCCAACCCTGCTGGAAGTGCTCAAAACAGCGGGTGCATTTCATCACAGCCAGGTGTACGTCAAAGCTATAGCTTGAGCGGAATTTAGCGTAGAATTATATAGCGTATCTGAGTTTCAGAACAAGAAAGGCAACAGTGGAGGGACAAAGGTGTGTGGTGCACTGTAAGGGGGCGATTTTCTCTTAATGAAGCGATTTGTGAACGTCCGTACAAAGCCCTTGCACCATAGGTTGTTTATGAATAGCATAAAAAATGCAGAGTTGGCCAGCCTTGAATGCTAACAGCAGGAAAGGCAAGATTGTGGACAAGGCAAGCATGGTCGTTCAAGGTTGGAACGCAGGGAAAAGAAGCGCAAAACACCTTTTTTCCCCATTACATTTGGTGTAGCTTTTTCCCATTGCTGACATAAAATCACCCTTTTTTCCCCGTAACATTTGATGTAGCTTTTTCCCATTGCTGACATAAAATCACCCTTTTTTCCCCACAACATTCGATGTAGCCTTTTCCCATCATACATAAAGTGCAAAAGTATAGCATTCAGTCACTTTTCTATCTGAGCAATTTTTTGTAACCTGCAACAAAAAGATGAAGAGCTCTCACAAAACCTTCACCTTTGCTTCATAGGCCATACACAGTCACCCTCACAACCGCACACTTCCCTCCTTTGAAGAAAAAGGATTAAATAAGCAAAAGAAAAAACTACGCAGGCAGTGAAAACCACTCCCCATAGATGAAGGAAAAGGAGCCACTTTGGCATTGGGTACCGTAAAACTCCTCCACCACATGAGGCACTACGACACTCCTTTGCCCCACCCACCTCTTGCTTTGGTATCGGGTACCGTAAAACTCCTCCACCACATGAGGCACTACGACACTCCTTTGCCCCACCCACCTCTTGCGTGGCGTCTCTGTAGCGCTGCTGGGCCTGCTCGATGGTGAGGTCAATGTCTTGAGACACCTTCCGCACAACCGCAGCATTGTCCTCCAGCAGCACCTCCTGCACCGGAAGATCAAAATGAGTGCTCTCAGACCACGAAGGGTTTCCAGCAGATGGCTTGATATCCCTTGCAAATGCACAAGAGGAGTGTGTGCATCATCAGTCACATTCACAACATTGTCCTCATGCATCACCACCTGCACAGTTAACTTCAAACATGAGGTAGAACATGCGGGCACACGTGAAGCACATGGACATCATCTCCCCTAATTCATGCAAGCAAGGCATCTCATCGCCTGCGTAGCCTGTCTGTCTGCCTTGTATTGCCTCCCTATCGTACAACATCTTTGTTGTTCAGTCTTGGTTGTCCCTCCTTACAGGGAGCACTTGCCTGAGGGCGGAGCTCCGCTGCGATGCTGCTGCGGTACTTGGACAGCACATCAAGCTTTGACTGTGCCACGGCGGCTGCCTGATGTGAGACCTGCACTCACACACACACACACAGTGCAGGCAATTAGGAGCCTGCCTTGTCATGGTAATCAGACAGGTGCAGAGAATAGTGGTGTTTTTGGGATGAGAAGGTGACACTATACACTTGTCCCCAAAACGCCACCCTTTGAGCCTGCAGAGAGGGAGGAAGGAGAAGGATAAATTGATACGGTGTGCGAGATTGATGCAAAGGGAAGGGTGCAAACTCAAATGTACACACCAGCTACCGTACTCCTATGACACTTGCTAGCGTACTCCTACGACATACAAGCACGCTTTTGATAGTGCAGGCGCTCATTTTTAATCTATCACACAGAGTAAGGCAGCAGCTCAAGAAACACCTGCACTGGTCCTTGGCATCAGCGACCCTGACGCCTACCCCGTTAGGAACACACACACACACACGCAAACCACACACACAAACCACACACACAAACCACAAACACACTCACACACAAACTACACACATACGCCTATACCCGTAGGAACCCACCTGAATTGCAGCCTGCAGTTTTGATGTCGTGCTTTCTTGGCCCAAAGCAAAATGGCCTTCCCCATGGCCTAGCTTTTGGAGGGCCAGCCACAGGCTGGCATGCTCCGCACACAGCATCTTGCGCTGCGTGCTGTGCAGGTGCGAGAGCACCTCAAGCACGTCTGACACCTGTCAGCGCGTGTGTGTGTGTGTGAGTGTGTGTGTGTGTGTGCTTGTGTGTGTAAGCATGTGATTGTGTGTGCATGTGATTTGTGTGTGTGCATGTTCGTGTGTGCTTGTGCGTGTGTATATGTGTATATGTATGGTGCTCTTATCACCTTTGACTGCGCCAACGCAGTGCCCCTGCGCAGCAGGCCCTGCTGCCACATGAGCTCCTGTGCCTGTGCATGAATGGAAGCCAGCACAGAGGCAAGCGGGGCAAGCTGCTCCTCAGGCGCCTTAGTATCCCTGAGTTTGTGCTCGTTCCCTGCCCTGTGCGCCTCCCTTACACCACCTCCGCCAACATCTGCAATAGGAGCAGCAGCGGCAGCATCGTCATCATCGCCAATCGCCCCCGTTTCTGCTTCTGCAACCCTCAAAAACTCAGCCGCTGCTCCACGACTTTGTGATTTTGCAGAGAGCGCTGCGCTCATAGTGGCGGCATTGGCTGCAGCATCAGCGGCTGCAGCTGCTGTGGCTGCACGGTGCTCGGCTGCTTCTTTGCTGTTAGGGGAGAAGCCTGCGGCGACGTCTGCGGCGTGCTCTGCTGCGGTGGCGTGCTTTGCAAGCACCTGGTGAGCAAAGCGGGCAGCGCTGTCATTGGTGACGGTGACGCCCTGCACAGGGCGGCAAAGTACAGACGTGTGTGTGTGTGTGTACATTTGAGTGCAAATTGTAGTGGAGAAGTGAGATACCTCTATCCTATAAGCTATATGCATCTGGCAGTGCACTGGCTTTCTGTGTGCAGAGCCGCGTTCAAGTCCCTCTGCGTGCTTGGCAGGTTCATGGGCTGCGCAGCTGGTCCCATCAGCTGTTCGTTATTTGTTGAAGCAGACACCTGATTTAGACCTGATGCACAAAAGGCACACCTGCTCCTGCGTCAAACCACTCACCTTGGCTGCCTCAATGCTCGCCACTGGAAAGGGAGGGACCTCATTACACAGCAGCTTCTGACCTTGAACAGATAGCACCTGAGTCCCGCCAGCTGCATCGGCAGCACCTGGGACCAGTCTGCGCGGACCACCGTATTGAGAGGTGCTGCGCGCAGCCCCTTTGGCTTCAGCATAATGCGTGTCTGATGCTGGTGCCGCTGCATGCCGTGCCTTGGGGTGGGGCTGAGGTTGGTGTTTGCCCGCAGGCCGAGAGGGAGGTACGGTCATCACGTGCGCTTCCAGGGTGTGCTGTACTGCACTTTGGAGGCTGGGTCCGGCACACAGTAAGGGGGGGCCCTGTGCACGTACCCAAAGATTGGTGTTAGTATGTGTGTGAGTGTGTGTGTGTGCATCTGTAAGTGTGTGTGCATATGCAAGTGTGTGTGTTTATGTTTGTGTTGAAGTGGACAGTCGTGTTCCTATCTACAGGTGAGGTGTGTGCAGGCTTGCAGCGACACAAAAGCTTATCCCTACTTATTTGGGTAGATTAAAGGGAATCATGCTTGCCTTTTGCGGTCACCGTGGCATCAAATTAGCGAGCCAATATTGCATTATGCTGACCCAACCTTCACACCCACATTTGTACATATACCCCCCCACACACAACCCCAACCCCACCCCTTTCAATATTCACTCATATCAGAGCACGCATATGACTCCACCTCTCCAAAATAAACACAGTTGTTAAGTAAACACTGACACATCAATCCATCTACACAAATGCTATAAATCCACCCTCATCCTCACCCACCCACACCCACACTCACACTCACACTCACACTCACACCCACACTCACACCCACATTCACACTCACACTCACACTCGCACCCACACCCTCCCCCACACACGACCCACCTGCACCAACGACAGCGCACTGCACAAAGCAGGGAACTGGGCTTGCAACGCCGCTGTGCGTGCCGGAGACACTGCTAGGACAACACGCACACGGCACGTCAGGCGGCGTGTTGCTTCTTGTGTCACGTGCCTCATGGCAGCATAGTGGCCTTTAAGGCTGTCCACCTGCAAACATGGTCGTGTGTGGTTTATCGTGTGGTATGAACAAGTGTGTAGGAATTGTGCATGCTCCTTCTTAACTAATGTGTGTTTAATGAGTGTTTAATTTAGGGGGGGGGTGCGGCTGTAAAGCTGACTGTCCATGCTGTCCATCTATGCCTTCGCGATGATGGCCATAAGCACATCATCGTTGTCTGGAAGCAGCATTCCATAGCCTAGAAGCAAACCGCTACACCCCCCCCTCCCCCCTTCAACGCCAGCTTCTTCACTAACTTGCCTTTGCTTGAGCCAGGGCCAGACCCTCATCCACCAACACGGAGCGTGCTTTGCTTGTACTGGCCACGCTGCTGTGGGGACGAGAGCTCATGCCGCGTTTAATTAGCTTCTTGGGAGATGGCACCTGCCCCTGCTGTGAGGGCATGAGTGAGAGATTGAGTGGCAGTTACTTGATTCAGTGTGCACGATTGTGTGTGTGATGCATTTGTTATGCACATGGGTGCGTCGGTTTGTCATGGGTACGATCACAAGAGTGCTCCTCCCTTTCAAACACACCGAGCAGCTTGCATGTGCACATACGGCACCCACACGCACGCACACACCCCGAATCACTTGCCCCACCTGCTGACCAGTGGCGCTAGAAATGACCATTTGCCCCACCTGAATTGTCACTTACCCCACCTGAATGATCACTTGCTTCACTCAATGACCACTTCCAATGCTCCACCTGAATGATCACTTGCCCCACCTGCTGACCAGTGGCACTAGAAATGAGCCTCCTCTTGCTGGGAGCTCTGCTGAGGGAGCGGGGTCCCTTTAGGAAGCCACCACCGCCACCACCACTGTCGTCACCATCACCATCACCATCACCATGACCATTGTTCAAGTTAGAGACTGGCAGATGTTTGTCCAAGGCAGAAGTGTCTTCGAGGGGAAGTGGCAGAGACGCCTGCTGGAGTGCTGCTGCTGTGGCTGCTGCTACTGCCGCTGACGACGTGTCTGTGGTGCCTTTGTGAAGCCATGCGGTGTGGCAGCCATGTCCCTCTAGCTCTTGGCTGTAGCTGTGACCATGCAATCGTGTAAAAAACAAATGTGTGTGTATGTGTGTGTGTGTGTGTGTGCGTGTGAATGATAAAGAGTAGATCCCTATGCTGATTAGGTCCAACGTCCATCAAAATAAAACCCCTGACTGGTGCTAGCACTGGCCAGAGCTTGCCAATGATTGAGTGTGGTTAGCATGCGTTGTGACAGACAGCCGTCATTGCAGCAGCATGTCAATGCATACGTTTTGTTCTGCGACATTACTCTAAACGTCTGTGAAGACACGTTTGCACGTTTGTGTGCAATTTCAGCCCTGGCACAGAAAGCTGCAATGCGGGGAGAAAAGGGCAGCAGTCGGCTTGTTTCTCAGCTTGATTTGACTTGTTGCTTAAGAAGCATGCGGAAATAATAAGTAGCATGAGGAAATAATAAGTAGCATGAGAGAATAATAACAAGGGAAACCGGCAGCTGGATATCACTTAGTTAGACCCAGCAACAAGAAAACTGGACAGCCCCCCTTGCCTTTGCTTCACACGACTCAGGGGTAAAGGAGAGGGGGTGGCCACAACCAGAGTGGCTACAAACCAAGGAGTGCATCTACTTCAATAAAAATAAGACCAACCAAAGAGGTTTCTGCCGCCAAGGCTGCTTTTGGGGTCTACCAAAGCCTATTTTATTGTGACTACCACGTGCGGGTCCTTCTCCACCTCAGTCACACTTGATACTTAGTCATACTTAGTACTCAGTCACACCTGGTACTGAGCAGAAACCAAGATCACTGCGGATCTTTTATCACAGCCCCTTCCACTCTTCCTTTTCCTCCCAGTATTCCTCCCAATGCAATTGGCCCCTGTCTAACTGGTCCCCTCACTACTTTCCCTCCATTTCACCTCCAATGCACCTGTATCTCCCCCTGCCTCCCCAGCTCTGAAAACCGCACAGGGTTGTCACTGCATGGGACAACTGTACGCATTTACAGCCTGCACAGGCCCTGCACAGCATGGCATTGCTGCATTTATTAAACAGACCACACATAATGCAACCGCTGTATGCGTATGCATACCATTAGGGTTGGCCAAAACCATACATACATACGTATATACGGTATTTCTAGCAGGGAAATTGCCATACATATGGCCATATACGGTGCACATATACAGTTCTGGCCAACTCTACATACCATACACATCGCAGGATCGCGCACTCAGACCATCTACAACATGGGTCTGTAGTACACACATGCAGGCGATACACTTCATAAGAATGCTGTTACCAACTTTGGGCACTTTAACATACTCAAGTCCCAATCTTATTATCCCGTGGCTCACCCCCAGTCCATGAGATCGTGCAAATGATGATCGAATAAGACTGCTGTTACCAACTTTGGGGCCCCAGCCCACTTCAACATACCTAAGTCCCAATCTTATTATCCCATGGCTCACCTCCAGTCCATGAGACCGTGCAGACTGTCCAGCAGCTCTGATTGCTGCGGGATGCCCGGACCAGGATGACCGCCCCTCCCCCTTGCAATGCCTGCTTTCGTGCTTTTGGCAGGCCATGTGTCGGTGGCTCCAGATGCCACGAGGGACGCGATCTGCACGTACAGGTGCGCATACGCGTGCAATGCAGTTTTTGTGCAAGAGGCGTGGTAGTTTTAGAGGAGGGACGGAGTTAGGGCCAAAATTTACATGACCGAAGTACAAGTGCATGTCTTACACTTACATATACCTTACAGCTTTACATTTGATCGTAAGATCAATTGTACAATTATGTTAACAACATTTGGAGCGTGTACAGTAAGGCCACAAAAGCGGCGTACACCCACAAAAAAGAGAATTG
>Ga0307945_1000669_pt1:12500-24382 | contig 24382 bp, 27 predicted proteins | sample OrgLakmetagen228_FD_201818 | JGI IMG/M metagenome (GOLD analysis project Ga0307945, IMG submission 201818) | Saline water microbial communities from Organic Lake, Antarctica - #228 | ecosystem: Environmental > Aquatic > Non-marine Saline and Alkaline > Saline | place: Antarctica...
TCCCAAAACAATACAGGAGGACTTCCTTTATGATTTATGATACACCCCTTTTGATTTTCTTTAAGGGAAATGGGCCAAAATGGAGTATCTGACCAACTACTGGGTCGTTTCACTCCATTTTTGTTGCAAAAGAACACCATTTATTTAAAAGTGATCCAGATTGGTGCAGTAGGTGGTGAGATCTGGCGGATTGGCAGTGAAAAGTAGGGTTCACGCCGCAGGCAATTAGACATGGGCCACCATGTTTGCAAATTTAAAGCTCAGGTGTTATGAGTAGGGCTACCTTTGGGCCCTAAGCGTAGAATTTGCAAACTTGGGGGCCCATACTCAATTCACAATTCTAAAGTACCCCTGTTTGGGGCCTCCGACCCCCTCTGATAGAATCCTGCACCTTCCCGCACCCCCAGAATGTATATTTTTGCCATTCCCGCATCAACCCCGCAGGGCCTTTAGCCCTGTTCAGCACCAGTAAGGTTCACAAACAACCTCAATAGAAGAGAACACCGCAAAAGGGCAAAGGAAAGCAAACCTGTTTTGCTCTCTAATCTGCTACTATATACCCTTCCCAATAATTGCATCCTCTTCCTCTAGCCACTATCACTGCTGCTGCTGCTGCTGCTTGTGCGTGCGTGCTGATGGTGTTGCTGGGTGCGGGCAGCCTTGGTGCGTGACCTCATCTGACCCACCTGCTCATCTTTCAGCTGCTGGGTTGCTCTAACCTGCTCTGCATGCACAAGCGTTGATCCTCTTCAACCCCTACGCCTTCTCCTCATTCTTCTTCCCCCTGCCCCCTCATGAATGCCAATGCTTCTGTGCATAACAGCTGCGCCCCTGAGGTGTCCCCACAATCAAATCGTGAGACCGTAGCAATTTTTCTCTGGCCTGCCAATCGGCCTTTTGTTGGCTGCCTCCTCCGCGAGCCGCTCATCCCGTTCCGCTTTTGCTAGCTGGCTCAGACAGTTGCCCTGCTGCTCGGATGTCGTCGCGGCTTGCTTTCCGGAGTCCCCCTTCGGGAACAATTGGTTCTGGGACTAGGGCTGCTGCTGCTGCTGCTGAAGCTGCCTGGTGCCGTGGGACAGGGGGCGGGGCGGGGGGTACCTCTCACTGTTCACCGGCAGCGACCCGGAAAGGGTTATTTTCACCAACCCCGCACAACCTCGCAGGGTCAATGTACTAATATATTAAAACAAACCAGTCACCCCGCAGGGCAAAAAACGATATTTATGCAGGGTTTTATCCTTAGGTACGGTATGTAATTTATATGATCCCTGATGCCTCCTGGTGTATGTGTAAACAACATGTGTGTGAACACATTTATTTATCAAGCTCACAGATACCTCCACTCATTGCCACATTATTGCGCTGCTTTTGCAGAGCCAGAAGAAGAAGCACACAAACACAAGCACGCAGCCATGAACAAACACACGCATTTGCACTAACAGGACAAGCACACACATACACACACGTAAAGTGCACACCGCAATCCCACGCACATGATCCAGCCCAACAGGCAGCGTGTGCAGCCATCGCCACCCTTTTTGCTTGGGGGGTCCATCTAGGGGGGCAACGTCAGCATCCCGACCGGGCACTGCACCCACGCCCTTCTGCACCACGTAGCTTTTGGATCCTTGATTGCCTTGGTCCTGGGAATTGGCTGAGCTGCTGTCACCATTTTGTGCTTTCTTTGCGGCGGTTGCGGCACGAGAGGCAGGGGGGGCTGCCTTTTGGGAGGGCCTGCACACACGCGCAGGTTTTGGCACAGAGGTGGCCATTATCCAAAATGCACCATCCTGCACCTCATCCAGGGGCTCAAGAGCTCAAAACAACGGGATTAAAAGTTACACCTGACTAACCCCAAACCCCTTCAACAGCATAAACGTAGGCATCGTGGGCGTGGTAGCTCCTACACTCTACTTTCAACACATGCTCATGTCCCTGCCCCTCCCTTTTCCCCCGTTTTACTGCCCCCCATAGAGACAGCAACAACTGCTGATGCTGTGGCACCCTGGAATACAGCAAAACAATAAACAATGAATGCTGTGACATCTTGGACAGTCCGGCAGCCCAATTATACCAAAGCCCAAAAATATTGATATCGCTGCAAGTATCGAGTTGGGATTACCCCAGATCAAGCTTTACAAAATTTGTACAATACCATGCTGCGAAGTTGTGCCTCACCTGCGTACTACATCAGAGGGTGCATGCACTGACATACATACATACACCGACAAACACAGCTATGGTACATACATACACGCACAAACAAAACTATGGCAATGAAGAGGGTGCTTTACATGCACCCACACGCCCCTTCACTCACACGATGCCTCGCACGCCCTACACACCCCTTCACTCACCCATGGTGCATGAGGTACTGCAGGTTGGCACGCGCTACAGCAATGAGCATGTTGATGTCAGTGGGGGAAATCTTGCCAGCCAGCGACACACACAGGCGTGTCATTGCGGGCCCCTCAGCATTGTCAGCGTAGCTCTGCCATAGGACTGCCAGCTCTCGCACTTCCGAGGGAGCCGACGCGAGGTGGGGGGCGGTTTCAGCTGTGTGTGTATGAGTGTGTGTGTATGTGTGTGTGTGTGTGTGTGTGTATGTGTGTGTGTGTGCGTGTGCGTGTATAAGCGGGGGTGAGATTTTGTGTGTGTGCATCAGTGTACTTCAAACACAGCGTCTCTGGTGTGTATATGTGCGCGCGTGTGGTGTGGTGTGTGTAAAAGGGAGGACAAATGATCTGGTGTGTCCGTTCAAATGGACATAAGTATTTAAGAATGAAAGGCATTTTTATGTGCAGCTGGCACGCATTCTTGTACATCAATTCAAAGTACCCTTTGGCGTGTTATGGTTGCCTTCAATTTGAAACATGTGCCCAGCTTCAAGAGAGCCTACAGACCACTGACCAGAACTAGTAAGACAAGTCGGGAGCAAACTAACAATGAAGTAACGGCTTTCTAGCCAGCGTTCTCAAAATACTAAAGTTAATACAGGTAAGCAGGTTCCATGTGTTGGTGTCACCCCACACACAAACATGCAGAAAAGTTGCCCCTTTTTTCTTACACACATACCACACACACACACACACACACACACACACACACACACACAGACACACACACACACCACACACACATACACACACGCACACACACATACACACACATGCACACACACCTCTGCCACAAGAGGAAGTAGGCGGTGTGTCTTTTGTCTTGGTCTCTCCCAGCATCTGCCTAGGGCTGTAGTTCACAGGATGGACTGTAGATGAAGGGGTGCTTAAGCCAGAGGCAATGGATGACCTTTCAAGCCTGATTTGCTCCTCCTTGTCATGGACCTGTGTACGCATACATTTGCAAATGCAAAGCGTGTAAATGTGGGTGGGGTTGGGAATGGGAGGATTGTGTGTGTGTGTGTGTGTGCGTGTGTGCGTGTGTGTGTGTGTGTGTGTGTGTGCGTGTGTGTGTTTGTGTGTGTGTGTGTGTGTGCAAGTGTGACAGCAACAGCACATTAATGCCCCCCTCCTCCACCCTCACCAACGAGCAGTATCATACAAAGTGCGCAGAGCGTGGTGACTAAAGGCTGTGCGTGGACGCACAGTACATTTTGTAATAATGCGCTCACTTAATAATTGGGTGCGACCTTCTCAGCAGCTCTCCCGGCCTACCTCCAAATGCAAACTTGCGCTGTACATGCAGCAGCACGAAGAAACAGTGTGCCAGCTTTCCTTTAACAGCAGCACAGTCACATAATACGGCCCTACAGTACCACCAGTCCCAATGTGTACCCACGCTACACTATCAGCAAAGAGTGTCGCCGCAGTAACACACCCTGTGTTCAAGCCATTCTTAGCAGCAGCACAGCAGCACATGATCAGAGGTCCCTCTAGAGCAAACCCTAGCTTCCGTCCAGTGCTGAGGCACGCACAAGCAGCAGCACCAAAAGCACACAACAAGGCCTGCTTACCAGCAGCACGTTATCGAAGCGGCCCTTCAGCAGAGCTCCCAGTTCTCGGCCCATGCTGTGCAGCAGCACACGGGCTAGGACGTCCTTACTTGCCTCCTCACGATCAAGGAGGCCCATAATTTGCCGACCTGCTTCAAACATCAGCCTGCAATCATTCAACACAATCAACATGTGCGTAGGCATGACCATGCAATCATTCAACACAATCAACGTGTGCGTAGGCATGACCAGGTACGTGTTTTAGAGGGCCCACTTCCAGAGTTCATCTCACCCCAACCCTGCCCCCTGTACCTTCCAACAATATTCATACGCACTTGCACAAACAAGCACAAACAAGCACGCACATACAAACATCCACACACCTTTGCACCACGTCAGAGATGCGCCAGCTGCCGCGCCCGGCATGAGCAGCTGCGGTGCGCAGCCGCTGCACTACCTGGCCTGTGTGTGTGGTATCAAATTGCCAGCCCCTAGGTAGCAGCTGCGCACGTAGGAGGCCATGCACACAGCCTAGAAGCTTGTCCAGGGCCACGCCCATGATGCGCGCAGCCTGAGAGAGGGGAATGACACAGCTGAATGAGAGAAAACACACAGGGTTATGAAGCTTGGCAGTGGCAAGAAAGCACTGGAGATAGCGTGCAACACATCCATGATGCGCGCAGCCTGAGAGAGGGGAATGGCATAGCTAAATAAGAGAAAACACACAGGGTTATGAAGCCTGGCAGTGGCAAGAAAGCACTGGAAATGACGTGCAACACATCCATGATGCGCGCAGCCTGAGAGAGGGGAATGACACAGCTGAATGAGAGAAAACACACAGGGTTATGAAGCCTGGCAGTGGCAAGAAAGCACTGGAGATTAATGTGCAACACATCCATGATGCGCGCAGCCTGAGAGTGGGAAATGACATAGCTGAATAAGAGAAAACACACAGGGTTATGAAGCCTGGCAGTGGCAAGAAAGCACTGGAGATAACGTGCAACACATCCATGATGCGCGCAGCCTGAGAGTGGGGAATAATACGGCTGGATGAGAAGAGACACGTGGTGCCATGAAGCCTGGCAGCGGCAAGAAAATATGAAAATGACGTGCGCAACACACTGGTCTAGATATCCTAGAGGTTGTGTTTTTAGGCCATGCATGTGAACCCTGCGTGGCTTGATAAAGCATGAGTGACAGTACACGCGTGCACACACTTGTACACACACACGCACACGCACACGCATGCACACACACACACACACACAAATAGAAATACATGCGCACACACACTCACACACACAACCACACCTGAAGTATGCCTGGCCCACCAATGGCAAGCAGTTCTGGCACGCCAGATCTTCCATGTGCAAGGTCCAGCAGTGTGTGATGGGCCATTGCCCTGTGCATGGGTTTGTACGTAACACTCACTCTAAATTTGGATGTAGGTTGGCAGTGTTTGCAAGTGGATGCAGTGTCAGAACGACGTCAAGCACCAGATTTAACATGAGTGTGGTGGCTGATCTGACCAGTCACACTTGAATGAGTTCCACGGATCTTTACTTTTTCTGTAGGTCGTGTTTGATCATCAGTTAAACACCTCAAGATACCACGAGGTGTCGCCACAAGTGAACAGGCACCCAGCATTTGCTGCGCAAGCTCAACACACAGAGCAATCACAAATGAAACGAGCATTGGAGTTGTGGTTACACACGGGCAGAGCACCATCCAGCAAACCACGTGCAGGGCTGGCCATAACCCCACACGTGTGTGTTAGAACATCCTACCAGGTAACCCTCCTGAGGAATAAAAGATCATACGTCACACGCAGCGTACACACACACGGCTTTGGCCAGCACCATCTACGCAAATGAGCACGAAAATGCATTAATGTGTGAACAGGCTGACGCCCTACCCACGTGTGGACTGCAGCCACACTGAAAGTGCAGAACACAGGCTCTGCAACACCGCTAGCTGCCTCGGCCAGAAGGTCTGCTCTTGAAAGTGGGCTATTTTCTGCAGCACTGGCGGCGGCGTCCACATGGATGGGGTGGAAGTGGCGCCAAAGGCGGGGGGAGGCTTGCTGCTGGCCAGCCATGAGGTGCATGAGGCTGGAGGAGGCGGCCACGCTGATGTGCTGGGTGTCCAGGGGCGTGCTGTGCACATGTGTGTGTGTGAGTTTTTTAAGTGTGATGAGAAAGAGAGAGAGAGAGAGAGAGAGAGAGAGAGAGAGAGAGAGCTCTGATATGTTGCAATGGGGGGTATCATTTTAACGTGTGCATTGTGAGCTTGGAGGGAAGAGGGCATATAATAATACAATTAGGAGTTTTAGCATGATTGTATATGCATGCAAATTGTAAAATGTGCGCACGCATCATTATTTGAAAATGAAGACACAGCGTGTCCAGCAAACATTGAGTTACCTTTCCTGCATAAAATCACTCGTACGCGCAACAAACACACACACATACACACATATACACACACACACACAATCACAAACACACACACACACACACGCACACACACACACACATACACACATAACACACCTTTGCAGCAGACTGCTGCCTGGCACACTCCCAGCTGGCAGACTGCCGGCGTCCATCAGCTGCCTTAGCCACTCTAAGCACGCGGGCGTAGCCATACTAGGTTCTACATGTGCGTGTGTGTTTATGTGTGTGCATGTATGTGTATGTGTGTGCATGTGTAAGTGTCTGTCTGTGTGCGTATGCACATGTGTGAGAACGTGCACACCTTACGCTAGTAGGGTTGGCCAAAACCATACACACATGTATATACGGTGCATATGCGGTGTTCCTAGCAGGGAAATTACCATACATACGGTTATATACGACGTACTTATGCAGTTCTAGTTAACCCTAATTACAACAATTATAAATACACTAGTATAACCAGGACCTGCAACAACACCCAACAACACCCACCTGCAGCTTCTGGCCCCTCGGAGCATCCTGCAAGGGCAGCTGCACGTAATCCCCCTCCGCCTCCTTCAGGCCTACCACCAGACCCAGCTGCAGCCACCGCAGCAGCAGCGGCCGCCGCTGTTGCTGCTGCCTTGGTGTTGGGGGGGGGGGTAGTGATGGAAACGTGAGCGCTCGTGGGCACCTTGCCCCAATTGGTGTCTGGAGGGATGGGGTGACGGCCACCAGAGGGGGTGTACATGGCAGCCGTTGCTCGGCCGGAGGGTGGGTGGGCTCGCACTACGCCACTCAAGTCCTCCACTAGTATGACCAGCATGTGGCCTGGGCAAAAACGTGTGTGTGTGATTGTACTTGTGTGTGAACATGTGTGTTAGTGTATACGACTGTATGTGTCTGATTGTGGGTATTTGCGTATAAGCGTGCACAAGTACGTGAGTGTGCGTGTGTATTTTGCATAACTGTATGAAGGTGTGCTTGCGAGCGGTCTACAGTTATATGCTGTGTGGCCTGATTATACCGATGTGTTCAATAGGATTAGAAGTCAAGCAGTCCGAGGCAACAAAATTTTGGCCTTGTCTGTGTGGTTGGCCAAGTCCATACTCATACACGTATTCACGGTGTATGTCCGGTATTTCTGCAGGCAGACTTCCAAGTATATGGTGTGCATTTACTGTCATATACATGTACAGTATGTTTACACGGTCATATACACTGTGTGTGTACGGTGTGCGCTCTCAGTCATATGTCATATACAGTATGTAGGGTGGGCCAGAACTAAATATTTATACATATATACAGTGTACATACGGTATTCTAAGCAGGGAAATCACCATACATACGGTCATATACGGTGTGTATATACGGTTCTGGCCAACCCTAACAGTATGTTTAAACGGTACACTTTATGCTTGTGTCCAACCAGTTTGTGTGTGTGTACGGTCATATCAGTGTGCGTATACGATTCTGGCCAATTCCTTACGTATTCAGCACTGACTAACCTGGGGTGGGCTGAAGGCAACCCTTGATGCCTGGGCTCAAGTGCCTGCTGACCAGAGCTGACAATTGAGAGGCAGGGGAACCAGCCGACAGTTGCACGCCCACAATGTCCATCCTGAATTTGCAAGCGGTATTGAAAGGTAGGTAGTTGTAAAATATGTTTGCTGACATCATGGCATTGCAGCCAAACTGCAGGCAGTTGTGAACCCATAATACCAACCCCTCAAATGTCCATTCGCCGACACCCTGGTATGCACATGTAAGCATGCTCATAAAGTGCATACTGGAGTGTCCAGAAATGTCTTGCAAACCCTAATGTGGGACCCCCAATTCCATCCCCGTGTCTCCATTTGTGGACCTGTAATGCCCCCCAAGTGTGTGTTTGGGGTAGAGCAGTATGGCAGTGCGTCTGGCACGACAATGTAGCGTTCTGGTGTGAGGTTGTTATGTTGGATTGACATTCCAGACAGCGAACCGATCGTAATGCTGCCCTGTTGACACCACGGCTTCTTTAAAAACACCCCTGTGCTGTCTTTTTCCCCCTCATAAATTGTGAACATACAAGTCACACGCACACACAATTATACCTATCACGCAAGCTTTTGCACCGCTTCACTTGTCTCATCAATCAGATTTGCACACACACATACACATACACACACGCATTTACACGCGCATGCAGCTCCAAACTAGCAAACAATCTCCATGGCTCGCCCAGACCTATCTATAAAAAAGTGAGCTTCACGGCAAGCATGAACCTTGCGTCATAGAGTGACCTTTCTGGTTGCTTTTACTGGTGTCACGACCGATGAGCTGGCCTTTCCTGGATTATGAGGCCCACAGCCAAACCGAACTACATTCAATCTACAAGGCACTTGTACCTTGAACTCATCACACATACAAACACACACACATAAAAACACACACGCACGCGCACACACGCACATACACACGCACATAATAACCAGTGTTGTGCACATACGGCGTCATTCAAAAATGGCACCGTAAATAACGATCGTAAATAACGGCGTTACCGTCACTAAACTCTGACGATCGACGGCGCAATTTACTATTTTCACCGTCAATTTGACATAAATTACGCCGTCAACGTCATTTACCATTGACGACGTCAAGCGTCAGGTGCACAACACTGATAATAACACACACGCACACGCACACATGCACACCTAGCTTGTGGCTGTATTGCGTTCATGGCCAGCAAATGGCGCAACAACGTTGCCTTCCCGGATCCAGGTGCTCCCAGCAGCACCGGGTGGAGACCTGCACGCATGATGGAGGGGATTGCAAATCATCAGCCACCAAGGCAAGCATTAAAAACTCGTGTCAATCGCTGTATAAATAGCAGGTTGTGAAATTGGTTAAGACCAATTTGCCCGGCATCGCTGCCACAAATGCTACACGTCACAGGCAAGGGAGGTAACGCCAACTGACTTAAATATATCAATCAACTATAGCAGGGCAGATACTCTGAAACAACATGGTAATAAGCTGGAGTGGAGGTGTGAGGCCAACTCGCTCAATTCCAACTGTAGAGTGGTTGGCAACAAAGGCGCCTTGAAGGTGTGCGTACTGCTCTTTGAACTGAAATAGATCAGCCTGCACTGACACAATTTTTACTGCACAAAAAAAAGTAAAAACAGGCAACAGATAAGAAACTCCCCAATAAGGGCATCAGATACACGCACTTCTGCACTCACGCATACACACACAAAACACACTGCACACACACATACACAAATGCATACACACACAAACAAACACACTGCACACACGCAAACACACACAGCACACACCGAAACATACGCACACCCACATACCCACATGAACACACACGAAAACCAACACACAGACACGACGCACACATACACAAGCTTCCACTGTACCTGCTCGCATGGCCAGGGCCGCGATGTGCTCAAGGGCAGTGGTAGGTCCGGAGGGCACATACAGAGTGGGCTGAGAAGTGAGGGGGTCGCTAAACAGGTGCCAGGAGGTGGGCAGGGACAAGCTGCAGCCAGATTGGTGAGAAGGTGTTTTTTTAATGTGTGTTGCGTGAGCATACACTAAGATTAATACAGATCAACGTTGCAGGCAGGAATCTGAGGGTGTGGAGAAGTGCGCGCCAGCGCAATGTGTGTGTGAGAGAGCATGCAATTAAATGGATGATATTGACAATCAAGGTGTTGCTGAAGAGGTGACAGGAGCTTGGGCAGAAAGAGGAATACACAAACCAACGATTGCACAGGTGATGGAGCCTTGCTCTGTTTGAGATGTCAGGTGGGTCAGGAAGCGTTTTCAGTTCAGGGAGTGACAATAGGGAACCATTCAAGGCCTATGTAACATAGTACAAAAAATGACCTGTTACTTGAAGTTCTAGGTGTGCAACTGGACTAAAAAAGCAGGCATGTCAACTATTAGAGGCTCACAGGTGTGCTTAATAGGTATATGTGCGTACCCAACAGACCTAAATGCATACGCATGTGCACAAACGCTGCTTTTGTTTGTGTGTAACCGACAGATTGAAATGCACACGCAGGTGCACAAACACTGCTTGTATGTGCGTACCCCACAGTTATAATTGCATACGTGCACATGCGCACACACACACACACACACAAACGCACCGTAAAGGTGAGACTATAGACCTGGCGCTATCCTCTCCTTCGTTTGCGTTGCCTCCTCCACACAGCATCTCCCACCGCACCCACTCCCCTGCAGTGCATGTAGTATGACAGTTAAGCACAGATCATCTGCAAAACACCACCTCAGCCTGTATTTTTTTGCAGCGACACTGATTCTTATTGCAGACAATTACAGGGTTTATAAATGGCGTAGCTTGTACACAACTGTATTCAGACAATAGGCTGTGCTAGGTCATCTTTGTAGTAGATGGGGTACATTGTTGACACGCAGCCAACCACATGCTTACATGTTACATGCAAGGTGGCCAGCTCTGCTCGAAGCAGTAAGTGGAGTGCATAGTGTATGCAGTCAAGCACATGTGTACTTGCATAACAGTTGAGGCAAAGGGGTGGCCAGAGCTGTGTTCGCACAAATCATCTAGTAGGGTGGCCTTAAACTGCACGAGTCATACAAAACTACAAAGCGCAGTGTACAGTACACATGTTTGGATAACAACATGACGGCACAACACTGCTACCTTACACAGCAGCAGCGCTCGTCTGCTGCAAAGCCATATGAGGACCTGATTTAGGTGCCAAGCACTCCCACCACTTAGGCATGTCAACGCGTAACGATGCACGCAAACCCAATACACGCCACGCCTGCACTCACGCCCTACGCCTGCATCCATGCATCACGCAAGCAAATATGCTTGCCACGCCTGCCATTATTTCGAATCATGTCAAAGAGCACATGGCGATGCAACTGAGCACATCAGCAGCCTCGCTCAAATCGAACAGCAGCTCATCTGCACAACTAGATAAGGAACTGCCATCAGGCACCATGCCCACAATTGCATCGCTTGCGATGCCTGCCACTCTCTTCTGCAAAATTACATGCACAACTACCAACATGCACCCCCCCCACAAAAGCATTGCGAACCATGCCTGCAACTTTCTCCTGCAAAATAACATGCACAACTACCAACACGCACCCCCCCCACATAAGCATTGCGAACCATGCCTGCCACTTTCTCCTGCAAAATAACATGCACAACTACCAACACGCACTACCCCCTCAAAGGCATTGCTCACCATGCCTGGGTCCCAGCAGAAACTCCCCAATGTCAGCGCCCCCTGGAGGGAGAGCATCTGATGCCTGCACACTGGCAGCCGCCTCTTGCAGTGCTCCACCTAGTAGGGCACGCACATACGCCTGCCCAGGGCATGCAAAAAAAAGACAGGCTTATTACGCAGTTTCTTGCAGTGTTCCACCCAGCAGGGCACGCACATGCGCCTGCACAGGGCATGCAAAAAAGTGTGCAGCTCTTTACGCAGGATGCAAGCATCGGC
>Ga0307945_1000671_pt1 | contig 24352 bp, 19 predicted proteins | sample OrgLakmetagen228_FD_201818 | JGI IMG/M metagenome (GOLD analysis project Ga0307945, IMG submission 201818) | Saline water microbial communities from Organic Lake, Antarctica - #228 | ecosystem: Environmental > Aquatic > Non-marine Saline and Alkaline > Saline | place: Antarctica: Organic Lake...
AATGTTCCACTTTGGTGCATGCCTCTCTAAAAATTAATGGTGTGTGCCTTCACTTAACTCCAACAGAGTGTGAAAGCATGCACCACCTCTCCTGAGAATGTTCCACTTTGGTGCATGCCTCTCTAAATATTAATGCAGAGTGCGAAAGCATGCACCACCTCTTGAGAATGTTCCACTTTGGTGCATGCCTCTCTAAAAATTAATGGTGTGTGCCTTCACTTAACTCCAACAGAGTGTGAAAGCATGCACCACCTCTCCTGAGAATGTTCTGCTTTGGTGCATGCCTCTTAAAAAATTAATGGTGCGTGCCTTCACTCAACTCCAACAGAGTGTGAAAGCATGCACTACCTCCTGAGAATGTTCCACCTTTGGTGCATGCCTCCCTGGCATTAATGGTGTGTGGACTTCTCTAACCGGCTGCCTCCTGCTGCAGGGCAGCCTGTGTAAATGTGTGGGTGTGTGTGTCTGTGTGTGTGTGTGTCTTCCTCTTTGCATATAATAACACCGCGAGTCTGCTTTTGGGTGTACCCCACAAGAGTGTCCTGGGTTTCCTTGTGTACCCTTTCTACGCCTCACAGCTCTCCCTTATGCAATTTTGCAAGTATAAGTACAAACGCGCATGCAAAAGACATGCACTCGCAATATGTACAGGTTTGACATTGTGGAGGGCTGAAACTGGCACACATACACACACATGCAAATTGCACTGGTCGACAAAAACACTTTCGTGTCTTCACGCACTCACACTACCTGCGCAAGTGTGACATGGTAGAGGGCCAACCCTCTCACACATTCACACACGAGCAAGCTGCACAGGTTTACCCAAACATCAGTGTGTCCTCACTCACTCGCACTACCTGCGCATGTTTGACATGGTAGAGGGCCAACACTCTCACACATTCACACACGGGCAAGTTGCATATCTGCATATGTAATAGGCAACCTAAACACTAATGTGTCCTCACTCACTCGCACTGCCTGTGCAAGTTTGACATGGTAGAGGGCCAATTCTCTCACACATTCACACACGAGCAAGTTCCATATCTGCATATGTAAAAGGCGACCTAAATACTAATGTGTCTTCACTCACTCGCACCGCCTGTGCAAGTTTGACATGGTAGAAGGCCAACACTCTCACACATTCACACACGGGCAAGTTGCATAGGTGCTTACGTAATAGGCAACCTAAACACTAATGTGTCCTCACTCACTCACTCGCACTGCCTGCGCAGATTTGACATGGTAGAGGACCTTACCACATACCTGTACAACAACAACCTGCTGCGTTACATTGAGGGCTACGTGCAGAAAGTGTCACCTGGGAAGTCGCCCCAGGTGCGTGTGTGGAGTTGTGACAGTGTGTGCGCGCTTGTGTGTGTGTGTGTATTTCTGTGTGTGTGTCTGTGCATGCGTGTGTGTGTGCATGTGTGTTTACGTGGTGCGTAAGTGTGTGTGTGTGTTTGTGGATGCGTGCTTGCATGTTTGTGTATGTGGTGCATGTTTGTATCCGTGTGCGAGTGTTTGCATGTGAAGTTGTTTCTTGTTTACATTGACAACTGAGGTGCGCCATTGTTGTGCCTTAGAATGTGTGTGTGTAACTCCTAATGTGTAAAGTATTTCCCCGTTGTCTAAACATGGCAGATAGTTTGGTATTTGAATCCCTTCTTAGTGGTGTCTCCTTCCATACAGCATACATCAGTGACCCCACCTCCAGTGTAGTGCTAAGGTACATTTCCATCCGGGCTTTGGACTGGTAAATCAAGAACTCCATACGGCATACAACACTGACCCCACCTCCAGTGTAGTGCTAAAATACATTTTCATCCAGGCCTTTGACTGGTAACCCAATAATTCCATACCGCACACCAGGGTTCAGTTCGAGGTTAGGCCAAAAGTTCAGGTTCGCAAAACTTTCACGCATTTTAACAAGTTTGAAAAGTGCTGTTTGGAGTTCGGTCAAAGTTCGACAAACTTTTTAGAGTTAGTCAAACCTTACAGCATGCGTCTGTCCAAACTGCAAGGGACAGCAGCCCCCCTCAGTTCAGTCCCACCCTTTCCTTGCAGTAAAAGTAACATGTCCAATGATTTACATATGGAATATGATCTGTAATCTGTATCAGGCTAGGAGGTTTCCTTGGTTTTTAGGCCAAACTTGTCACACATTTCTGAACTGCTAAATAATTGTACAACGCGGCACTTGCACTACACCTGAAGGTTCTCCTTTTTCTGCTCTACAATGATGAGATGGTCCCATTCCGGCCCCTTTTTTCCCCCTATAATGATTTATACGTACACAACTAATTGGGAAATTTTGAAGGTGGGGGGAGGAGCCCAAGGGCTCGTTTCCCAAATTTGCACATCAAACCCTTCGAACGGTTCAAGGGTTCCAGAACTTTCTCGAAATTTATCAAACCCTTGCTCCCAAAAGAACTGCTGCTCTCTTTCATTCGACCTACATGAAGTGCATTGTGTTTGTGTGTAGGTGGTGGGGGCGCTGCTTGACGCGGAGGCGCCTGACGAGTTCATCAACAACCTGCTGCTGTCTGTGCACTCGTTGCTGCCTGTGGACAAACTGGTGGAGGTGGGTGTGTATGTACGTGCGTGTGAGTGTGTGAGTGTGTGTGCGTGCGTGCGTGCATGCGTGCATGGTTGTGTGTGCGCTCGTTGCTGCCTGTGGACAAACTGGTGGAGGTGGGTGTGTATGTACATGCGTGTGAGTGTGTGTGTGCGTGCATGCATGCGTGGTTGTGTGTTTGCTTGTTGCTGCTGTGGACAAATGGGTGGAGGTGGGTGTATGTACGTAAGTGTGTGCGAGTGTGTGCGTGTGCGTGCATGCATGCATGTGTGGTTGTGTGTGTGTGTGCTTGTAGCTGACTGTGGATGAACTGGTGGAGGTGAGTGTGTGCAAATCTGCGTTTGCGTGTGCGTGCTGCATGTGGGTGTGTATGTAGGTGGGCAGAGATGTGCTGGTATGGTTCAGGCGGTTGCAGATCAGGCACACAAACACAGTTAACAAATTCAAACAAAGCTGGTTGTGAATGCATTGGAGGCAGGCGTAGTTGTGTTGGCTCTCTGGGTTTCACAAAATGCTGGCACGGATGACAATGCCCTTGTATAACTTCCTGGCTGCAGTCTACAAGGGAGACTGTTTGCAATGTGCAAATTGTGACGTAGTATCCTCCTTTCAAGGACGGCATGCCTTACCTCTGCTTGTGCCCCCTAGTCAGCTTGAGTTACATTCCGTGCTTCAAACTCATGTATCATACATACATGTATCATACATATAGGGTTGGCCAGAACCCCTATATATACGGTGTATATACGGTACTTTTGGCTGGGAAATCACCAAATATACGGTCATATACGGGGTGTGTATATAATATAAACAGTTCTAGCCAACATATCATACTTCATACTTTGTGAAGTCACGGGCAACCAAGTGTCTTGCGTACAGGGCCATAAACCCCACCCTGGTAAGACAGGGATGTTGCCCCACAGCAATACCTCCTTGCCTCTAACATGCCTTTTGCGCACCACACAGCTGCCAAAAGGCAGAGAGCGGGGAGGACATGTTTGCCTTATGCGCTGTACTGCAGCGTTTGATGAGGAGGGTTGGCTTAACATGCTTGACCTTCCCGTTTTGAATACGCCCATTGTGCACCACACAACCGTCAAAACAAAAAGAGCAGGAAGGAAATGTGTGCCTCGCGTGCACCGTTTAAGCTTTCTTGAAAAGTCAGCAAGGTTGCCCATACCTTTTTTTCCTTATGGTACACCGCTCATGTTCAACCCCCAGCTTTTAAAAATAGAGCACAGCCCTCGTATTCACCGAGACCAATCAAGACACAGTGACCCCTTTCTGTGCTGCTACATAGCAGTGTGCAAGTACAAAGCTGCAGTGAACGTTTTACAGAAGCAATAAGACCCCTTGCCGTTTGCTACTGGGCACTTAGGCATGGACCTTCGTTACGCCAAATACAGCCATTCGTTTTTATAAATAACATGCATTCATTTGTAAAGCACTCTTGGTGGTTCCTTGTTGTGTGAATTGGCTCTGGACTGAGCACCTTCTCTCGCTCCCTTCCCTTCTCCCTTTCCTTCCTCTCTTTTGGCAGTTTGTTGGAAAGTAACGATGCGTCAGGAACTTTGCCCTGAAACATCTTTTCCAGTGCTATGACGATATGAATTGTCGTTGCTAAAGCACTAAGACTGTTTCAGAGTGAATTATCAGATGCATTGCTATTTTTGGGAAACGGGACTGAGACATAACAGAGCAGGACTTGAAACGACCCACACCCCACATCAACGAGTTAAGCTACAATGTTGTCAGTTTAGGGAATCTAAACAAATCACCTCTATGTTTTTGTGTGATGATTTATTTATGCCTTGGGGGCATGCCCACATCTGGGGTGGTTGTAATAACAATGCAAGTGGTAAAATGGGTGCGTTCACCACGGCTGGTCCTCTTGTGTGTGTATGTGTGTGTGTGTGTGTGTGTGTTTGTGTGTGTGGTGATCTGTAAAATTCCAACAATGAGCATAGTGTGACAAAACAGGGGTGGTACACCATGGTCGGTCGCCCTGTGTGACCCCACACATTCACACAGGGCTGACGTGCTCCCCCACAGCAACGCCCATCTCTCACTTTGCCCGTGGTGCTGCTCACAACAGCCAGCCCATGGGTCATTCAGACCTGGCACACTCTTTTGTTTGCAGCTGTTCAGTCAGTTATAATGTGTGTGTGTTTCCTTGTGTTTGTCCATGTGTCTGTGTAATCATATTAACGGTCATTTGTATATGGCGTAGCTAAGGTTCGTGCCTAAATGCCCAGCAGCGAGCAGCAATGAAGGTTATCACTCCGTCCCTTATATTATTTCCCTATAAGTAAAACTGCATCGGAAGCTTTGCCCTGAAACAGTTTGCTTAGTGATATGACAAGGCGGTGAAATAGATTGCTTAGTGATATGACAAGATGGTGAAACAGTTTGCTTAGTGATATGACAAGGTGGTGTCCATTATTTCACTGAACTTCAGGGCATAATGTAAACGTGCTGGTTTATATGAGCAAATTGACAATTTCACAACAAGTTCAATGGGCGAGAGAGCTGATACAAAGTACCTTTTCCTCCGTGTGGTGGGAACGAATTGGGCGCAGTAATTCAGTACACGGACAATGAATATTATTTCCACATTACCAAGTCATCCGACATCTCCTTGATAATTTGAGACAGGAATCAGGAGTTTTTTTTTTTTGACGACACGTATACTTTTTGGGGTGGACACCTCTGAGGGACCAACCACCCCCCAAACCCTTCCAGTGTCCCCACCCAAACAAAAGGGTACCAATCTGCTCCTTTTTGAGTTCTGCATCCATCTGCATACTCATCAAGACCTGAAACTATAATGCCGCAGGGTTATGGGGCAACACTGATATACGGACGCCCATGCCCACATGACTCACCAGGCACCCATAACTGGCTTGCACAACTCCACATTGCTTCCTTATTTTCAAAATTCTACTGACTATCTCATGCTGGCACAATCCTGGAAGTTTGGAGTGAATTGCTGCTCCATTGGCTTGACTCACCCCGCGGCCTGCACCCGAGCATGTGTGCCTCTGACTTTTGGACGAGTCCACAGACCCCCCCTTTTACCCAATTCGCCCAAAAAGGGTGGCAATCGACTGGGCTTGAGATAAGGATTCCGATGATAAATTTTACATTTCGCGTAAGTGTCCCAGAAAAAAACTGGAGACCCCCCGCACAAAATTAAAAACCCGTCGGGGGACCACCCCCCCCCTCCCCAATTTGACCCATATAGTACCAATCGATAGCTCTTGACGGCAGGATTTTATATAATTTTTAATCAATTTGACACGTGTCGTCGAAAAGTTATGCTTCCTGCAGCCTCCTGCGGGAATCCAAAATTGTTTACCACTCTTTTTGTGTGGTGGTTTTTGCTAAGGGCCTTGGGGAAGTGGGCTTGTATTCATCGACAATGCAAGTGACAAAACAGGGGTGGTTCATCATGACCGGTCCTCTTGTGTATGTGTGTGTTGTGATCTGTAAAGTTCCAACAATGAGCATAGTGTGACAAAACAGGGGTGGTACACCATGGTCGGTCGCCCTGTGTGACCCCACACATTCACACAGGGCTGATGGGCTGCCCCACAGCAACGCCCATCTCTCACTTTGCCCGTGGTGCTGCTCACAACAGCCAGCCCATGGGTCATTCAGACCTGGCACATTCCTTTGTTTGCAGCTGTTCAGTCGGTCATGGTGTGTGTGTGTGTGTGTGTGTGTGTGTGTGTGTGTCCGTGCTTGTGTTTGTATGTGTGCGGGGGGAGGAAATGCGCTTGTGCTATTTGCAAGTGCTACTATATCACACGACACAACTTCCCATTTGCATTATTCAACGCCCCAGTGTGCAAGGAACACTGCATGATTCACATCTCGTGGGTTTATGCGCATGTGCTCACAAACATACACCAAGCTACCTTGGTGCCACGCTACAGTGACAACACACGTCTGTGTATGTAAAACTTGCTCGTGTACAGTCCCTACTTTTAACCCTATTGTGTCTTATGGTCCGGTGGTGGAAGCTCGCCATAAACCCTGTTGTGTTCCCTTTGTGTCTTATGGTCCGGTGGTGGTGGAAGTTCGCCCTAAACCCTGTTGTGTTTCCTTTTGTGTCTTATGGTCCGGTGGTGGAAGCTCGCCCTAAACCCAAACCCTCTAACCCCTAAACCCTAAACCCTTGTCTGTTCAAACTGTTCCATCGTTTGCAGGTGGTAGAATCCCGCCACCGTTTGAAGCTGCTCACCCCCTTTTTGGAGCACCTGATTGGTCTGACCGTACTTGCACAACACTGATTTTCACACTGCTCCATCGTTTGCAGGTGGTAGAATCCCGCCACCGTTTGAAGCTGCTCACCCCCTTTTTGGAGCACCTGATTGGGGAAGGCACCACGGACCCACACGTGCACAACGCCCTGGGTGAGTCAGCTGTGTGTGTTTGTGTGCTTGTGTGTGTGTGTGTGCGTGTGTGTGTGTGTGTGTGCGTGTGCGTGTGCGTGTGTGTGTGGGTGGGTGGGTGGGTGTGTGTGTGGGTGGGAGGGGGAGGGGGGGGTTGATCTGGCAGCACGTGGGGATCACCTCGCTGTGGTGCCGTTGTTTGTTGTCAAGGGCAGCTCACAGCATGCCACTAGCAGCCACTGGTGGTCAGTGTGAATCAATCCACGCCCTGGGCCACAGACCCTGCCAGCCAGACCGGCAGGGGCTGTAAAAAGAGGGACTGTGATAAATCTAATGATCAGCGTGAATCAATCCACGCCCTGGGCCACAGCCCTGCCAGCCGGATCGGCAGGGGCTGTAATAAGAGGGACTGTGATAAAAAAAACGGTGATCAGCGTGAATCAATCCACGCCCTGGGCCACGGCCCCTGCCAGCATCGCTGTCGTTCCTCTCAATCCTTGTCGTGTTGTGCAAGGCGTGCAGGTTTATGACATGCTACCAATGCAAGCACACAGTATCAAAGGCAGTATCTGCATCTCGTTTGTACCTACAACGTATTGGCTAAGGTTGGCCAGAACCGTATATCTACACCGTGTTGGCCTTATATTTTGTGTTTTTTCCTGCCATAAGTTCACTCTATTTATATGATTCTGGCCATCCCTAGTATTGACAGTGATGGGCTTGAGCACCCACCAGCCCAGCTAAACAGTCCTTCTTATCCCGTCTCATAAATGTTCTTTGTCCACTAAAATCAAGCCACGTATGAGCACGCACTCGATTATGCCTAGCTATCCGGGCGGCCTGACCTCTCCTTACTAGGGGGAGGCAAGAAGGATCCGACCAAGCAGCTCGGCCAAAGTAAAGCAGTAGACATCAAACGTGCAATGCAGCTCCCCCATCTGCATGACACGACTATTTCGCTGGCACAAAATAATTGGCACTGCCCTTTCGATTGACTGAGATTCAGAGAGCTTAAGAACACGCAATTAATTAAATACCCTACATACAATCCGATTGTCATCTGTCTTTATTGCTGCGTGCAAAGACTCACCTCCAAGGAGGGGTCGAACTTTGACACCTTTGTGGAGGTGAGTTGTGTGTGAGAGCAGCGTGGATAGTCCACCTTGCAAGTGCACCCATACAGACCCCCTTGTGCCTGTACTTCTCATTGCTTTGCCTCAGCCTAAAACCGAGGCAAGAAAGACCTGACTGAACAGCAACAGCATCGTCAAACAAATTCGACAGAGTTTGTTTCCGTGTACGTCATATAGTTGCGGAGCATCACATGATGCCTCGGCGACCCCTTTGAGCACACTTGACGGGGCAATGCCTTCATGTTACCACTTTACGCAACAAATGGTTTCTGACACATTTTAGCCAAATTGTCTCTGTTTCTAATCATGAAGTATAAAGATGTACGGCAGGCAAAAAACTATAAATGTCGAATTCACAAAAAGCGTTTTAATGTAAAGTGTGCCTAGCTATCCGGGCGGCCTGACCTCTCCTTACTAGGGGGAGGCAAGAAGGATCTGACCAAGCAGCTCGGCCAAAATAAAGCAGTAGACATCAAACGTGCAATGCAGCTCCCTCATCTGCATGACACGACTATTTCGCTGGCACAAAATAATGGCACTGCCCTTTCAATTGACTGAGATTCAAAGAGCTTAAGAACACGCAATTAATTAAATACCCTGCATACAATCTGATTGTTATCTGTCTTAATTGCTGCCTGTAACGGAATCACCTCCAAGGAGGGGTCGATCTTTCACACCTTTGTGGAGGTGAGTTGTGTGTGAGAGCAGCGTGGATAGTCCACCTTGCAAGTGCACCCATACAGCCCCCCTTGTGGCTGTACTTCTCATTGCTTTGCCTCAGCCTAAAACCGAGGCAAGAAAGACCTGACTGAGCAGCAACAGCATCGTTAAACAGATTTGACAGAGTTTGTTTCCATGTACGTCATATAGTTGCGGAGCATCACATGATGCCTCAGCGGATTTTTCAAGCACACTTGACGGGGCGATGCCTTCCTATTTCCGTTGTACGCAACAAATGGTTGCTGACGCATTTTAGCAAAATTGTCTTTGTTTGTATTTATAAAGCAACAAAGACGTTACGGCAGGCAAAAACCTGTAAATGTCAAATTCACAAAAAGCGTCTTTATGTTAAGTATGCCTAGCTATCCGGGCGGCCTGACTTCTCCTTACTAGGGGGAGGCAAGAAGGATCCGACCAAGCAGCTCGGCCAAAGTAATGCAGTAGACATCAAACGTGCAATGCAGCTCCCCCATCTGCATGACACGACTATTTCGCTGGCACAAAATAAATTGCACAGCCGTTTCGATTGACTAAGATTCAGAGAGCTTGAGAACACGCAAGTGATTAGGCACCTTGCATACAGTCCGATTGTTATTTGTCTTTATTGCTGCGTGCAAAGACTCACCTCCAAAGAGGGTCACCTCTAAGGTGAGTTAGGGTTAGGGGTTGTCAAAAGTAACTATCGTAAACCTCTACTGCAACACAGCTTAACTCACATGTGTAGGGTTGGCCAGAACCGTACATATACACCGTATATGACCATATATCTGGTGATTTCCCTGCCAAAGATATTGTGTACACACCGTATACATTTGGTTTTGGCCAAGCCTTCACATGTGGCCAGATTGTACACATGAAACTGAGTTTGAGCTAGCGCAGCTTACCAGGCAGCGTGACCTCCAAAACGGGGCTTGACTCACTGCCTAGTCTAGTCCAGCTGAGGCAAGAGGAACGCAAGGAAGGCTCAGTGACTGACATGCAGGGTGGTGCTGTGTGTCTGCCCCTGCACACTGACATGCTGGCACATTCTGTATATGTGCGCACGCTAAGATGTGCGTCTGCTGTCTGCTGCACACTGACATGCTGGCACATTCTGTATGTGTGCGCATGCCAAGATGTGTCAGCTTGAACAACAAAAACGTTACAGTACAGACGGGTACCTAGGGGTCTCAATTCTCAAAAAGGGTCTAAATGTGAAGCGTTGTAAATGTGTTATCGTCTTGTATGTATTTACAAAAAGCGTCTTAATGTGAATTGTGCCTAGCTATCCGGGCGGCCTGACCTCTCCTTACTAGGGGGAGGCAAGAAGGATCTGACCAAGCAGCTCGGCCAAAGTAAAGCAGTAGACATCAAACGTGCAATGCAGCTTCCCCATCTGCATGACACGACTATTTCGCTGGCACAAAATAATGGCACTGCCCTTTCGATTGACTGAGATTCAGAGAGCTTGAGGACACGCAAATGAATAAGTACCCTGCATACAATCCGATTGTTATCCGTCTTAAATGCTGCCATTAACGGATCACCCCCAAGGAGGTGTCGAACTTTGACACCTTTGTGGAGGTGAGTTGTGTGTGAGAGCAGCGTGGATAGTCCACCTTGCAAGTGCACCCATACAGACCCCTTTGTGGCTGTAATTCTCATTTTTTTGCCTCAGCCTAAAACCGAGGCAAGAAAGACCTGACTGAGCAGCAACATCATCGTCAAACAGATTTAACAGAGTTTGTTTCCGTGTACGTCATATAGTTGTGGAGCATCACATGATGCCTCGGCGAATTTTTCTAGCACACTCGATGAGGCGATGCCTTCCTAATTCCGTTGTACGCAACAAATGGTCGCTGACACATTGTAGCAAAATTGTCTGTTTGTATTTATAAAGCAACAAAGACGTTACGGCAGGCAAAAACCTAGAAATATCAAATTCACAAAAAGCGTCTTTATGTGAAGTGTGCCTAGCTATCCGGGCGGCCTGACCTCTCCTTACTAGGGGGAGGCAAGAAGGATCCGACCAAGCAGCTCGGCCAAAGTAAAGCAGTAGACATCAAACGTGCAATGCAGCTCCCCCATCTGCATGACACGACTATTTCGCTGGTACAAAATAAATGGCACGGTCGTTTTAAATGACTGAAATTCAAAGAGCTTGAGAACACGCAATTGATTAAGTACCCTGCATACAATCTGATTATTATCTGTCTTTATTGCTGCGTGCAAAGACTCACCTCCAAGGAGGGGTCGAACTTTGACACCTTGGAGGTGAGTTGTGTGTGAGAGCAGCGTGGATAGTCCACCTTGCAAGTGCACCCATACAGCCCCCCTTGTGGCTGTACCTGTACTGCAGCGCCTTCTCATTGGTTTGCCTCAGCCTAAAACCGAGGCAAGAAAGACCTGACTGAGCAGCAACAGCATCGTCAAATAGATTTGACAGAGTTTGTTTGCGTGTACGTCATTTAGTTGCGGAGCATCACATGATGCCTCGGAGACCCCTTTGAGCACACTTGACGGGGCAATGCCTTCATGTTACCACTTTACGCAACAAATGGTCGCTGACACATTGTAGTGAAATTGTCTATGTTTCTGATCATGACGTATCAAAGACGTTACGGCAGGCAAAAACCTATAAATATCAAATTCACAAAAAGCGTTTTTATGTGAAGTGTGCCTAGCTATCCGGGCGGCCTGACCTCTCCTTACTAGGAGGAGGCAAGAAGGATCCGACCAAGCAGCTTGGCCAAAGTAAAGCAGTAGACATCAAACGTGCAATGCAGCTCCCCCATCTGCATGACATGACTATTTCGCTGGCACAAACCAAAGTTGCTTTGCAGCCCCTTCTTGTCCCGTCGCTGTGTTAGTGTGTCCCTGCTTGGTCATGACAACAACAGACTGTTTACATTCTTCTTTAACTCAATGGTTTTCATGGGAAGGCTAGCCACGCCTCATCTGAAGTGTGTCCCTGCTTAGTCACAACAACAAAAGATTTTACATTTCTTTTTTAGCTCAATAATTTTCATAAAAAGGCTAGCCACACCTCAACTGAAAACCGGATCCCACTGTATTCCCTTTGCTCGTGTGTCCCTCCTTCATAGTGCCTGTCATGACCCTCGACCCCTGTGACGTATGACATGTGACGTATGACACCCATGTGACGTATCACCCATGTGACGTGTGACGTGTGACGTGTGACGTATCACCCATGTGACGTATGACACCCATGGTGTGACGTATGACACCCATGCGGTTGGGAAAGGCAGCGTTTTGGCTTGGCCAAAACCCCATTAAGAGTTCTTAACAGCCTTGTTGTTGTACTGTTCCAGCTGTCAGAACATTGCGCTTACGAATGTGCAGCTGCCAAGTATGCTGTTAGGCAGGGTGCGCTTACGGATGTGCAGCTGCCAAGTATGCTTTTAGGCAGGGTGCGCTTACGAATGTGTAGCTGCCAAGTATGCTGTTAGGCAGGGTGCGCTTACGAATGTGCAGCTGCCAAGTATGCTGTTAGGCAGGGTGCGCTTACGAATGTGCAGCTGCCAAGTATGCTGTTAGGCAGGGCTTCCTCCACGGCCGTACATGACGTATAGAACATACCGTTCCGGACGACCGTAGGAATAACCTTTTGCATGCTTCCTTGCCTGTTTATTTTGATGCCCTAGAAGTTTGAGAGCCCTTGAACTCGCGGCCGGAACCGGTCAAGAAATCTCAGGTTTCATTGGTTCAGTCATGCCCAGCTATCCGTCTCATAAATTTCCTTTGTCCACAAAAATCGAGCCACGTATGTGCACGCACTCAATCATGCCCAGCTATCCGGGCCTGACCCCTCCTTACTAGTCGGGACTGAAGGCCCGATCCTAGCAGCTGCGGCCACAGAAATGTGGTACACCCCTAGCTTTCAAGATGTGCACTGCGTAAACCCCATCGCACCAGCACGACTGTTTTGCTCGGACAGCTGTCGTCTGCGCCCCTTGTTATTTTCAGCTGGTGTAGTTGCCCCTAGCAACATGCAAGCCACGTCGTTTGGGCGCGACTGTTTTGTGCATCGGCTGCCTTTTGCATATCAAGGCAGCCATCGCGCGCATGGATAGGGTGTAGGGCAAGGAGCATTCATCCTACAAAATACATAGAATTGGCCAAAACCATACATACACTCGTACTCACGGTGTATGTACGGTATTTTAGGCAGGGATATTACCATACATACGGTCATATACGGTGTGCATATACGGTTCTAGCCAAACCCTAAAAATGCACACTGTGCGGATAAGTCTGCGCCCTCGTTGTCCTCTGCTCCTGAACCTGTCACACTACAGTGTTGAACCTCTGCTCCTGAACCTACCACACACCCCTCTGCTCCTGAACCTGTCACACACTCCTCTGCTCCTGAACCTGAACCTGATTCACATTACAGTGCTGGACCTCTGCTCCTAAACCTATCACATTACAGTATTGTCCATCAAACCCGCCCGCAAACTCCGTCCCTCCTTCAGTTACGACTTCTGCACAGCTGCCGGTTATCACTGATGCAGGGACTGAGTTTGCGGGCGAGTTATGTTGCCTGCAATCACGGCTCAGGTGTTTGTAGGAGCTGTGCTGTGCAGATATGTAGGGTTGGCCAGTACCATATATATACGGTGTATATACAGAGGTATTTTTGGCAGGGAAATCACCGAATATACGGTCATATACGGTGTATATATACAGTTCTGGCCGACCCTACAGATATGGCAGCTGTGCTGAGGAAGTCGCATTTTATGTGGTGTGAGGGCCTTTGCTACATAGTTAGTTACCCCACAGCATACGACTAGAGTTGGCCAGAACCGTATAAACTCGTCATGTTTTACCGCATATTTCATGAAATCCCTGCAAAAAAAATTTGTATGTATACTGTACAGGCCTGTGCACATACGCCGTAATGTTGGATTTTGGATCGTTATTATGGTACCGACCGTAATTACCCCGTACAGTACGGTCGAAATTACGGTCGGCCAAAATCACGGTGTCAGACCGTACAAGGACGGTGCCACCGTACAGTACGATTTTTACCGTAATTTGGCCGTTTGGCTCCAATTTCGGCCCAAAATAATTTTTTTCTTTCTGCAACAAGTTTCTATGAATAAAACACAAATTACCAACCAGGAATCAAGTACTGCGTCCGACTTTGAGTTTCCATGCAATCCACTGCTGGGCCCATCCCCTGAGCTGATGCAGACCCAACCCAGCCTCTGGGTCGTTCAGGGAAGCATTGTGTGGCTTCGGCACATAAGAGGAGCACACCGGGGAGCGAAAATGGGAGATCTTGGGGTGGAGAGGCCTTTCTGAGGCCATTTTTGCACCGGCAGTGTTAGCTTGGCACCGTACCAAACACCGTACAGTAAATTGCCGTAATTACGGTAATTTACGATCTTCCAAAATCGTAATTACGCCGTAATTTACAAAAATATGGTACGTACAGTAAAAAGCGTACCGTACCGTACACCGTGCAGTGCACAGGCCTGATAACGTATATGTATTTGGTTCTGGCCAACCCTACATGACTGCCTTCGTTCAATACGACATCTTTCGTCCTACACAACCCCTCCTCACCATCCCTCTATATACATACGCCCTCAGCCTGTGCTTCACTCAAAACCTTGCCTAAACTTAGGCGAGCGTAGCTCACACAGGCAGACCTGTGTTTTGCTCAACCAGCGTATTCCCTCTGAACGTACCTGCACCTCACTCGCTGCGTTTTGCAGGCAAGGTCATTATTGACACCAACAACAACCCAGAGCACTTCTTGAGCACCAACCCCTTCTACGACTCCTTGGTTGTGGGCAAGTGAGTGCACACTGTTATGCCTACTGTTATGCCTAGAGTTGGCCAGAATTATTTATATATAGTGTGTTAATAGTTTACTTGGTGATTTCTTTGCCAAAACTCCGTATATATATGTGATTATGGCTAAACCTATATATATGTGATTGTGGCTAAACCTAACGTGTGCCCCTGAACGGCATAATGACATTCATGATCTCAGCACGAACCCCTTCTAGACTCCCTGATAGATGCGTGCCAAACTTCGCACGTTTTTTTGCTTTTGTGCTGTCTGTTGTGTGAGGGGGGTGCCTGCTGCATGCGAAATATATATTGATAGAGAGAGAAAGGGAGGGAGAGAGAGAGAGAGAGAGAGAGAGAGAGAGAGAGAGAGTAGGGTAGTGTGGCCGTAGTGCGTTTTAATGTTTTGGCCAGAAATTGCGCACATAAGACTGCAGCCCCAAACATTATACCGCACACGCACTGAACATTTGCATCTGTGTACACTGTTGGGTACTAGATGAGATACGGTTGACGGTCGCGCGCTTTACTTGTGCTTTTGTACGTCTGAACAGGGTCGACCGTCAGTACGTACTTTGTAGACTGGCTAGGGTCAATGGTCGCGTTAAGTGCTCGACATAGGCTGTGTAATGTGAGGCCTTCAAAACAATAGGTCAGCCTTTTCAGGCGTGTGCAAGTACGGCACAGGCATACACAGACATGTGCAAGTACGGCACAGGCATACACAGACGTGTGCAAGTAAGGCACAGGCATACACAGACATGTGCAAGTAAAGCACAGGCACAGGCTTACACAGACACAGTTACAGGTGACTTGCTGGGTCGAAATTAGGCTTTGCGGGCTCTGTGGTCGACCTTTGATTGTCTTTTGTATGTACTGTTTGTGTGCACTCGCCCCTGCGCGCGCACGCTAACACTCACACACACACACACAAACACACGCACACACACACAAACACACACACACACACGCACGCACGTACACACGCACACACGCACAAACGCGCACACACACACAAACACACACACACGCACACACACACACACACACACGCGCACGCACACGCAGGTATGCTGAGAGGCGTGACCCTAACCTTGCGTGTGTGGCGTACAAGCGGGGTTCCTGTGATGATGCCCTCATTGAGTGCACCACCAAGAACTCCATGTTCAAGCTGCAGGTGTGTATGTGAAAGTGTGTACGTCAAAGTTTGTTCGTGAAAGTGTGTATCTTGTGTACGTATGTAAATGTGTGTCAGTGTGAGTGTGTCATGCTTGCTCACGCCTTGCTTGTTCTTGCGCTGAGGTCTCTCTTAAACAAACTAGCAACTATTTTGAGCCCTGTGCCCGAGCTGCAGTTGTGTGTTTGTGTGTGCTCGCTCCCTGCTTGTTTGTGCTTGTGTGATGTCTCCATGGAATGCACCACCACCACTTGTTTGTTTGTGAGCCCCATGTCCATGCAACAGGTGGGTGAATGTTGTTGTGATGGGACAGATGCTGCTCACACTGTTTTGTTACTGCCTTACTGCAACTGCTGCAGGCACGCTATGTTGTGGAGCGCGGTGATGGAGGGATGTGGTTTGAGCCTGCTGAAACTTGCTGCTCACACTGTTTTGTCAATGCATCGCTGCAACTGCTACAGGCACGCTACGTTGTGGAGCGTGGTGATGGAGGGCTCTGGTTTGAGCCTGCTGAAACTTGCTGCTCACACTGTTTTGTGGATGCATCGCTGCAACTGCTGCAGGCACGCTACGTTGTAGAGCGCGGTGATGGAGAGCTGTGGCTCAAGGTGCTGGACGAGAGCAACGCAGACCGGCGATCCCTCATCGACCAGGTGAGTGTGCCCGCTGTCAGATCAGATCGCTGTCAGATCAGATCGCTGTCAGATCAGATCGCGGTCACAGCAAAGCACAAGACTCAGCGCATCAGCTCACACACGGACACAGCAGTCCTATTAGATTGTGTGCCGTTTGGGCTGGCGAAACTGTGTGCACAGTGCTGTGAGGTAGAGGAATTAATTGCTATGCATATGTCTGTGTGTGTGTTTATATGTGTGTTAGCCCAAGTTCAGGGTGACAGCGCTGCCTTGCCTCCTTTGCTGTGGTCTCTCTATCAGCCTTTCTCAAGTGCCTGTGGAAAGTTGGCGTGCGTTAACTGCACCACCTGCTGCTTCCTGATGCGCTCAGCGTTGTTGTGCCGTATCACCAGGGAGAGCCCAGAAAACATATACAGTATATGATGTACTTCAACATGTACACGGTGTACAATCGGTATTTTTAGCAGGGGAATCACCATACATATGGTCATATATGGTGTAAATGTACCGTACCCTACCCTTATCACCGTTAGCCGTCACCAAGTCTACCAGTCCAGGTTGTGCGAGTCACAAAGTAGTTGCGCGTAATTCTGTCCCATCGACGTGGTCGGCCATCGAGCAAGGCAGAGTGTAATAGATGGCAGAGGATAGGCCTTTTGACAATGACACACACTGCCTCTTGCGCACGCCAGCTAGCTGCTGACTTTCCCCGAGATGCAGCTTATTCGCTGTGCTGTCTTGTTGTTGCACAATCATGTTGCTTCTTGCTGCACAAAGTTGTGCTTGGGCGCGTGCCAATTTGAGTCATGACAGCTATTTGAGTATTTGAGTTGTGACGCATGTTTGAGTATTTGAGTCATGACACGCATGTTTAAGTATTTGAGTCATGACAGCTATTTGAGTATTTGAGTCATGACAGCTATTTGAGTATTTGAGTTGTGACACGCATGTTTGAGTCTTTGAGTCGTGACACAGCTAACAGCATGTGAGCATGTGTTCTAGCTGACCCTCTCCACCGACTACTCCTCCCTGCAGTTGTGGTGTACTTGCATGACTTTGCTCATACAAGTGGTCTTATGTTGCTGAGGGCAGCGGAGGACCTTGTCTACACACACATGCGCGCACACACACACATTCACAAGTACATACACACACACACACACACACACCTCACACACACACACACACAAACAATTACATTTACAAGTACACACACACACACTCACAGGTCAGCACGGCCCTGCCTGAGTCCCGGCACCCCGAGCAGGTCAGCATCACAGTCAAGGCCTTCATGACCAAGGAGCTCCACGTGGAGCTGATTGAGTTGCTGGAGAAGATTGTGCTGCAGGCCACCGCGTTCTCCAACAACGCAAACCTCCAAAACCTGCTCATCCTCACCGCCATCAAGGCAAGACGAGGGTGCAAGGGTCCAAGTTTGTGGCTGTGTGTGTGGCTGTGGCTATGTGTGTGTATGCGTGGCTGCGTTGTGTGGCTACGTTGTGTGGCTATGTGTGTGTATGCGTGGCTACGTTGTGTGGCTATGTGTGTGTGTATGCGTGGCTGCGTTGTGTGGCTACGTTGTGTGGCTGTGACTGTGGCTGTGTGGCTACGTTGTGTGTGTGTGTCTGTGGCTGTGCCTGTGGCTGTGGCTGTGCCTGAAATGTTGCAAGAGCTAATCGCTTACTTGGGAACGCATTGAACCTTTTTTGCCTGCCAAGCTAGAAGATAAAAGGGCACCTTCTGATTAACATACACCCACCATCGCATACCCATGCACATGTGTGCTGCCCGGTGATCTAGCATGCACTGCGCAGTGATCTAGTGTGCACTGTTCGCATGCACGAGTAACGAGTATGCTGCCATCTCCAGTATGAGTACTGCGCACTGACCTAGCATATGCACTATTTGCATGCACGAGTAACGAGTATGCTGCCATCTCCGGTATGAGTACTGCTCAGTGACCAAGCATGCACTGTTCGCATGCATCACTTTCGGCGGCAGTGGAAGGCACTTTTCTCTGTCCGCTTCTCCATACAGAAGCAGCTCTTAGTGCCATTTGCAAGAAGGTAATGTGCTTTTGAAAAGTGCGTCTTTACACAGCAGTATGCCACTTGTTGAAAAAGTGCCTTACCAGCCTCCCTCAGCAAGTTGCTGTATATGTAACCATCAGACTATAGCATGTTGTGCCTCGCCTTGCCATTTAGAAGCGTGAGTTTCAACCTTGCCCCGTATGAGCGTTTGTTGACGCGACTCACTTTCTACCTCCCTCAGCAAGTTGCTGTATATGTAACCATCAGACTATAGCATGTTGTGCCTCGCCTTGCCATTTAGAAGCGTGAGTTTCAACCTTGCCCCGTATGAGCGTTTGTTGACGCCACTCACTTTCTGCCTCCCTCAGCAAGTTGCTGTATACGTAACCATCAGACTATAGCATGTTGTGCCTCGTCTTGCCATTTAGAAGCGTGAGTTTCAACCTTGCCCCGTATGAGCGTTTGTTGACGCCACTCACTTTCTGCCTCCCTCAGCAAGTTGCTGTATACGTAACCATTGGACTATAGCATGTTGTGCCTCGTCTTGCCATTTAGAAGCGTGAGTTTCAACCTTTCCCCGTATGAGCGTTTGTTGACGCCACTCACTTTCTGCCTCCCTCAGCAAGTTACTGTATATGTAACCATTCGACTACAGCATGTTGTGCCTCGTCTTGTCATTTAGAAGCGTGAGTTTCAACCTATCCCCGTATGAGTGTTTGTTGACGCCACTCACTTTCTATTCAGTGTGTGACTTGTCTTGAAACTTTAAACACTCTGATCTGGAGTATTGTTTGAAACTGTGCCAGGCGCTGTTTGGAAAGACACCAAGCAAGGTAGTGAATCGCTGAGTGTGCATGGATCATGACACCCTACTTCATGGGAAACCGTGAGGTCTGAATAAAAGGCTGACGAGCTTGTTCTCGTTTGTAACTGTCTATTTGTTTCTCACCTTGTTTATGATTGCTTGTTGGCTGTGGGTTAAATCGATTTGTTACTCACCTTGTTTGCGGCTGTGAGTTAAATCGGTTGCTTGTTGGCTGTGGGTTAAATTGGTTGGTTGTTGGCTGTGGGTTAAATCGGTTGGTTGTTGGCTGTGGGTTAAATCGAGCCTCAGCCTTCTCAAAAAGCACATGTGCAAAAACTCACACTTTCTATAAACACTCTGCACAACACATAACACTTTGCACAAACACACACACACTCTCTCTCACACACACACACACACACACACATTCTATAAACGCTTTGCACAGACACAAAACACTCTGCGCAGACACAAACACAAAACACATAACAATTTGCACAAGCACATGCATACACATTTTCTACTAACACACTGCAGGCGGACCACTCTCGGGTCAAAGTGCTTATCCACAAGCTGGACAACTTTGACGGCTCTGCAGTGGCTGAAAAGGTACGTGCGCATCTGCCTTGCTCTCGCAAAGCAGATATGTGGATCTGGGTGTGGGTGTGGGTGTGGGTGTGGGTGTGGGTGTGGGTGTGGGTGTGGGTGTGGATGTGGATGTGGGTGTGGGTGGGTGGGTGGGTTGGTGGGTGTGGATGGGTGGCTGAGAAGGTACGAGCGCGTTTGCCTTGCTCTCACAGTGTGTGTGTGGGTGTGTGGGTGGGTAGGTGTGTGGCTTACATCAGCAAATGCGTGTTGTAAGTCGTCATTCCCTTTTTTTCCATTCAAATGTAGGTGTTTTTATGCACACAAAGTCGGTTTGCACTTGTGAGCAGAGCATGCAAACGCACGCGCACACGCGCGCACACACACACACACACACAGTCTGTCTGTCTGTCAGTCAGCATATTGTATGCCTTTCTAATCACGCTGCAGGCCATTGAGCACGGCTTGGCAGAGGAGGCCTTCGAGATCTATAAGAAATTTGACAAGAAGGTTGAGGCCATCTGCGTGCTGCTGGAGCACGTGCCTGAGGACGGCCTGAAGCGGGCCTTTGACTACGCTACCAAAGTGAGTTTAGTGCAGAGCTTACCTGTGACACCGCTTCTGACATGTGTGTGTGTGTGTGTGTGTGTGCGCGTGCTGCTGGAGCACGTGCCTGAGGACAGCCTGAAGCGGGCCTTTGACTACGCTACCAAAGTGAGCTCAGTGTGCAGAGCTTACCTGTGACACCGCTTCTAATATGCGTGTGTGTGCGTGCGTGCGTGCGTGTGTGTATGTGTGTGTACGTTTTTTTTTTACATTATTAAACTACTTGAAGTGCACGTGTGCTATGAAATTGAATTTGCGCGTCTGTTTTCTTTTTACATGATTGATTGGATTGAAGTTGTGGGCTATCGTTGTAGCTTGCGATCTGCTACTGCGCAGAAAAGAAGGCAATGAGTAAACGAGTCGATGAGTCAAAGTGTATCCATCGTAACACGCGTTGAGGTCTTACAATGCAACGGGTTAAGAGTTGAGTCACACTTACAGGCACATCCACACGCACACACACACACACGCACACACACACACACACACACACACACACACACACATACACACACACACGCACACACACAGGTCAACGAGTCGCCTGTGTGGAGTGAGCTGGGCCACGCGCAGCTCAAGTCAGGCCAAGTCGCAGAAGCCATTGCCTCCTACTTGCTCGCTCAAGATTCCTCTAACTACCTGGAGGTGAGTATTTAGTAGAGGGCATTGATGTGTCACAGCCTGGAATCTTCTCTTGCACATTTGGCATTTGACAAGGCAGGTCTGAGCATTTGGCCATGTCTAGCTAAGCTTGCTACTTTGACTCCCTCAGACGTTTACACACGCACGCACATTCAAACGCGCGCCCAACACCCACGCACACACATTGGCATTTGACAAGGCAGGTCTGAACACTACTCTTGATTACCTGGAGGTGAGTATTTAGTAGGGGCATTGATGTGTCACAGCCTGGAATCTTCTCTTGCACATTTGGCATCTGACAAGGCAGGTCTGAGCACTTGGCCATGTCTCTACACACACACACACACACACACACACACACACACACACACACACGTGCACGCACGCACGCACGCAACACACACACACACATGCACATACACCACGTACGCGCGTACATAGGTTGTCGACAAGGCCAAGGGCTGTGAGGTGTACGACGAGCTTGTTAAGTATCTGCTCATGGTCCGAAAGAAGCACAAGGACTCCAAGATTGACACGGAGCTGGTGTACGCGTACGCAAAGACCAAGCAGATCGGAGCATTGGAGGAATTCATCAGTGCCACGCACCAGGCAAACCTGCAAGCTTGCGGAGACAGGTGTGTGTGTATGTGTGTGTGTGCGCTAACATGTGTATGTGTACGTGTGAACATGTGAGTGTGTGTGCGCGCGTGTGTGTGTATGTGTGTGTGCGCGTGTGTGTGTATGTGTGTGTGTGTGTGTGCGTGTGTGTAGCGTGACTGTGTGTGCGCTTGTGCACAGGTATGTGTCTTACCTGTACGTCCACATTTTAAGAGTTGACTCAACTGCTTCGTGTGCTCATGTGTGCGCCTGTTTGCTGACTCAGCTCCCCTTTTGGTGTGTCGTTTATACAGGCTGTACAACAATGCCCTGTACGAGGCGACCCGCATCCTGTCTCAGAACATTTCCAATTCCCCACACGAAACACACGTGTGGGAGCGCTTTCCAATTGCTTAATCCACTCATTCATGCACACACACACACACACACGCACACAGGCTGTTCAACGAAGCCTTCTACGAGGCCGCTCGCATTCTGTTCCAGCACATCCCCAACTGGGCTCGCCTGGCGTCCACCTTGGTCAAGCTGGACCGCTTCCAGGTCAGTCACAGGCGACCGCAGTCCTGCTTGTATTTGTTGGGGAGTAGAGCTTGGTTTCCACCGCAATCGCAAGTGGAATCACAATAATTCCGGTAGTAATTCCGGCAGTAATTCCGGTCCGGAAAAGACAAGCATCATCTGTTTTTGATCGTGCGGAAATTTAGGTTTAGGGTTTAGGTTAAGCTAACCCTAACCCTAACCCTAACCCTAACCCTAACCCTAACCCTAACCCTAACCCCAAAACCCTAACCCTGTTTTTTTACAGTTTAGTTTCCTGTTTCATGTACCTGTAATACTAAAAGCATGCAATATGTTTGTGTCACTGTTTCACGTTCCTGCAAGGTTCAGAACAAGCAAAACATTTGTGTCACTGTATCATTTTAATAAGGTTTAGGAAATTATAACATTCACGTCACTGTTTCACGTTCCTGCAAGGTTCAAAACAAGCAAAACAACTGTGTCACTGTTTCACGTTCTTGCAAGGTTCAGAACAAGCAAAACATTCATTTCACTGTTTCATGTTCCTGTAGTAAGGTTCAGAAATTCATAACATTCATTTCACTGTTTCATGCTCCTGTAAAATGCAGAATGCGCTGCCAGAACTAGGTTCCAAAAGATTTGTTTCTAAGAGCACTCCTTTTCCGCATTTGACATACCGCAACAAGCTGTTTTGACTTCACCTCTGTTGTCTAGCTAGCTAAATTGCCTTCTTTCTAGGTGGACATGGCACACTATTAAATTGCAAGGTCATGAGCTCTCAGCCCTAGTCCTGATGTACAAGCCTGCCTGAGCTCCTGCATTAGCACACGCCACACACGCCACACACACACACACACACACACACACACGCCACACACGCACACACACACACACACGCACGCCACACACACACACATACACACACACACCACACACACTGTTTCTTGTGAAAGCTTGACGGATGGTCACACTAACTTCCACAAACACACACACACACATGCAAGACACACACACAACACACACGAGACATTCACACACACAACACACACACACACACACACACATACACACATACACACAACTCTGCAGGCAGCCGTGGACGCTGCGCGCAAGGCCAACAGCCCGCGATGCTGGAAGGAGGTCATGTTTGCGTGCGTGGATGCTAAGGAGTTCAGGCTGGCCCAGCTCGCTGGCCTGAGCATCATTGTCAACGCAGATGACCTGGACGAGGTGTGTGTGTGTGTTTGTGTGTGACATGTGTGTGTGTTTGTGTGTGTGTGACATGTGTGTGAGCGTATGTTTTTGTGTGAGTGTGTGTTTGTACGTATGTCATCGTGTGACCAAGTGTGTGTGTGTGTGTGTGTGTTGTGTGTGACATGTGTGTGCGCACGCGTTCCAAGGTGCTGGCCCGAGTATTGTTGTGTTATTGATGTGGATGGCCTGGATGGCCATGCACTCCTTCAACCGTCCCTACTGTGTGATACACAAGCACGACATTACATTGTGTTAACTGGAAATCTGCTCTCCTTGCACGCCTTGTTCGTGATTAAAAAAAGGTGACTACACGCAGGAGGCTGTTTTCATTTTTGGACGACACGTATACTTTTTGGGGTGGACACCCCTAAGGGACCACCCACCCCCAAAACCCCCCTTCCAGTGCCCCCACCCAAACAAAAAGGGTACCAATCTGCTCCTTTTTGAATTCTGCATCCATCTGCATACTCATCAAGACCTAAAACTGTAAATACCGCAGATTATGGGGCAAAAACTGAGATACGGACGCCCATGCCCACATGACTCACCAGGCACCCATAACTGGCTTGCACAACTCCACATTGCTTCCATTTCTTCAGAATTTCACTGACTATCTCATGCTGGCACAATCCTGGGAGTTAGGAGTGAATTGCTGCTCCATTGGCTTGGCTCACCCCGCGGCCTGCACCCGAGCACGTGTGGCTGTGACTTTTGGACGTGCTTATAGACCCCCCTTTCACCCAATTTGCTCAAAAAAGGTGGCAATTGACTTAAGAATTCCGATGATTTATTTAAAATTCCGTGGAAGTGGCCCGCCAAAAAACTAAAAACCTGTAAGGGGACCACCTCACCCC
>Ga0307945_1000675_pt1 | contig 24288 bp, 38 predicted proteins | sample OrgLakmetagen228_FD_201818 | JGI IMG/M metagenome (GOLD analysis project Ga0307945, IMG submission 201818) | Saline water microbial communities from Organic Lake, Antarctica - #228 | ecosystem: Environmental > Aquatic > Non-marine Saline and Alkaline > Saline | place: Antarctica: Organic Lake...
TCTGTACAAAGAGTTGTAGCACAACCCCCCTTGCTAGGCAAGAGCCTAATCAAAGTAAATGACAGCCGACAACGATACCAGGCATATGACAAGCTTCTAATATGAAACTTTGCTTTCGCATTCAAGCCAGATTTCATTGAAATTTTTTTTTTCTCATTACATCGCAGACCACAAAGGAAAAGAAGATGTGAGATCCTCGATATACCCCATGACCTCCCTAGCCTGAACCTTACCCCCTTGCGCACCACGCATATTCAACAAGAACTCTGGACGTACAAGAAGGATAAGACTTTCTCTATGACACCCACAGAGGCCATTAACAAACTTTACTATTACGATATGGACATCCTGCACATAGATGATTGGAGGTTCTTCACCCCCAAGAAAAGAGACAAATGATACACCCCAAAGACAGAATCAATACCACAACTACTATATATGCCCCCATGAATATTAAGAGATGGGCCCTACCCCTCTTTAAATCAGTTGGACTAGTGCCCAAATCCAGTAAGACTATTGCCCGGAGCCAAATTAAGTGCGCAAGCTGCATAATTTGCTCCTACCATCTACTTGAAACTCCAGACCTCTCCCCACCTTTTAAAGACATGTACATCTGTGACGTCTGCAACCGTACCTACCACTGGCAATGCTTGCTTAAAACAAGCTGCTGCAACGCCACTGAAAGGGAAGCTATTGATACCATTATTTCATGGACTTGTCCTGCCTGTATCAATCTGAACCAAAATGAAAAGGAAAGCTGTATCTACTTTCAGAAAAGAGAGATTGTGGAGGTTTCATGTAACCCAACCTGGGAGCCAGAAGAACTGCAAAGCACATGTGAAAGCTTCAAGCAGAGCCTCAAAAACTATGAAGAGCAAATCACCGCACCAAACTTATCTCAGCCTGCACTAGATGAACACCTAAATGATCTTCAAAAACAAGGGTTCTCTGCCATCCAAGAGGACAATAAGTACCAACCCTACAATGTGGATTTTCGGAACAAAGTTAGCTTTGACTCCAACCCACCAACCCACAGGCTGACATTACGGCCACAGGGCATTGTGAGTACTGGATCACAACCATTGATCTCGTGATTATCAAGGAAAGAATACCCTATCCTCCCCAGATGACCATATGCTTCCTGATGTGTACACCGACACAGTAGCCTGTACTTACAAAGTTTGGCCGAAAGTGTAAAAGTATGCTTACTCCCGAGCGCCTTCACATACTGCAAAAGGCCTTTGATAAGGCAAAGTGCAGCGGCCTACACGGCCACATTAAACCTCCACCCATCAGCTTTGCATCAGAACTTGTAGGCCTCATTGCACGTAAAGACACCTGTGCCTCTAAACATGCGAACAAAAAAATCAAGACTCTTTTGCAAGGATACTTCCCTCCCACATCACCCACCGCCTTTCAAAAGTGGGCCCTGGTCACTAAATAATAAATGGCATCCCCCCTCGACTATGACCCCAAATTTCCCATAACTGGAGTGAGCACCCAAGGGACAATGTGTTTGGAGCACACAACACCAATGCCTTCTCCTCCCGATTTTCTGGGTTCTCCATCTGCCACCCCATTTACCATGAAGACACCATGCTATTAGCAACAAGACACGCCATCTACTCTGCTGCTGTCAGCACAGAGCGAGGAAACAGCCACATTCATGCTCCTCCCTTCCTGGAATAAGATATGACCACAAATCCCTATGCATCTCTCTGTCGCAAATACCCACACATGTGTAAATTCCTCGGCACCATTCCATTAGACCAACTCCAATATGCGAAAGTGCCCTTCTGGAACAACATACAAATACCACTTTCCAAACACTCCTGGAAATTGCAGATCATTGCCATATGGAACACCAAGGGCAGGGTCTGCCTCAATGCTCACAACAAAGACTGGCTAAAAGAACTTGCCAAAGAAACCCCTGAGGCAAAGTGGGAAATCCAAAACATACATAACCATCCCTACCAAACAGCCTTAAGTTCTGGACAACACTCCGGACTTAACAAATTTAATAAGCTACCCAATGACCACCCTCAAGCCTCAGAAGGCTCAGATAAAACAATTGCCCTGATTAGCACCGACCAACCTCATAATTGTAATATCGATGAAGCACCCCAAAACTGCCCCAGCCAAAACTTAACCCGTAAGGTAAAAGATTGGCGGGATTGGACCTACACTGATGGCAGCCTCCAAAAGAATGAAGTAGGGCAAGACACCGGATCAGGCATATACCACCCTCACTTAAATGTTTCCCACTATGTAAATCCAAAAGGCATGGGTATAACCAACACCATCTCACGTGCAGAGCTAGCAGCTATAGCAGCTGCAGTCATACACGGTTACTCACATACAGCCACAGACAGCCTTACATCACTGCACCAAATCAAAAAGCAGCTCTCACACCCGAATCTCCATCGCCACCACATCCAAGAAGATGTCCTTCAATCCATTGCTAAAGCAATCCGCCAATCACCATCGCCCATCCACTTCTTCAACGTAAAGTCCCATGCCGGTATTATCGGTAATGAACATGCCAACGCCCTTGCTAAAAAGTCAGCCACCACCTACTCCGACATCGCTGACACCTCCATCAGAACAGCAGGCCCTGAGGGAATTCCTTCTACGACATCCACTGGCTTGCAATAGAAGACATAGAAAACCAAACACAAACCCATATTCATACCCATACAACAAACATGGCCCATTCTCCTCCCCCAAAGCTTTGGTACCTACCAAACCACCGTGACGCCCTTCAAGCACACACACATTTTCTCCATAAACTGGGAAACGCCAAAACTGAAGCGAACTTCCATGCGTACTACCAGACCCTCATAAAGGAAGGCACTGCCAATAGAACCGCTAGCAATGCTGATCTAACATCATCCTATGTCCCCTTCAAGACCAAATGTATCATTATGAAATACAGAACAGGCACCATTTATAATCAAAAACATGCGGTACTGTTCAAACTCTCAACAAGTCAAACCTGCCCCCTCTGCCCGCATTTCGACAGTGCCCTACACATCCTTTCTGGGTGCCAACACACACAAATAAGGAACATGATCACCAAAAGACACAACATAGCATGCCGCATGATCTTTAAGGCTATCAGCAAAACAGGCTCCTTAGGGTCGTCATGCATTGTCTCCATGGATATAGGCAGCAACGAACAGACGACAATGCGGAATCTCCAGATTGCTGAAACAGCCTAAAGCATAAATGTTCCCAAATGGCTCTTCCCACCCCGCTTCCCAGATAAAGACAGATTTACCTCCAGCCGCCCAGATATTGTGCTGGTTACTCCCATCGCTGCAAAAACACAAAAACAACCAACAAATGTAGGGGGGTGGGTTCTTCGAAGTGGCAGGGGGCAATTGAGGGAGACTGGGAGCACCTCAGCAGCACTGCCAGCCACCAGCAGAGCCACCAACTCCAGACAGCACCGACCCAAAGACCTCAGCAAACCTCGGCGTGACATCCACCTCGTCGAGATCAAGTATTGTAACGACACCAGACCTCAGAACCAGCTGAACGCCGCAAAGGAACAGCACAAAGATATCTGCAACATTCTCCAAGGAGCCTCCGTTACTCTCCACATCATCCTTTTGGGTGTGGGCGGCACCATCTACACCACTCACACCCTGAAGCCTTTCAAAGAACTGGGTCTTGATTCTAAAAAGGGTTATTAAGAAGCGTGCCTCCAAGCTTCACGTACACTCAGTCAACTACGCTGCTAAACTTGTCCATACCAGACGTGCCCTTTCCAGTACTGTTATCAACTCTCATCAGGAGCCGGTTTCAGGCCAAGCCTGCAACCCTCTTGATCCCCATTAATTTTTCCTTCCTTTTTGCGGTGGAGGAGCTTTACGGTACTCAGTACCAAAGTGGCTCCTTTTCATTAATTAATGTGGGGAGTGGCTTTCAATGCTTGCGTAATATTTTCTTTTTCTTTTCTTGTTTGTGGCTTAAAATAGGGAGTTCTTCTGTATTTTCTAATTGCCACGGCAGTGAAAACCGCTCCACAAAAAGTCTAAGGAAAAGAAAGCCACCTGGGTACCGTGTACCGTAAAACTCCCTTACCAAAAGACAAAAAAGGGCGGTTAGAGAGGTCCGACAGAGAACTAGATGCAGAAGAAAAGTCACACAGGGACTGGAGTACCTTGAGTCTAAAACAAGCAGTACCACCAGACAAAAAAACGCGGAGCGAAGCCAAGGGTCTACTAGGGATTGATCACCGAGAAACGGCCACTGCCAGCCTCAAAAACTACTGTCAACTGTGGCAGACATGAACAAGTCATGACGCTCTCAATAGTTACAAACGCATACAGAAGGCCTGTCAGACACAGTTTGTGGAACTACAGGTGTGAAATGGTGAGGAAAATTGTGTTGGGTGACAGTATGTGTGTTTCATGCAGTTCCGTTGAGTATGTGAGAGTGAATGTGAGGTTGTGTGTTTGTGTGTTTGAATGTGTGTTTGGGTGTGTGTGTATTGTTATGTGTGTGTGTACGCGCACACACGTGTATGTGTACGTGTGTGTATTGGGGTGTGTGCGTGCGTGTGTGTGCTTGCGTGTGTATGTGCACGTACACACACACACGCGTACGCACACACACACATACACACACGTATACCCGCGCACACACACGCACGCATGCATGCACGTATGCAGGCGTGCACACACACACACACACGCGTACACACACACGCGCGTACACACACACGCATGCACGCACACACACGCGTGTGTATGTGCACTTATATACGTGTGTGTGTGTGTGTGTTTGTGTGTGTGTGTGTGTGTGTGTGTGTGTACGTGTGTGGGTGTGTGTACGCGTGTGTATATACGTTTGTTTATGTGTGTGTACGCGTGTGTGTGTGTGTGTGTGTGTGTGTGTGTGTGTGTGTGTGTGTGTGTGTGTGTTAGTGTGTGAGTGTGTATGTGTGTGTGCACGCCTGCATACGTGCATGCATGCGTTGTGTGTGTGCGCGGGTATACGTGTGTGTGTGTGTGTTCGTGTATATGTGTGTGTGTGTGTTTGTGTGTGTGTGTGTTTGTGTGTGGTGTATAGGTGTGTATATATGTAATTATTAAGTTAATAAATTTAAATGATGTCTGCAATGTATGGTCGGAATGGTTTGGCACTAATCCTTTCAGCGAGATGATCGCATTGTACTGGCTGCTGTTATGTGGCACTGCTTTGCTCGGGGCTTATGTATACCGAGCCAACTTGGCGTCCTGGGCCTTTGCTCAGCTCGTGAAAAGACAGCTCAAGCCATACCTGCGTAGCAGCAACAACACCAGGCAGTTATTAGAGGATGATGCCATTTCACCCCTGTCTGTCCAAGCTGTACCTGGAGGTGCGGGTTTGTGTGCGGGTCAACAAGAATCCTTCATTTTGTCATGCAGCACAGTCTCGTTAGTTGGGAAACCCTGGTGTATCTCTTTGCACACAGGACTGGTCATCTCCAATATCAATGTGGATGTGGGGTTGTTTGGCAATCCACGGGAGCGACCTGTGCTTCTTGATGCCCTGGCCATCAGCACCCTCGAAATAACCTATCCCAGCTTTACCCAGCCCCTGTCCCTCCGAATCAAAGGGGCATGTGTGGAGATGCGCCAGAACCGCAACCCAAAGGTGATTGGTGCACCCCCAAGGCTGGTGCAAACCTGCGCGCGCTCTTTTGAAGCGTCCTATTGGATGCACACCGTAATTGAGCAATGCCTGACGGTCACGTGACACACGGTCACATTGGGTAACGTACAGAAAGAGTACAGTACAATGCAGCTTTTCCTCCCATAGGCGCAGCTTTGCGTTAACGCGCGCCAAGTGCTTACAATGCCACGCACGCTTGCGTGTGTGCCTCTTTCCTAAACGTCACCTTTGGGGTCACCATAGCTCACACACTCCTGCGTGGTGCACACTCATGCAGCGTACCAAGCACACAAAGCCCTGGGACCAGGTGGATTACAACAAGCTCAAATCGCTGGAGGGCGTGCTATGGACTGGGCCTCAGCAGGGACCTAGCAGGGTGCAACGCGTCAAAGATTACGTCACCAAGGTGTGCACCAGCTTTTTTGCCCCTATCGTCATGCTCCTTAAGCTTACGGAATGCTCCACAAGCGGATGATGGCAATCTGTGCACACGGCAGAATGTAGAAAGATGTTGCGCCTGTCCTGAGGCATGTTTGTTAGTGTCACTCTTCAATGGTGCCGTAGTACCTCAAATTGCTTGTGGCTGATAGTCCAGCCTGGCGGCGTGATTCAGCAACGTGGTGAACGTCTCCTGCTCTCTACCTTGCACACTTATCTCTTAGGCGCAACAGACACAGCACACCACCACAGGCACAAACCTCAACGGGCGCGAAACTCTCAGCAGCCTCACTCCTCCAACCCGTGCAAGCCCACAAGGCACAGACGCACAAGCACAAAAAAACACCTTGTCACCTCATTTCTGTTGTGTGTAGATGGCAGCTGTTGTGCTCATGCGGAACATGAACGTGGACGTCACGGATGCGAGCCTGCTGTATGTACAGGTGGGGGGGTTGTATGTGGGTCTGTAAGTCCAAGTTAGGGGGTGTATGCCAAGGTTGTATGTGGACGTGCACTGTCCGGAAGACTTGCTTTGATGTAACTTGTTCTTGCTGCCCGCCACGGTCACTGGTCATGCATGTCTGTATGTGTGCATCCTGCCTGTGGACCTTGTAAACCAAAGCCTTGAATCCGTTTACGCATGAGCGTGTGGCACAAACCCCTAAAACAGCTGGCAAGGCACGCACGCATGTGTACATTGCGTGTGCCTGCTCTCCCGCGCAAGGACGCCCTCCCACACCCACACCCACACCCACACCCACACCCACACCCCACACACCATCCGATTATATATCCACACACCCTCACGTTCATGTACACACAAATACATACACACATACTTACGCACACATATACTTGCACTCACACACTTTTACACGCTTTCACACTCATCACACAGGCTGGCGAGCCAGGCCCTGGCTCTGCTGATGTGCCTGCGCGCAGCATGGACGCCATACTCGTGTCTGTTCGAATTACGACGGTGTCCCCCGACCTAGAAGAGAATGCCAGGGGGGGCGGCAGCAGCGGCGACTGCCATGGGAATGGCAGCTCCGCTGCTGCTGAGGGAGGCAGGTGCGAATGTGTATGTGAATGTGTGTCTACCTGCGATTTATTGTGTGTGTGTTCCTGTGCGATTGTGTGTACGTGTGTTTGTGTGTGGCAGGTGTGCACGCACAGTGCAATGACACGCGTGTGGTTGGTTGTGTGCAACAGCAAGTTTGTGTGCGCTCGGTTGCAGGATCCCCTTCACATCCTGATTTAGTGACACCCTTACCTGCAAACACAGACCCACATGCAACCCCCTCACCCGCAAATGTGCCATTATGTACTTTCCTTTGTACACGTTTTTGCCGTCCTTCATCGCAGGCGCACCCAAAATGGCCAGCTGCGCTGCCGTCCCCCTAACAGGCTGTCACCCGTAATCAACTACACGCTGCACCGGCTGAGCTCACTACTGAACTGGCAGGCACGTGCATGTGTGCTCTTTTATGCGAATGTGGAAATGTGTGTTTCTGTGTGTTTGTGTGTGTCGTGCATGTGCGTGTGCGTGTGCGTGTGCGTGTTCGTGTGGGTGTGCGTGTGTGTGTGCGCGTTTGTGCATGTGCGTGTGTTTACGTGCGTGTGTGTATGTGTCCATGTGTGTGGTGGTTTCTGGCTTCTTTATCATTCACATTTATGACCCTCTTTTCCTCATTCAATGTCCACGTGTTTGAATCCATTCTGTTCAACTGCGTCTTTTTGGCTGTCGTGGCCTGTTTGCAGGTGCTGGGGTTGTGTATACATGTAAAGTCATAGCCTCAAACACGCCATCACCAAACCCCCCTAGATGCATGCAGCAGCATCATGGGGGCCGATTGGCTCCCAGCCCCCTTTCAATCTTGTCACTGCAGTTTTGACCTGGCAGCCCCTTCATATGCTCGTTCCTCCTCAGAGACACACGCGCACGCACGCACGCACGCACGCACACACACACACAAACACACACAACACACACATGCAGGTGCTGGGCGTGCGGGTGCAGTCCCTACCCAAAGACTTCCACAGCTCCATTAACCTTGTCGTGGCTGGTGTAAATATCCTGTTAATGACCAAGGAGCTGCCTCCCCCGCCTTCACCCCCTGATTCAGCCCTTGAGCTCCCCCTCTCAAAGCAACAGCAGCAGCAGCAAAAGCAGCACAAAGCAAGCGGGGGGGGCCAAGGGCGCACCCACTCCTACCTGCAAAGCCGCAAGAGCAAGCACCTGCACCGCACACACCCTCGCCCCTCACGCCCTGCTCAACAAAGTCCTCAGCAGCAGCAGCAGCAGCAGCAGCAGCAGCAGCAGCAGTTTGGGGGGATGAGTTTGCCCGCTCTAGACCAGGTGCGCATGTGCACGTCACACATATGCACACATACACACACAAGTGCAACACTACACCAGTGCTTCACTCATACGTATGAAAGGCATGCACTCGTGCCAGGTATGCACACACGCACACGCACGCACAACTATGTAACCTCACACATGCATGCACACAGACATGCTTGTGTACACACACAGAGGTGTAGGCACACGTGTACGCGCACATGCAGATACTCACACACGTACACCGCACACACACGTGATACACATACAAACAAACACACACACATAGGGGTGGGATGCGTGCCACTGCATTGTGAAGCAGTGGGGCGTGAAGGTGGGACTGCTGCTGTGCACAAAAGTGCCACAAGACAGCACTTCTCCAGATCCCAACGCACCCATGGCCTTAGTAGTAGCGGGGTCGTTCGGTGTGCGCAGTAAGGTAAGGAGAGGGGCGACACTCATACGTGTACACAGGTACATGTTTGTGTGTATGTGTGTGAGTGTGTGTGTGCGTGTGCGTGTGCGTGTGTGCGTGTGTGTGTGTGTGTGTGTGTCTGTGTGTGTGTGTGCGTGTGCGTATGTGTGTGTGCGTGTGTTTACTTTCCATGTTAGCGTAGGGACCTCTGTGCAGGGTTATTAGCACTCTTATAATGTGGGGCAGGCCTTTTGTTCCCCAATCCACGCAATGTGAATTATGCTCTTACTCATAAACCCTTGCACAAAACAAGAAATAAGCGTACTGCGCCAGGGCCGTTACACAGGAATTGAGATCCTGTCATTTTGGTATGTTTTTGCCCTCTCACATCGTACCCATCGTACCCTCTCACATCGTACCCTCTCACATCATGTACCCATTGTCCCTCTCACATCCTACCCTATTTGGTATGGTTTTGTCCCTCTCACATCGTTCCCTTGTTTCATGCTGTGTGCCCTTGTTCCATCCATGCTGTGCACCTGTACGGTTTTGTCCCTCTCACATCGTTCCCTTGTTTCATGCTGCGTGCCCTTGTCCCATCCATGCTGCGCACCTACAACTACGCAACCACACCGCACCTACAACTACGCAACCACACCGCACCTGCAGAGCGTGCTGAGCGAAGACCACGCCGCATTGCCAGAGGCTACAGGCGCAAGTGAGAGTGGAGCAGATGGAGGAGGTGTGCTGCTGGTGGTCACGTGCTCGCTTTGTAGAAAAGCTTCATGCATAGGGTTGGCCAGAACCGTATATGCGCACCTCATATGAGCGTATGTGTAGAGTTTCCCTGTTAAAAATGCTGTATATACACCGTATGTATGTACTTATGTATGTATGATTTGGCCAACCCTAATCATGCATTGTTCTCATCCCCAACCGTTTCACGCACCCTGAGTCTAGACGCACGAGCGCAGCAGGCAGAGGAGGTGCACTGCTGGCCATCACGTGCTCTGCACTCGCACTTTACAAATGCACTGCTGGCCATCACGTGCTCTGCACGCACTCTTTACAAATGCGCTGCTGGCCATCACGTGCTCTGCACTCGCTCTTTACAAATGCACCACACGCAGTTCTCATTGCCGCGTCTCCCATGTACTTTGTAGTTAGGAGCAAGATTCCGTTCCGTGTGCGCGTCACGCTGCTTGTCGCGAATCTACCTCCACCCGACATTACTCAACCTACCTCCCCACATTTATCACGGCAATTTGCTCTTGTACTTTTGTTTAGGTCTTTTACATGTCCATCAAGGTGATCCTCCCTTGTCTTTCCTTTGTGTCCTTCCCTGATGTATCCTCACACATCATCACATCATCAACGCAGTGTGCGCTGCTGTCTTATCTTTGGGCGCCTGCCCTATTCTCCCCTCCACACATGTAGTCTCACCCCTACCACACATTCTTTCTCCCCTCCACACATATAGTCTCGCCCCTACCACATATTCTTTCTCCCCTCCACACATGTAGCCTCACCTTTACCACAATTTCTTTCACCTCACCCCCTCAAATTCAGTATGGCAGTACTTTGCGCTCATCTTTTCTATGGGTGCTCGCCCTCTGATCCACTCCCAGTCATTTTTCATGGCATTATGGCATTATGGTGTTTGGATCGGTGATCGTTTTTGGCGGCCACACACCCCTGGCCAGATTGGAGGGGTCTGCGCTTTCTGACAACCCAATATGCTGATGATACATGCAAACTTGTGTGAACACACGTGTGCATGATGGCATAGTGGCATGGCATGCGTGCATGATGGTGGGCAGACCATACGCGTGCATGATGGCACAGTGGCATGCGTACAGGGGATTAGTATCAGCATTTTCTAGTGGCTCCACTTCCTTGATGGTTATGTGTAACTGTAGGCATCGATGCTGTTATTAATGGCTTTCTGTCCTTGGTGTATTTTCATCAATGGACAAACGGACACAAACACGCGAACACGCATGCGTACAGGGGTTAGTAGCCGCCCCAGGCACGGGCACGGGCAAAGTATGGCGTTTGGGTCCTTTGACATGGGAGGCACAGACTTCACTGCAGGTGCGCGTGTACATGTGTGTCTTTGTGTGCATGTGAGTGTATGTGTGTACGTGTGTGTGCGCATACTGTGTGCGTGTTTGCATGTGCGTGTGCGCGTGCTTTTTCCTGTGTATGCATGTGCACTCATGCATGTAAGTTTATAAAAGTTGATACCTTTAGGTCAAACGAAGCTAAGTTGCAGGTGCCGACATCAGCTGCAGTAGCCCTAGTCAATATCCCCCAATCAGGGTTTGACGAGCATCATGGCATGGCCTCTTGCTTTGCTGCTACCGGTGTCTGTTAGTGTGATGAGTGTGTGTATGTGTGTGTATGTGTGTGTATGTGAGTGTGTGTCCATGTGCGTGTGCGTGTGTGTGTCAGTGTGATGATTGTGTTTAAGTGTGGGTGTCCATGTGCGTGTGTGTGCATGTGCTAGTGTGGTAAAAGGGATTCTGTTTTGTCGCCGCAACACGTAAATACTCTTTGTGTGCACATACCGTAAGTCCACAATCACTTTAGATACCTATGTAAAACGTAAAACGTTAAACGTTTGGCCATAAAACGGAATTCACTTGTAATTTTTGGAGCCCTCTCCGAACTGGCTTCAAAGTCAAAAGTTGAATTGAGGAGTGCACTTGTGAGGTTTGTGCACGTGCGGACTGAGTGGCTGCAATGCACATACAGACAGCAGCAGCCAGCAGAGTGGGGTCTCGAATTCACAAATAATTCCAGACAGGACCCTCTCGAAGTCCCTCTGAACTCAAAAATCAATCCCCCTTACAAACTGAAAACGAAAGTTGATTAGTTTAAATGTCACAAAGTAATCATGGACCTACAGTATACGTGCATACACATACCACATACGCACGCACATACACGTACGCACGCACATACACGTACGCACGCACATAAACACACACGTGCACGCATAAACACATACACATATGAACACTTGCTTCTGGCCCACTATACATGTATGTTGTCTGCAGGTGTCCCAAGCCGTGCTCCTACACACAAGCTCCTTGCTGCACTGTGCTGCGGTGGAGGACTCCTACACACAAGCTCCTTCTCACAGGATACACTGTGTTGCGCCCTCGTGTTTGCAGGTGTCCCAAGTAGTAACCGCTCGTCCCAAGCAGGCACAGCAAGCTCACAGCCGCGTTCCTCTGTTGGTGGTGGTGTTGGTGTTGGTGGTGGTGCAGCAGAGCGACGCAATAGCAGCAGCGCTGCTGCTGGTGGTGGTGGTGGTGGTGGTGGTGCAGGCAAGCACCTCATCGCTGGCTTGCACCTGCATATCCACGTGGTGCGTGTGTGTATGTGTGTGTGTGCGTGTGTTTGTGTGTGAGAGTGCGGATGCATGCGTGTTGCATGCCGAGGGAACGTTGGTTACAGGGCCAGCATCATAGCGGCAAGGAGCACACCCCTCTTGAGTTCCTTGCATGAGCGTAACTTGCACCTGTTGTGTGCGTGTGTGTGTGTGTGTGTGTGTGTGTGTTTGTGTGTGTATGTATGTGTGCGCGTGTGCGTGTGTGTGTGTGCGTGTGTGCATGTGTGCGTGAGTGCGTGAGTGTGTGTGTGTGTGCGTGTGCGTGAGAGTGTGTGTGTATGCAACTCATCTGTGTGACTGAACTGTGTTTCTCACCTTGTGCAGTGCAATGTGTGCAACTCAACTTTGTATTGCAACTCATGCTCTTCAACTGCGTGACTTAACTCTCGTGTAACTCAACAGTGCAGCTCGTTTTTGCTACGCAGCTGTGCACCTCAATTCGTGTCTCTCAGGTGCGAAGCTCATTTTTATAACTCTACAGTGCAAAGTAACTCAGTGTGTGTCACTCTGCTGTGTGGCTCTTATGTTCAACTCTCAGGAGCTGCGCGCACTGGCACCGTTAGTGACTCCAGACACGGCCCTGCTTGGCCTGCGCATGGCGGACCGCCACCTCACGTATGCCAAGTACAATGCATTCTGGGTGAGTGGCTTGTGAAATGGTTGTAGGTTTATGTGCGCGTGAAGGTGCGTTTGTGCGTATACGCCACCTCACGTTTGCCAAGTACAAAGCGTTCTGGGTGAGTGGCCCTTCCTTGGAGTGATGGTATGTGCATTTACATACAAACAGGCATATGTATATGCCACCTCACGCACACCTTTGACATTGCAATTGGGCGAGTGGCTCTTCCTTGGAGTGATGCGTATGTGTATGTACATATGAATGCACACGTATATGTCACCTCACGCACACCTGTGACATTGCATTTGGGAGAGTGGCCCTTCCTTGAAATGATGCGTATGTGTATGTACATACAAACAGGCATATGTAAATGCCACCTCACGCACACCTTTGACATCGCATTCTGGGCAAAGGGCTCACGGAACAATTATGTGGTGTGCACGTCACATGACGTGGGCAGGTGGCTCATGAATTTGTCACGTTCACATGCTTAATTGTGCTCACAAGTCGCCTGGCGTCTGCCAGTCCAAGCGGACAAAAATATTCCCTGTAAACAGACAAAACGCACCCCCTTCTTACTCGTACTCGGTGCAACGTCCCCACATTCCAGTGTGTGTGACCCTTTCCTTATCTCAAAACATACAAATTGCACACGCCTGCCTCCTTGTATCAGGTATGACATCCCCACATTCCAGTGTGTGTGACCCTTTCCTTATCTCAAAACATACAAATTGCACACGCCTGCCTCCTTGTATCAGGTGCGACGTCCCCACATTCCAGTGTGTGTGTGACCCTTTCCTTATCTCAAAACATACAATTTGCACACGCCTGCCTCCTTGTATCAGGTGCGACGTCCCCACATTCCAGTGTGTGTGACCCTTTCCTTATCTCAAAACATACAATTTGCACACGCCTGCCTCCTTGTATCAGGTGCGACGTCCCCACGTTCCAGTGTCCCGGCATCCGAAGTTGTGGTGGATGCACGCGGGTGAAGCCATCATCGCTGACTGCCGCCGCCGCTATCCCGTCCGCAAGTTCTCGCACGCTTTGGAGGTGCGTGACTGTGTGACACTGTGTGTGTCTGTGTGCGAAAGTCTTGTGTATGAATATGTGTAATGAAAACATGTATGCAATGTTACATGTGTGTGTATGTGTGCAATTTGTTTGGGGGACCTTATAAACGGCTTGAACAGGTGTTTCCTTTGCACCGTTTCACTTCTCCCTGCAGCCTTTTACATTTAGCGTAGACAACTGTGTCTGCATGCCACAGTCTTTGAAACGCCAGTTCTTCATGATGTCCTGCTGTGCACCCCTTCCTCTTTCCACCTGCATCCTACATAACCTATATTCAAGCAACGCAGCATGCTGCTCACAATGTCGCACATAGTCCGTGAGCCCATGCACGTTTCCTTTGCTGTGCTTATACGGTCTGTCAGTCAAGCGTATGGTGTCCTAGGATCTGTGCCTGTTTGCAGCTGCGTCGTCAGTACATCTCCACCTACCGGGCGCTGCACAGCCTCACAGTTTTGACGCAAACTATTGTGTCTCATAATTTGTGCCTGTTTGCAGCTGCGTCGTCAGTACATCTCCACCTACCGGGCGCTGCACAGCATGCAGCCGCATTTTGAGGCCAAAGAGCGCTGGCGGAACGTGAAGTGCACAAAGTGTGGGGGGTTTGGGCACTACCACTTTGACTGTAAAGGCACGAACAGGACGGAGCCTCATCCCCCTTTCCCACCCGTGGAATTTCAAGATGGTGAGCGTGCACTCATGCAAACCTTGGTTTTCTCCTGCAGACCGTTTTGGTTGTGTGCCTTTGCAGAGGGTGCAATGAGTGCTTTGTGTGTGACTGAGTTCCCAGGCTGCCCCCTTTCCCATGCGTGGAGGTTGTCCCCTTTCCCATGCGTGAAGTTCCCCGTGGAGGTCTCATAGGCCCCCTAAGTGGGGCGCCTCACACGGTGCAATGTGTACTATATTGATGGAAGTGTGCCTAGATTGTCTCCTTTTCTTCCCACATCTCCCGCAGAGGTTCAAATGGTGAGTGGCATTGGTCCTTGGTGTCCTTAGGGTTATATTGGTGTCAATGGTCTCCCACCCATTGGCACTGTAGTTGGTGGTCACAGAATTCAAACACACCCAACCTGGCATGCAGGGAACGCAATCAACCGCAAACTCAGGGAGCTGGAGCTGAAGCTCAACCTAGGTCAAGCCATGGTGTACCGCACCTTTGTGGCTCTGCAGCACTCCAGGTGTGTGCGGTAATGTTTGTGGCTCTGCAGCACTCCAGTTGTGTGTGGTAACGTGTGTTTGTTTGGACTCAGCCTCCTGTGCGCCCTGCAATGAGAGCAGTGCGTCAAAGGAGCGCGCACACCCTGACAGCCCTGGGTTGTTGGTGCTTGAGTCGAGCGTGGACACCCTCACACATTGCCTTAGTCTGACTGTGGTATGCTGTGTGCCTTACACCAAGAAAGGTGCGTGAGTCGAGCATGCACACCCTGACATAGGGTTGCTTCAGTCTGATGTATATTGCGTACCCTACACCAAGAAAGGAGCGTGAGTGAAGTGTGCACACCCTCAGACGTGCTTTGGTCTGACTGAGGTATGCTATGTGCCTTACACCGAGAAAGGTGTGTGAGTCGAGCGTGCACACCCTAGCAAACTGTCAGCTTGCCCCTAGTGTGTTAGGAGCACAAGCTGCTTGTGTAACTCACATAGTTTGTATAACTCAAAGTCTAGGTAATTGGCTTGGACCAAAGACAAATTGTCTTGTGTCTTGCTTGCTATTGTGAAATGCCTTGTGGCTGCCTTTTCGAGGCTCTTACACACACACACACGCACGCACACGGGCGCACACACACATGCACGCACGCGCGCGCACACACACACACAAATACGCACTAACACACACGCACGTGCGCACACATACAAACACAAGCGCGCGCACACACACACACCCAGGTACCTTGCACAGAATGAGGACGCGTACCTGCAGTGGGTAACGGTTCTGGACATGTTGTCCATGTTTGTGGATGCCCTGCCCCTCATGGACGACGAGGATAACCTGACCAGGCCGTCAGGTTTGTGTGTGTCTGTGTTTGTGTATGTATGTGTGTGTGTGTGTGTTTGTGTGTGTTTATTTTTGTGTTAGTGTTCGTGTGATCGTGTGTGTATGTGTGTCTGTGTGTGTGTTTGCGCAAGTGTGTGTGTTTGCTTCCTGTTCAAACATATGACATCGCTGGCCCTTGTGCACCACGGCACACCTTTTGTGGCCCTCACAAGCAACCCGCACACCCACCACATCTTAAGAACACAACTGTTTTCCACCCATTCCCCTAGGCAGTCATCACAACCTTTGTCATACAGTTCTGTATTGTGGAGTCCACCCTCATGTAATGAACCCTTCTCACACATTTATCTTCTCACATCTCACTCCCATACGCAGCCATCACAACCTGTTTGTCACACTTTGCTGTAATACTGTGTGGCGTCCACCCCCGTATATAGAACCCTCCTCACACATTTCTCTTCTCACATCCCACTCTGCTTTGAAGTAGTAGGGTCCACCCTCTTGTGTGTGTGTGTGTGTGTGTGTGTGTACCCTCCCACCCACAACCTCCTTTTTACACCCTTGTCTCACATCTCTCCCCCACTTGCAGCCATCAGTGTCTGTGTGTCGTGCCCTAAAGTGGGGGTCACTTTGGTGACCCCTTGCCCAGTGACCTCGGAACCCACACCCCACACCTCAAAAGCAAAGGCGCCTGCAGCAGCTACAGCAGCCGCGGCTATGCAACCAGGTTTTTCCGGGACACCACTATGCCCTGGCCCGGACGTGAAGCTGAGCTACATCAGTCTAGCCATCAGTGGGGTGTCATTCTTGCTGCCCAACGTGCACCAGATCAAGATGCATGTGCGTGTGCCTGTGTGTGTTTGTGCGTCTGTGTGTGTCTGCCTGTCTGTGTGTGCGTGTGTGTGCGCGTGTGTGTGTATGTGTGTGTGTGTGTTTGTGTGTGTGTGTTAGTGTACGTGTATATGTCTATGCATGTGCAAGCTTGTTCAGCCATTGCGCAGACTTGCTGTATTTTGGGCTGTGCTGCCTTTCTCGTCCAACAGCATCACTCCTAAATGCAAGTGGACCAGTCTGCATTTCAGGCGCCTGAGCTACCTGCGCCTTTGTTGTTCTGTGTTTTTGAGCGTATTTACAAACACAAAAAACAGCAAAGTCACAGGCTCTTTCCTCCGCTACATCCCTGAGGAGTTGTTAGGGTCTATGTACCACACACGCACAAGACTTTTCACGTCACTAGCGAGCTCACGCATGCAAACACACACACGAACACACATATACAAACACGCACACACATACACACACATACACACACGAACACAAACACACGCAACACGCAACACACAACAACACAAACACACGCAACTCGCAACACAACAACACAAACACACGCACACGTGCACGCAGGCCACCTCCATCATGCTTTCCGCCCACAGCAAAACCTGCCGGCTGGGGGAGGGCCATGAGCTTGATGCGCTGTGCAAGGAGCCTGATTGCACAGCCGTGGACCTGCTGTGCATACCCGCTGTGCCTGGCCACAGCCAGCTGTGCTCCCCCAAGTTCGATTTTGGTGACGCGCCGGACATGCAGGTGTGTGTGTATGTGTGTTTGTGTGCATGTGTTTGTGTGTGTGTGCGCGTGTGTGTGTATGTGTGTGTGTGTGTGTGGACCTGTGTGTGTGTGTGTGTGTGTGTGTGTGTGTGTGCCTGTGTGTGTGCGTGTGTTTGTGTGTGTGTGTGATTGTGTTTGTGTGTGTACCTGTGTGTGTGGACCTGTGTGTGTATTTGTGTGTGTGGATCTGTATGTGTGTGTGAGTGTGTGTGAGAGAGTGTGTGTGTGTGTGAGTGTGTGTGTGAGTGTGTGTGAGATAGTGTGTGTGTGAGTGTGTGTGAGAGTGTGTGTGTGTGTATGTGTGTGTGGATCTATGTGTATGTGTGTGTGTGTGTGTGTGTGTTTGTGTGTGTAGATCTGTTTGTCTGTGTGTGCCTCTGTTGAGACGCCAGCGTGTACTGACTGGCATCACTGTTACGTAGGGTTTATTAGAACCATATAACCATATATGTATTGTGTATATACGTTTATTTTGGCAGGGAAATTACCAGATATACGTTCATACCTGATGTATATACACAGTTCTGGCCAACCCTACTTATACGTATCTTGCTGTCAGATATGCCATCTGCAATTCTTGTATTGTGTGCCTGCTTCCATAACTTGAGCGTTTCGGAATGATCAAGCAATCCAACCACCGCCCCTCACGCATAAAACGCAACCTCCTTAGTCCTTAGCCACCAACACCATCCCAAAGCCCTTTTTTCTGCAGCATTCTTTTCTCTCCTACCTCGCAACTCGACGCAACTTCTATCACGTAAAGCAGCCCCCTCACTCCAGACCTGAGCCATCATCGCTGAGTAAAATGAATGACTGCAAGAACCTTACTGCCCTCACCTTGCCACTCACCTTGCCACCCACCTTGCCACTTTTCACTCACTGTACCACCCACCATGCCACCCACCTTGCCACTTTTCACTCACCTTGCCACCCACCATGCCACCCACCTTGCCACTTTTCACTCACCTTGCCACCCACCTTGCCACCCACCTTGCCACTCACCTTGCCACTCACCTTGCCACTCACCTTGCCACTTTTCAATCACTGTGCCACCCAATTTGCCACCCACCTTGTCACTTGCCACTCACCTTGCCACCCACCTTGCCACTCACCTTGCCACCCACCTTGCCACCCACCTTGCCACCCACCTTGCCTCCCACCTTGCCACCCACCTTGCCACTCACCTTCCCACTCACTTTGCCACCCACCTCGCCTCTGTGCTTTTGTCAACCCCACAGATCGACTCGACATCCATTTCGCAGCAGCCCCCACTGATTTACCTCAACCCTTATGCCCCCATCTCCACTTACCTGTCCAAGTACAAGGTGCGCTGAAAGGGTGCATGGAGCTCGCGATTTTGTCTATGTACTGGTTTAGCGTTTGTCTATGTACTATTTTAGCGTTACATGGCGTTTGTCTAAGTAATATTTTAGCGTTTGTCTATGTACTATTTCAGCGTTACATGCTGCGTGCGCCGGATATGCATCTTGACGGCATAGATCTGGCCTGAGTCACACACACCTGAGCTACGAGCGCAGATACAAAAAGTCAAGCTACGTGCCTGACGTGCAATCTTCTACAAGACCTGACAAGCTGTTCTTGTGACTCTGGTGCTGCCATCCAGTGCATTAGATATAATATTTGGTCGAGCCAGATTCTTCGTCACCGCTGCTCAAAAACAGCAGCGATGACGAGCACAAGCAAACGCGCTGAAATGTCACTTGCACCCAACAAGGCATTCGTACACATCAGGTCGCACACCAGTTGCTGTTGCTGCACGCACTAGCTGCCTCACACTGCATGCAGTGAGTGCTCCTCATTTTCCACACACGCGTTGATGTTTGGACTGTGCAGGTTGCGTTGGCTTCCTCGGAGGCGACCATAACTCAAGAGAACATAACCCCTTGCATCGACTTCATCACCGCATTCGTGTCGGTGAGTTTCCGACGCAAAGCTCGATTTATCTACATTTCCCATCGTTTTTGGGCTGTACTTCTCAGCCATGCTTTTACACATGCCTGTTCGTATTATGAATGTCCCTTGGCATGTATGTGGGCGTGTGTTTGTGTTAAATTGAGTGGCCGTGTGTGTGTATGCGTGTGCATGTGTGTCTATGTGTGCGTGTGTATATGTGTGTGCATGTGTGTATGTGTGTGTAACTTTTATGTGTGTGTGTGTATGTGTGTGTGTGTGTGTTTGTGCGTGCGTGCGTGCGTGCGTGCGTGCGTGCGTGCGTGCGTGTGTGCGTGCGTGCGTGTGTGTGTGCGTGCGTGCGTGCGTGCGTGCGTGTGTGTGTGTTTGTGTGTGTGAATCTCCTTCAGCAGGAGGTTTTGAAATGGGAAATGAAAATTGTTGTGCTGCACCACAGGAGGACTCACAAAAAAGCTCACACGTGTTTTGCCGTTGCAGCTGTTATCTTTTAAGCTTGTGCGATCCCTTCTTTGTGTTCTTCAAGGACCCTAGAAACATCCTCGACCCTAGGACTCCAGGGAGCGAACGCACTTCAGTACTCACTCTGTGCAGTTAACTCACCGCTGGTGTATTTTTATGACCCTTTAAGCATGACCCTTTAAGCATGACCTTTTAAGCATGGCCCTGTAAGCAAAAACCAGCAAGGGGTCAGCAAAGCCTTGCAAGAGGTATGAGCAGCCTTGTCCTTGTGCTGATATGTTGGTGTTCGGCACGTTGAGAAATTCAGCGAGAATTGTAGCCACCTGTCCCCCTCCCATGCACATCTTGATTCACGTCTGCAAGAATGACGTCCAGGCCCATTGCTACACATGCCTCTGCCTAAGAAACACACGTATAAAAAATAATGTTTTAGCCTCATCACAGGCCTCTGCCTCACACATAGCGTTTCCTGAATGTCGGCAGCAAGTGTGCATTAAAGCGCACACACGTACACACGTACACACGTACACTTGTACGCACACATCATAAGCTGCCACCGTTGCACCAATGTTTGGCAGCTCCTGCAAGCCAGCAAGATCTCAGGGCAGCACAGCGTGACACATCCCTGTGCATATGCTGCGATGCATTGATACCAGTGTCGCGCTTTTCACACCCCATCAGGCCCTTCAAGCCAGCAAGAACTCTGGGCAGCACAGCCAGATCAAGGTCCTGTCCAGTGAGGGCAAGCACCATCTGCATGCCCTCGTGGTGGAGAGTTACATACGCAACAAGACCGCCGTGCCCTCCTCCTTCTCCACCTTCCTGCCAAAGATCCACTTGCTGTGCCCCCAGGTACGTTTATTAGTGTGTGTGTGTGCGTGTGTGTGTGTGTGTGTGCGTGTGTGTGTGCGTGTGTGTGTGTGTGTGTAAGTACTTGCTGTGCCCCCAGGTACGTTTATTTGTGTGCGCGCGTGGTTGTGTTGGGGGGCGAGAGGGTGTGTGCGTGTGTGTGTATGTGTGTTGTATGTGTGTTGTGTGTTGTGTGTGGTGTTTGTGTGTTGAGTTTGTGTGTGTGTAGGTGTGTGGTGTGTGGTGTGTCAATGTGTATGTGTGTGTGCACGTGTGTGTACATGTGCTCTTGGGTGTGTGTATGTATGTGTGTGTGTACGTGTGCGTGTGCGTGTGAGCTCACACAAGAACGAATCAAACTCTTTCTTTTTGGAAAATTTCACTTTGGACAACTGCGCAAACTGAAGGGCCTGAAAAAGGCGGCTCACACACTCCGCTAGAAACTGTGGTAGCCTGCTTTTGTGTGTGTTTACGCATACCCGGGCGCTATCGTCTGCACTCTGGGTAGCTGTGCGAGCTGGGGGACCTGAACTTAAGTGGCACATGCACAGCTCGACGCTAATTGTGATTATTTGTGTTAACGCATTCTCAGGCAGTGTTGCGCTACCGTCTGCACTCTGGGCAGCCACGCGAGCTGGGGGGCCTAAAATTAGACGGCACAGCCACAGACTTTGTGGTGGATCTGTCCAACCTGCACTGTTTTGTGCGTTACGTGAGCACCAGCTACGGCGCTCTGTGCCAACACAACACAGTGCATGTGGACTTGGAGTCGATGTTCCAGGTGCGTTTGTTGCACTTGCGCATGTGTATGTCTGTCTGTGTGTGTTTGTATGTGAGTGTATGTGTATGTATGTGTGTGTTAGCTGCACCTACAAAGGTACCAGTTGTGCCAACACAAGTGCAGTGCAGTCTAGATGTTTGTATGTGTGTGTGTGTGTGTGTGTGTGTGTGTGTGTGTGTGTGTGTGTGTGTGTGTGTGTGTGTGTGTGTGTGTGTGTGTGTGTGTGTGTGTGTGTGTGTGTGTGTGTGTGTGCATGCGTGCGTGCGCACACATGAGTATCTGTGTGTTGCTGTGTGCGTGTGTGTGTGTGCCCGAGTGCATGTCTGTGTTTGTGGATGTGCGCAAAGGTGCACATATTTCAATGTTTATTGTATGTTGTTGTACCTCTATGAGTGCGCATACATACTCTCAAACATCTGGCACCGCACAACCTTAACACAAATTTCTGTGCAGGTGGTGCCGGATGAAGTTGAAGACATAGACAACGTGGCTCACTTGCAGGTGTGCGAATGCATGACTACTACGTTGTGTGCAATTTATAATGTACTGTCATGGGACAAATAAACCTCTTTGCCGCTTCTCTGGTGGGACGAATCATCCTGCAGCTTTGTGACTTTCTGACATTGTGTGATGTGTGCGCACATGAGCATCTTTGTGCTAATGTGTGCACACATGAGTTTCTGTGTGTTGATGTGTGCGTGCATGGCTGCACGTGACGCTGGAAGTGCTCTGCAGCTGCGCAGACAATATAAAAATAGATGTGGACGGTGCTCCACTGTGCGTCCTTTGATTAAGATTTATGACACTGTCGGTGTCTTGCAGCTGCGCACGATTTTCTAGAATCAGACCTGAAGGGTGCTGCGCTGTATGTCCTTCGATATTTAATTATTAATGAGGTACAATGTGAAAAGAAGCTTGGTTGAAAGAAGACTGAGTGCCTTCACAAGACATACCCACTACCCTACCATATGTAGTCGTACACACACACCTACACACCTACACACCTACACACACATACACACACATCTGCACGCATACAAGCACGTTCAAACATGTATATACACGCACCCACACCCACGCGCACACGTTCACACCCATTCACCCCCCCACCCCCCCCACCCACACCTGTCCGGACAGGGCCACTTTGCAAAACTGTGGCTCCACCCATCCGACACCGCCCTGCTGTACAAAGCTGACGTGCCCTCTTATATTTTAAGGTACCTGTGCTGTATGCATTGCATGGGTCGTGTGGGTCGGGCATATATGCAGGTTTTTGTTTGGTCAAACACCAGTGTGTACTAGACGAGAGACTGACTAGAGAATAGTGTCATTTAAATTCACCGGAAGTTGCCTCTGATAAAGTCCAGCAAAGACGCACGTCAATTTGGCATGGCATTAATCAATTCCAGATGCTGAATGTGAGGGGTGCTACCCTGTTCAATTTCAAAAGCGCTTATTACATTTGACGCAGAGTACTTGGTGCAGTCAGTGCTGTGTACGTGGTGCTGTGTATGTGGTGCAGTGTATTTAGTGCAGAGTGTATGTGGTGCTTTGTATGTGGTGCAGTGTATGTGGTGCTGTGTATGTGGTGCATTTGGTGCAGTGCAGGGTTGTTCAATTCGATTTTTTGGGATCAAGGGTTTGATAAAGTTCGTGAAAGTTCTAAAACCCATGAACTGTTCGAGCAATTTGATGTGTAATTTCGAAAATGGAGGATTTTGCTTGTTTTCATGGTCATACTCGTCTAAAACATGCTTGCATTGTCTTACATGTATATACTTTATTATGATTAATGAGTACAGAAAAATCAGAACGTTTGATGGCCATCTGAAGCTGTTTCCTGCATTTTAGGCTGTAATTTTGGACCTAAGATTTCGAAAATGGGCATAAGTTTGACCAACTTTTAATAGCTAACGAACGACATTTATAGGGTTTGTTAAAATGCGTGAAAGTTCGCAAACCCGAACATTTGACCAAACCCCAAACTGAACAACCCTGGTGCAGTGTATATAGTGCTGTGTATGTGGTGCAGTGTATATAGTGCCGTGTATGTGGTGCAGTGTATATAGTGCTGTGTATGTGGTGCAGTGTATATAGTGCTGTGTATGTGGTGCAGTGTATATAGTGCTGTGTATGTGGTGCAGTGTATGTGGTGCAGTTGGAAGGATGGGGTTTGCCAATTTGACAGCCACACAGAGCACAAATAGGAAAGGCAAGAGGAAAGACTGCACAGACGTCGATGGACATGCCCCACATTATTCAAAGACCACTTTGGTTTGGTACCGGATACCGGAACACCCCAACACCATAAAAGAAAGTGAACGTAATGCCCCATGATTTCATAGGGTTGCAGGCTGCTAGCCTGGAGCTGGCCACTAAGGAGAGATGAGATTTTGAATCGTGTGAGATTCATTTTTCAAGGCTCCGGTTGCCACAACAAACTTGTTCCTCACACACGACACACTCTCATTTGCTACACTTGTGCATATCCGCATTTGCTAACGTATCATACTCATCATTAACTGACTGGCCTGGTGTGGCTTTGAATGACAAGAATCGCAGGCAGCGTCATCCGCATTTGCCTACATATCATACTCATCATTAACTGACTGGCCTGGTGTGGCTTTGAATGACAAGAATCGCAGGCAGCGTCATCCGCATTTGCCTACGTATTATACTCATCATTAACTGACTGGCCTGGTGTGGCTTTGA
>Ga0307945_1000677_pt1 | contig 24254 bp, 29 predicted proteins | sample OrgLakmetagen228_FD_201818 | JGI IMG/M metagenome (GOLD analysis project Ga0307945, IMG submission 201818) | Saline water microbial communities from Organic Lake, Antarctica - #228 | ecosystem: Environmental > Aquatic > Non-marine Saline and Alkaline > Saline | place: Antarctica: Organic Lake...
TACATACATACATACATACATACATACATACATACATACATACATACATACATACATACATACATACATACATACATACATACATACACAACCACACAACCACACACACACACACACACATACACACAAACACACAAATACATACACACACAGGTGCATGACATCAGTGCCACACACATACACATACAGACACAACCACTCAACCACACACACATACACACAAATACATACACACACAGGTGCATGACATCAGTACCACGCCCACGCAGACACCCACAAATGGGAGGAAGCTCCTCCAAGGGTCGGTCACGTGCAGCTGTGCATTTACAGTCAAAATTGTATGCATTAATGAGTGGATATGTGCGAGCCGCTAGTGAATGCATGCTTGCAAGCATGCGTGCGTGCGTGCATGCGTGTGTGTGTATGTGTGTGTGCCCGAGTGTGTACATGTGTGCCCGTGTGTGTGTGTGTGTGTGTGCGTGCGTGTGTGTGTGTGCTTCTGTGCATGTGTATTGTAACAAAATGTAATGAGCTGACGGGCTGTCTGTGTGGACAAGTGCGAGGTTGTGTACGTATGTGTATGTGGATGAAGCTGCGTGTGCATTTGTGTGTGTGTGTGTCAAGCTGATCAACTGATCTGGTGTCGTCAGCTGATTTGCCTTGCATGCCGTGACCCTTTTTTCATTACCCTCCTAAGCTCCTTTGTTTAAATGCTGTGCTTACTCCCCATGTGTGCAGGAATGATACAGGGCCCATTAGGCTGAAATTGGAGGTGTGTGATTGTGTCTGTGTCTGTGTGGTTGTGGGTGTGTACGTTTCATGAGTCAGGGAGAAGAGGGGAGGCGGTAAGCTTGTGGATGTGTATGTTTCGTGCACTGCCACTTGGGGGGCATACTCACTTAGCTAGCAGAGTCTGTGGCTGTGTGTGTGTGTGTGGTTGTGTGTGTGCGTTTGCGTCCGAGTTTTGTGTGATGCTGCACCTTGACTGGGTCACCTAGACGTCTGACGCCCAAAGGCGTGTGGTTGCATGCGCACGTACAATCACACACACACAATTTCATACCTCTGCTAACACACGTACAAACATTTACACACGCACATGAGCATGCACACATTTATATGCGTACACACACACTTTAACACGCGTGCACGCGCGCACACACACACACGCACACACACACACATACACACACACACGCACACACACAGACACACACTCACACTCACACTCACACGTCTGTAGCCTGAGTTCAAGGCCTGCAGCCTGCAGTCGGACGACAATGGCAGACGCCGCCTCACACAATCCTCTTCCCCAGCTGTGAGGCGCCTGCTGGAAATCAACGATAAGGCTAAAGAAGTGAGCATGCGTCGTGCATATTTGTGCGCGTTGATGATTTCCCTGCCAAAAAAACCGATATACACCATATATAGATGGTTCTGGCCAACCCTATTAAAGTCCTTAACTTGGTCATATTTGGTTCTGACCAACCTTAACTGTTATAGCACAAACACCTGCACTTGACACTGTTAGCACCAACACCTGCACCAGACGCTGTTAGCACCAGCCTGAACACTTACACACCACCACCCTAACTAATATGCATAAATCTATCCTACTGCCAAGTCAAAAAATACTCAAGGCCATTGATCAGGAAAATTGCCCGTGCTCTGGGCTTTAAAAGTCAATGTCATATCACACACACACACATGCACACACACTGTTTCACCTGCACACCTGCAAACTTGCAGCGGTCATCAAGTTCTGTGCACCACTTTTGTTTCCTGCATATTTTTATGGCATCTTCATCACCCAACCATCTGTTGCCAGTTGGCGGCACCCACATACTTATACCTAAACACACGTTACCTACATACTACTTCTAGGGTTGGCCAGAACTGTATATATATATATGCACCGTATATGACCGTATCTTTGGTGATTTCCCAGAAGAATAAAATACCATACACCTATACACCGTTTATACATAGTTCTGGACAATCCTAACTATTTCAGGTCAACGTTGTGCAGATTAAGTACCTAACTATTCCCTTAACACCCACACTACCATACGCCATGTCTCTTTAAGGTTGGGGGCACACAAGGCTTGCGCACGCTTGAAGGCGTCGTCAGACTAAGAACCTATTTATTCCCCTAACACCCACCCACACTACCATACGCCATGCCTCTTTTAGGTCGGGGGCACACAAGGCTTGCGCATGCTTGAAGGCGCCGTCAGGGAGGCCAAGAAGCTCCTGAAGATGCAGACAGAGACACTGACAAAGAGCAACAAAAAAGCAGGGAAAAGGTTGCATGCTTGAGTCATTGAAATGGGTGTGTGAATTTGTGAGTGGGTGTGTGAGTGGGTGTGCATGTATGTGTAGGGTGTGTACACTTAGTTGTTTGGAGTTGGGATTACTTGTAGGGTTGGCCAGAACCGTATATATACACCGTATGACCGTATATATGGTGATTTTCCTGCCAAAAATACCGTATTCACACCGTATATATATATGGTTCTGGCCAACCCTAAATGCTTTTAATTGAGGAAGGCAGTACTGTAGGTTGAAGGTGGCGTCCCTTGACAAGGGAAGCAAACAATGGCAGAGGCATGCACGCTTGAAAAGAAAAGACACCTGTACACTCGCATGGACACGCTTTTACAACAGACAGAATGCACTTGCATTCTCTTACAACCTGCACACACTTGCATATCTTACATACGACACCTGTACACTTCCATGCACGCTTGAAATGCATGCGCTTGAAGGGCATGTGCACATAGAGGCGCGCGCTGCTTGAGCATGCCTGCGCATGCACGTGTGGGCGCGCATGTGGGGTTGCAGGAATGGCACAGCCAGTCGGCTTGCATTGTTGAAACTTGACAAGCAGATGCGCTGGTGCAAAACTGCACGTAGCTGTGTGTACCCAGTTGTGTATGTTGCCCAATGGAATGCGTGTGAAGAAGGCAGATGCATCAGTTCACGGCTGCACGTTGCTGTGTGTATCCGGTTGTGTGTGTTGCCCAATGGGATGCGTGTGAAAAAGGCAGATGCATTAAAGCACGGCTGCAATCAGCTGTGTGTACCCGGTTGTGTATGTTTTCCCAATGGAACGCGTGTGAAGAAGGCAGACGCATTAAAGCACGGCTGCCGTCAGCTGTAAGTTCCCGATCGTGTACGTACGGCCAATAGAATGCGTGTGAAGAAGGCAGATGCATTAAAGCACGGCTGCCATCAGCTGTGAGTTCCCAATCGTGTATGTTACCCAATGGAATGTGTGTGAAGAAGGCAGACGCATTAAAGCACAGCTGCAATCAGCTGCAAGTTCCCGGTCGTGTATGTTTGCCCAATGGGATGCGTGTGAAGGAGGCTAGGAACTTTGTTTTTTTTGTGCGTATGCACCTGCTCAAGTAACAAGCACTGCAGCCTCAGAGGAGAAGGCGGCCACTCCTGCCAGATGTGGTGGAACATTGCACACAACGCCAGGGCACGACACCTGAGCTTCATCGCCGACCTCAGTGCCTCAGCAGATTAGAAGGCCACGGTGTGCCTTCCACAAGCAAGCAGGCTGCATGGTTTTCATCAGATTCGAGGGCCATAGTGTACCTTCCACATGCAAGCAGGCTGCATGGTTTTCATCAGATTCGAGGGCCATAGTGTACCTTCCACATGCAAGCAGGCTGTAAGATTTTCATCAGATTCGAGGGCCACGGTGTGCATTCCACAAGCAAGCAGGCTGCAAGATTTCCATCAGATTTGAGGGCCACAGTGTGCCTTCCACATGCAAGCAGGCTGTAAGATTTTCAACAGCTGTGTGGCCCAGCAGTTGGCAGGCCGGCAGCGTGCTCGCAAATACTTTAGTGCTCGCGAATACTCAAGTGCTCGCAAGCACATCGTGCTGTCATGGCACTGTCGTGGTCCTAGACTGCTCAGTGGCTGGGCTTTGGGCTGTGGCTGGGCATTGAGCTGTGGCTGGACATTGGGCTGTTGCTGGGCATTGGGCTATGGCTGTGGCATTGAGCTGTGGCTGGGCTTTGAGCTGTGGCTGGGCTTTGAGTTGTGGCTGGGCATTGGGCTGTGGCTGGGCATTGAGCTGTGGCTGGGCATTGAGCTGTGGCTGGGCATTAGGCTGTGGCTGGGCTTTGAGCTGTGACTGTGGCATTGAGCTGTGCTTGGGGTGCTACGGCTTTTGGTTTGGCTTCCAACATGCCCAATTCGTTATCACGTGGGCTTCCCAATTTCGTGGAGGCTACCCCTGGTTTTATTATTGGCTGAGAGTAGGTTATCAGGAACGGGGGGGTTCGCACACCCACGCTGCCAGTGTGGCACGTTGAGGTATGCCAGTGTGGGCTTTGTAGGCCAGTGTGGCACGTTGAAGTATGACAGTGGGTGCTTTGCATGCATGTGCTACGTTGAATTGTGAAAGTGTGTGAGTATGCAATTGTGGGCTGGGGTGATTTGCATGCGTGTGCAACGTTGAATTGTGTAAGTGTGCAAGTGTGGGCTGAGGTGATTTGCATGCGTGTGCAACGTTGAATTGTGTAAGTGTGCAAGTATGTAAGTGTGCAAGTGCAGGCTGGGGTGCTTTGCATGCGTGTGATGAGTGCGGAATGGAGAAGAGGTACTACACCATTGCAATGTGATGTTGGTTGCTTTACTGAGAGGCCGCGTGCGTTACGTTCGGGCGCACTTGCACTTTGATGAAGGTATGATGAACGTGTTTGCTGAACTTCGTCCAAAATGCCTGTGTGGGTCTTGGTGGAAATCTACATTCCATCTCCCTTGTCTTGTTGGTCACTAGGACACAAAGTGTCCTAGACCTATGCTGGAAAAACTGAGCCGTATGGCTTAGAAAAAGGGACTTTGTCTCCAAATCAAGTGATAACTTTATGTCGTGCACTGGAATGGAGCTTGTTGATAGTCGAAAAGGGTCTGGATTGGAGAAGTGGAAAGTGTCTTGTTAAATGTGATTATTTATTATTACTTGAAATTTATAATGCAGAGCCTTTTATGTTGATTGCTGGCCGCTACAGTGCTGCTTCCCCTCCTTTAGTTGTTTGAGAGCTTGCCGGTGCCAGCCTGTGGCTGACTGTACGCTGCATTCATTATTATTCATAAGATTCATTTTAGCTGGCGCTGGAGGTCCCGACTTTGCTGAGGATCGCCTGCAACGAATGTTTTATTGCTTTAGAAGGACGCAGATTTTGACCCTTCATAAGGGCCTTTAAAAACGATTGTAGCCCACACATGTGTGATTAATACTTGTTGTTCTGAGAGAGCGAGAGCTAGCTACACTTCCCACGCAGGTCATAATGGTTACAATGGGGGGTGACCTTCAGCCAGGTTGTTTGGCTGATCGGCTGCTGACTGGTCTCGGCCAGCCACAAATAAATCCATAAGCTCATGAAAAAGTCTATTGTTCTGCTGAGAAAGGAAATCATGAACAAGTTGGTTGTTGACCTGTTGCAGCAAAAAGGGTTGGGCTGCTGAAAAGTCCTCAAAAAAAGGTGTAAACATAAGGTTCCTTTGCTTGTGATGCAAGTCGATATCCGGGTTGTGCAAGTACCTAACAGCGGTTACAGCAGCAGCACGAAAAGTGCTGTCAGAGTAAGGGTGGTGTCGCCCAACAAATTGCTACAAAGTTTTCAATTTATTGAAGGGGCTAGTAGTGAACTTCAGCCAGGTTGTTTGTTTGGCTGTTCGGCTGCTGACTGATCTTGGCCAGCAACAAATTAATATATCTGCTGAGAGAAAAAAGCATTAACAAGTTGGTTGTTGACTAATGCAGCAAGCAGGGTCGGGCTGCTAAGAAGTTCTTCTAATGATTAGAATGGGGGGAGATCTTCACCGTTTGGCTGATCGGCTGCTGACTGATCCCAGCCAGCCACAGATAAATCTATCAGCCTAGAAAGAAAAGGAAAAAGTTTAGTGTTCTACTGAGAAAGGATATCATAAACAAGTTGGTTGTTAACTTGATGCAGCAAGTAGGGTTGGGCTGCTGAGAAGTTCTAAATTAAAGGGGTAGCAAAACGAGATATATTTCCTCAGCGCACAAACTTGATGGTCTTGCACCTTGTTCTGGACGTGTTCATCTCCAGGGCACTGGCCGCGCACGCAAGAAGGTAAGGTAAGGTTACATCACTATACACGCAAAAAGTACTTTCAATCTGCACTGCTACTACTAACCTCCACTTTCAATGTATGTGAATGCAACTATAACTTACAAATGTAGACTATGGTTCATATAAGAAAAGAAGACTTGAATGTCTATCCCCCAAAAAAAGGCTGAGCACATCACCCTGCCACCGTAGAGCTGACCAACCTGTCATGCTAAATCAGTGACATGGACAATTCGTGTGATATTACCTGGGACTTCTAATGTTAACAATGGTTTCACGCCTTATAGATTGTTAGGCAAGTTCAAATGGTCCTCTTCGCTCTTTATCAGATATAGCTAGAGAGAAAGGAAAGAACGCAGATAGCGTAAACACTACCGGCATGGATTAGGAAAGGATGTTGTTTGTGTTCTGCACCACCCAATGGATGCAGAGACACACAGCACTACACCTGGAGAATTGAAGTAGGAGAAGCTTTTCAGTGGGGATCTGGTGGTTGGGAGGCAGAAGCCTGCACACCACCAGGAGTGTTGCTAGGGGTTGCGTTCAATGTCTTGCCTTACCTGTATGATTTTTTTTCGAGGATCTGTTTGCATGTAGGCTAATTTTCATGAGTGCTGTGGCATGTAGACCAGTAACTCCAAGGCTGTGGAGTGGGTTCCTTGTGTGGCTGCTGTAGATGGTGCCTGTGCTCCTAGCAGGATGGTGTGAAGGGTTTTACGATGTCCGAGTATTAAGCGAGGCAATAACAGCTTATGTTGTCCTCGTGTTGTCTGCTTGTTGAATAAGAGAAGTGTCTACACAGTACTTTATTTCAATCAAATGCACATCACGTTTGTTTGGTTGTATGTCTCTTAATTTTATAGCCAGGAGGTATGCATTGGCAGCGCCCTCTACTAGGTTAGTATGGGTAGCTCTTCTTGCATTTTTGGCAGACCTAGTTTGATACGTGTTTGTTGAATTTTGTTTGGGGCGTGGTTGCTGGGTCGGGGTAACTATGATTGCATCTGGCTGGCTAAATTTCCGCCGCTGTTGTGCATTGAGATTGGAAGGTTAAAGCCAGGTTGGAATCATTCCTATCTGTGTCTCTTCTGAAGGGCGTATAATGCCTTGTTATACCATCTTTTCATGACTGCCTACCCTGTGTGCCTTGTTGGATCGCTTTTAAAATCATTCGTTCAGCAACGTTGTGCCTGTTAATAATCATTTTATTATATTGATAATGGGATAATACACCATTGGTAGGTGCCGTCTAGCTTCCAGAGGTGACGTTAGCATTTTTCCAAAAAGCGAGTTACTTATGTATTTCTCGACAATGCCTTCCTTGATCAGTTCTTGGTATTTCCTGTGGCAAATTGTGGACTGAATTTTATGGAAGAGATCCATTTTCTTTGTTCGTAATACCACTCCCATCTGTAAAGGCCCATTCTTTCCAGTTTGGGCCTTGAGCTTTAACAAGCGCTTTTGTTGCACATGTTGTCTGTTTAGGCAGGAGTTTTCCTTTTTCCTTTTCCCAGTCTTATAGGTTTTTTCCTTCATTCTGTCAGGCCCTTGCTGAGGACCGTGTAACAACCCCCACCAAAAAAAAAAAAAAAAAAAATGATGGGAGAAGACCTGGCTGTTTTTTTTTATCGCTTATGTCACCAATATTTGCATCGATAACTGTGTTTCTTAAGTTTTTGGGGATCGGAGCCTACATATTTTTGCCATTCTTGGCAGTATCCTTTCAGTTGGCGGTTCCAGAAAGGTTTGGTGCTTGCGTTTCTAGAATTTCAAACTGCCTCTGGTGTTAGGTCTTGTTTTCTAACCAAGATGTGTAATATGTTGATCTCTGGAAGCTTTGTTTAAGAATACCAGGATGGGCATGCCCCATGTTGCTCCTGGCATGGGTGTGTTTTGCTTTGTTGGTAAGAAGTGGCATGTAGCGCACTTTTGCCTTTGGAACATTTCCAAGGATAGTGCAAACATCCTTGTTGTCTGGCGTGCACGTTTTGTGAATTCCTTTTCGAAAAGCATTGGTGCTATATTACATCCAGTTTGGGAGCAGCAGGAAGATTCATGTTGCCTCTTGGTTATCTGAGACAGATGCGGTTGCGTGTTGCACTACTTTGAGCTTGTGCTTATCGTCATACATCGGGTGGCAGATGGAGAATTTGGTGAACTAGAGAAAAGGCCATTCTTTCTTTTGCGAGCAGGGCGTGGTTGCAAAAGGCTGTCATGTAATGGGTGGGCTGAGCCCAATAATGTGAGCATTCAGCCTTGGTATTGTTGCCTGTCATTGAAAGTCGTGGGAGTCTAAGAAGTAGTCAAATTTCCGTTGCAAGGTCTTGGACAGGGGGATTTAGCAGGGCGTGTGTACCTCGATGACGAGCAGAGTTGTATGCATCCTGTAAAATGCTGAGGCGCTGATGGGTGATGGTGCCGGAGCATTTTCTATCTATGCCGTACACACATGTCACCTCTGGGAGGGTCTGGAACTTGGGAAGTGTGACTTATCAGCCAGTCCTTTGCTTATGCCGGTTGGCTAGGGGTGTCGTATTACTCGTTGTCAAGCGCTGCCTCTTGTACTGGAGGTGGTCCTTGCAAATTATGTTTAGGTAGGGTTGGCCAGAACCGTATATATGCACCGTACATAACCGTACGTATGGTAATTTCCCTGCCAGAAATGTCGTGTGTACACCGTATATATGTATGTATGTATGGTGTTGGCCAACCCGCATCAATTATATGATCATTATGATACAGGTAGGGTTGGCCAGAACCGTATATATACACCGTATATGGCCGTATATTTGGTGATTCCCCTGCCAAAAATACCGTATATGCACCGTATATATATGGTTTTGACCAACTCTATTTATAGGATGCTTTTATATGGTATTGAAGGGCCCATTTCTCAATGGCACTAGGCTTCCAGTGGACCAAATACTGCTGCTCCTGGGATGTTGGTATTTGCCAATCACCTTGAGCCCTTGCCTTCTTTTGCCAGTCAGTTACTATGTTAATGTCGTTGTCAAACTCAAACATCTGGTTTACAACTTTGGGTGCCCCCGACTTGTTCGCCTACTTTTTTGCATAATCTCTCTTGTATTGCCAGAGCACGTCTGTGGAGTGTCGGTTATATGATAGACATAAGTTATTACCGTTCCTTCCTCTTCGTTAGACGCTTGCTCCACGTATAAGAAGCGCATTCTTAGATTTGTACAGAGTTGTGTTGCTTGTGTGTTTGTGTGTGAAGGTGCTAAGGTGTTTTGATGGTTATTCGGCCTGCCTAAATGGTACGCGTGTTGGGCTGGTTTCTGTTGGGTGTAGTGCTTGGTGGCGGAGCTCAGGAATATTTTCCCATGTCCAGGTGGCAGGCAATGCATCTAGTGTGTTGTTGCTTGAGTCCAATAGTTATCTGGGCAGTATTGGCGTTAATAATTATTTTCTCTACATATATGCATGTTTCCTTGCTCTTGTGGCCGAGCAGTTGTTTGGCTATGTTTTCTGCCTCAGCAGGATCAAACTCTTCATTCACCAGGGTTGTTAGTCTATTTAGAGCAACTAGTTGTTTTTCTTTCACTATCCTGCTTCCATATACCCTTTCAGTTTCATGCCAGTCATTATGTGCGTGCCATTTTGTTCTGCGAGTTCATGCAGACTGTGTATGCCCAGTGCCACGAGGGGCTGTGTTATGGCTAGCACTAGCTTGAAAAATGAAGAAGAGGGAGCTATTCCACCTAGGAATACCCTACTGATGGTAAGCTTAATTCAGACGTTGAGTAAGAGCGTTTTATTGATGCCTTTGACCAGGCGCATTTGGCTTATATGTACATTAATGAGTTGTCCTGTCCGTATATTGTACTTGAGCTAGTTTTTATGTAGCCAGGCGACTGAGATCCTAGTGTCCCAAATGTGAGCTGTGTCAGAGAGCATGTCTGCTTTTCCAGCTAAGCTAGTGATATTCTGCCACGCCTTGACTTCGTATCACAGAGGCTATCAATCAGAGCATTTGTAGACCGGCTATAGTATTTGACAACCACAGATGGGCCCATGCCAAAGTTGTGTAAGTCTTCTTTGAGCATGGCTCTAGGAAAGGACCTAGGTAGCTTATAGTTTTTGATAAGCACACGAGCAATCATTTGGTCCCAGAGATCAAGTTCTACGGCCGTGCATGGCGTGACAGGAAAAGAATATTGCCAGGCCTGGTGTGACATCATGACATCACAGGTTTGCCTCGATGAAGCGTATGATGATAATTTGTCAGGTGGATGTGTTTTCAGTTTAGGTTCATTGTTAGCTGCACTCTTAGGTATGCAAAAGACTCAATAGACCAGATGTATTTGTGTCGCTTGTCCTTGACGACAATTTTACCTTTGAGATGCTTCATTAGCAAATCTTCTTTGTTCGTGTTCCCGTACATGTCTGCATTGTGGATTAGGACTGTCACCTTTGTCTTTTTCCCTGAGACAATGAGAGCAGCCCAGTCTGAGTAAAGGGACAGCTTTCTGCTTGTGCGGGTAGATCTGCTATTTTGGTGCTAAGATAGATGAGGTCACCAGCAAAGGCTCCGCTGCTAATTCTATTGGCTAGGCTCTCTAGATCTGTTTGAAGTTGTATGTCCTTTGTACAACCATGCCCATATCCTTTTCCTCCTACATGGAGCCACCGTAGAAGTGGCTCCATATAGATCAGAAAAAGAAGAGGGGAAAGGGTTTCTCCTTGTATGGTCCTTCTTTTGACCGGAATGGATTCTGTGTGTTTTCCTGAGGGTAGGGCAAGGTTTTGATTCATTGATTAAGCAAAATGCCCCTGAGGCATATATAGCGATGTAACCTTACCTTACCTGAGACATGTGATAAGCTACTTCTCGTAATCTTGATGCCTTCTCTTCGCGCTTCATTAAAACAAACGTTCTCTTTCTCTATACACTTTCTCTTCTACATACATCTGTTTCATATTTCCTCTACCTACTGTTTCTTTTGTTTAGCCAGGTGCCAGGTGTGTTTCAGACTTTTCCAAGCTTCATACATCTGTTTCATGCTTCCTCTAGCTACCGTTTCTTTTGTTTAGCCAGGTGTGGTTTCAGACTTTTGCCAAGCTTCCGCTGATATGTCCTTTGAGGCATATATAGTGATGTAACCTTACCTTACCTTACCTCACCTGAAGTAAGCAAATCGCAGAGACCTGTTTGCACTTTCTCGATTTTGCCATTACACCCCTTGTATGAATCCCCTAGCTTTCTCTCCAGTGCTGTTACCAGATTCTTCAGGAGTGAGCCCAGTTCAAGCAAGCCTGCAACTCTCCTGGCCGGCGTTATTGCTGTATCCTTTCCTTTATGTGGCGGAGGGGATTGCAGAACCCGGTGCCCAGGGCTTTACCTTTCCTTTGTCATGCTAAATCAGTGGCGTGTATAACTTGTATGGTTTTCCTGGGATTTGCTTGTAGTAACGCCTACAGTCCACGGTCGTTTCATGGATATTCATGCTTTAGCTGGTGCCATGACTCCTCACGACCGGTCTTTAAGGAGATAGGGAGTGGCCTTTTCTCACCTCTGCCTATAGGATACCTAGGTTTGTGCGTGAACACGCTTTGGCAGACAAGCCGCACACTTCTTTGTGGCTCGCTAGTAAGACGTATGTTATTCCTGCTGGCATGTATATATGGTAGTCAAGTATGGGGTACTGTTTTTTTGTAGGCAGGCAGGGAGTTCTCTAGCTCGCTGTCTACGCCTCATTTGCATTTTCTGAAGGGCACATGAGGTGTTAAGCGATCTACCATTAACTGGGCTGTACTCCGAGAATGTGGAAATGAATCGTTGCAATCCTACTGGTTTCGGTCAGCTGTCAAGCTTTTTAATAGTATGCTTAATACCAATAGTGACACTTTACGAAGGGTAGTCCAGGCTGATCTCAATTTACAGCCTCGTTCAAGTGCCTACTGGACAGCTCAATTGCTGAGCGTACGCGAGTTGTACGTACGAGCTGTTCAAACTGGGCGTGCTATTCCCATGCAAGAGGAGTTCACTGCAGATTTGAAGCATAGGATGAGAGGTGTTTGGAGAGACGCTGAGTTGGTGGACCCAACACGCACAACAACAAACTGGCCACTTATCATTCTTGGTTTGCCACCCCTTTTTCTAGAAATGAGCGTATGCCGACTATTGTACCACGGTATCTCCATCTTGATCTGTCCAAACATGTTATGCGCAATGTCAGTAGATTCCGCTTGCGTGCGCATACTTTGAAAGTCGAGGCGGCAGCGTGGCTTGAAGATGGTTCTTGCGTATGTGACCAGTGTCCTGGTGAAGATGAACATGTTCAGAACGAGGTGCATGCTCTTTTATTTTGCCAAGATCATCGAGTTTGTGAGCTGAGGAAACATTTTTCCTTTCTGTTTACACCTTTTTTTGAGGACTTTTCAGCAGCCCAACCCTTTTTGCTGCAACAGGTCAACAACCAACTTGTTCATGATTTCCTTTCTCAGCAGAACAAAACAATTTTTCTTTTTCTTTCTGAGCTTATGGATTTATTTGTGGCTGGCCGAGACCAGTCAGCAGCCGATCAGCCAAACAACCTGGCTGAAGGTCACCCCCCATTGTAACCATTAAGGAGATAGGGAGTGGATTTACTCCACATCTCTCTCCTCCTGCCTGAGGTGTGATTTTAATTGAATGAAGGGCATCAGCAAAGCTTTAATCTGTACGTCGTACATTCTATCGCGCAAAGCAAGAAATATCTGGCAGGGACTAATGCTCCCCAATTATAGTACAACACAGTGCAGAGTATTCTACAAAATAACCTCATTGCGTGGTGGAGACATGGCCTAAGCCTCTAAGAAATGAGTTTCATCTACGCCTGCACCCCAGCAACATCGTGTGCAACAACGTATGTATCTGCACATGCAGTTGCCATGTATCTACACATGCAGTTGCTGTGCATCTACACATTCAGATGCTATTTATCTACACATGCAGTTGCTGCGTATCTACACATGCACTTGCTGTGTATCTACATATGCACTTGCTGTGCCTCTTTCCTATCATTTGCAGTGCCCTCCTTCTCCAGGCCAGCCAGCTTCGTGCGTAATGCTACACAGGGAGAGAGAAAAAGAAGGTAGGCACTGTCCGTACTTTGCTACTTGTACACACGGGTTGCTGCATCCCTTCTGCGCTCCTGTAAGGACATCACAACACACACACACACACATACACACAACATTAAACACACACACATGTCATCCCTCTTCCATCTTAACCCCATCGCCATCTTCCCTCTTGCCCTCCATTAGCGCCTCTGTCTTGGCATCTGCGTCTGCAACCGCTCGTGGCTTGGCACCTGCAATTGGCCACGTAATGGAGTTTAAAGAAAGCATCATGCCGATAGGCTCTTACTTCTGCTTTGCTTGCAAGCGTGTCAGTATCCGCTTGTGGCTTGGCACCTGCAATCAACCACACAATGTGCTTTGAACAGTAAACGCACCGTGCCATTTAGTTCTTATTCCTGCATTGCTTGCATCTGCGTCAGCAACTGCTTGTGCCTTATTGGCACCCGCAATTGACAATCACACATATTCGGAATCCACTCGTGCCTTGGCACTTGCAATCGACAAGCATGATTGCAGAAGTATGTATACATAAGATTGAAAGAGAGAGAGAGAGAGAGAGAGAGAGAGAGAGAGAGAAAGAGAGAGAGAGAGCGCGTATGCTTTGTGCCAGACATATACACGGTTTAGGCCAACCCTGCTTATATATTCGCGGCATCTGCAATAATTAATCTCTACTGCTTGCATCTGTGCTAGTAAAGGCAGGGTCAAAGGAGTGTAAGAACTGAAGTTAAAGAAATAAGACACATTTATGTATACTTGCACTCAACTTCATCCCCAGAAGACACGCAGTTTGAAAACATGCGGTTTGCAAATTATGCAACCTCCTAGAGATGATTTTTACAGCCCCCCCCTCCTAGAAATGGTTCCGTTCTGCCCCTTGGTCCAATGAGGCCCTGTCTTCACGATCGGGAGTGCCAAGGAGATGCTGTCATTCTAATTTGGTTGGTAGGATTTGCTGTCATTCTAATTTGGTTGGTAGGAATTGCTGTCATTTGTTACTTTGGTGTAAGACAAGCGTGGAGCCGCAGCAAATTGTTTTTACATATTCCATATTTAATTGGACCTGCCTGAGTCACCAGGTCCTTTCGTTATACTACACAGCTGCTCAGCTTAGCCACGTCATTTTTCTTTAGATAGATGCAAAACAGCGGTGGCAAAACAAGTAGAGCCGTGGCAAATCCTGTTTACTTTTATCATGCGTTTCCAAATTTTCATATACCTACCTGTGTTGCCAAAAGGCCCTGCAGCTGCCGACCCTGAAGGCCCTTTGTTAAATATATATAGGATTGGCCAAAACCATAAACATACGGTGCTATCCCAGAGGGGATCGACGAAATCCTGAAAAAGGCATACTTTTGAAATGTGAACTGAGTATGGGCGCCCCAGCTGGCAACAATCAAGCTCAGTACCCAGAGGTAGCTGATAGCACCTGAGCTTAAATGTTGCCAGCTAGATCACACATGCCGAATTGCCCGCGGCGTGAACCCAACATTTCACTGCCAATCCGCCAGAACTCACCACCTACTGCACCAATATGGGTCATTTTTATTTAAATGGTGTTCTTTTGATGAATAAATACCATTGCAACAAAATAGGAGTGAAATGACCCAGTAGTTGGTCAGAAACTCCATTTTGGCCCTTAAAGAAAATCAACAAAAGGGGTGCCATAAAGGTGCAAAACCCAGGATGATATGGTATCATAAAGGAAGTCCTCCTGTCTTGTTTTGGGACGAAAAAAGGCCCTGGTTGGGGCGTGGTGGCCTGTAATGTGGAAACTCAGTGCCAAAATTTGAGCTTGATTTCTGTCCCGACCACTGGGTTGGTCTTTTTGGCCCCAAACTTCATAAACCATCTAGTTATATAATTCAAACATGATTTGCATCAAAAAGTCACATTTCAGGACATTAGCTCCGTTGGCCCCCTCTGGTGCTATCCCTTGTTCCATATGCATATATATAGGGTTGGCCAGAACCATATACATACGGTGCGTATACGGTATTTTTGGCTGGGAAATCACCAAATATGCGGTCATATGCGGCGTATATATACGGTTCTGGCCAACCCTACATATATAGCACACAACTAAGCCTATGCACATCACTGCTATTATAATGAGTGCAAAGCAAGTAAGGCCGCGGCAAATCCTGTTTACTTTTGTTTTTCAAGTTCTGTTTACTTTATTTTTTACGAGTGACACATCTACGTATACCTGTGTCAAATTCTATTTTTTTTTTTACGAGTGACACATCTATGTATACCTGTGTCGCCAGAAGGCCCTGCAGCTGCCGACCCTGAAGGCCCTCCTTTGACCTCCAAACGCGCATCGCCTGTCTGCTTCTCAATTGCTGCCTGCTCCACTGCCACCTGCAAAAGCACACAAACACAAACACAGGCAAGTTTGTGTGCCTATAAATGGGCACATGCCAACACCTGCTTCTCAATCGCTGCCTGCTCCACTGCTACCTGCAAAAGCACACAAACACAAACACAGGCAAGTTTGTGTGCCTATAAACGGGCACATGCCAACACCTGCCTCTCAATCGCTGCCTGCTCCACTGCCACCTGCAAAAGCACACAAACACAAACACAGGCAAGTATGTGTGCCTATAAATGAACACATGCCAACACCTGCCTCTCAATTGCTGCCTGCTCCACGGCCACCTGCAATATCAGACACGCATCACGCACACACAAAGGCACGTGCGCCTGTTCATGGGCATATATCCCCCTGCCAGCTATTATGTTGCCTCTGCCTAGTATTGTCCTTGCAGTAACAGGCTCTCAGACATTTTCATTCATTTTTATTCAAAGCACTCATACACAGGGTTGGCCAGAGCCATATATACACACCGCTTATGACCGTGTGTATGAGAATTTTCTGTGCTTAAATTACCGTTAATGACCGTGTGTATGAGAATTTTCTGTGCTTAAATTACCGTTTATGACTGTGTGTATGAGAATTCTCTGTGCTTAACTTACCGTTTATGACCGTGTGTATGAAAATTTTCTGTGCTTAAATTACCGTTTATGACTGTGTGTATGAGAATTCTCTGTGCTTAACTTACCGTTTATGACCGTGTGTATGAAAATTTTCTGTGCTTAAATTACCGTTTATGACCGTGTGTATGAAAATTTTCTGTGCTTAAATTACCGTTTATGACCGTGTGTATGAGAATTCTCTGTGCTTAAACTACCGTACGTACACCGCACATACGTACGAATGTTTGGTTCTGGCAAATCCTACTTACAACCCAAAAAGACCGTCCGTACGTACACCGTATATACCATTGCTATATGGTTTTAGCCAACCTCCTTATAACCAAAAATCACCGTTCATACGTATAAATGCATGGTTCTGGCCAACCCTAGTCATACATCCCACCCATCCACCCAACCACACCCACGTACACACACCATGCCCCAACCCACCTTTTTCAGCAGCACCTCCATTTTGTCGTGCGCGTTTTTGGGGTTCTTGGCCACTCGGCACCACAGCTCGCCTCGGTTGGGCTCCACCTCCACACACTGGACGTGCATGTATGTGTGTGTGTGTGTGTGTGTACATAAGCATGTGTGTGCATGTTTGTGTGTATATGTGTACATAAACATATGTGTGTACGTGTGTGCGTGTGTGTATGCATATGAGTTTGTGTGTGTGAGTACGTGCATGTGTATGTGTGTAGGTGCATGTTTGTTTGTGTGTATGCATGTGTGTGTATGGTGATACACATGACAGGGTAAAGGGCAACAATTTTAGGGGCACAAAACGATTCTCAAAGTCGACGTACCTTGCATCTCACACATGACGAAAAAACATGACAAAATCACATTCCTGACACTGCGGCCTTTGTGTCTCAATTCCTGAGCATGTAATACAAGCTGCACCTTGCGTCCCATAACATGCATACACCCACCCACCCACCCACACACACACCTGCACACACACACACACACACGAATGGATGCACCTGCCCCGTCACAGCAGCCTGTGTGTTTCAATTTCTGGGCATGCGATACAAGCTACACCTTGCGTAACACCCGCACAAAAACACACGTACGCACAGACACACACGCACATAATTGCACGCACCTGCCCTGTCTTAGCAGCCTGTGTGTCTCAATTTCTGGGCATGCGATACAAGCTGCACCTTGCGTCACACACTCGCACGAAAACACACACGTACGCACAGACACACACGCACACAAATGCACGCACCTGCCCTGTCTTAGCAGCCTGTGTGCCTCAATTTATGGGCGTGCGATACAAGCTGCACCTTGCGTCACATACTCGCACGAACACACACAGACACACACACACGCACGCACACACACACATGCACGCACCTGCCCCGTCACAGCAGCCTGGGTGTCTGGGTTCCCAAACTGTAGCTCAAAACGGATCCAGGTGGCCCAGTGGTCGCCTATCTTAGGGTCCGAGGTGAGCGACCTGCGAGACAAAAGTGCGGTGGGGTAGTTAATTTGTGGGAAGAATACTGTAGCTGATTGGTCAAAAACAACGACCAAATATGAGTTCTTTGGAGGTCGCCACTAGTTGCAGGGGAGCGATCTCTGAACAAAAGTGCAGCAGGGAGATTGGTATGCAAGAAGAGCAAATTTGGTCCAAAACGAATTACAAAAGTGAGCTGTCCAGAATTATGCACACACACATACACACACACACTCAAAAGCACACACACACACACACACACACACACACACACACACACACACACACACTAATAAGCGCCCCCACACAGCAACATACGTACATATGCAGCCACACTCAAGAGCACACACACACACACACGCACACACATGCACACACAAACCCACCTCTTGAACCAGCTGCGCGCGTTGTCCACTTTTCTGTTTCGCCAAAACAGGTCAGCGATGGTGACAAGGATGTAAGGGTCTGCTGCATTCTTCTTGAGGGCGTCAGTGCTCTTGGCTTTCTGTGCGGGGCGCGGAGCCATTTTAATGGCTTCCGATAACAGCACGCCTGAGGTGGGGCACTCCTGTGTGTGTGCGTGTGCGTGTGTGTGTATGTGTGTGTACGTGTGTGTATGTGTGTGTGTCTTTCGATAGCAGCACGCTTGAGGTGGGGCACTCCTGTGTGTGTGTGTGCATGTGTGTATGCGTGTGTGTATGTGTATTAGGGTCAGGGTTCAAGGTAAGCTTAGAGTGCATATGCTCTGACGCAGATCCATACAATCCCTTGAATTTCAAGTGATGCCTGAACAATATCATGCCCTGACGCAGGTCCATATGACTGCATGGCCGCCACAAAATTGTTTGCATGTGTGTGTTTGTGTTTGTGTTTGTGTGTGTGTACATGTGTGGGCGGGTATGACATCATCAGCAGTCCATGCCTGAAGTGGGGCACTCCTGTGTGTGCACGTTTGTGTGTGTGTGTGTGCGTGTGCGTGTGTGTGTGTGCGTGTGTGGGCGTGCATGTCATCATCAGCAGTCCATGCCTGAAGTGGGGTACTCCTGTGTGTGCACGTTTGTGTGTGTGTGTGTGTGTGCGTGGGTGTGCATGTCATCATCAGCAGTCCATGCCTGTAAGCTGTTTTTGCAACCAAGCACATCACAAAAGACACGAGAGTAGGGTTGTCCAGAACCATAGATTCAGTGTATATACGATATTCCTGGCAGGGAAATCACCAAATTTACGGCCATATGCGGTGTATATATTTATACGGTTCTGGCCAACCCTACCAAAGGAACGAGGCATTTACATCCTATCGTTCATCCTTGTTGCCTTCACTTGTCTATTGCACATCTACAGCAACGCACACATGTAGGGTTGGCCAAAATCGTACATAAACGCCGTATATGACTGTATATCTGGTATCTTGCCTGCCCAACATACCGTGTACACACCGTATCTATATATGGTTCTGACCAACCCTACACACATGAGCACCACAATGATCCCGCACACCACCCCATCTATAAAGACTTGCCCACCTTGCTCACTCCCTCATTCCATACATACCTGTTCTAGTAAATTTATACTAAGTATAATAAAAATATAAGTATATAAATGCCTTGTCTGTAACCACTTGCCCACCATGCTTGCTCCCTCATTCCATACATAGCGAGCCGTATATATGTAGGGTTGGCCAGAATCGTATATATACACCGTATATGACCGTATGTTTGGTAGTTTCCTTGCCAGAAATACCGTATGTACACCGTATATACATGGTTCTGGCCAACCCTATATGCATATATATATGGAACAAGGGATAGCACCTTGCTTGCTCCCTTGTGCCATGAAACGCATGCCCCTACCTGACACAACCGGCACGGTTTCTGCTACCTTCTCACTACCTGCCTTTTATTTAAACAATTCACCACCTTAACTCACACACATACACACATACACACACAAGATATACACACACACACCATACCTGTAGTGACTTAGTCAGCACGTTCTCTGCTACCTTCTCACCTACTACCTGCCTTTCGTTAAAACAATTCACCACCTTAACTCAAACACACATACACACACAAGATACACACACACCATACCTGTAGTGACTTAGTCAACACGTTCTCTGCTACCTTCTTGCTACCTGCCTTTCGTTAAAACAATTCACCACCTTAACTCACACACATACACACAAACACACACAAGATACACACACACACACACGCCATACCTGTAGTGACTTAGCCAGCACGTTCTCTGCTGCCTTTTCGTTGCCTGCCTTTCTTTAAAACTATTCATCACCTAAACTCACACACACATACACACACACAAGATACACACACACACGCCATACCTGAAGTGACTTAGCCAGCACGTTCTCTGCTACCTTCTTGCTGCCTGCCTTTCGTCAAAACAATTCACCACCTTAACTCAAACACACATACACACATACAAGATACACGCCATACCTGTAGTGACTTAGCCAGCACGTTTTCTGCTACCTTCTCACTACCTGCCTTTCGTTAAAACAATTCACCACTTTAATTCACACACACATACACACACACACAAACACACACACACACACACAAGATACACGCCATACCTGTAGTGACTTAGCCAGCACGTTCTCTGCTGCCTTTTCGTTGCCTGCTCTGAGCTCCATTCGCAGGCTAGCAAGCCACAGCCACTGGTTCTTGGGAGAGCGTAAACGGCCCTGCATCATGTTTGCAGCATTTTAGGTTTGAGCGCACACTGCCTGCAATCTAAAGAATCAAAGGTAGCATGCAAGAGCCAGCTGATTCTTGACAAAGCGTAGGCGATCCTGTAACACATCTGCAGTTAACACGCACACACACGCACGCACGCACATACACGCACATACACACACGCACATACACACACGCACACACGCACACACACGCACATACACACACGCACATACACACACGCACGCACGCACGCATGCACGCACACACACCACATAAGCTGTTGCGTGGTGGCTTCATAGGGCGATGAGCACAGTACAGGTAAAAGCATACATGCAAATGCTCCTCCCACCACCACCACGAACACACACACATCACACATGCACGCGCACACACATACACACACACTCACCTGCTCGAGCAGCGCGCGCGCTTTGGCTAGGTTGAGCAGGTTGTGCACGCCCTCTTCCAATCAGGCACACACACAAATCCACACACAAATTCACACACACACACACACACACACACACACACACATTCACACACATACCTGCTCGAGCAGCGCGCGCGCTTTGGCTAGGTTGTGCACGCCCTCTTCCAATCGGGCCGCACTGGTCCATAGGGGCACACTGGTCATGCAGCGACCGAGCCCACTCCTGCACACACACACATGCACACATACACACAAAATGAAAGAAAGTCGTGCTTTTGAATGAAGGGCCACGCAGTGACAGAGCCCACTCCTGCAAAAACACACATGCACATACACACAAAATCAAGGAAAGTTGTGCTTTTGAATGAAGGGCCACGCAGTGACAGAGCCCACTCCTGCACACACACACACACACACACACATGCACACATACACACAAAATCAAGGAAAGTTGTGCTTTTGAGTGAGGGCCACGCAGTGACAGAGCCCACTCCTGCACAAACACACATGCATACATACACATACACACACAAATCAAGGAAGGTGGTGCTTTTCAATACAGGCCATGCAGCGACCTAGCCCACTCCTGCACACACACATGCACACATACACACACACAAATCAAGGAAACTTATGCTTTTCAATAAGGGCACACTGGCCATGCAGCGATTGAGCCCTCTCCTGCACAAACACACAAGCCCACATACTCACAAACATACACACACAAAAATCAAGGAAAGTTATGCTTTTGAATAAGGGCCACGCAGTGACAGAGCCCACTCCTGCACAAACACACAAGCCCACATACTCACAAACATACACACACACACATTACGGAACGTATTGCTGTTCAATTATTTGGACTATCAGGGCACACTGGCCACGCAGCGACTGAGACCACTCCTGCACACACATAGGCAAGCACGCACACATGCACACATGCACACACCTACACCGACCCACCCACACCCACTCACACAACCACACACACACACATACACATAATCAATCTGCACACACCTGTACGCACCCACCCACACCCACACCCACTCACACAACCACACACAAATACACACACAATTAATATGCACTCACCTGTACGCAGAGCGTGCTGCCTCTGTCCTGCCCTCTCGCTCCTCAAGCTGCCCCAGCATGAGGTAGTGCTTCTCAAAGGTAGGGAAGCGTCTAACACCCTCTTCTAATAATGCACGCTCCTGTGTGTATGTGCATGTGTGCGCAGGTGTGAGTGTGCGTCACCCTCTTCTAATAATGCACGCTCCTGTGTGTATGTGCATGTGTGTGCGCAGGTGTGAGTGTGCGTCACCCTCATCTAATAATGCACGCTCCTGTGTGTATGTGCATTAGTGTGCGTAGGTGTGAGTGTGCGTCACCCTCATCTAATAATGCACGCTCCTGTGTGTATGTGCATGAGTGTGCGTAGGTGTGAGTGTGCGTCACCCTCTTCTAATAATGCACGCTCCACGCTCCTGTGTATATGTGCATGTGTGTGCATGTGTGTGTGAGTTGCGTGTGTACGTGTCTGTGTGTGTGTGAGTGTGTGTTTGTACGTGTGTGTGTGTGTACGTGTCTATGTGTGTGTGTGTGTGTGTGTGTGTGTGTGTGTGTTTGTACGTGTGTGTGTGTGTTTGTGTGTGTGTGTGTTTGTGTGTGTGTGTGTGTGAGTGTGTGTGAGTGTGTGTGTGTGTGCAAATTGCTGCGAGGCCCCCATATAAGGCCCCCATAACATTCTTAGGTGTGGCCAGGGCCATGTATATGCACATTGCAAACATACACATTATTAGCAGGAGAGCTTTCCTACATGCAAAACAATACACAGTAAGTTTTAAATCTGGCCAGGGCCATGTATATGCGCATTGCAAGCATATACACATTTTTAGCAGATCTTTCCTACATGCAACAATACAGAGTAAGCTTTGCTGACGCGGTGCGTCCAATGCAATTGTGAGGTCGCTAGGACAAGGGCCCTGATTCCATTCATGAAACACCAAAGTTCGACTCAGGAGTTATTTGAGTTATTAGAATATTAACCACGGTGTGAATTGCGTTGATAAAGTTTGTGATTAGTGACGCAGGCACACACACACCACACACACATGCACATACACACACACTGCAATAAACACCAAAGTATGGCTCAGGAGTTATTTGTCAGAGTATAGACCACAGGGGGATTGGCGTTGATAAAGTTAGTGACGCAGGAACATACACACACACATGTATCCACACAGACACACACACTGTAATGCCTACATGGCACTCCATACACACTCCCTACCTCTTTTGTGTTGCCCAGCTCTCGCTCCACGATGACGCTTTTCATCCACACATACACACACTCACACACACACATGCATCCACACAGAGACACACTGTAATGCCTACATGGCACTCCATACACACTCCCTACCTCTTTTGTGTTGCCCAGCTCTCGCTCCACAATGGCGCTCTTCATCCACACGCGTGGGTACTGAGCACCACTGCCTGAACGGGCTTTGCTCAGCAACAAGCGCGCACGGGGCACCTGGTATTAAGTGAATGTGTGTGCATGTGTGTTAGGGTTCACGTGTGTATGTGTGCACCTTTGTGCGTGCGTGTGCACGCGTATGCATGTGTGTGTTGTGTGTGTAGGCGTGTATGTGTGTGTTGCTTGTGTGTATGCACTTGTGTGCACCTGTGTGCGTGCGTGCGTGCGTATATAGGTGCGTTGAAGAAAAAACATGTCTAGTTTGCCACTCAACCACTCCAGCTTGTTAAACTAGCTACCACTGTCCAAAATGGATATGCACATTTCAGGTGGATATGCAGATTTCGGATTGCACCGCATAGACATAACCCACCTCGTCTTTCTCAAACTCCAGCTTGAACGCAGCCACCACATAGACATACGACCCACCTCGTCATTCTCAAACTCCAGCTTAATACGCGGCCACCACACAGACACACGACCCACCTCGTCATTCTCAAACTCCAGCCTAAGACGCAGCCACCACACAGACACACGACCCACCTCGTCATTCTCAAACTCCAGCTTAAAACGCAGCCACCACACAAACACACGACCCACCTCGTCATTCTCAAACTCCAGCTTAAAACGCAGCCACCACATACACACACGACCCACCTCGTCATTCTTAAACTCCAGCTTAAAACGCAGCCACCACACACACACGACCCACCTCGTCATTCTCAAACTCCAGCCTAAAACGCAGCCACCACACAGACACACGACCCACCTCGTCATTCTCAAACTCCAGCTTGAACGCAGCCAGCCAAAACCACACGACCCACCTCGTCATTCTCAAACTCCAGCTTAAAACGCAGCCACCACATACACACACGACCCACCTCGTCATTCTCAAACTCCAGCTTAAAACGCAGCCACCACACAGACACACGACCCACCTCGTCATTCTCAAACTCCAGCCTAAAACGCAGCCACCACACAG
>Ga0307945_1000678_pt1 | contig 24244 bp, 28 predicted proteins | sample OrgLakmetagen228_FD_201818 | JGI IMG/M metagenome (GOLD analysis project Ga0307945, IMG submission 201818) | Saline water microbial communities from Organic Lake, Antarctica - #228 | ecosystem: Environmental > Aquatic > Non-marine Saline and Alkaline > Saline | place: Antarctica: Organic Lake...
CCTTTTCCTGTTTGTTTGAGTGCTTGTCAAGTTCTAATTGGCTCAGTCCTCACTGAGAGCTTTCACGCTAGCCCTTTATCAGCTCCTTTTCCTGTTTGTTTGAGTGCTTGTCAAGTTCTAATTGGCTCAGTCCTCACTGAGAGCTTTCACGCTAGCCCTTTATCAGCTCCTTTTCCTGTTTGTTTGAGTGCTTGTCAAGTTCTAATTGGCTTAGTCCTCACCGAGAGCTTTTACCTAGCCCTGTGCCAGCCTGGCTGGTTCATCTTGTTTTGTTGATCCGTCAGCCTGCCCCATCCCGTGATTGCTGCAATTTGCATTGTTGTGCCCGTTGGCACAAAGTTTTTGCACCTCGTTCGTTTGTAATTTAGGGCCTCATCCCGCGGTTTTGCTGTTTCGCTATTTTGCTGACTGTGTGATCAGAAGGGGAGCTGTTTCCCCATTCATAATGCTGTCTTGCTGTTTTGCTGACCGTATGATCGGAAAGCGAGCTTTCTCCCATTCATTGAAACTGCAACCTGTGCTGAATTCGCCCATCCTGTAATTAAGGTTAGGGTCAGGGTTAATCTGACCCTAACCCTAAACGGTGAACTACCTGTGCTCGAACCACTTCCTCATTTGGCACGGTGTGGAGGTGAGGTGCGTGAGCGCATGAGAGCTCAATATTTCACTCTAACCTAATCCTAACCCCTAATGGTAAACTATCTGTGCTCGAACCACTTCCTCACTTGGCACGGTGTGGAGGTGAGGTGCATGAGCGCATGAGAATTCGATATTTCACTCTAACCTATTCCTAACCCCTAATGGTAAACTATCCGTGCTCAAACCACTTACTCACTAAGCACGGTGTGGAGGTGAGGTGCATGAGCGCATGAGAATTCGATATTTCACTCTAGCCTAACCCTAACCCCTAACTGGTCAACTACCTGTGCCCAAACTACTTCCTCACTTGGCACGGTGTGGAGGTGAGGTTCGTGAGCGCATGAGAGCTCGAATTTCACTCTAACCTAATCTTAACCCCGAATGGTCAACTACCTGTGCTCGAACCACTTCCTCACCTGGCACGGTGTGGAGGTGAGGTGCATGAGCGCATGAGAGTTCGATATTTCACTCTAGCCTAACCCTAACCCCTAACAGGTCAACTACCTGTGCTCGAACCACTTCCTCACCTGGCACGGTGAGGAGGTGAAGTGCACGAGCGCATGATTAGGGTTGGCCAGAACCGTTTATACCGTATACACTGTATACTCGGCGATTTTACTGCCAAAAATACCGTGTATATACCGTATACATATGGTTTTGGCCAACCCTACACATGAAATTTGGATATTTCACTCGCACTTTCTTTACTTATACACACAGAACATACGGTCCACCCTGTTTGACGAGTTTGTGCTGGCACACCTCATTGGTTGGTGGGCCAAGGCGCTCGTGCTGCGCAACTACTTCATACTCTGGGTGCGCTGTTGATGTGAATTCAATCGTGCTGTGCAACTTCTCCACACTCTGTGTATTATGTGTATTAACTCGTCTAAAGTCATGCTTCCTCTCTACTACTCCATACTCTGGGTGCGCTGTTGATGCGAATTCAGTCGTGCTGTGCAACTTCTCCACACTCTGTGTATTGTGTGTATCAACTCGTCTAAAGTCATGCTGCGCTACTACTCCATACTCTGGGTGCGCTGTTGATGTGAATTCAGTCGTGCTGTGCAACTTCTCCACACTCTGTGTATTGTGTGTATTAACTCGTCTAAAGTCATGCTGCGCAACTACTCCATACTCTGGGTGCGCTGTTGATGCAAATTCAGTCGTGCTGTGCAACTTCTCCACACTGTGTGTGTGATTATTAACTCATCTAAAGTTGTGCTGTGCTACTACTCCATACTCTGGGTGCGCTGTTGATGCGAATCTAGCCGTGCTGTGCAACTTCTCCACACTCTGTGTATTGTGTGTATCAACTCGTCTAAAGTCATGCTGTGCAACTACTCCATACTCTGGGTGCGCTGTTGATGCAAATTCAGTCGTGCTGTGCAACTTCTCCACACTGTGTGTGTGTGTGTGTGTGTGTGTGTATTAACTCGTCTAAAGTCATGCTGCGCAACTACTCCATACTCTGGGTGCGCTTTTGATGCGATTTCAGTCGTGCTGTGCAGCTTCTCCACACTGTGTGTGTGATTATTACTCGTCTAAAGTCATGCTGCGCAACTACTCCATACTCTGGGTGCGCTTTTGGTATGAAGTCAGTCGTGCTGCGCAATTTCTCCACACTCTGGGTGTGTTTATAAACTCGTCTCAACTCATGCTGCGCTACTACTCCATACTCTGGGTGCGCTTTTGGTATGAAGTCAGTCGTGCTGCGCAATTTCTCCACACTCTGGGTGTGTTTATAAACTCGTCTCAATTTATGCTGCGCTGTTTGGTTGTCTGAGTCGCGTTGGTAAATGAGGCAATTCTGTGGTACTGGCCAGTTTAGGGTTAAAACCAGACTCCCAAAGCCGCCTCCAATTGCTCGCCCACACATCAGTAGGACCCTAAATTTGAAATGACCTGGAAGAGGCACCAAGTTTCTAGGCCAAGCGTCCATCTACCACCAAGGGTTGCCTTACAGCTGCATGGTGGGGGCCAAGCATTCACCTACCACTAAGGGTTGCCCCAAAGCATGGTGGAAATGTCTTTACTTCCGATGCGTTCATGTTTTTAATGAACGCGTTGTACATTGCTGCATCGTAACACGTTCATTGCACATTGTAACGCGTCCATTTTTGTAATGCGTACACTTTTGTTACGCGTCCATTTTTGTAATGGATCCAGGGCAGGCAGTGGAAACCAATTCCCAGATGAATAATTATAAAACGGAGCCACTTTGGTACGTAGCAGTGTGAAGATCCTTTGCCAGAGAGAAAACAATTTGATTTGCAGGCGTCGCATTCACATTTGGCATAGACTGGGCTTTTAGCACTTCAGAGCTGATGAAAGGTTCCTGTCTTGAATAGAAAGTATTCCTCGCTCCGTATATACTATATATAATATATAATATATACAATATACAGTATACATAATCAGGAATTGATTAATGCTTGTTGTATCTGCATCCATTTTATTATATTGTTGCCAGCTATGAGGTGGAAGTGTGTGCACTCAAGTTGCTCGTACACGTTTGGCGGCACGTGACCTAGGCAGAGCTTTATAAATTTTGAATTAATTGAATTGATTGAAAGCCGTCAACAATCTGCTGTGTCCACCTGTATGGTATGAGCGCCTTTGAGACGAGAAAAAATGACATCCATTGGCTCGTGCACGTTTGGCGGCACGTGACCTTGGCAGAGCTTTATGAATTCAAAGGCGTCAACAAACTGCTGTGTCCACCTGTATGGTATGAGCGCCTTTAAGACGAGAAAAAATGACATCCATTGGCTCGTGCACGTTTGGCGGCACGTGACCTAGGCAGAGCTTTATGAAATCAAAGCTGTCGACAATCTGCTGTGTCCACCTGTATGGTATGTGTCTTTATGACGAGAAAAAATGACATCCATTGGCTCGTGCATGTTTGGCAGCACGTGACCTAGACAGAGCTTTATGAACTCTAAGTCGTCGACAATCTGCTGTGTCCACCTGTATGGTATGAGTGCCTTTGAAACCACAAAAAATGGCATCCATTGGCTTTACTGTGCTGGGTGTCAGTCTGGGCCACGTGCTGCCCAATTTCAGCTATTACATGCACAAACACGCACATACAGTAACACATGCACACACACGCACACACACGCAAACACACGTTCACAACCACAGAGCTCAGACATGCAGTCCCTGTGCACCACGACTACAACACACGCCACTCAGGTGATCTCCATCGGCTTTGAAGTGCTGGAGCTCAGTCTGGGCCACATGCTGCCCAACTTCAACGAGTGTTGGTATGACAGCTGGATACTAGACGTGGGGGTGTGCAACTTCATTGGCATCTCCGTGGGGATGGCAACAGTGCGGTGGATGGACTGCAAATATGAGAGGTGGGATGTTTTTTGTGTGTGTTTTGTTTGTGTGTGTGTGTGTGTGTGTGTGTGTGTAAGTGTTTGGCAAGCCGCACCATCAGCATGTGCAAGCACAAGCAAGGCACCCAGAAACAGCAACAGCAGCAGCAGCAGCAGCAGCAGTGAGGAGGGCGAGGAGAGGGCCAGCAGCAGTGACAGAGGTCAGATGAAGCAGAAGTAGATCGGGGGGGAAGGACAGGAAAGGTGTAGGGCAGGAGAGCAAAAGCTTACAACTCGCAAACAGTGCATGTGTGTGTTTGGCAGGCATGATTGTTGTGATTGGTAGAGGCAATCACTCCTTCTTTCAGAAATGGCTGCACTGTGAATGGGCTGCACATTTGAGAGGTGGGATGTGTGTGTGAGTACGTGTGTGTGTGAGTACGTGTGTGTGTGTTTGTGAATGTGTGTGTGTTTCAAGTATCACGTGAGCAATCAGTTACGTGAGTGGCTCCCAAGGCATGCCTTGTCAAGTATTATGGTCTGGAATGTTGGAGATGGGCCGTGGTGGGCACTGACAGCTGATTAAAAAAACAAGGATTTGTGCTCAGCTGTCTAACTGCAAATCCGACTCAAGTAGATGACTTTGTTGCGAATATACTTTGTATAATGACGATCTTACCTCAGGAGGAGCTGTGAGTGGGCCGGAATGTCAGCTTTGCAATCCATGCATCCTGCCCAAAGCCTTGGATTGTTTTCAGAGGGGGTCAACTGAGCAAATGTCCTGAAATGTGACTTTTTTGATGCAAATCATGTTTGAATGATATAACTAAATGGTTCATGAAGTTTGGGGCCAAAAGGACCACCCCAGTGCAGTGGTCTGGACAGAAATACAGTTCAAATTTTGGCACTGAGTTTCCACATTACAGGCCACCACGCCCCAACCAGGGCCTCTTTTCATCCCAAAACAAGACAGGAGGACTTCCTTTGTGATACCAAATCATTCTAGGGTTTGTAAAGTATAATTGGTGAAGGTTGATTTTCCACCTTTTGGGCACCCCTTTTGCTGATTTTCTCCAAGGGAAATGGGCCAAAATGGTCTATCTGGCCAAGTACTGCTCCGTTTTGCCCCATTTTTGTTGCAATGATATTTTGTATTGAAATGTAGATGGTTTTTATAAAAAATGACACAAATCAGGTCAGTGGGTGGTGAGATATGAGAGAATGATGGTGAAAAATTGGGTTCACGCCGCGGGCAGTTAGACATTGGTCACCTAGCTGGCAACATTCAAGCTCAGGTGCTATCAGCAGCTACCTCTGGGTACTGAGCTCGATTGTTGCCAGTCCCGGCCACCATACTCAATTCACATTTCAAAACCACCCCTGTTTGGGGCCTCAGATGACCACCTCTGGTTTGTTTTAGTAGTTTCCCTGCCAAAAGGGGATTAAAAACCGGACTTTTACCCCAGACCCCCGGGCCTTCACCAAAATCCCCCCAATATTATTGCAAACACCCCTGGTAAGTTGATGGTACCGGGGAGGCGCTATTGGGAATCCATTCTCTGGCAGTGATTTTCACCCTGCCCACCTGGGCACCTCCCGCCACAAATCAAGTGAGCAGGGGTGCTTAGATGCATCTAATTAAGGTTCCTACATACTTAAATGTACTGTTCTGCTCTGGGGCAAGAACTCTCACAGGGTTGGCTGGCCTGACACAAGTAATGCAGTGAAACTCCTCTGTATCTGCTTCCAATGATCTGACTCCCCTCAGCCAAGTTGTTCAGTCTTTTACACACTGACACTTTTCATTTGCTGGTGTTCTAGATCCCAACCTTAGTTATAAAGCCTTGAATGTTAGACCAAGAAGAGCTGGCTATCTGGATTGCGCAGGTATAGATTTGGCCAGAACCACATTTGTATGTTTTCAAGGTGATTTCAGGTATTTTTTGCAGCAACAGATTTGGCCAGAACCGCACATTTGTATGTTTTCAAGGTGTTTTCAGGTATTTTTTGCAGCAACAGATTTGGCCAGAACCGCACATTTGTATGTTCTCAAGGTATATTTCGCAGGGAAATCTCCATATAGGTACACAGTCATGTAAGGTACACTCATACGGTCCTGGCCAACCCTGTACAGGTACAATTGGCAAGGCATTGGTGAGATCCAAGGCCTGGGTGCCAAGGCACGTCGATGGCTAGCGCAGCTGGGGCCTTACAGCTGGGACAAGTTCCAGTGGTGCCAGTTCAAAAGCCCTAGGCGCTTCCTCCAGGTGCGTAGAAGCAGGAAGTTCCAGTGGTGCCAGTTCGAAAGCCCTAGACGCTTCCTGCAGGTGCGTAGAAGCAGGAAGTTCCAGTGGTGCCAGTTCAAAAGCCCTAGGCGCTTCCTGCAGGTGCGTAGAAGCAGGAAGTTCCAGTGGTGCCAGTTCGAAAGCCCTAGACGCTTCCTGCAGGTGCGTAGAAGCAGGCCTTTCAACTTTGCCTGTCAGCCATGTTAGAACAAAACCCTTCGACGTTATTGACTGGATTGAGGAAGCAGGACGCTACACACCTGATAAACTGCTGATCACACGTATGTGTGTGCTGGTGCATCCAGTAGAATTTCATCTCCCATCAGAACCAAGATGAAAATAATGGGTTGCTCGGAAGCTGCTGAAAATTTAGATATATAAATTTAGATATATAGATATGTGCCATGTCCACTCACAGACACAAGTACAATGTCCGTAATCCAAACGCCAAGCACCCACATGTCGGGTGACAATGTTTGGAAAAAGGGTTGGCAAGCACTGCTTTATTAATAGGTTCTGGCGGCTGTGTCCTTGAGGGCTTGTCTAGTACTCCCCCCAATCTGTCTTGGCGGCGTTTGCCTCACCACCTGCACTCCGAAGCCAGGACCAGCATCAGGGTATCCTGCGCGTGGGTAATGAGCGTGTGGGCTCAGCGTGTGGGCTTTGAGGTCAAATCTTGTCACATGTTCTAATGATGCCAAGTATGATCCATTATTGCATAGTCAATACCTCCTCATACACAGGAAAATCAGTAATATATGTCAGTGATCAATACATTCCTTTAAATGTCCACTTTTGCAACAGCACGCGACGCCTGTGTTCCGCCCAATCTGCAGACTCTTTTCGTTGTGGTTATGGGCCTGGCTTTTGAGCTCAACGTGTTTTTCCTCAAGTACGCCCTGTGGATCCCACCCACAAACCCCTTAAATACTTACAGGTTCGTGTTTTTTTAACATGGTTACTAAAGTCTGGACGCTTGTGCCCTTCAAGAAAGATTCAGTGCCGTTCATATCCCTACCTGTACTTGGCTTGAGACAAAGCCTGACCCTTTCTGCAATCTCTTTCCTCTATGGTGGAGGGTGTTTGCACTACGTGCCTACCTTTGCGGCTTCTTCCCCCTAATCATTGTGGGAAGTGGAACAAAATGCTTGCAACTTTTTCCTTTTACTCTGGTGTTTGACATGTTGCTGATCCCCTTTGATATTGTTTTGTAGGTACTGCTCTAAATGAGGAAAAGGCACTGTGTTACTTGGATTTCTGGGCTCTGCAACACCACAACAAGTCATTCGTGTGCATTTGATTCACAGCTGTAGGACGATGCAATGCACAGGCGACCAGACCAATTTGGGTCGGTAAAGGGAAGAACGCACCATACACTCTGGCGCAGATAATGTTGTGTTTCGGAAACACTGTTTCCGTACCACTCTAATTTCAAGCGTGCAACTGCAATCTGTCTCAGCACACACACAGGCACACACACGCGCATGCACACACACATTTTTCCTCATGATTCTGCAGGTTAATTTTATGGTTCCTCATGGGTTTGCCTGCCGTGCGTGAGTGGTACGAGTTTGTCGAGGCCAGCGAAGTATCAGGGCCAGCAATTCGGCTTGGGCCCTTTGCATGGATCGCGGTGCGTGTGTTGTTTGTCTGGTATGTGTGTGCGTTTGCTTGTGCGCACGCACGCGTGCGTGTGTGTGTGTTGTTGTGTGTGTTTTGTGTGTGTGTGTATGTGTGTGTGTTGTGTGTGTATATGAATTATTATAACCATGTGCCTTGTGGCTGCTCTGCGCGGCTGTATGATATCACGGGCCTTTTTCCTTGCTGATAGATATCCCTTAGCCTCTCATCATGATGCCACAAGGCTTCAAGTGGCTTCTGGTAGCGAATACGCTGCATATTCTGCCCTGTTCAGTTGGTCACGTAATTTCACCTTGATTTATCTTTTACTCCCCCTCCTCTTAGTGATTTGTCTTTTTAATACTAGGTAGTTTGTTTGATGTAAAGCAGTATAATTTTCCTTTCCTTTGCTTTCCTTGCCTTTGCAGGTAGCCACCACTTGCTTGGAGACCATGGTCTCCGTCAAGTTTGGGCATGGGCTGTACCCGAATCGATGCCCCACGAGTGTGAGTTTGGCGTGGGGGATAGGAGGGGCTGCAGCGACTGTTGGCTTGCTGTTGTGGGTTGCTGTTGATGCAAGGAGGAGCAGGCGCTGCTCGGAGCTGAGGGTAGGGGAGAAGGGAGAGTAGTCAATAGGTTTTGAGCAGAAAATTGTGCAGGGTTTAAGATACAATTTCCAAAGAACCCCCTCTCTAGCCAGGTATCCACTGCGTACATTCGTACGTGCACGCGCGCGCTTTTTTGCTTCCTTTCCTCACACGAGCCAGAACCTCAATGCAAGGGAGGACTGCCCTGTAGAAAGTCAGGATAGCAGGAGTCTGAGTGTAACTCTAAAAAGGGCAGTGATGCTGTAGATTTTGGAAATCGCGGGAGGGAATGCAGAAAAGCAAATGGTAAACTATTGAGTCTAGGTAAATAGTTTTCAGTTTGTGGGGCCAACTTAATTGATGTGGAAATACCTATAGAGAGCGTTTAGTGGGGCTGTACCATAAACCTATATGTTTGACACGGTTCGCATACTGATTAAGAAAATTGCAAGAGCTGACAGGAGTTGATAGAATGCATGGTCGAACGGATGGAATAGCAGCGGTTGTATTCAAAAACTTGGGCCATTTTGATGACGATGGTAAGATATCGATGTATTATCTGATCACCAATCAGGAATTGACGAAGTCCAGGGCCACTACATGACTTGACTTTGGTTACGTATATACATGATTCTTTTTTCTTCCTCTCAGCCGGCACTCCGACCTAGCGGTTTCTGTTGTTACCACGTTTAACTCGTTTGACTTCAACATCATATTTACATTTTTCATTTGCACCCAAGAGCTTTGCCTCTCATCCTCTGATATATATTATTCTTTGTTTTTATATGGCTATGTTGCAAGGAGTTTATAAGGGCTGTGTACGAGTTCACGGTCTTGTCGCACCGATTGGAGCAGCCGACGGGACGAATGCGCTTATAATTGTCTCGTTCCATTATTACTAATCGGCAGGTGCTGGCTCGGGTACGAGCGGCGCGGTTCAAAATCTGATTTGCACATGGTCGTTTCAACTGTGATCACCTTTGTATATACATATTAAAAAAGTGTCATTTAGGTAGACTAGAGGAGGTTCTCTGCAACTTAAACTTACAACTCGTCCTGCTACAGCAGGGCCAAGTTGTTGCTCCCCCTCTCTTCTCATGATAGTAGAGCATGACCACAAAGCCCAATACTAGCAAGTATTCCAATGCCAACCTCAACTCCGTGCTTCAAAAGCCGCAAGCGAGCCATGGAAACACATCTGGCCTGGGAGCTGGCAAGATCGGCTACCATGGCATGCTGGTGCTCAGCAAGGTGTGTGGATGTGTGTGTCTGTGCGTGTCTTTCTGTGCCGGGCCTTTGTCTTGATGCACACGTGCATCCTTGCACGCACGCGCACACGTACACAAGTGCTCGTTCGCTCGCAGAAACCCCGCACTGGCTCCAAGCTCTCAGTTCCCCTGCCTGTGAACTTGCCGTCCATCAAAAAGGTGTGCTTGATGGAGACTTTTCAGAGCACGATGTAGCAAAAAGAGACAGGCAGCACCAGGTGACCAATTGCATCCCGCGCCCCTCACCTCCCGACCCTGACGTGCTTCACACGGGCACACACGGATTTCTCTGCGTTGTGAATTTACTTCCACGCACAGGAGCACGCCGGGAATGACCCCAACACGCAGCTGGTGCCCGCAGCAGGCTCGGGCAGTTGGCAGCCCAAACAGGGTATAGGTGCAGCAGGCCCGGGAGAGGAAGCTCAACAACAACAGCAGCAGCAGCAGCAGCAGCTGCAGCAGCAGCAGGCTGGAGGAGCAGCAGGGGGCCCTGCCTCTCAAGATCCAGGAGGAGGAGGGGGCCAAGGCCCACCACCCCCTACCTCCTCCTCCTCCTCACCTTGGGCGTCGCAGCCCAAGGCCATCGGTGCCTCCCCCCTAGCAGGCAGTGTGTGGCAGCCCCCCCCTCCTGCAGCACCTCATCCCTTCCCCTCCTCGCACCAGCCCGGCCCCTTCCGGTCTGCAGTCTCGTTCCCCGATAGGCAGCGAGCCCAGGGGCAACTGAGTCCCGAGGAGTACCCCTCGCTTTCCGCCACCGCCAAAGCTGAGAAAGTTAAGCACATCAACAGCAGCAGCAAGGGCCCACACGAGCACCTCCCGCAGGTGAGTGTACAAAGGGAGAGGACGAGAGGAGGGGGCAGCCAGCATGCTTCACCTAGAGTTTAAGCTTCAAAAATCACCTCGCTCAAATGATTGTCCCGCAGGACGTCAGAGGCTGGGCTGACGATGAGCGAGCACCACCCACAGGCTACCGCTCCTCTGATTGGTGAGCAAACATGACACACACACACACACACACACACACACACACACACATATACACACACACACACAGACACGCATGCGCACATAGACGTACACGCACGTGCACATACACACACGAGCACGCGCCTTCATGCAGGCAAATGCACCTGTACACGCAAACACAATTTGAACGCCTTCATGCAGGCATATGCACCTGCGCAAGCACACGCACACGCACACGCATAAACAGCAGGCGCCCACCCACACACACTCACACAAATGCACCCACACATATGCGCACACACACATGCATGCAACATACGCATAAGTACATACACGCTCACAAACACACACGTCTTGACGTGCACATACATGCAAAACAAACATACGCACCTACGCACGCACGCATGCACTCACGCACACAAACACAATCACACACTTCTTACACATGCGTACACCATGAACAGGCCCAAAGCTGAAGATGCTCCCCGTTATGACCGCTTTGGAGAGCGCATCATTCCTGGCAGGGGATTTAATGATTTTGACGCGCCCCCAGTCCGGCCTGCCAGGTGGGATGCTTACACACACATGCATGCTCACACACACACACACACACACACACACAAACACACACAAACACACACATGCGCACGCACACATACACATGTCCTTCCGTGCTGCTACAACCCTGAAATCAAAACTTAATTCACCCTGCCACCTTGACTTAACAGTGTACAACTGACCCACCCTGTGTGTGCATCTCTCGCGCTCTCCCTCGTGCAGCATGTACAAAGTGGACAGCCCCACATGCCCCCACGTGGGCTGCTGTCAGCCCTGAAATTCCATCGAAACTTACCCCTGTTGTGTGTGTCCCTCGCGCTCCCTCCCTTGTGCAGCATGTATGAAGAGGACGGCCCCTACATGCCCCAACGTGGGCTGGTGCCCCCCCCTCCCCCACCCAGACGGCCAGGAGGAGGCTTTGGCCCCCCCGCTGCCCACGAGGGCCTGGGCTTTGAGCCCTATGAGCAGCTGTTCCCTCCTCCTCCCCCTCCACGTCCACTCCCAGGTGTGTGCCTGTGTGTGTGTGTGTGTGTGTGGTGTGTGTGTGCGTGTGTGTGTGTGGTGTGTGTATATTGATTGTGTGCCGTGCATCTCGCAGGCTGCAACCATATTTTATCGCATCTAGGCTCACCTGGGTGACACACATGCGCGCGCGCACACTCATACACACATACACACACACTCACACTCACACACATACACACACATGTTCACACACAAAAGGCTGCGCATGTTTCCTTGTGTGCCTGTAGGGTCACAACAGAAAGCAGGTCAGCAGCAGGAGGAGGATGACCCTGAGCGCAGAGCCTTCAAGGAGGAGCTGGAGAAGCTGGCCGCGGATCTGGAAAAGGTGGGCCGCACAGCAGGAAAAAAGCTTTTAACAACATGCATGCGCACACACATACCCACACATGCACGCATGCGCACACACAACATACAAACGCACGCACGCACACAAACACACAACACGTACGCACACAAACACACAAAAAACACATACGCACACACACGTGCACACACACATACACACTTAAACGCACACACAAACTGTAGAAGAAACTGGAGGAGCGGTCAGACTCAGTGGCCGAGAAGCGTGATGCCGCTGCTACTGCAGAGGAGCAGGAGCACAGCAGCAGCAGCAGGGCGACTGAGGCAGAAAAGGAGGATGGGGCACACAAGGAGATTGATGGGGTGGGTTGTGTGCTGTGTGCTTACAGATTATGATGACATGCATATACCAATTTCTGACGACATGCATGTACCAAATCATTATATCTTATAAAGGGCAGCAACGACTGAAGAAAAAGGGTGGGGGGGCACACAAGGGGGTCGGTGGGGGTAGTACTTGGTTGTAATGTGGCTTAGGGTATTGTGGGTCAGTGTGCCTCATCATGAGCACACACGCACGCATGCGCACACACACACACTCTCTCTCTCTCTCTCTCTCTCTTTTCTCTCTCTCACACACACACACACACACACACACACACACACGCACACACATCAACACAGCTACAGGCCCCCGTGCCCCCCCCTCGCCGCCCACTCACTGCCCCACGCACACTACAAGAAAAGGACGAGGACGATGCGCGGCGGAAGGAGCGTGCTGCAGAGAAGTTGCGCGTTTTGAATGAGCAGATTGAGGTGTGTGCTGCGAGTGTGTGTGTGTGTATATGAGAGAGAGAGTGTGTGTGATTACGTGTGTGCATGTGTGCATAACTACGTGAGTGGGTGCGTACCAGCTCTTGTACACTTCCTGAGGTGGCCTGTGTCAAGGTGGTATGTTTCGAGGTGGCCTGTGTCGAGGTGGCCTGTGTCGAGGTGGCCTTTGTCGAGGTGGCCTGTGTGTAGGTGGCCTGTGTGTAGGTGGCCTGTGTGGAGGTGGCCTGTGTCGAGGTGGCCTGTTTCGAGGTGGCCTGTGTGGAGGTGGTATGTGTGGAGGTGGCCTGTGTCGAGGTGGTATGTGTGCAACTTCTGTCAAATCGCTGAGCTCGGCCCATTATACGACGACACTGACTCTTATAGTTGGCCAGAACTGTATATATGAATATATGTCCCGAACGTGGCCGATTATTTAATGAATTCCCTGTAATAAATACCGGATATGCAACCCTATATATATGTGCGGTCCTGGCCAACCCTACTGGCTCTCATTTGTGCTACTACCTGAGCACTCATGGCCAGGATCTAGATTTGATGAAATCCCTGTAATAAACACCAGATATGCAGCATATATATGCGGTCCTGGCCAACCCTACTGACTCTCGTTTGTGCTACTACCTGAGCACTCATGGCCAGGATCTGGATTTCACCCAGCCGGGTGAACACGCACAATCCTTTTGCCTGCTTAACATGTAATATGCTGCCTGGCTTGCTTGCAATCTGTGAGCGTGGCTTTTGGTATAGGCTCATGAACTTATAAGTCTTGTCCGCACCTTGCCGTGTCCAACGTGTCTGCCAGTGAGCACATTACAATTACACATGCGCACACAAACACACACAAACACACGCACACACGCACGCACGTACGCAGGCACGCAAGGCAGCCGTTGAGACCCCAGCAGCAGTAGCAGCAGCGGCGGCGGCTCCGGGCCGGCCAAAGAGTGCGTGGAAGGACGTTAAGGACGAGGTGCGTGCCTCAACCACTCTCCCTTCTTTCCATGATGTGTTGCCCCGCATGGGTCGTGAGATGCAGCTGTGTGTGTATGTATGTGTAAGTGTGTGTGTGTGTGTGTGTGTGTGTGTGAGCAGGATCGGCCAGGACTGTAAAACATTTCCCCCACCATCCTTTTAGAAACCTTTAATATCAACTGCACTGTGTGAGTACTGCAAATGTGCCGTATGCAACCTAGAACTAGTCAAGACTGTTTGTTTGGTTATACGCCGTATATGTTTATGCCATCCCTGCCAACTTCAGTGTGTTGTGTACATAGTACGAGGGAAATGATTGGAATGTGGTGACGCGTAGTCAGCAGGCTGCTTGCCATCATGTGTGTGTGTATGAGGGAGCATGTGTGTGTATGAGGGAGCATGTGTGTGTGCGTGTGTGTGTGTGTGTGTGTGAGCATGTGTGTGTGTGAGCATGTGTGTGTGTATGTGTGTGTGTGTGTGAGCATGTTTATGTATTGTACTGCTTGTCATTACCCCTCTCACCACGTTCCGTGCACGTGCCCCTGTACGTGCCTCTCCTCTCAAAACACCCTCACACAAGAGCGTACACCGCACACACATCCTCAACAGTTCGATGCGCGTCAGAGTCAGGTAATTCATGTGTACAACACGCGCACACACACACATACACGCGCAACTATGCACACACACACACACACACACAGGACCTGGACTGGGAGCAGCGCGAGGTCGCCCTCCCTGTGCAGCCCCAGCCCCTAGCCCCCCAGGCACCCGTCACCCTCATGCAGCGCAACCGCAGCACACCCCACAGCGACCACCCACCCCATCACACTCCTAGCAGCAAAGACAGCCACGAGGCACCCCCCGCGGTGCTCATGGGAGGGGCAGCTGGAGGCCACGCGCGCGTGCACCACCCCCCACCTGCAGCAGGTGCGTGTGCATGTGGGTGTGGGTGGGTGTTATTAGGAGTGTGGGAGTGGGGGTGTTTGTGGGGATGGGGGTGAGTGTGGGGATGGGGGTGGGGGTAGGGGTATGTGTAGGGGTGGGGGTAAGGGTTGCATGTAAGTGCATGTGCGTGCGTGTTTTGTGTCAGCTCAAGCACCGGAAGGCGCCACACGCATTTAAAGAATGGACTGTCAAGTGTGAGGTCAGAAATGGCTGCACTGCCAAGGCCCATGGACCAGACGCACTTAAGCACGCACATACATATTCACACACGTATACACGCACGCACACGCATCCCACCCCCCTGCACCCACACACACAAACACAACATCCGCCAACTGGCATATCACTTCCCATATGCACATAGACACTGGCATAGTACCTTCCATATGCACAGGTGGCATGGCGCCTAACAACACCTACCCTCCACCAAGGGGTGGGCTGGTACAGCAGCACAGGCCTGGTGGCACCCCTCCACCCCCCCGCCTGCCCTCTGCTCCGAAAGACATCAGTGGGGGGGCTCCTCCAGTTAATGTTTGGCAAAGGCAACAGCCCCCACCTCCCCCCCCTGCTGCACCAGGTGTGTGTGTGTGTGTGTTTGTGTCATCCTTTGATTGCTCTTTCCATGTCGTTCATTACCACATTTTTCGGCACTGCTTCCTCTTGGTGCTACCTTAATGTTCCAGTGCATCCTATCTAGCGCGCACACACACACACACACACACACACACACACACACACACACACACACACACAAGCACGCACACGAACACACACACGTCACGCACACACTCCCAGGCAAGCCAGCGCCTGCAGCGGCCATGTTTGGCTCGTTTGATGAGGAGACGTTGGAAAAACTGACGCGACCTTCTGTACAGCAGCACCAGCACCAGCACCAGCAGCAGCAGCAGCAGCAGCACTACCCCCACCCCCATGCGCGTGCGCACCACGAGGACAGTAGAGGAATGTGGCGGCCAGGTTTGGTGTAATAGGACGCGCGTGTGATTGTGTGTGTGCGTAAGTGCGTTTGTGTGTGTGCGTGTGTGTGTGTGTGTGCGCGCGTGCGTGCGTGCTTGTGCAAAGAATCCACGTGTTTTGAATATCAGTTTGGTGACGTGCGTGTTCCTGCTCTTTTGCGTGCATGGTGTTGAGGGTTTTCTGCAAAATGTAAGGTCTGTCCAGAGTTGGCTGTTCAAAGCCCTTGCGTTTCGTAGATAGTTTAATAACAGCACCATCAACGCACACACATAAACAAACACACACATACACACTCACAATACCCACACTCACGCAGCTGAGGGCAGCACTCCTACTCTGCTCACACACGCCCCTGGTCAAACAACAAACCGTGCACAGCAGCAGCAGCAGCAGCAGCAGCAGCCTGACGGTCTTAGCACAGAGGGGGGGGGCAAGCCACCTAAGGGGTGAGTTTGGGCTTTGTTTACACTCACACAAAACACACACACAAAAGCGCACACACACACACATTCTCTCTCTCACTCACACACACACACACACTCACACACACACACACACACACACACACACACACACACACACACACACACACAAACACACACACACACACAGCCGCCAGCCTCGTGAGCCGCGCGGTGCCCGCAGTGTCGCATCCACCACCCCCCCTATGCCCCCACCCCCCCCTACTCCTTCCGCACAAGACGACACAGCAGCAGCTGCAGCAGGTACCATTGAAAAATTAGTGCGGAGCTACATCTGTTAATGCCTTTTTTCTTGCACACATACGTATCAGAAATAGAGCACACACACACAGCTTATCACAAACCTCGCTCAGCAAACACACCTCTTCCCCCCTCCCTCACATACACTGACGCTCTCTCTCTCTCTCTCTCACACACACACACACACATACACACATATTACACACGCACGCACACACACACATACACACGCGTGCGGAAATTCTGCAGGAGCAGCACCTGCTGCAGGTGGTGGACGCGCAAGCAGTGATGGAGGTAGAGGAGGAGGTAGAGCAGGTAAGGGTACAATTACGACGCCTGTTGTCCACAAAAGTAGACTGCTTGCCGTTGCTTTAGGAGTGTGGAGCTTTCTCTGTATCTGTCACGTGTCTTGTAATCAAACCGCTGCTGTTGACCTGTACCGCGCAAGATTGAACAGCTCCCTAAAGCAACACACAAACGCGCACACACACAGACACGCGCGCACACACACACACACACACACACACACACACACACACAATAATTGCTGAAGCTCCCAAACGCAATTAATAAGCTGGCTGAAGCAATATTAGCTGGTGTGTGTATGCTGGCTACAGCATGACGTATGTGTCATGTGCCCAGCGGCCCGTGCATGCTTGGTACGTTTGTGAAGTAGGATCAGGTTACGCGAAAGAAGACTGAAAAAGCAATATTTCCGATGCACGTATGCGTAGGTAAGGAGCTGGTGCTCCTTGGTCGCCCCGGCAGGGGGGGTGCAAACAACGCCACCCCAGTAGCTGCGTCCGTGCCTTCGTCCACACCTGTGGGCGAGCCGGACGGTAGCAGCGAGGTTGTGGCTACAGCAGCAGCAGCAGCAGCAGCGTCAGGAGAGCAGCAGCAGCAGCAGCAGGGGGCAGGTGCAGCGCGTCCAATTAGGGGTGCGCGTGCAGCAGCAGGTGCAGCTGGCGGTGGTGTTAGTGGTGGTGCGGGTGCGAGTGAAGGAGGTGGTGGCGATGTTGTCGTGCCGACGCCTCGTGGTGCTGAGTCAGGTTTGGTGTCAGCAGCAATTGCAGGAAGGGGCGCGCGTGGTGGGGGTGCGCGTGGAGGAAAGGGGAGCAGAAGTGCGCGTGGGGGTGGTGCCGCTGGTAGTAGTGGCAATGGGGTGGTGGCAGCAGCAAGCGAAGTAGCATCTTCTTCACCTGCGGCTGCAGCTGCAGAAGTGTTGGGGGCAGAGGACGGGGGTGTTGCTAGCGCTGTGCAGCTTTCACAGCAGCAGCAGCAGCAGCAGCAGCCGGCAGGCAGACAGAAGCGCGCACGAGGGGGAAGTGCACGTGAGCCTGCTGGTGGCAGCAAAGATGTGGAGCGTGAAGGGTCGTGGAGGGGGGGAGGAGGTGGCGCTGCTGCTGTTGCAGGCACGACAGGGCCGTCTCAGGCGCAGAGGGGCGCGCCGGGAGGGCGAGCAGGCAGCGAAAGCAGTGCAGGCGAAGGTGGTGGTGTTGGCAGGAGAGGAGGGCGTGGGGGCAGGGGTGGGCGTGGGGACCGTGCGGCGGCAGCAGCCGCTGCCCGTAGCGCGATGGATAACAGTGGCTTGGCGCCTGGGGCGTCCCCTAGGCCTCCCCACCCCCATCCCACATCAAGCCCCTACGCAGTGAACCCTAACAGGCCGCTCCACGTGCCTGAGTCAAGTGGGTCCGCTCCTGTTGTGGGGCCCCATGCCCAGCCGTGGAGCAGCGGCAGCGGGAACGCAGCAGGTAACGCGCACGTGCCCGTGCACACTCACACACGCATGCACACGCACGCGCGCACACACACACACACACACACACACACATGCGCATGTGCAAACACACACACACACACACACATGCGCATGTGCAAACACACAAATACACACACATGCATGTGCACACAATTCAACATGCAAATTATTATTTGTAGTTTGTGATGGTGGGAGCACATATATACACGTGCGTGCGCGCACATACACATACATAAACACACACACACACACACAAACACACACACACATACAAACATGTACAGGTGCGGCACTGGCAAACGGTGGGCGCGCAGGTGGCGCGGCACCAGCAGCAGCAGCAGGCGCAGGCGCAGCCAACCTCAGCGCGCAGCAGCAGCACCAAAAAGTGTCAAGCCTGGACCCAGTGCTGGAACCCACGCGCGGGTTGGGCGGCCTGCCAACGAGTTTGGACGCACCGGCCGTGGCGCCCAAGCCTGGGTTTGATCGCTCCGTGGGGCCGTCTTCAAAGGTGTGGGTGTGGGTGTGGGTTTGATCGCTTCGTGGGGCCGTCTTCAAAGCTGTGGGTGTGGGTGTGGGTGTGAGTGTGAGTTTAGATGCAGGTGTGGGTGTGGGTGTGAGTGCAGATGCAGGTGTGGGTGTGGGTGTGAGTGCAGATGCAGGTGTGGGTGTGGGTGTGAGTGCAGATGCAGATGCAGGTGTGGGCTTAAGTGCGGGCCAATATGAAAGTTTGAAAAAACAATTAAGCGTGCAAATAGCGCGCCTGACGAGTTTTGCCTGAAGAGCTATACTTATGGTGTACTTGTTCGCACCAAACAGCAGTCCGCAACCCGACTCGTTCGCACCAAAGAGCATTCCGTCGCCCAATTTGTTCGCACCAAACAGCAGTCCGCAACCCAACTCGCTCGCACCAAAGAGCATTCCGTCGCCCAATTTGTTCGCGCCAAAGAGCAGTCCGTCACCCGACTTGTACAAGTATAAAAGAGCACTCCGTCCTTCCTCCCAAGGTCTTCCATAAGTAGGCCAGCAGGGCACAGAGAATTTGTGGGATGGAAGCACAGATGTCAAACAGGGAACAAACAGGCCAGCAGGGCATAGAGCGCTTGTGGGATGGGTATCAGAAATGAAACAGGGAATAGACAGGCCAGCAGGGCACAGAAAGCTTGTGAGATGGATAGCAGATAGCAGAGATGTCAAACAGGGAACAGACGCCAGCAGGGCACGGAGAGCTTGTGAGATGGATAGCAGATAGCAGATATGTCAAACAGGGAGCAGACGCCAGCAGGGCACAGAAAGCTTGTGAGATGGATAGCAGATAGCAGAGATGTCAAACAGGGAACAGACGCCAGCAGGGCACGGAGAGCTTGTGAGATGGATAGCAGGTAGCAGATATGTCAAACAGGGAGCAGACGCCAGCAGGGCACGGGAAGCTTGTGAGATGGATAGCAGATAGCAGATATGTCAAACAGGGAGCAGACGGGCCAGCAGGGCACGGAGAGCTTGTGAGATGGATAGCAGATAGCAGATATGTCAAACAGGGAACAGACGCCAGCAGGGCACGGAGAGCTTGTGATATGGATAGCAGATAGCAGATATGTCAAACAGGGAACAGACAGGCCAGCAGCTCCTGACTTGAGCTCTGCTAGACTCGTCCCCAGAGAGCAAGCAGTGTGGAAGAAGCACTCCTGTCAGGAACCGCCTGCCTGTTCTGGTCTCCAGTGTGACACCTGTCACTTAAAAGTGGACTGCTCTTTGGTGCAAAAAAGTCGGGTGGAAGAGGAGGCACGTGTGTGGTCACGGCACAAACTCCTCAGGGAACACGGGCTGCATAAACTCATCAGAGGCACAAACTTCTCAGAGGAGGTCACGGCACAAACTCCTCAGAGAACACGGGCTGCACAAACTCATCAGAGGCACAAACTTCTCAGAGGAGGTCATGGCACAAACTCCTCAGAGAACACGGGCTGCACAAACTCATCAGAGGCACAAACTTCTCAGAGGAGGTCACGGCACAAACTCCTCAGAGAACATGGGCTGCACAAACTCATCAGAGGCACGAACTTCTCAGAGGAGGTCACGGCACAAACTCCTCAGAGAACACGGGCTGCTCTGGTTACAAGGATGACAATGGGGAAGCGGCGTTTGACTGCTTTGAAGAATTGTGACCTGGGTGGGGGCTGGGTTCATTGCCCCGCTTCAGTACAGCTTTGTCAGGAATATGGGTCACTCTTTGTGAGGTTTTTCTTGACCTAGTTATCACACATCAAAAAGTGACCCATTCCGCTTGACAAGGCCGCGCTGAGGCACGGAAGCATGTTGGGGATTACAAGGGAGTTACAAGGATGGCCTACAGCCCGAGACTCTGGCTGATGGCAATTGGCTGCTGAAACAAAATCAACCAGTGTCAAAAATTGAAACTAAATCTGACACAAGCTTGAGGAGCATGGTTGCCTTGAATTTGGGTGGCTGTGTTTGGTGGAATACCAATCTGGCTTTGCTATTATTTGTTGCATGCCAAGGTTGTGCCGTTCAATTATGGCCTGAAGCACAAAAGCACGGTTGCCTTGAATTTGGGAGTTGGTGAACACTACGATCGGTGGAAAGCACTCCTTCCCACCATTCAACCCATCCATTCGATTTTGATTTTGATTCATGTTCATTTCAGCTCCCTTGACTCTTGTGGCGCGTTTTTTGCAACTGGCCCCACTGCAATTGCAACTCTCGTGTGAAAGATTTTGTGTTGAGGCACACACACACGCACGCACACACACACACACACACACACACACACACACACACACACACACAGGCACCTGGAGCCACACCCAAGCAGCAGCATGCAGACCAGCAGCAGCGGCCTGGCAGCAAAGGAGCTCCCACCCTCAATGCGCAGCAGCAGCAGCAGCAGCAGCAGCGCAATGCGTTTGCAGCCATGCCCCAGCTTCCCGCAGGTACAGTTTTTTGCGCGATTGTGTGCATGTGTCTGTGCGTGTTTGCGCGCATGTGTGTGTGAGTGTGTTTGCGTGCGTGTGTGTAAATGTGTGTGTGCATGTATGTGTATGTGTGTAAGCTACCCATCATTGAAAACTAATCAGCTGTTGCCCTGCCCCCTATTCGAGCTGTGTAAAAGGTCTGTTTGCTCAGGTCTTGCCTTTCAGCTTGTTCATGCGCAGATCCTTTATGGAGACCAACAACACACACACATACACTCGATACTTCCTCTGTCAAACCACACCTGTGCCCAACGTGGCAGTGAGTCTTGTCAGAGAACGCCTTGATCATTGCTCTTTGGCTCCGCGCATCAAAAAGTCCAAGCAGTTTCTCGAATTTCCCTCCCATTCCCCCCCCTCATTTGCGTGAAGGTGCAACTCTGAACACAAGTTTTTCTTACACTCTATTCCCTCCCCCTCGCTTTGTTTGCTCCGCTCCACACACACACATACACACACACACACACACTCACTCTCAAACCCCTTTGACCTCAAACACGCACACACACACATTCAAACCCCTTTGACCTCACACACACACACGCACACACTCAACACACAAACAACACACACGTGACTGTGTTCTACAGACCTCAACCTTGACATGGGCCCCCTCCCTTCAGCACCCCAAGGCCCTCACGCGAGCAGGACCCCCCACAGCAGTGCAGCACACACAGCAGGCTCCACTGCTGCCGCTGCTGCTGGTGGTGCCCCCATTTCTGCTGGCGTGGCTGCAGGCTTGAGCACCAGTGCAGCCGCTGCAGGTGGGTGTATGTGGGTGTGGGTGTGGGTACGAGTTTGGGTGTGGGTGTGAGTGTGGGTACGGGTGTGGGTGTGGGTGTGGGTGTGGGTACGAGTGTGGGTGTGGGTGTGGGTACGGGTGTAGGCGTGGGTACGGGTGCAGATGTGGTCGTGGGTATGGGTGTGGGTGTGGGTACGGGTGTGGGCGTGGGTACGAGTGTGGGTGTTGGTGTGGGCTTGCGTACAAGTGTGGGTGTGGGTGCGGATGTGGGTGTGGGTACGAGTGTGGGTGTTGGTGCTGGCGAGCGTGTAACAGCTACTGCAAGCCTTGCATTAGTGTTCTGTGTGTGTATGGGTGTGGGATGTGGGGTGTGGAAAGGATGTGGGTTTTGATATTGATGTGTGAGCCGCGTGGCCTCATCACCAGCGTGAAGTGGCAAGGAGAATGTGCAGGAGGAGCGCCTCAAATGTGTGTGTAACGTGCACACATATACACAACACAACATCCACACACACACACACACACACACACACACACACACACACACACACACACACGTAAACACACACGCACACACACGAACACACACACAGCTGCCGCAGTCCCTGCTGGCACTGACGGTGGCTGGGATGCGCCCCCTATCCCCCCTCGCCCCCCACACGCAGCCAGCAGCAGTCTTACCGCATACAGCGCGCAGCAGCAGCAGCAGCAGCTGGCAGCAGCAGCAGCCCAGCACTTCCCAAGCACATCTGCTGGTAGGTTCAGGGCGAGCCCACACACATTTACATACACACATGTGCATTAACACACACATACAGTCATGCAAATGTGTCGATGGGCATGCTCATGCGTGCGTACGTGCGTACGTGCACACACACATACACACACACACACACACAGGAAGCGCAGGTGTTCCATCTGTGGGCCAGGCAGGGTGGGGCGGTCCCTCCCATCCGGCCCCTGGAGGTAACAACACCACTGCACAAACTAGCACCAGCAGTGGTTCTGGTAAGGATAAATTTGAAGCAAATATACAGCTTGCACAGTTTCACGCATGCACACACAGACACATACGCACGCACACACACACACACAGAAATGCATACACCCAAACGCACACACACAAACGCACACACATATACACTTACATGCACGCGCACACATACACACACACATACACACACACGCACACACACACAAACACACACACACACACACACACACACACACACACACACACACACACACAGGCGCAAGTGGTAATGGTGGTAACGCTTCCCAGCACCTCCTCACCAATCCCCCTCCGTGGGGCTCAACCCCCTTTCCATCCTTCCCTGCCCCCCACTTCGGCAGCTTGCCCCTCTTTGGAGGATTTGGGCCCCCCCACCCTGGCCACCTGGGCCACCATCCGCAGCAGGTGTGCAGCGTGTGTGTGTGTGTTCTTGGGGTATGTGTGTGTGTGTTTGTTTGTGGGTTTGTGTTTGTGTCTGGAAGGGTGAATTGTTGTTGTTGGACGCGTAAGTCAGCTGGTGGCTCTAGTCTCACCCGCCTCTGCATGAGCATACACTCACATACACACACGCATGAGCATACACAAACAGGCGCATGGACGCACACACACGCGCGCACACACGCGTATTCTGTTGTACCTGCCTATTTCATACTTCATTTGTAGTTCACATGCCCGTACACGCAGCCCTTCCTGCCCACCAACAAGCCAGCTGATTGGTCCACTGGTGTCTTGGGTAATGGACCTCTTGGTTCTTTAGGTGCTGCCGGCAACGCTCCTGGAGGTGTGTGGGTGTGGGTGTGGTTGTGGGTGGTTGGGTGGTAGTAGGTGTAAATGTGGGTGGGTGTGGGTGGTTGGTGGTTGTATGTGTAAATGTGGGTGGGTGTGGGTGGGTGGTGGTTGTATGTGTAGTTGTGGGTGTGATCGTTGTTGTGGGTGGGTGGTGTTTGTATGTGTAGATGTGGGTGGGTGTGGGTGGTTGGTGGTTGTATGTGTAGTTGTGGGTGTGATCGTTGGTGTGGGTGGGTGGTGGTTGTATGTGTAGATGTGGTGGGTGTGGGTGGTTGGTGGTTGCATGTGTAGTTGTGGGTGTGATCGTTGGTGTGGGTGGGTGGTGTTCGTATGTGTAGATGTGGGTGGGTGTGGGTGGTTGGTGGTTGTATGTGTAGTTGTGGGTGTGGGTGTGGTCGTTGGTGTGGGTGGGTGGTGTTCGTATGTGTAG
>Ga0307945_1000687_pt1 | contig 24169 bp, 24 predicted proteins | sample OrgLakmetagen228_FD_201818 | JGI IMG/M metagenome (GOLD analysis project Ga0307945, IMG submission 201818) | Saline water microbial communities from Organic Lake, Antarctica - #228 | ecosystem: Environmental > Aquatic > Non-marine Saline and Alkaline > Saline | place: Antarctica: Organic Lake...
CTGCTCGATCACGTACTCTTGAACCAGGAGGGCCTGCGCAGAAAGGGCAGGAGCGAGCAGGAGGGCAGGAAGTAGGGTGGCTTATTTGTAAAGATGCAGATGGCTGTCACTGCTCAATCACGTACTCTTGAACCAGGAGGGCCTGTGCAGAAAGGGCAGGAGTGAACAGGAGAGTGGATTCTAGGGTGGCTTACGTAGTGCAGATGGCCGTCACTGCTCGATCACGCCTTTTAAGCAGGGAAGCCTATCAGATATAAGCAGGAGAAAACAATTGGCAGGATCTAATTTGGCGTTAGTAGAGGGTCGGAAAAACTCGCATGTAGCTAGTGGACACAAGGCTAGTTGACATGTCGTTAGCAAATACATATAGCTAGGGTTGGCCAGACCCGTATATATGCACCGTATATGACCGTATATTTGGTGATTTCCCTGCCAAAAATACCGTATATACACCGTATATATATGGTTCTGGCCAACCCTTCAGGCTCTGATGCTCACGGAGCTACTAAACACGTGACCACTTCACAAATATATCCTGGACACAAGTCTAGTCGACATGTCGCTAGCAATCACATACAGCAAATGAAGGCTCTGATGCTCACGGAGCAACTAAACATGTGACTAATTCACAAATAGCTCCCGGACACGAGACTAGTCAACATGTTGCTAACTAATACATGGTTAAAGACCGACAGATGCTAATGAAAGACTGACTGATGCACATGAAGCGATCAAGCATGTGACCAATTCAAAAATGACTAAAGACGTAGCTATACTTATATTAGGATATATCTGTACAAGCATGTGTGAACCTAGATCCCAAAACACGCTAGCAGCGAGATGTGTCTGGTATTGTTCGGGTGTCCTGTCAAATGAGGCCATGCATCAGTACGGCGTTCACGTGTGCATCAGCTTACGTGTGTCGTCAAATGCGCGGGTTGCAGACTGGAGCCTTTCAAGGCTCACAAAGAAGGGGTTGAAGGGCGCTGCATATATTCAGGGTTGGCCAGAACCGTATATATACACCGTATATGACCGTATATTTGATGATTTCCCTGCCAAAAATACCGTATATACACCGTATATATATGGTTCTGGCCAACCCTACATATATTGCAGTTAAGAGAACAATGCCGCCGCGTACCTGCCCATGCGGGGCCGACCTTTTGACTAGCATCCTGGTAGCTGTCGTCGTTGTCTTTATGCCGTGCGTAGTAGGCTCCCCCGCCTGCACCAAACAGGGTACAGTCGGAAGTCGTAAACAGATTTTGGATACAGAATGTTCGATTAACGATTTCATTTTGGCATACACAATGATTGTCTGTCATCACAGGGAAATAATTAATACCATACGCTGTCCCTTGCGTTTGAACATTCCCTTGCGTTCAAACAGTCCCTTGCGTTCGAACAGTCCTTTGTGTTTGAACAGTCCCTTGCGTTAAAACAGTCCCTTGCGTTTGAACAGTCGCTTGCGTTTAATCAGTCCCTTGCGTTTGGACAGTCCCTTGCGTTTGGACAGTCCCTTGCGTTTGGACAGTCCCTTGCGTTTGGACAGTCCCGCGCCTCGCCCGAATTAATAACATGACACTGGGTCATACAAGATGCAGGTAATGCCATTCTGTGGACGCCGTTCACAATTATTGTATAGTACTTGGCGATCAAAAAAACTTGGTATGGTACACTGTCCTTGCACGCCAAAAAAACCTGTACCTTGCTCGACGTTTATTACACGATAAATGTAGCTTGATTCAGACATTTGGAGAATAAGCATCACATCGGACGTTATTTGTAGGGTTGGCCAGAACCATAAATTTATAGGTATATGCGGTGTACATACGGTATTCTTAGCAAGATAACCACCATACATATGGTAATATACGTTGCAGACATACGGTTCTGGCCAACCCTAGTGATTTACAATTAATGCAGAATGCTTAACAAAAAAATTCACCTGTTGCATGTTTTGCAACTTGCCATGTGGGTCCCAGCGAGCTTGGACACACATATACAATGAGCTTCCCTACTAAAAAGAAATGTGGGCAGGTATGCCAGAGTATCGAGCCTGAACCCCAGCAGCAATATGTATATATTGATCAGGAACCTGGTGCACCACGCTTTCTGTGATACCACCAGCTAACACTTTCATATGATCACATGCCTGGGTGTGACATGCCTGGGTGTGAAATGTAGCCTGGACTCCACATGCCAATACAACTCTATGATATTTTTGAAATGTAGCCTGGACTCCATCTACCAATACTGTCCTATGATCACATGCCTGGGTGTGAAACGTAGCCTGGACTCCATCCACCAATACAGTCCTATGAACGCATGCCTGGATGTGAAATGCAGCCTGGACTCCATCTGCCAATACAACTCTATGATATTTTTCCTGGTGTGAAATGCAGCCTGGACTCCATCTGTCGATACAATCCTATGATCTCATGTCTGGGTGTGAAATGCAGCCTAAACTCCATCTACCAATACAGTCCTATGATCGCATGCCTGGATGTGAAATGCAGCCTGGACTCCATCTGTCAATACAATCCTATGATCTCATGCCTGGGTGTGAAATGTAGCCTGGACTCCATCTACCAATACAATCCTATGATCTCATGCCTGGGTGTGAAATGTAGCCTGGACTCCATCTGCCAATACAACTCTATGATATGTTTCCTGGTGTGAAATGCAGCCTGGACTCCATCTGTCAATACAATCCTATGATCAATTGGGTGTGACAAGTAGCGTACCCTGTGCAAACGGCGCACATGAAAAGTACATGTGAGTGTGCACTAATGAGTGTGTATTATAGTGAGTGTGTATTATAATGTGTATTATAGTGTGTGTATTATAGTGAGCGTGCACATGTTCAGTACATGTGAGCGTGCAATAGTTTGCTTTGACTCTGTATCAAGCCAAAAGTCAGATTATACCTCAGCACACTTGTATCATGCTCCTCGCACAACTGGGCACACACACGCGTACACACACACGCACACACACACACTCACACTCACACACACACTGACACAATCATAAGCACACCGACACATTCATACGCACACTGACACATTTATACACACACTGACACATTCATACGCACACTGACCCATTCATACACACACTGACCCATTCATACGCACACTGACACATTCACACACACATACACACACTGACACATTCATACGCACACACACATGTGAGCACCTCACTCACCCGGGTACACCGCCAGCATCAAATTTTGAGGCACCGCCAGCTCGGGAGGAACCCACGCCCCATCGTCAGAATCACTACTGCTCGACGGATGCTGCAAATCCGGATGGCTGGTTTCTTTGCTAGGGCTCTGTGGGCCATCAGATGAGGGGCTGCTCCTGCTCTGCTGGCTGATGTGCAACTGCCCGTGGTGGGTGGTGGGCGTGGTGTATGTGTGGGTGTGTGTGGTGGGTGCCCGTGGTGGGCGTGGTGGGTGGTGGGTGGTGGGCGTGTGCTGCATGATTGCATGAGGGATGCCCTTCAGCATGGCTGCCAGTGCTGCCAAAGCACCTGTGCAGAAAACAAAGGGTGCTGGACTTAGTGTCAAGAGCCTTTGAAACAATCTGTGAGTGCTTTGGCATGGCATTTGGTGCTGAATGGTGCAAGAGCATCACAGCTGGAGTCCACAGGGTAATCAATATTCGACCTTTGGTGCTGGATGGTGCAAGAGCACTACAGCTGGAGTCCACAGGTTTATCAATATTCGACCTTTGGTGCTGGATGGTGTCCGGGTGATAACGTTACAGCCCTAGAAAGTATGCCTGATTCAAGCATTGGCATGGCATTTGGTGCTGGATGGTGCAAGAGCACTGCAGCTGGAGTCCACAGGCTAATCGATATTCGACCTTTGGTGCTGGATGGTGTCAGGGTGCTAATGTTACAGCCCTAGAAAGCATGCCTGATTCAAGCATTGGCATGGCATTTTTGGCGTGAACTTCGAATGCTCTTCTATAGGACGGAGGATTTATAATCTGAACCATGTGATGGTCCTAGCGGTGCATGCACAACGCATCTGCAAAAAAGCATGAAAGACGTTATTGCAGGGCAACTTCCACTTTATGTTCATAAGGCATTGACTTAAAAACGCTTTGGAAGTAAAAGAGAGGCACTGGTGAGAGAAACCACCAGTTTCTTGGCAAGCCGACCTTAAAACTTGTCCATGTAGATCATAAGTCTGAAGCACACATATCACACCTAAGAATGGGCAACGCAGACAGTGACAATTACGGATTACATAAAATGAGGAATAGGAGGCAATTTTAATACCAAGTATCGTTGCAGGCCTTTGCTATATCATTGCACGCCTTTGCTATATCATTCATAACTCATAGCAGTCTCAGTTCCCACCCACCCCCTCCCCTTCTCCTCCTTCTCCCACTGATACTCTTCATCCTCCAGCCTGCGGCTTTGTTTACAATAGCCACACAGGCCCACACAAGTAGCGCATGATTGATGCTACTACTTGCACCAGAATAGCCACACAGGCCCTCACAAGTAGCACACGATCGATGCAACTACTTGCACCAAAATAGCCACACAGGCCAAAACGAGCAGCACATGATCGATGCAACTACTTGCACCAGAATAGCCTCACAAGCCCACACAAGTGGCGCATGATCGATGCAACTACTTGCACCAGAATAGCCACACAGGCCCTCACAAGTAGCACACGATCGATGCAACTACTTGCACCAGAATAGCCAAATAGGCCCACACAAGTGGCACATGATCGATGCAACTACTTGCACCAAAATAGCCTCACAGGCCCACACAAGTAGCGCATGATCGATGCAACTACTTACACCAGAATAGCCAAATAGGCCCACACAAGTAGCACACGATCAGAGGTAACTACTTGCAACAAAATAGCCAAATAGGCCCACACAAGTAGCGCATGATCGATGCAATTACTTGCACCAGAATAGCCACACAGGCCCACGCAAGTAGCGCATGATCGATGCAAAAACTTGCACCAGAATAGCCAAATAGGCCCACACAAGTAGCACACGATCAGCGGTAACTACCTGCATTAAATTAGCCACACAGGCCCAAACGAGCAGCACACGATCAGCAGCAACTACTGCAAGCATTTGGCTCCTGTGTTGGTACAGCCACCTCGGCCGCACAACAGCTGCTTACGCACAGCAGCTGCTTACGCACAACAGCTGCTTACGCACAACAGCTGCTTACGCACAACAGCTGCTTACGCACAACAGCTGCTTACGCACAACAGCTGCTTACGCACAACAGCTGCCTACGCACAACAGCTGCTTACGCACAACAGCTGCTCACGCACAACAGCTGCTTACGGCCTGCAGCCACTATAGCACCACAACAGCCACGATTGCCTGGCAGGACCTGCACAAGGACTCAAAGGTCTCTCCTGTACATTCACCGCATAAAAGGACAGCCACAAACACCCCCCACAGACTTTCCTGCATCCACCCACATAAAGGATAGCCATAGCCACCCCGCAGGCTCTACTTGTCCATCTGCACCAAAACTGCTGAGTTCAGTGTGTAGCATCTAAAACTAAATAATCCACCGACATTTCACGATGGAAACGTAATAGACTCACCCGCTTCAGGCAAGGCCAGCACCTTTTGCACAGCAGGCTCACTGGCCTTTGGTCCGGCCACAACGAGCCGAGATCCCTGCTCGTTCAACACCAGGATCTCATCCAGCCTTCCAAGGTCCCGCTGCTGAGCCACTGTGCATGCGAATGGAAACGAAAGCACCTATCAGCACTGGGATCTCATCCAGCCTTCCTCCTCTGGTCTTGGTGCTGCACTGCGCATGCATATGGAAAAGAATGCATATCTCAACACCAGGATCTCATCCAGCCTTCCAAGGTCCCGCTGCTGAGCCACTGTGCATGCGAATGGAAACGAAAGCACCTATCAGCACCGGGATCTCATCCAGCCTTCCTCCTCTGGTCTTGGTGCTGCACTGCGCATGCATATGGAAAAGAATGCATATCTCAACACCAGGATCTCATCCAGCCTTCCTCCTCTGGTCTTGCTGAGCCACTGTGCATGCGAAAGGAACAGAGTGCAAATCTCAACACCAGGATCTCATCCAGCCTTCCTCCTCTGGTCTTGCTGCTGGACTGTGCATGCAAAAGGAACAGAGTACAAATCTCAACAACAGGATCTCATCCAGCCTTCTTTGTCTGCTCTTGTTGCTGGACTGTGCATGCATGCGGGAAGAAATAAACTCACTGCCTGCATAACATTTCTCTCTTTTTAGGAAGGAGAAAAAAAAAGGTTTTCCCTTTTTGTGTGGACGCGGCTTTTGCACAGCTGATTGCCTTGTCTGCCGTGGTGTATGGGTACTATTGCTCTCTCTCTCTCTCCCTCTCCCTCTCTCTCTCTCTCTATCTCTCTCTCTCTCTCTCTCTCTCTCTCTCTCTCTCTCTCTCACACACACACACACACACACTTTTTGCTTGAGGCTTGCAAGAAGACCAACACATGGCCAAGTACAGTTTGCAAAAGTTAGCCACACGCCAAGACCGAGTCTAGGTTCGCGAGTAGAGTCTTAATTGGCGACTGCAGCGTAATTGCCTGGACGACCCTAAACAAATAGGGTCGGATCCTGTGGACACAAAATGCCAAAATGCCAGAGGCCAACTTGCAGTACTGTTTACACCAGGCTCCAAGAGACCTATTAGATGCCAAGGTATCTACCTAGCTCTACGATAACCGCTTGGCACTGTAACACTAATTTTAGCATAAAGAAACCCATTCGGCTCAAAAATAATATATCCACTTGATTATAACACACCCACCTGGCACCAAAAGGCCTGCACCCCGCAGTGCCTCTGCTCCTTGAAGTGCTGAGGCAAGCGTTGAGGGGTCAGAAGCTCCATCTACCACGAAAAAACCCTGTACGCACATTCACAGCGTGTTCACGCGTAGATTGTTTTGGGGTGACCAGAAACGTATACATACACCGTATATGACCGCATATTCGGTGATTTCCCTACCAAAATTACCGTAGAGGTATACACCAGACACATATATTTATTATTATTATGTGTTATTATGTATACATGTATGGTTCTTTCCAACCTTGAAAATGTTGAGCACAAATGGTAAGCAACCGGCTCAACAAGCCTGGCCAAGCCACTTTTTAGCCCTTATTGTTGTCAAAAGTTCAACCGTCACAGCTCGCCACAATACTGGACACACAGACCAGTGCTTCTTTTTTGGAGACGTATGACGTCTTTAGACGTGAAACCCCTACTATTTGGCGTGGGGGAAAGACGTAAAACCAAGGATTTGGGCCCCGGGGGGTCTCCTGGCAAAAACCGACCAAGGGCACCTTGAGGCCACTTTTTAGCCCTTATTGTTGTCAAAAGTTCAACCGTCACAGCTCGCCACAAAACTGGACACACAAACTAGGGTAAGGCCAGTTTGATTGTCGCAGTGACTGCAAGAGTGAGTGACGACAATGGCGCAAGCCAGTGTTTCTATTAAGGTTTTGGGGTACGTAGCTATTTGGCTACACAGGGTGGTCGATAGAAATTTCCAGGGATGGGTCACACGGCGTATTCGTATAATACGCCGTATGATATTTAACCCGTATTTAAACGTATTGAACAAATTGGGCCGTATTATACGATTGCAAAGTTTGCCTTCTTTGCCGTTTTTTCCGCCCCAACAACGGCCTTTCAGTGAGCTTCCAGTGCTATTATATAATATATAATAACACATAATATATTGGAAAAGAACTGGGGACGTTTTGGGTGATTTTGGGGCGAATCGGGTCCATTTTGGGTCGAAAACCGGCACTCCCAAATTGCATTAAAAACGGTACCGTATTATAGGCGTATTGCTCATTTAATGCGTATTTTAACGTATTGAACGTCTCTGAGGTCCGTATGACCCATCCCTGGGAATTTCGGATGTCGCCACTTAGCAATTTTTTTGGCTACACCAGGTGCTCAGCAACGCCATGCCGAGCGTCACTGTGTCGCACCCAAAATGGCCAAAATGCAACACAGTGGCGACGTGTCGCGGTTAATCAAAACAATGGTGTAAACGCTGGCCAATTCTTTTCGTAGCCTTGCCAAAGCACGCAAGTTAATAATTAATAGATGGCTTCAACTGATTTACTACGCAGACAAATAGCTCTAAAACTCCTCTCCCTTCCCCCTCATCAGGTGAAAGCGAAAACGAAAGAAAGAAAAACACAACACCCCCCATCCAAATTATGCTCACGTGCGAAGAGGTTTCCCTACCAAGAAAACACCTACCCTCTGTACAAAGGGTGTATAGGGTGCAAGATGTACAACACACCAGGCACACAGGATGGTCTATATTATGTTGTTTTGAGGAACATGCTGGATGATTTGACGCAAGCTGGGGGGGGGAGACCAATTCCCATGACCCAGTAGTGGGATTCCCACGAGAAATTAATGGCCGAATTGCACTTCTTTTATAGCTTGTACTTGTATATAAATGCAATTTGATATACGTGTTACTGTTTTGGGTTCCACCTATTCATGGTTTGGGCTAGTCCTCAAGCATAAGTTAAGAGCAACCGACCTGTGTGCACAATTGCTGCATCCTCTCCTTTGTCACAATTGCACGTGCTTCCGGGTGCTCTGCTGCAGCTGTGCTTTCTCGTAGGGATGAAGGACTGCTGCCTGGGGATGGGAGTGTGTGTGTGTGTGCATGTGTGTAACGTTTGTGTGCTTGCACTTAGGGATGAAGGACTGCTGCCTGGGGATGGGAGTGTGTGTGTATGTGTGGAACGTTTGCGTGCTTGCACATAAGGATAAGGACTGCTGCTCAGAAGGTGCCTTATTGCGTTCATGCCTAATTGCGCTTATGCCTAATTGCGTTTATGCCTATTTGCGTTTATGCCTATTTGCGTTGCCTAATTGCATTCATGCCTATTTGCATTCATGCCTATTTGCGTTGCCTAATTGCGTTTATGCCTATTTGCATTCATGCCTATTTGCGTTGCCTAATTGCGTTTATGCCTAATTGCGTTTATGCCTATTTGCGTTGCCTAATTGCGTGTATGCCTAATTGCGTTTATGCCTATTTGCGTTGCCTAATTGCGTTGCTTAATTGCGTTGCCTAAATGCATTCATGTGTCAAGCCGTGACCAAAAAAAAGAGTGCCAAAATGCGTTCATGTGCCAAGCTGTGACAAAGAAGAATGACAAAGAAAAAGAGTGCCAAAATGCGTTCATGTGCCAAGCTGTGACAAAGAAGAATGACAAAGAAAAAATAGTGCCAAATTGCTTTCATGTGCCAAGCTGTGACAAAGAAGAATGACAAAGAAAAAGAGTGTCAAAATGCGTTCGTGTGACAAGCTGTGACAAAGAGGAAGAGTGCCAATATGCGTTCACGTGCCAAGCTGTGACAAAGAAAAAGAAAACGCCAAAAGAGGGAATGAATGGCTAATTGATGAGAACGACAGTGCAAGCAAGTTTTCGTCATCAGTGCGCTTTCCCATTGGGACATAAGACTGCCGCCTGAGCAACTGGTAGAAAAGAATAAAGAAAAACCGCGCAGGCAATTAAAAAGCACTCCCCACATTACTTTAGGAAAGTACGTTTAGGAAATTACGTTTAGGAAACGACTCCCCACATTACTTTAGGAAACCACTCCCCATATTACTTTAGGAAAAGGAGCCATTTTGGCACCGGGTACCGTACAACTCCCTCACCAAAGAAAGGAGGAGAGAACTATAATGATGATCAAGAGAGTTGCAGGCTGGCACCTCGAACCAGCTCCTGATGAAACTGAAACAGGTAATTTCTTCCCATGATATGGTGCGTTTTTTGCATGGCAGCTCCTGATGAAGCTGGAACGGGTAATTTCTTCCCATGATATGGTGTGTTTTTGCATGGCAGCTGGTGAGCGCGGCTAGGAGGAGCGCGTGCTGAATGTTTGTCTAGTTTTAGGATGAAGGAAGTGAGGGTGCCTCAGGCTGACACACACACACACACACACACACACACTGCTTTGGTACGTGAGCATGCAATGAAATTCATCTGCTGGGGAGGGGTAATCGTTTATGTGGCTTTCGTGCATAGACTACTCGAGCCTTCACGCAATTCACCTCTCTCTTGCTCGTTTTCTACATAGCAATCGGGAGCCGTGATCTCATCCCAGCATGCAATGGAATTTGCTGCAGATTGCTTGAGTACTCACAGCAGATTGCCTGAGAACTAACAGCAGATTGCCTGAGTACTCACAGCAGATTTCCTGAGCACTCTCAGCAAGTGAATTGATAAGAGTGGACGCAGCTAGTAAGTAGTGAGAGCTTGTGTTAAAAAGCCTAAGCAAGTAGTTTGGTCAGCAATTAATGTGGTAAGGAAGCAGCTATAACTGTTTTGCAGTAGCGGTAAGAGGTTGTCAGAACTACTAGAAGCATGTGTAGGGTTGGCCAGAGCCATTTATATATGCGGCGTTTATACGGTATATCTCGCAGGGTTGACATCAAATATACAGTCATATACAGTGTACATATACGCCAGATTGGCCAACCCTAAGCATGTGTGATTGCTCACCTGCACGTACCACAGAAACGAGGGATGCCGGTTTCTGAGCCCAAGTCGTCACTCCTTTGGCATTTCCAGGTGGTATGCTGCCTGTGCAAAGAACAGGACATCAGTGCCTGAGAGGAGAGGATATGTGTGTGTTTGTGTGTGTGTGTGTGTGCGTGTGTGTGTCCGTGTGTGTGTGTGTGCGTGTTTGTGTGTGTATGTGTGTGTGTGCGTGTATGTGTGTATGTGTGTGTGTGATGCAAACAGATCTTTACGCTAGGCTCCACAACGCATCCACAAACGCACCCTCGCATCGTTTCCTTGTCTTGTGTATGTGACCGACAACGGACAGGAAGAAGGGAATTTGACTTCCTCCCCCCCAAATGCAATTACAGAGGGACCAGAATTCAAAGCTCGCTTTCTAATGTATAGCTCAAAATATTTGGCGGTGATGCGTACCTTTATGCACAACGCTAGGTCAACACACGAAATGGTGTACTGACAAACACTTAATGTGCGGAAAAGAAGAAATGGTGGACTGACAAACACTTAATGTGCGGAAAAGAAGAAATGGTGTACTGACAAACACTTTTATGTGTGGGAAACAAGAAAAGCAAAGTTTGCAGGCAGTGGAAACCATTTCCCACATTAACCGAGGAACAGGAGCCAGTTTGGTACCAGTTACCATAAAACACCTCCACCACAAAGAACAAAGAAACGCCGCACATTTGCACTTTTTGCCTCATATATATATATACAAGTCACTGTTACTGGGGGGATGGTCAGCATGTTTCCATAAACATAAATACGTAGCTACCAGCCTCTACATTCCCTGCATACATTATTCAGAGCGTGATCCTGGCCAACGTGTATATGTTTATGGACACGTCTGCCATCCACTGACAAAAACTCCACTCCACTGGGGTACGTGAGAAACACGCACTGTTTTCTCACATGTAACTGTCACTGGGATGGTCAGGACGTTTCATGAACATATACAACGTGAGAAACACACACTGTTTTCTCACATGTAACTGTCACTGGGGATGGTCAGGACGTTTCCTGAACATACTCACTGTAGCTGCTGGCCTACACAACCCCCTGCTTAGTTTATTCAGAGCACAATCCAGGCCAACTCACAAGAACTCCACTTTCCTGGGGCACGTAAGAAACACATGCACACACACACACATACACACACACACGCATACGCACACACACACACACAGACACACACACACACATACACACACGCACCGTTTTCTACGATCGCCGCTTTCCAGGTTGCCTGCAGCTCCTCTTTCCTGCCTGAAGGCACTGCAACAAAGCGTGCTGTGGTCGCCAGCTGTTGGCTCAGTGCCTCCGCGTGAGCTTTCAGGCTTGCGGCCATTTGCTTGGACACACCCACGAACTGCAGATGGGTGGTGCAGATGTGATGGCTTCTTGGATAATGGATACACTCACAAACTGCAGACGGGTGCTGCAGATGTGATGGCTTCTTGGGTACTGTTGGATACTGGATACACTCACAAACTGCAGACGGTTGCTGCAGATGTGATGGCTTCTTGGATACACTAACAAACTGTAGACGGGTGGTGCAGATGTGATGGCCTCTTGGGTACTGCTGGATACTGGATACACTCACAAACTGTAGACGGGTGGTGCAGATGTGATGGCTTCTTGGATAATGGATACACTCACAAACTGCAGACGGGTGCTACAGATGTGATGGCTTCTTGGATACACTAACAAACTGTAGACGGGTGGTGCAGATGTGATGGCTTCTTGGATACTGGATACACTCACAAACTGCAAACGGGTGCTGCAGATGTGATGGCTTCTTGGATACACTCACAAACTGTAAGACGGGTGCTGCAGATGTGATGGCTTCTTGGATAATGGATACACTCACAAACTGCAGACGGGTGCTGCAGATGTGATGGCTTCTTGGATACACTCACAAACTGTAGACGGGTGGTGCAGATGTGATGGCCTCTTGGATAATGGATACACTCACAAACTGCAGATGGGTGCTGCAGATGTGATGGCTTCTTGGGTACTGTTGGATACTGGATACACTCACAAACTGTTGACGGGTGCTGCAGATGTGATGGCTTCTTGGATACACTCACAAACTGTGAGTTTTGTAAAGAACATGTTCAGAAATCCGATGTAAATCATAATATCGTATGCATCGATGAGGCCGGTTTTGTCATAGACGGGTGCTGCAGATGTGATGGCTTATCACAAAACAATTCAGCAGGTGCAAGTACTCACTCACAGTGATCAAAGGCGCTTTGAAGTGACATAGAATGTAAGCGGCCATCTTATGTGTGTAAAGCGGTCTTATGTGTGTAAAGCGGTCTTATGTGTGTAAAGCGGTCTTACGTGTGTGAAGCGGTCTTGTGTATGTAAAGCGGTTTTACGTGTGCTATATGCTAAGTGAGGTGCCAGCAGCAGTGATTATGTTACAGGGCATAAGACAGCGCTCACCTGCAAAGTCCCTGCTTTATCATACACTCACCTCCACGTATATACACATCTCATGCATATTACTCACCCCCATATACATATACCTCTCACACTCATGACATCACATATATATCAGTGCGCACCTCCATCATACACTCACCTGCAAAGTCCCTGCTTCATCATACACTCCGTATACCCCAGGCCCTGACAGCTCAGGTTCCAGAAGAGCGTGCTCTCCTCGCAGTTGTTGAACAGCAGCGCACAGCGTGACGCTCACGGCTACCTTGCTGCCCTCGCCACTCGCTCCTATGCTGCCAAAGAGGAGCGGCCTCCTACCACTGAAGCTTATTCTACTGGCTGGCAAGATGGCTTTGTAAGTGCCCCCTTGTAAGGCTCTTGTTTCTACATTTGTGCTATAGCTATAACAGCTGTGCCATAAGTGTCCATTCCCTACTGCTTTAACATTCTTCACACACTTCCTGCGTGTGTGCATGCGTGTGTACGTGCGTGTGTGCCTGTGCGTGCGTTAATGCGAGCATACATGCGTGCACGTGCGTGAGTGAATGAGTGTCTGTGCGTGTGCCCGTGCGTGCGTTTATATATGTGTGTGTGTGTGTCTGTGTGTGCGCACGTGTGCGTATGTATGTGTGTGCGTGTCTGGTTGTGTTTGTGTGTGTGTGCGCACGTGCGCGTGTGCATGTGTGTGAGCGTGTGTGTGTGTGTGTGTGTGTGTGTGTGTGTTTGTGTGTGTGTGTGTTTTGTGTGTGTGTGTGTGTGTGTGTGTGTGTGTGTGTGTGTGTGTGTGTGTGCGTACAAGTGTCCAATGCGTGCTTGCATTGCCTGCGTGCAATGCGTGTGAGCGTGCGTGCGTGCTTGCGTGTGTGCATGCGTGTATGTATTGTACCTGAGAGGACCAGGAATCTGTCTATGATTCCTGTGTACACCTGTACTTGGGCCTGAAGTGGAAGGGGTCGGATGGACATTCATGTTGAAAGACCACCCCTGACACAACTTTAATTAAATTAGTATTTTTATGTAATTTTCGCGCTCATGCATCTGCGAATCACATGAATTCTCTGTGCAATTTCACGCGCTGCTGCTCTAAAAGAGCCCTTCCCTTATCTGCTTTGTTGAGCAAGCCTGAGAAGATGAATTGCAACATGCACCAGCCGTCCATAAGCAGACGCCAGATATGGAGCGAGAAAAGGTTGCCGAAGAACGTGCCGTCCGCTAGCAGTATTAGAGCAGAATGGGACGCTCCTGAAGATACCAAGTACCGAAAGGAAATGTCGCTGGCAAAATGTAAGTCTTGCTGTCTGCCTGATGCCTGATGCCTGATGCATGATGCAGTGACATGACTGAGTGCATGCCGTTCTCAGATCATGTGGAAGTTTGACATGGTCAGGTGCAAGGCACTGACTCACAAGGATTATATGAAAAGCAGCTAAAAAAGCCTTATACATTGCACACATACAGGGTATTACTTGACGAGCTCTTGCGCAGGCGTCTTTCTGTTTCCATATTTAGTAAGTCCTATCCTAACAAAAGGCTTCTTCCCAATCATACGTGTGTGTTCAAACTTTGCTCCCCCTTTAATGGTATGTATGTTAGGTAGTAGGGTGCATGCAATCCTGATATAGTGTGTATGCTACATAGTAGTTATGTATGCGTGTTTTGTCTCCTTCTCTTTCAAGGTGCCCGATGCCCGAGCACTGCTAATCTTAGACAGGGTGGTGCACAGTGCGCCATTCGAGATAGAAAGGAAGAAACATAAAGTTGCCAACTTCTGTTGCCCAATAGCAATGAATTGCAGTCCTTGATTTTGACCCGCCATTCAAACATTCCTGCTACCAGCTATCCGTCGCTGGTTTATTTTTCCATTTATGACGCTGCACAATGTTCTTCTCTAGTCTCTATATACGCGCAGAACCTGTATCTGGTGGACTTGGGTGCATCTCCTGTCCAAATCGGCAAGTATCCAGATTGTTGCGTGAAAAACTGCTCTCAGCGGGTACACTTTTAAACTCAGTATCCAGTAACAGTTTGGATTTAAACGACGGCTTACTTCCACCGCCGCCTTTTGGAACACTTCCCCTTCTTGTGCAGGGCTTCTCTGCACTATTCGCCCGCTCCTGGGGTGCATAGCGATGTTAGCAGGCCCTCTGATCGCAGATAGTCTTAATGTCCATAAAGGTATGGGGAAATTGCTTTCTAATATAGTATGTGCTCATGCACTGTGCAGCAACGTGGTTCGCCTGTTTCCAATCTCAAGTCATTACAGTCACAGTGTGAGTATTTGCTGGAAGGGAAAACTCATTTTGATGCAAAGACTTGATCAAGCATTCAGAGGACCCCTCAGAAACAAACGGTTCCTTCACACAAATTATGTTCTTGCATACAGCTATGCTGGTGCTGTGTTTCGGCTTTAGCACGCTGCTTCGGTCATGCATGTGGTTGTCTGGCGAGTTACCTACGGTAAGATTGATAGTGTGTGTTTGAAGATCTAGGCTTGCTTTTGCATCATCTGAGGCCTAGATAAGTCAGAAGAAATTAATCAGCTCTGAGCTTTGCGACAAATTTCTATTGTTTGGCAAAAAGTTAAGGATTTTGAAGCCCCAGGTGCCCCGTGTCGCAAGCCAGCCAAAGGATCAACTAAATCTACGCTGAAAAACATTGTTTCCTGCTGTACCATGTCAATGCCTAGAATCAGCACTAAAAACAAGCACGGTTGTAGAGCTCCTACAAGAGCACATAGCTGATCTAGAATAGTGGTCAGTAATATCCCATGTGAGGTTCAGCTGCACTGTCCCTCCCCCTTGTCTTCCTTGCCTTGACTTCATCAGGCTGTGGCCCTACTAGTTGCAGCAGAGCTAGTGGCAGCGCCTGTCGGGCCTTTCATCGACTCCCACGTCCAGCATCGGTGCAAGAAGGTGCATTACGGATTCTAGATATGATGACTATTTAATATACATGATGCAGAATACTGTGTGCAATGGTTAATAAAGGTCAGCCGCATCATGGTGGATTGCAGGATCTCCTTTTCTTGCCACCACAAATCTACAAATCTAACTTTAGCGGTAACTTTGGTGAAACAGGAGAGTGACTATGGGAAGCAACGCCTGTGGGCAAGTGTAGGGTGGGGTTTGACCGCACCGTTGGCTGGAGCACTGTTGCAGGTACGGGGTGTTTGTATGTGTGTGTATGTGTGTGTGTGGGTGTGTGTGTGTGTGTGGGTGTGCTGCACCTGGATTTTTGAAATTGCACGGCTGACTATGCCTACGAGCTGGAGCAGTTCAATGTTAATCCCATTGTAGGATGTTATTTGCAAGTAGGAAGCAAGAGAACACAAACCATCACTCGGCCTAGATTTCATTGCACTTTATGCCAACAGTAAAGTAGTTACCCCATACATGTGCAGCGCTATGGCATCGGAGTTGGCTTCCTGTTCTATACCGGCCTTTCCATTCCTGCCCTAATTGCCGCCACACTCCTAGAATCTGCTCCAAGCGAAGCCAGCAAAAATGACAAGAGAGGAGCAGAGCAAGAAGAGGTACAGCAGCAGGACAAACAGCAGCAACCTGAGGGCGCAGAGGGTGCATTACGATCTGGAGAGCCTAGCGGCCTTTCCTTATTACAGCACCTTCCACCAGACCAGCCAAATGCTGTCGTCCTGGGTGCTGTAGGTAGCGCCAGGAGCAATCGTGGGGGACTGTACGAGCTGGGAGGTGAGGATGTTCTGTGTCTATCTGTTTCTACTCTGAAAAGTCGAAAAAAAGAAATCTAGTGCCTGGCTCGCTATGTGGGAGGAATACTGACCCACCATCTTTAAAATAGCTATAGCTCGCATGGCAGAAGTAGAATAGGAGGATGGCCCGGGTCATGTAAACAGACATGTAAGAAATGTCTTTTACTGCTTTTTTTGGATCCAACTTTTTCCGCCTGAACCTTTTTCCCCTAAAGGCTTCCCCCCTTGCCTCCTTTTTCCCGTCCAACCGGCCTCTCTTGCTGCCCTTCTTCTTTCAATTTTCCTTTATTTTCTCACGTAGTAGGGAGCTTGCTATCTCCCCTTGATCTATGTAATACCCTTATAATCAAATGTCACTGCAGCTGTGTCAGCTTGTTTTAGGGATGATTGATGAACACTGATCTGGTTGTCCAAGCCTTTTGTTTGTTCATGGTTGCTTTGTTATAAAGTTGATACTGTATTGCTCATGGTTGCTTTTTTATAAAATTGATAGTGATTGTTCTCAGGGAAAGCAAGTTAGAACCAGTACCCAGTATACACAGGCCCCCCCCGGTCATTAGACTGGATTAAAATTAAGAGCAAAGATTCCCCAGATGCAATTCCTCACATCCCCAACTGACCATAAAGTGGCTCCCCTGCCCACAAATCCGCACACTCACACACCCACAGGCTCCTTAGCCGTGTGGCAGCTTCTCCTGCAGTGTTTAGCTTCCGGCATTGGGGGCGGCATGATAGGCACCTACCTCTTCCTCTTTGCGCGTGACATTGGGGCTGTCCCTACACTGATGGGGGTTCTTCTGATGGCCAACTGTGCAGCTGAAGGTGGGGTGCGTGCGAGGCATGCGGGTGCAAAGCGTGAATTGAGAAGAACCAGGACGTGATCTGATCTGAACAATATTAAGGTGCAAGAATGTTGGCGGTATGTTTTGTTTGCTTGCCGTGTGGATGCATGCAGTATCACAATTGTCTGTTGCACCACGGCTTTTCCTGTTAATCAGCTTCTCTTAAAGCTGCAGCAACTACTTTGCTTGTTGTCTCTGAAAGGTGGTCAAGTGGGGCTCCGGATAGCGTTGTCACTTGTTCAGGGTCTCTTCTAGGTACATGCTGATCCTTGTGTCAGTGTAGGCGTGTAAACGCTTAGCATGTATCTTTTCACTGATCCCTTCCATTCGCTTAAGCATGCGCCTTGATCACTGATTTCTCATTTTTGTGTCCTTTGTCCTCACAGTTCCTGTATTTTACTTTCAAGAGGCTGTGATGAAGTTCCTCTCCCCTCAATCCATGCTGAACGCTGCACTGGGAGCAATGGTGATGCTTTTTTTGTTGAGGAGCTTCTGTTCTCTAAAAGGGGATGTTTCTTTGTATGGTCAGGGATAAATCAATAAGAACAAGCTTCTGTTTCTAAAAGAGGATGTTTCTTTGTATGGTCAGGGATAAATCAATCGGAACAAGCTTCTGTTCTCTAAAGAATGATGTTTCTTTGTATGGTCGGGATGAATCAATCAGAACAAGCTTCTGTTCTAGGGTCAGAGGGTATTTTTTGCATGGTCAGTTAATTTAGGCAGAACAATAAAGTTCCTTGGGTGGAGGGAAAGTTGCATTATTGTAATAATGCACCATCAAAGAGTGTATCAGCAAAATGTGCCCTAGATCAGCCATCTGATTACCAACCTTAAATAAAACAACTGCCCAATTATCATTGCCCAGGTGCTTCGGCTCTTGCTATATGCTGCCGTGGGTCAATTCCATTGCATCCCGTGGCTCATTGTTCCCATTGAACTCCTTCAGGTGCGTAAATGCAACAACAAGTAAACAGGGTTGGCTAGAAGATGCGTGTACAGTGTATATTACCATATATTTGATGAAATCCCTGCCAAGAAAACCGCTTGTACACTGGATACGTCTGGTTCTGGCTTACCCTACAAGTAAGGTGTCAGCAAGAAAAGAACACAATGCAATTCAGTCTTGACAGTTATACAATGCCCCTCGTTTCCTAAAGTCTTATTAATCACAAGCACAAGACTTAAACGTTGGATCGGAGTACATTTCATAAAAGTGCTCAGCTAGTACTAACAGCATCCAGCATCCAATCAAACTTGACCAGCAAATAAATGCACAGTTATTTGCTTTGACTTTGCCCCCAAATTCCAGTCAAATGATTTTATCCATCATTGATAGGGTTGGCCAGAACCACATTAATACCGTGTACATATGGTATTTTTGGCAGAGAAATGACCAAATATATGGTTATATACGGTGCATATACGGTTCTGGCCAACCTTTATCACTGGTATTTACAGGGTCTAACGATGGCCATGATGTGGAGTGCTGCCTGTGTAACCTCCAAGCGACTTGCACCGAAAGGGCTGGAAGCTACTATGCAGGCAAGCAGTAAGGAGGCATTCTCCAGTGTTGCACTTGTTTTTCAGCAGTAAGGAGACATAACTGCTGCATAGTCTCTATGTGAGTGCATGGCTTAGAATGGGTTCAGGAGCTATGAATGTAATCTGCAAAGCAAGCTAACCACACCACACATGTTTTTTTTGCATGCCAACTTGCTTTGTCCACGCACTTAGACTTAGCAGTTCATCTGAAATGTAACCGAATATTGATCAGGGAATCGTCACCGCCACGTTCGGAGGTGTGGGTGCCGGTCTTGGAGGTATGCTAGGTGGACTCCTGCGGTGAGTGCCCATTTTGACATTTCACCTGCAGTTAATTTAGGTACACATGTAAGTATGCATGTAAGTACAGTTTGGAGTGTGGGTGCCGGTCTTGGAGGTATGCTAGGCGGACTCCAGTGGTGTGTGTCCAATTTGACATTTCACCTGCAGCTTATTTAGGTACACATGTAAGTATGCATGTAAGTACAGTTTGGAGTGTGGGTGCCGGTCTTGGAGGTATGCTAGGCGGACTCCTGTGGTGTGTGTCCAATTCGACATTTCACCTGCAGCTCATTTGGGTACACATGTAACACACAAAAATGAACCTCCTTAAATGCATATAATAAGGAAGCTCTTTGAATGCATGGCAGAAGGAAACTCTTTGAATGATACCAATGTGTTTATGCTGCTTCTTCAACCTATCAGGCAGCAAGCCCTACCTAGGTAGCCTAAAATCTTAGTGTCTTGCATTCATCACTCAGGGAGCAGCAGCAGGACTGGAGCCAGGTCTGGGTTGGTGCTTCGGTTGTGGTTGGCGTCCTCTGGATTCTTTCGCTTGCCTTTCCAAGCATAGCCCGCTTTGCACGCCCAAATACCCCTGCAAGGCGACAGCAGCACACCACAATGTGATTGTGATTGAGCTGAGTGTGGCTCAGCAAATTATGACTCCTGTAACAGAAATAGTCTGCACGATGAAACAAGTGTTGAAGGAGTGTTGTAATATGCTGTTGGGATATACCTGAGCAAGAAGTTCTGAGCAATTAATTTTGCATTAGGCAACTATTTTTAAAGGGCATTTGGCATTCATGCTAAATGATTCTAATGATTTTGATTTGTTGGTATGTGTGCTCTAGTCTGATCTTCAGTTCAGATGTGGGAGGGGGAAAAAAGAAACCCTCATGCCAAATTAAAATTTGAATCCACCAGGTTTTCTGAAAGGCTCTACCACCAGAGGAATTGCAAGGAAACTGCAAGGAATCCAGAGGAATTGCATGGAATCCAGAGAAATTGCAAGGAATCCAGAGGAATTGCAAGGAAATTGCATGGAATCGAGAGGAAATTGCAAGGAATCCAGAGGAATTGCAAGGAAATACCAATGAGGATCATGAAAGTTACAGGCTTGGCTCGAAACCAAACCCTGATTGCAACTTGACAGCAGGACTGGAAATTGAGGTATGGCCGGAATGGACAAGTCTAGCAGCGTAATTGAAAAGGTGTACATGGACCTTTAAAGCAAATTGTTTGACACTTCGAGAACCAAGAGTGGGTTTTGTAACTGGTGCCACCCACACCCAAGAGGAGGATGTTGATACCATGGAAGCTCCTTGAAAAATGTCACATAGATCTTAGTGCGCTCCCCCCCAACTCCAGTTGGTTCTGGGGTTTGTGTTTCCATAATTTGATCTCGATTAGGTGAATGTCATGCTCACTGTACGTCGGTGCTGTTGAGCGAGATGCTATTTGAGTCGCCCCACACTACTTCCAAATTAAAACCCAAAAATTCCCCCCTTTCACTCCATCCGCTGTTCTCACATTTAGCGTTCGATTGGGGCATTACATCTGGTGAGTGGCTTCGTGGTGCCTTGCGAGGGAATGGGAGAAATAAGATAAACAGTTTACACTTCCAGCAAGCCTGCAAATAATCGTCGTTTCAGTATTACAGCACACACTTCTTGAGACCCAATGGCTTTTTTGGTAATTTGAATGGTGGTGGGGGCTGCTGCCTGGTGCAGGCACCTTCATAGCAGGGAATTCCTTATTCAAAGAACTGGAGGAACGTTTTGCAAGAAATGCTGTATCCTCATGATTACCTTGCTCGCACGCATGGAAAAATTCCCTCTGTGTATGTCGTAACAATGGAAAAATAGTGTTGTCGGGTGGCGACTGCCAAAAGGAAGACTCAAGCCGGCTCACTACTCAGCAAACACTGCTGCTCACACGCTACCTGGTAGCTGGTGCTACAAAATCAGTGCCCCTTCCTATTTGATGTGGTCCCTATATTTTCTTGTCAAACAGCTTGCCTCCATCTTTCTGTATGTTTGGCTGACTGGATATCCCTAAGAGTGCAACCGAGGTTCCTTTCCTCTGCTTTTGTTTGTACTCTGACAAGCTTTTTTGAAATATTATAATTGCACAAGTAAGCAGCAATGCAGATGATGTAGTGCATAATGCAGTCAATCCCTGGGGTCTGCAAACCTGGAACAGCATGCTGTCCCTCCGGGCACAGGTGCGCATCTTGTTGTTCATGACCCATGCTGGTTGTGCTGAGAGAGACAGAGACCATATCACGGGTATCTGGTGTTACATACACACTCTCAGCACGACCAGCATGGGTCATGCACAACACATCTCATCTCAGGCCAGGTGCCCACACGCTTGCACACATACTTAAATATCGAGCCGCATTTTTTGATCATGTGAATCAGGCTGCAACCCAAGCTGACAAACGCGCCTGCAAAGCCATTACATCCCCTGCAATGCGCACGCACCCCTGGAGGACCAGGGACGGCCCCTCCTGCTTTAGAGAATTACAACAAAGTCCCCGTGGCCATGAGCATGGACAGCACGCTCTACAAGTACATGCTGGAGCACACACGTGAGGCAGAGGTGAATTCAGCCAGGTGCAGGAGAACTGCTGCAACCCTCTGCGTGCATGCATTGTTGACGATTCCTCTGGCTCCCATCCAGGTTCTGGCCCAGCTCCGAATAGAGACGCATGAGAAGCACACGCTGGGGCGTCACATGCAAATCACGCCAGGTAGGCTGGGAAGACAGCTGGAGAGATTCTTTCCGATGATAAGACATGTTTGGGCGTGTTGCAAAGCGAAATAGCTGAAGTAGCACTCCAGGTGCAAACACGTATGCGGGCACGTGCACGTATGCAGTATACACAAGCACGCACGCACACGTGTGCACACACAAGCATAAACACACAAACATGACACACACGCGTGCACGCACACACACACGCACACACACACCCACACACACGCACACACTTACACATATACGCACACACGCACACACACTCACACACACACAAACACACACACATACACACACACATACACACACACACACACACAAACACACACACAAATACACACAAGCATACAAGCATACAAGCAAGCACGTGTACATACATACACACACACACACACGTACACACACAATCTCTATACACAACACATACACGCACAATACAGAGCAAGGCCAGCTGTTGGCGCTGCTGGTGGAGCTCATGGGGGCAAAACGGGCAATCGAAGTGGGCGTGTTCACCGGCTACTCCGCACTGGCAGTGGCGCTTGTGAGTTTGCAGAGAGAGCTGCAAAGGATGTGCGCAAAGCTGTATGCTATTTGAGTTTGTCCCCACTCTGCCCGGCTCCATGAAAGAGCGACTCTTCTTGTCTGTGTTTCTATATTTGCACAAGCCCCTTTGCTTTGGAGGTTCAGCTCACTTTGCTTGACGTCCCAGAAAAGAAAGGACCAATTCCGTTGTGAGCATGTACCCAATACCCAACATGACTTGAAGCCCCATGCCTGCATTCTTCTCAAAAAAGTTGCTCCAGACTTTTTCTGCAGCAATTGCACGTAAGTCCACTCATTGCACAGACACACACACACCCTGCTTTACACAAAGCTGCATCCGCTGCCTTGCGCACAGTCCCTTATTAAGTTTCGTTGAGGGTTGAATTTTGTTTGCTGCTGCAAAACCTCATTGACAGGTTAGGCCAGAACTGCACCCTGTTCACAAGGTTTGCGCCTCTCACTATGGCTCTTGCACTCCTCACTGTTGCGCACACCACCCCACCTCTGCCTATGTTGGCTTTGTCCGGTGACAGTCAATCTTACCCTCGAAGGTTTGCACCTCTCACTATTACTCTTGCACTCCTCACTGTTGCGCACACCACCCCACCTCTGCCTGTGATGGCATTGTATGTTGACGGTCAATCTTGTCCTTGAAGGTTTGCAGCTCTCACTTTGCCTGCTTGCAGCTCTCACATTGCCTGCCTCTGCAGCCCTCACTTTGCCTGCCTCTGCAGCTCTCACTTTTTCTCACCTGCTTGCAGCTAGGCAGCTTTGCCCTAATTGCTTTGCACAAGTCCTCATCTCTGCCTTGGCACAACCCCACCCGCTGCTCGGTAAATTTCCCCTGAACCTACCCCAGAAAGTAAATCCTGGCAGGCAGAGGATGGGAGGCTGCATTTGAGCCCTGCTGCTCGTTCCACCCATCTGATGCTTCTGCACGTGTGCCTCCCCTTCAGTGTGTATGCATTTAGACGGCACTGGAGTACACACCTTTGCACGCTTCTTCACTTTTACTCGTTTCACCCATCCATCTGCTGCTTCTGCACGTGTGCCTCCCCATGCATTTAGACGGCACTCGTACCTTTGAACGCTTGCTCACTTTCTCTCGTTCCACTCTCTATTACTCGTTTCACCCATCCATCTGCTGCTTCCGCACGTTGGCTCCCCTTCAGTGCAGTCAGTCTACATATAAACACACATGTTTATGTAAGTTTGTAGACAACACACAAATACATACATATATATATATTATATATATGCAGAGGTCACTTTCTTACCCCTTTGTTCACTGAAACTCTGATCTTAGGCCCTTCCTGAGGATGGGAGGTTGGTGGCTTTAGACAAGGACGCGCGCTCCATGGCAGTGGCCAAGAAGTACTTCAAGGCTGCTGGTGTGGAGCACAAGGTGTGGTGCATCAACGTTTGCTGTTCTTGCATG
>Ga0307945_1000689_pt1 | contig 24166 bp, 20 predicted proteins | sample OrgLakmetagen228_FD_201818 | JGI IMG/M metagenome (GOLD analysis project Ga0307945, IMG submission 201818) | Saline water microbial communities from Organic Lake, Antarctica - #228 | ecosystem: Environmental > Aquatic > Non-marine Saline and Alkaline > Saline | place: Antarctica: Organic Lake...
CTCTCTCTCTCTCTCTCTCTCTATCTCTCTCTCTCTCTCTCTCTCTCTCTCTCTCTCTCTCTCTCTCTCTCTCTCTCTCTCTCTCTCTCTCTCTCTCTCTCTCTCTCTCACTATATATATACATATTCATCTTTTTTTCTTACCTCTCTGAAGTTTTTGTTTTTAATTTCTACCGTGTACCCTCCCCAAGTAACCCTGTTGGAGAGCAATTTGACTACCTGAAAATCTACTGATCTCATTCATCTCACCGTGGTGTTTAGGGCCTGCTGGTAGGGTGACATTGCGCACACCACTAAGCGCTCTGTTTTAGAGGGCAGCTCTGCGGCCACAGACTCCTTTAGCCGGCGCAGCATGAAAGGGCGCAGGACCTGTTTGTTTGAGTGTGTGTATGTGTGTGTCCGTACAGTTATGTATGTGTGCAGACGTGTGCATGCAGAATCTGTGGCCCCTCTAAAGGATAGGCTGCAAGCAATTTCTGAAGTGTCTGCTTTGCTTAATTATTACTCAAGGTGATAAGAAAGAAGATAAGGCAATAGAAACAAGGCAATAGGAACAAGGCAATATGAACAAGGATATGCTGATAACAAGTCCAGAGTGATTAAGGGAAGGAGCACTTAGGTGCCAGCATCTAAAAACCTCTCCAAAATCAAGTCACAGGTAGGCCACTAAATGAGACTCCGACTTGAGGAACTTACTTTTAAGAGCCTGCCTGCAATCATTTTGTTTTTCCGCTCTCTACACTTTCTACTTGCACTGGGGTCACAAATAGCATCTTCACTTGGAGTAGCCTGTTCATGGCCAGCATACTTTCAATTTGTAAGTTACAAGACATCCATCTATTGAGTCTTTACACTTTCATCACTAAACCATATTACCGTATTTATAGAGCTATTACGGATCACTAGGCCTACTCCTGTCTTCACTCACTTGGTGAAGCCTGTTTGTGGCCAGCATGAATTCCTCCTCTGTTAAGTTGCCTGACCCTTCGTCGTCTCCCTGGCCCAGACGCAAAGCCTCAAGCGGCGCAGAAAACCTAAAATGGCAATGGCGGGAGTGTTTAAGCACAATAATTCAAAAGCCTTTTTAAGCGGCGGGGGGAACCTGTGAAAGCAATGGCGTGAATGCTTTGGCACAAGAAACTGCAAAGCCTTCTTAGGCGGTGCAGAAAAGCTGTGAAGGCATTGGCACGAGTGCTTTAGCACAACGGAAGCCGTAAAGCTTTCTTGAAGCGGCGCAGAAAAGCTGTGAAGGCAATGGCACAAGTGCTTCAGCACAACAGAAGCCGCAAAGCTTCCTTCAACAGCGTAGCAAATACGGAAAGTCAAGCAGACAGAGAAGAAAGCATGCTACCTCAGCGGCGCAGAAACGAGGAGCACACACACACACACACACACACACACACACACACACACAAAACAGAGCGATATTCTGCAGCATTGAAATCAGGCAGCAAGAAGAGTAAGGATCGTTAATACATGATTGTGCCATATACACTTACCCTTTAAACATACCTAGTCTATGTGGATGTACTGTCTCACAGTCTGCGTCATTCGTTTTGTATCTGCATGATGGTGCCGTGCAAACTCACCACTTTTCAAAATCTTCTGCTGGACCAAATGCCCCTGGCAGCAGGAAGTGCAGAAGTGACCACAGCTCCCCCAAGCGGTTCTGAAGGGGAGTTCCTGGATTCAAAGCCACAAAGAATGGCTGAGCTAAGATGATGAACCGGCATGCATTAAGGAAAGGCTCCAAAGCACGTAAACCTCAATTGTGAGCAATGGCACAGAATTGGATTTTGAGCATTTTGAGGAGGGACTCAACAGCGGCGCTTTCGCTAGCTGTCGTGATGTAAGCACGCACCTGTGAGTAGCAGGCGTGACTTGGACTTGTAGAGGGACAGCTCTGTGGCAAGCTTGCATGAGGCATCTTTGAGGCGGTGACCCTCATCGATCACAATGTGGCCCCAGGGAAACCTGAGAGACAGCAGGATTTATCTATCGGTTTTGGCAACTGACTGTCTTTGCCTGCATTACAATGACCTATACTTTGGTACATATATCAATGTAGAGGCCCCCGCCAAAAACTGACGTGGCCCCAAGGGAATTTGAATAGGAAAATGATATATCTATTGGTTTTGGGGACTGGCATTCTGTGTTTTGGATTTTAGTGACTTTCATTTATTTTGGTACACATCTTTAATGCGATGACCCTGGAAGATCACAATGTGGCCCCAGGAAAGCTTCTCTCTCCTCCACTCCAGTAGCAGGTGAATGTGTTTTCGTATGATGTGGAGAGGGGGATTCATGCCTATATGTCAATTTATAATGTGAAAGAATGTACACATTTGCCCCATCATTATTTGCTCATGCGAGCACACTCATGAAATAACGCTGCTTTGGGATCGTGACCACGCTGATCTTTAACAAGTTGTTGCCTTTCTGTGGTGGAGAGGTTCTACAATTCTTGGTACGGGTGGTACCAAAGTGACTCAGGATAAATGTGGGGAGTGGTTCTGACTGCCTTTACAGTCATATTCTCTCTTTTGAGCATCCTCCCAAACCTCTCATAAGCAGCAAACCTCCCATAAGCAGCCACTGGTAATGTTATTTGCATTCACATCGACCTGTTCTGACCTCACGGCAGTCGTACTTGCAGTCACTACCGGTAAATGCTTTTAGCACGCAAGCACGCTTGTCCTAAAATCATTGTCAAAAAGAAACATGCCACCAAACCTACTCTGCTCACTTTGTAAGCCTCGGCCTGTCTGTCTTGCCCATGAGATAGTCGTATGTGGTCAGCAGCACTTGAAAGGATGGGGGGTCTTTGCTGGAGCGTCGGGCCATCTGCAGTGCATGCTTGTGCGTAGATCTCTGTCCACGTGTTTGCAGGCAGGCGCACAGGATTGCCATCTATTTATGTAAGTAGGATGTGACTCTTACTGATGGCAAAATGCACTCCATCAAGAAAAGCCTCCACGCTGGAGCTCACAAATATTCAGGAGTTGTAACTGTGCAGTATTTGTCAGGAAGCCATACGTTGTTTCCAGTTGTCATATAGGAATCAATTACTCTATTTTACTCTATGTTAAAATAAACACCAATCAATTACTCTAATGCTATAATATACAGGCAAGAAAGATTCCTAGGTACAAATTGTCTCTGATGAGCGATGACAGCACTTTTGCATTTTTGCATTTTTGCATGCGTTTATGTACGTGTAATGCGTAAACTGCATACGGTATTTGCATACGTTTACACCTTTGCAAACGTATACACGTTTATACTTTCACGTTTGCATACATTTGCAAATGTTTACACGTTTGCATACGTGTAAATGCGTAAACAGCATACGACCTTTGCATACGTTTACTTCTCCAGCAAAAATATTGTACCCATTGCTCTAATAGGGCAGATGCTTAGAGGTGGCCAGCTTTCAAAATCGTCATGGAGAAGCTGCTTCCCCACAAGAACCTAACCTTACGACATTGGTAATAACCCTTGACATAGAGTACAAATCCATTGATGTATCCTGGAATGCATTCGTGCATATATTTGCAGGACGTAGATAGAGGTGAGAAACTCGTACGCGTGTACATGTGTGTATATACTTTGTCAATAGTGTCTGGGCATGTAACGCACACAACGCATTGCACACCTCTAATTTATATACGTGTTGCGTGCCTCTATGTATGTGACACGCGGCGCGCCTCTATGTAAAATATAAACGTGTTGCGCACCTTTATGTAAAATATATACGTGTTACGCACCTCTTTGTATGTGACACGCGGCGCGCCTCTATGTAAAATGTAAATGCGTTGCGCACCTTTATGTAAAATATAAACGTGTTGCGCACCTTTATGTAAAATATATACGTGTTGCGTGCCTCTATGTATGTGACACGCGGCGCGCCTCTATATAAAATGTAAACGCGTTGTGCACCTCTATGTATGTAACGTGTTTGCACGTACACCTCTATGCAAAATGTAAACAATGCTGAAGAATGTGCATGTTTCTCTTGCTGTGTCCGTGTTTATTTGCTGTGGTGTATGTCAAATTACTGCAGCGTGAAGGACTGTAAGCCTGACCTTGATACATAGCGTGCAGGGTCACACGAACACACACACACACACACACACACACACACACAAACACACACACAAACACACACACACACGTGCAGGGTGGCTATTACAACGGCATTCAGCCTTTCAATTTGGCAATGGTTAGGATTGGCCGGAACGCCGGAACCATATAAATACAGTTTATATGACCGTATATTTGGTGGATTCCCTGCCAAAATACTGTACATACACTGTTTATATATGCTTCTGGCCAACACTAGTAATGGTTCAACAGCCACAAAATGTGTACTTCACATGGTGCATCTAAATGTGTGCATCTAAATGCGTATTTCATATGGTGCATCTGAATGTGTGCATCTAAATGCGTATTTCACATGGTGCATCTAAATGTGTGCATCTAACTGCGTATTTCACATGGTGCATCTAAATGTGTGCACCCAAAAGTGTGCTTGCCTGCTGCTCATACACTTGATCCCGAGCACTGGAGCTTCCATGGTACACCACGACCTGCAAGAGAAGACATGGAACAATGTCGGGAATGTGTTGAGAACAGATAGGGATATCATATGGTGATGTGAGCTATAGCATGGATCGTGGCAAAGATGCATTATTACGAAAGTGAATAAAGCTTGAAAACTTCCTGCAGTCGCAACCCAGATCTCTGGATGGGTAGTCATGTAGTGCACGTTTGCTGTGCACCCAAGACATCTTTTGTTTTGCATGATTTAAAGCCTCCCAGTAGATAGTCTGAAACAGTGGCCACGGGAAAACCCCAGTCCTTCCAAAGCAGAGGCACACCTTCAGTTTGGGGGCACAGCGCTCAAATTCTGCCACCCAGTTTGGGAGTACTGAAGCAGGGGCAGCAATGAGGTGGGGTAAGGTGGAATTGCGATTCTCGACAAGGTAGGCCAGCAGCGCAATGACTTGGATGGTCTTACCTGTGTGGCAAGGTAAGTGTGTGTGTATGTGTGTGTGTGTGAGTGTGTGTATGCGTGTGTGTGTGTTTGTGTGTGTTTGTCTGTGTCTATGTATGTGTTAGGGTGTATGTGCATGTGTGTTTGTTAGGGTGTGGGTGGGGGCGTGTGAGTGTGTGTCTTCATTGTTTACACAATCAGCAACTGGCATCACATGCTTTTGCAATCAACAACTGAAATCAGCAACTGCAGTCAGCAACTGCAATCAGCAACTGCAATCACCAACTGCAATCAGCAACTGCAATCGGCAACTGCAATCAGCAAATGGCATCACATGCTTTTGCAATCTGCAGATTGCTGTGTGGAGCACAACCGGAGTTTGCGTCAATTCTGCTGCTTGGCGGCCAGTAGGAGGAACCCAATTGCCTCTGATCAGAATATGCTTGTCTGCACCTTGCTCGCCAGAGTTGAGACACAAGATTCGAGACAAAAGAATTGAATGCCAGTCACAGTGGCTGGAGTAGATCTACGGAGTAGTGCACCAGATCAAGGACAGTAAAAACATGCAAATGAAGATGGACTTTATTAAACAGAGTCTGCAGTCAGTCAGCCACGCCGTGGGTGTGTTTCGGGACAATAGAAGGGCTTCAAATGATTGTATGTGTAGATGCTTTATATTTTATATGTGATCCACGCTCACCAAGCCCCATGTCATCTGCCAAGATGCCACTCAGCCCATGATCTGCAAGGGCCACCATCCAGCGCAGTCCCTGCGACAGGTAATCAGCTCAAGTGTGCATTTTGGATTATTCCAGCGACGAGTGATGCAATGCTTTCCAAAACCATGTGTCATTTGCAAGCATGCAGTGTGTTCACTTTCATACAACGCGTGGCCTTTTTCTGTGAGTATGCGATGCTTTCCAAAACCATGTGTCATTTGCAAGCATGCAGTGTGTTCACTTTCATACAACGCGTGGCCTTTTCTGTGAGTATGCGATGCTTTCCAAAACCATGTGTCAGTTTGTTCCCCCTGATCCCAAACGCTTTCATCACATGCATGAGCTCTAGGCGTGGTGTCTAGAGGTGTACTTTGTAGATGCAATTAGTTATAGCACTGTGTTAGTTATAGCACTAGTGCTCATGCAACGCCACTTATGGCACACATTGTCTGATAGCAGAGCAGCTGGGAATCACGCAGCATAACCTCCTCTAACGAAACACTGCTCTCCAGCACCCTCCAACAGTGACGCACATACAACCACACCCACACAACTGCATCTGGTAATCAAGGCAGCGTCACCTCCTCCAACATGCATTGCTGCTCTTCAGTATCTGCCACCAGCGCACAGCGACGCACACATAACCGCACATAAACATCCACACACACACACACACACACACACACACACACACACAAACACAAACACACAAACACACAAACACACAAACACACAAATGCCTGCACGCGCCCACACACCTGCATCTGGTAATCACGCAGCGTGACCTCTTCCAACATGCGTGGCTGCTCTTCAATGTCTGCCACCAGCGCACAGCGATGCACACATAACCACACATAAACATCCACACACACACACGCACACGCACACGCACACACGCACACACACACGCACACGCACGCACACACACACACACATGCGTCCACACACCTGCATCTGGTAATCACGCAGCGTGACCTCTTCCAACATGCGTGGCTGCTCTTCAATGTCTGCCACCAGCGCACGTGACAGTGCTGCCCACATCTCGCTACTGTGCAGCACTCCTCTGCCAGCACCACAGCCACTGCCACCTCCCTCATCTCCTATGCGGTCCCTGCAACCTGCGACATCACTGCCGCTTGTTGCGCTGCGGCTCGGGCCAGCGCGTGTGGCGTGTGCATGCTGCTGGAGGAGTGTTTCAAGCCCTAGTCGTTGTGCAAAGGTGGACAAGCACGTGCCAGTCTGGTCCAGCATTTCGTTTAGCCTTGAGCTGCGGACCTCACGCACAAGAGCAAGGTAGCCCTGCACAGTTTGGGACGTGAAAGTTTGAGGACTTTGTGATGTGTAGGGAATGAAAGTATGGATCTCAAGCACAAATTTTAGGCGGCCTTGCACAGTTTGGGAGATGGAAGCTTGAAGATGATGTGATGTGTGATGTGTGGAGAATGTGTGGAGGGTGGTCCTGTGCATGGAGTGGCTTGCTCAACATAAAATGCACCTAGGGTCTTGAAGATACAGGCGGTGTTGCACTTGTAATTTTCACATCCATGATTTTGCAAAAAGTAAACATGGCTATCCCTGCTTTAACCAACCGCGAGGTTAAACAGCGTTTCAAAGATGATCTGGGATGGAAGATGAAACATAGAGGTGCAATTTGCTGTCTATCTGCTTCAAGTCAACGCCTGAAGTATCAGGCTCAGATCATCAATCCAGGACGTTCCAGTTTATCACATAGATTGCTGCTGCCATTGCCTTCAGAAACAGCAAAACTCTGATGTAAGCAAGGTCATTAGGAGCAGTAGATAAAAAAACGTGACGTGTGTGTTGCAAGTTGGCATCTCAAATAATTCAACACAGCACACTTTGCTCATAGCTAAAACAGATCAAACTGAAATTACTTGCTCACTGCAGCATACATTCCACTGTCATTTACACACACACACACACACACATACAAACACACACACATACACACATACAAACACACACACATATACACACAAACAAACACCCTCATATCACACCTCCATGTCACTCGATTTCAGCGCCTGCACACGCTTCAGCCGTGCCTCCTCCTGCCTCCTCTTCAGCTCTTGCACTGCGCTTGTGTGCCAAGCCAGCACACCCTTGCGTGCGCGCGCATGCACCACACCGCGGATCTGGCTTTGGGGACGGCTGCCTGTGTAGAAACAATCAGAAGGGCCTCAGCGTTTGGTTGCCTGTCAATAGTTCCTATACTAATGTGTGCTGCATTTAACTGTAAAATAAGCTGCTGGGGCGGCAGCCTGTGTACAGAATTACCGACAAAGAAGCGTAAGCTTCTTTGCCAGGGAAAATATGGGATGCACCATACTGGGTCAGTTGCTGCTAGGGCCACAACCTGCATACACAAGCACCGACAAAGAAGCGTACAAATAATTGCCAATTATAAACAGCACGTGAAGCACCATGCTGCTGTTGCGATTGCTGGGGCTGCAGCCTGCGCATAGTATATGTTATTCAGGGCGTATGTTATTACTAGCCTGCGCACAACATATGTTATACAGGGCGTATGTTATTACTTCGTTTGTAACAAACGTGCTGCGATTGTGTCCATTTTGGATACTAGAAAAGCTGCCTGTGCATTATTTTACAGGTGCATTGTTTCAGTCCTAACCAAACTGGCATACTTAATTATAACTATACCCAGAACATCAATGAGCTGATTCCTCAACAAAAATTGCCAAAGGATTATATAGAAGGGCTCCGTCCGCCCAAATTTCTACGTACAAAAGTTTTTGCCTTTTTGTTTTTCCTCAACAAAAATTGCCAAAGGATTATATAACAACCTGTGAGTTGCAACCAAATCCACAAGGAGCTGTGTGGTGTGTATGCCATACAGCGCTGTTAGAAAAAAATTAAAAGACTTGTTTCAATTGTACACGTAAGAGTCACTTTGGATTGCCAATAATTCTATGTTTGTACTTCTGCTTCTAGCTTGGCTCAGAGGACTTGAATTTACCTCATTGCTCTTTTGCCAAATCTACATAACAGGCTGCTTACCTCTTCAGCCCTGACCTCCTTGTATGCCAGCGCGTAAACTGAACGTGCGCTGTCAGATCAAATCACCGCCACTGCAAAGTAAAGGACTCAGCACAACAACTAGCTGCTACTTACACGGTTTGTCGCTGCCAGTGATTGAGCGTGAAAATGCTCCTACAACATTGATACATTCTTCCTCTTCCCTCTCCGCTTTTGACTTACCTGTCACGCTTACTCCATTTTTTGCATGTCGTGTTTACTCTAAATCCTGCAGCGCGTCAACTGAACGTACGCACCTACACGTTCCTTCTCTTTACCGTCTCCCTCTATTCCTTCTTTGCTTCATTTGATTTGCAGCTGCAGCTAGTTAAGGTGCAGACGTGCTGAGCCTTATACTTTAGATTTGGCAGCAATTTGACCCGACTGTGTCGACCATTTTCACGCACCTGGAATGGCCGCAAATCTTTTCTCCTCTCCCTTTCCCTCCTCTCCCCCTCCTTGTGCCCCCGACACACATGTACCTCCCTTTCCTGCACCCCCTTGTCCAACTGCAGCCATTTCTGCTGCCGCTGCCGCGGCCACCACTGCTCTTGCTGGTTCTGCCTCTACTGTTGCTGCTGTTTGTGCTGCTGCAGCTGCACCAGTCTCACTGTCCACCGCCACCACAAACACTGCCCCCCCATTCCCCTCTGCTGCTGCTGCTGCTGTTGCACATGATCTGATGATGCTAGCAAGGCGATCATGCGCTGAACAGTTTGACGTGTGTGCCTGGATAAATCCTGTGCATGGTAGGGATTGGACAGATCACATGCTGTTGTTTGAGTATAATAGTGCTGCTGTTGCACATGATCTGATGATGCTAGCAAGGCGATCAAGCCCTGTTCAGTTTGACGTGTGTGCCTGTTTGAATCCTGTGCGTGGTAGGGATTGGACAGATCACATGCTGTTGTTTAGGTATATTAGTTAAGAATTTAATAAAAGCTGCTAGCAAAAATATCAGCACGTTTGAACTTTCTGTAGACAGCAGTTGTGTACTTTTCAGCACGAAGGAAGTTGTGGGGAGGAGGCACCTACCCTCCTATGCAATCAAAATAAAGTGAGTATGAAGCCCAAGGCAAATGTTGAACATGATAATGCACGCTGCAATGCTGTTGGCACAATATGAATAATTTCTACACGGAATAAACCAATTGTGAACATGCACCAGCATCTACAATTGTGTAAACGTACAGAACTCCAAGCTCCGAAGTTTCTCAGATTTTTGTATCGCTCTTTTACATAAGATGTGGCCGCAAACATATCTAGAACAACTTGTTCAAACACACAATTTATGTTGAGAGATTGGTTTGAACAACTTAAATGCACATATCCCAGAGACTCACCTGCATATGCAAAGCACCGCTTCTGGATAGAGGCTTGCCTTCCTGGAATGAACAGCTTCTGCTGCTTAGCTAGGATGTGGGCTCTAAGAAGCCGTGCATGCACCCTTTCCTCCCGATCTACAGCAGCAGCAGCTGCTGCCGCTGCTGTTGCCTTTGCTTCTACGTTTTGTGCATCTTGAACCACTAGCGCGTTAACTGCTGGTGCTCGTGCCTGATCTTCAGGACAAGGGCGTTCATGTGGTGGCAATGGCGGCTCCGCTGCAGCTGTTGCTGCTGCTGCTGCTGCTGCTGCTCCTACTTCTGCTGCTCTTACCCCTCCCATCGCCCCTTCTCCTGCTGTACCATCACCACCTTCTCCTGCCCTTACTGCTGTATAACCCCTTCCTCCCACTGTCCCCACTCCTGCTGCAGCTGCAGCTGCTTTGGCTGCCACTGTCTCCACCCCTGCTGTACCATTACCACCTTCCCCTGCCCCCACTGCTGTAGACCCCTTTCCTCCCACTGTCCCCACTCCTGCTGCAGCCGCATCTGCTTTAGCTCCCACTGTCCCCACTCCTGCTGCACCTGCATCTGCTTTAGCTGCCACTGTCCCCACTCCTGCTGCAGCTGCATCTGATTTGGCTGCCCCTGTCCCCACTCTTACACCACCAGCATCACCTGACACTTCTACCGCAGCTCCTCCAGATGTTGTTACATGCGTGAGGGGGCTTGGGAGAGTCGGGTGAAGACCTGTGGTAGAGGGCGCTGTTGCTGGAGAGATCTGGGGGGCTGCAGGGGTCTTTGGGGGAGGGGATGAAAGATCTGATCTTGGTGAGACTTTACGTAGAGTAGGGAAGTTGCCAAAGGCTGAGGGTGTCCAGCCTTCGTTTTGCATGGCTGCGCGGACAGAGGCTTTTGCGAGCTTCTTAGACTGGTGCAGTGAGAGGCTTGGACGCCTGTGTGGAGAGAAAGGTAGAGCATCTGAGCTTGTAGGGATGCGTGGTGCCCAGCATTGCATCCAGAGTTTTCCATTGGCCAGTGACTGGAATGCAAACAGCTGTTCCTTGGCAAGAGGCACGCACAGCACAACACACACACAGAAACGGGAAGAAGATGCCTGCAATGTTCCTTGGCAAGAGGCACGCACAGCACAAAGAAACGGGAAGAAGATGCCAGAGGTAGTCATCTGAGGGTCCAAAAAGGGGTGTTTTTAAAATGTGAATGGAGTATGCGTGCCAAAGTTTGCAGTTTTTACGCTCAGGTGTAGCCAGACACTCATGTCGAGGGCTATCATTTGGTGCTGCAAAAAGGAATCGCATAAATGTGGGTGATGTTGCTTTCTGATGGTGACAGCCAGGCACGAAGAATTAGGTTTTTTCTAGAAAGCATTACAGGTCTTTATGCCATTAAGCGCGATAAAAAACATTCATACAGGTAGCCCTATGAGATTAGGTCACAAAGCGGATTCTAAGGTGCGCTCCCTAATTTAAACATAAATGCAAGCCCAGGCTTCCACCCACCACTTCACAGCCTGCCGCCTTGCCTGACGCAGTTCTTGTGGCGCCACAAGCTGTCATGTGGAAGACAGGTCTGCGACATTCAGAGATCTTATCCCTACATTTGAGCCACAAGATACGCTCCCAAATCCTAAAACGACTGTAAGCCACCTTCCCCCCACCGTTTCAAAGCCTGCCGTCTTGCACAAAGCATGTCTTGCGAGGTCACTGGCCGCCTCAACGCACTGAACAGTGCACGCACACCAGGGCTCCCATGCTCTAGAGCTGCAGTAGCATACAATGTGACACGTCACCTTTGCTGGGGATCTGGAGAACGAGAAGTGGATTTTGCGAACTGGCTAGGCTTTCGCTGGTTGAAAGCTTACTATTATATCATGCATGCTATTATATTATGCACACTATTATGTGCTTCAGTAGGTATCTGACCCTTACTTTTCTTCTGTAGTTCTACCGTATTTCTGACTCGTACAGTTGTACGCCCCGACATTTCACACAACTCATGTGCTGTACGCTGTGCACACTTTTAGCAGCACAAGCAAGGCAGGGCACCAAAAGAAGGACGAAAAGGAAGAAAAACAACAATGCAGGCAGAGAATTCCACAAAGAAAGATAAGCGCATACTTGCAGCACAATCGCAATCCTTACATGATCGCTCAAGGACCACAAGTTTTGCAGCATTTCAGCACTCATTTCAATGCATGCATCAAAACCAGGTTGAAAATTGATTAATTGCTCACGCAATCCACGTATCATATTAAAAAGACATACTTGCATGCCAGGGCAAAGAGGTCAAGCATTATGTGAAACATGTTCACCCCACACTCACACTCACAACCACATACACATACACACACCTGCAGTGGACCTCCTCCTTGCATTTGTCCTCTTTTTGAGCAACGGGGCGCACACACGTGTGCCAGTGGCATGTCGGTCATGTCGGTGATCAGCAGGCTGCACAGGTTGCTGGCTTGAGGGAGCTTGTGCAGCACCCTGCTGCTGCTCCGATGATGGCCCCCCTTTACACATGCGTGCATTCATTCATGACCACATGAATGAGGAGTGCGTGCATGCAAGTGCATGGTTAAGTGAAAATATGTGTTTGCGTGCGTATATGTAAGTGTGTATGTGCGTGTGTGCGTATGCACTCATGTCGGAGGCTGTGTACATGGAACGTGCAAAAATGCCACATCTTTGCCATTAATCTGCACAATACTCAAAAGGTTCCCAGCACCTGTGGACTCTGCTGCCATCAAGCCCAGCTTCCGTGCAGCCTCTGAGATAGTGCGCGCAACCACAATAGCGCCTTTGCTGTCCCGTACCTCGTATCTAGGGCCGTTGTGTGTGTATGTGTGTGTGCGTGTGTGCGTGTATGTGTGTGTGGGTGTGGGTGTGCGGGCGTGTGTTGCTATTGATTGATGGTGTATAAAACAACATAGCTTATTTAGGCAGGCCATGTAACCTTTGAGCATACGATCACATGCGACGCACATATACAGTTTTTGCCGCCACTACAAACCAGCCTCGGTGATCTCAAATGCTTGAGGCAATAAAATGGCATGCCTGGTGGATACACATCAGGCAACAAGGACAAGACACCTGGAGGCATTAAAATCAGACACACGTACTTGACATTGAACCTTTTGGCCCCAGGCTTGAGCCCCTCAGCAGGCATGGCACGCCTTGTGCTCTTATCTTGCCAGCTGTCGTATGGCCCTATGTAGCCGTAGTCCCTGTAAGCATGATCAAATGGTTGCCGTTGATCTGCTGGGAAGCAGATCATTGTGATCAATGAATTGAGCAGGCAGCAGGCGACAACTGGATCTTTAACGATGCGGTTAAGAGGAGCATTAAAGGCAGTTAAGATACAACAACTGAAAAGTTGATAGCAGCTCACATCAACACAACTAGCCTAAGATCAGAAACGATTTTTGTTCTGGCGTGCAATTCAAAGCTTTTTTGAATTGCACGAATGAAAACACTTTGCTCTTGTCAGGAAGGCAAAGCTAGAAAAAGTACAGGTACCGTTCTGTACTGATAACATGTAGCGTGCGTGAAGGAAGAACCTGAAGCGAAACCGAACATCAGCAAGAGCTCCACCTAGAAGAACAAGAGAACATGCCCACCTTGCCAGACCGTGCTTGAGGCGAACTAGGTAGTCAGGTGTGTCAGGATCACCGGGCTTGGTGGCTCTCGCCAACACAGGATTGAGTAGCACCTGCAGCTGCTGGGCTTGCTCAGCGCTAAGTGTTGGACACACAGCTGTGCGTGGTGCTGATGCTGGCTGACGGGGGGGTTCTGGGTGCTGCACGGTGTCGCCCTGACGAGCTTGAGCTCCATGTTCCGTCAATTGCAAGCCGCTCTTTTTAGGGGATACTTTGCTGTCGCTTTCCAGTATTGTAGGACGTCCGCTGGGCTGCTGTGCTGCAGCGCCAATGATGCTTCTGCTCCTGCTGCTGCTGCTGCCCAGATTTGCTGACGCTGCTTGCCTGGGCATGTCGTCGGTGCTTCGCGTGAACTTCAGCAGCGCTGGCGGCTCGTTTGTCAGTGGGATGAGGGAGGTGGCTGCCTGGGGCTCTCCTGTTGTGGGTTGCGCCTGCTGAGGGGAAAGTGACAGGGACGCAAGCGATGCTGTCGGCTGCCTTGCAAGTGATGCAGCCGCTCCAGCGGGCTGTGCTGCTGCAGAGGGCTGCTGCTCGTTGCTGCCGTGGCGTTGACAGCACGTGCTTGCATCTGGCCGTCCTTCACTGCTGTGCTCTGGTGCGACGCAGCCCTCAAATTGGGTTGCGCTCTGCTGCTGCAGCTGCTGGATGTGCGCAATGTCTGCTTCTTTGTGGCTGCTGCAACAGCGGCGGCAGAGGATGCTATTGATCCGTTCCAGCATGGACGGGCCCAGCAGCTCCTCCAGCTTGTCTTGCAGAAGACACTCGTCCTGGTGATCCCTGGTAGGGGATTGGAGCTCACAGTAGCCTCTTGCCTGCAGTATGGTGGAGTGAGTACGGCAGATGGAACGAAGGAGATGATTTCAAATTCGCATGACAGACAACAGGTCATGCTGTCCTTTAGCCGGCTCTAAAAGTTACAGGAAATATTAAATTGATTTGTATATCGCTCCGCGCTAGTGCCTCTTGCTGCCCTGCTACTCACGCGCTGCAGCAGGAGTGCCGCTGTGTTCTTGCTGCTGCTGCTGCTTGACGTCTGCGGTGGGACTCCATCCATTTCTCCGGAAAGACTCAAAATTGACGATCGTTCAATCTGAGCCGCAATATGGTGAGCGAGGCGGTCCAAGCTGGCCTCCGTCGTCCCTGCCATCTTCTATTCGTGCGCAAGCTACTCCATTCGAAATACAGTTTTAAAATTTGCAAAAGTGTTAAATATGAATGGAAGGCCGCCAGATGTGATTATTTTGCACAAATAACCCGCAGCTTCCAACACTTAATCGGACAAGCTAACTCCCTTATTTGTAATTAAGCGACGGTACAAATTTAGACGCAGATGGTATTGCCGGGAGGAGTGCAAAGAAATCCTGGGAATAAAAGCCACTTAATTTCAAAAAGGGGTCTGCAAATAGTGCCAACGCGCCCTTATCACACAGGCCCAAGAGCGCCTGGTGTTCAAAGTAATAAAGAAATTATGATGTCAAGAGGCGCTGAATACTGAGCCACTAGCTGAGCCTCGTTCTGGACGCAAAGGTGAGATGTTTATTTAGAGACACCTTTTGGGGCTTGCTGTGCTCGTCGGCCCAAGCCTACCCGGAGCAACAAATTGCGTTGACAGGCTTTATAAACCGCAAGGAATGCGTTAAAAGTGCCGGACCGTCCTGGTGGTGGCATCAAGGGAAAAAGTGCCCGGCCCATTACATTAGTTTTGCTCACACTTCTGTGTAACGTGAGTATGGGTATGGGTACGGGTACGGGTACGGGTACGAGAGAAATAGTTGCTATACCAAAAATGGGACTAGTCTATGCTACAGTTCTTAAAGTCTCAAAAACTAACCTCATAGTTTTGGACCCCTAACCCCCTAATCCTGACCCTAAACCTAAACCCAACCCAAAACTATACCTAAAATGGTGAAACTGTGGCCCTCACCCCCAAAACTATGAGGTTAGTTTTTGAGACTATAGGAACTGTAGCATAGACTAGTCTCATTTTAGGTATAGCTACTATGATTGGGGTACGACAACTTTCTGTGAGCGGTACGGGTGTGCAAAACCCCCTGTAAACTTGCTTTCTGCAGCCTCAAAGGTGTTCAGTCCTTCCATACCTAAACTCCCCAAGTTGCTTCAGCTTGCAAAAGCTTCTTTTGCAAGCAGCAAAACTGTGGTTTTTGTCTTTACCAGTTTAATTAAGTTGCTGAGTGGAGAAGCCTACCTCCTTCATCACCATGAACCTGCATACACTTCTTTTTCCGGTTACCGTAAGCTGATCACGATTGCAATTTCTTTTATTTGATGATTACCTTCTAGCTGCAGTTTGTGAGGAATTCCTGAGTTTCCCCTAATTGATCCAGAGAGTGTTTTGCTGCCTGCATAGTTTTTCTTTCCTGTTCTTTCCCGAGTTTTAAGGCCTTGCAAATATTTTCAATGACCTTTTCCCTCCCAAGACAGCCCCTTTTCCCTTAATTGATGTAGAAAGCGTTTGTCACTGCCTACGCACTTTTTCTTTTCTGTCAGTGCTCTGCAAAAATATGCTCTGCTAGAAAATCTCTGCAAAAAGAGATCCAGACTTGATTTGTAAGGCACGCTAAGATAGTGGGAAAAAAGCCTTGCTAGAGGAAAGCGAACAGGATCGCTAAGTGAGAAAAAAGTGTTGCAAGAGGGAAACAAAAAGGACCTGCCCTCCTCACGGCCTCCCACATCTTGTACCAGGATGGATGCCTCGTGACGTTTAAGGGGATGCCCGCACTCAAACAGGAAGGAGGATATGGCATCCTGTGCTTCAGTGTGCCTCAAGACATGTGTGTGTAAGAGGTGCGTGATGGGGGTCTGTGCTCCTAGCCCGCCTGAGCTGCTCCCCATAGCAGATCCTGAGCTGCTCCTGCGCTTGCTGGGTGCTGTGCCAGAGACCTCCACGACGTCCTTATCAGCATCTGCCTCTCCATCCTCAAGTGGGCGCTTCTGGCCATCTTGATCTAATGGCTGCAAAGCAGCCCTGCAAACTTCCGGAGACACCTTCTTGCAGGCTGCAGCCTCTGCTCCCTTGCTTTTTGCCTCTTGCTCCAGAGAGGTGAACCACTAACCGGGTAATGCCAGAGTACACCTCCTTGCAGAAGTTATTGCACTTGTACTCGGTCTTCCTTCCCTTAACTGCTTCAACAACAGTGCAATGCTGCAACGTACTGGTACGGGTATGGTATGAATGATACGGGTAAGGGTACCAGAGCCTCTGGCACGCGCACCGTGCAACTATGGTTTTGCTGTGTTCACTTCCCTGTTTTGCGAGCCCTAAAACACGTTTGAATGTGGAATGTGGAATACCTGATATTCACACGATGGTTTCAAATGTAAATGTTTGGCACTAGGATATCCAGGTTAGGGACCTCGATTTCGGACATGTGTGTCTTTAAGTTGTCGACTGAAGGCACAATTCTTTCATCTCGATGAAAGTTGTATTAAATTTTACAACCTGTTCTGTACACGTACGCAAATTACCGCACAAAACAGGCCAGTGTATATGTGTGCAACGCTAGGATAATAAGTTCAGGGCCCGGAGATCCCAACCAGTTTGCCATTTATGAGGAGATGATGATCACTCTAGATTCAGCTGATGACCACACTAGATACAGAGAGCAGAGAGCTGATCATTACAAGCATGCCACTCGGAAAACTAAGACGTCTGAGAATTGGAGCGAATAACGTTGAGCATTCAGCGTTATCCATCCAGTGTGGTCCTAGCGTTTGTCCAGAGTGGTAGGCTTTACACACAGGTAAGCTGCTTGATTGACTTATCTGAGGTGAATTGGATGTGTAGCTGAAAAGTTACAGAGGGGGTACCAGTCGACGGAGGACCCAAACAGGGGTACTTTTGAAATGTGAATTGAGTATGGGCGCCCTAGCTGGCAACAATCAAGCTCAATACCCAGAGGTAGTGCTGCTGATAGCGCCTGAGCTTGAATGTTGCCAGTAGGGGCAAAAATGTTTGTTGCCTGCGGCGTGAACCCTATGTTTCACCACAAAATCTCCATAGCAGGCCACCCACCTTACCAAATCACATTATTTTTGGTGTAGAGTTCTTATAATAAACATCATTGCAAAAGAATTGGAGTGAAACGTTAGTTGGGGATGTAGGCCAACATATGCTGTTTTCCCATGCAAAGCCACCTTCATCGGGTTTTGATGGTCACTGTGGGCTTTCATCCCTTCCAATTTGCACACAGAGCGACCCACATGAATCCAAGCACATCCTCATGTTAGTCATAATTCCAGCTTCGATTTAGAGCAAAAATGGTCCCAATCGGATAAAGGAGCAGTGAATGGCTGGCTTCCGAGTGCAAAAAGGACACATATTTGGGCATTTCCCCAGTTGACCCCCTCTGGAAAAGTTACGTGTTCTCCAATTTTTGGAAGGCAGCTCCCGCTACATCTGCTGGTGTTGCAGAGTTGTTGGCCAAGCCACGTTTGACGTCCCGGTTGCGCTTTTTGACGTCTGCCTGGTGTGGGTTTTGTACAAGCTCGTGATTTTCTGATGCTTTCTTATAGATTTAATTACTTCAATTACTTTCGCGCCGATATCCAATTTCAGAGATTTTTGAGACGCAATTCACGTATTTGCATAAATTAATTTATTCCAAACTGTACTCAAGGTAAGTTAATTTTATGCTAAAGGAAAACTCGCGTGGTCTTGGTCCCATGTGCAGATAAGTCAGTTGTGAGTCATGTCGTCCAGTATGCCTCTAACTCTGCCTCACCATAATTAACAAAACAGGAACACACAAATAAGCACAATGGCCTTCAACGCTCCCACCACGTACAACGCAACACCAAACGTCCCGTACGGAAATGTTGGCACAACCCTTTCAACAGGTACTTATGATACTATTTGCAATCCTTTGGTGTAAGTATTACCGTCATCCTTAGCCCACGTCGTGGATGACGCCGCGTGTTCATCTGCTGATGAGCCGCTGTGCCCACGCACATTTATGCATACAGATCATTTTGCCGGTCTTGCCCCCAAAGGGATGCAATAATGTATGCGGGGAGCGTGCATAAATTTGAGCACAGGCTGGCCGAATCGGATTGTAGCTAGATTATTCCAATTCAGCGAAGTGGTGTGTGAGAAAACGCACCCTTCATGTTGAAAAGGAGCATGTTTGGGCACTTGCTCTACCCCCTCCGGCAATTCATCACACTTCTCATATATCCTGCCCCGCAGCTACCGACCGTGTTGCCAACCTGGACATCAATGACTACAGCCGGGTGTGTACGTGTTGTGCATTCAATAAGGATGTAGCTCTTATGTTATATCATGTTTTATTACCTACCTAAGGCACTGCTTCATACCCGGTAGGCCAAAGCGCAAACGACCGCAGGGCAACACTACAACTGACCAGGATCTATGTGGAAAATTGATAAGATTTGACCTACTTTCTCTCTCAATTTCGTGCAGAACATGTTTGGCACTGCCTTCAGTGAACTTACCGCAGCACAGCGTGAAGACGTGGCTGCCTCAATGCGCAGGTGAGATGTGGCCAATCCGCAGGGAGATATTGCACGCGCTTCTTTGTGTTTGCCATTGCTTGCGGTTTGGAATAAGAGTGTCAATTTGTGCCTCAGCTGCTGTGCCAACGAGTAGCATGCGCATAACGTGAGTGATAATTGAAAAGCGTTATTCCCTTCCATCAATAAACAAGCGTTCACTTGGTTTCTGCGTACCACTGCAGTGACCAGCGTGCAGCCACAGGCGGAAGTGTCCCAGCTGATAGTGAGGCTGCAACTGCTACGGTGAGAAAGGGATGAAGAAGTACATCCAGTTGATCACTATTCTCTGTCTCATATGATCTCAGTGATCGTCTCAAACCAATCGCTGTGACTCATTTCTGCAAAGTACTGGATTGAGTTACACCTTCTTATGAAGCACAGGATGAAATAAATGCCAGAAACAAATATCACAGTCCCAAGCGGTTGTGTTTGCCTTGATTGTTGAGAGACACATGCAACAGTGATCACATTCAAGGGTGTTTTTCACTTCTCTTTTCTGCTTGTTCCAGCGTGTAACCTGCAAACAAGGCAGAACTGGCTCCCCTGAGGGTTGCCAAGTAGCATAGTGTAAGCCGTTACTAGCCAGCAAAATTACAACAAGTTTCTACTTAGGATTTTGGCTATTCTAATGGCTCATTGTTCCAACATTTTGGAAATTCTCTCTTCCTTTGGTCAAATATTGTAGCCACACACACCGGCCTCGTAAGGCCTAGCTGAGTGAACAATGACTTTTTGCGGCAAAATTTTTTGTACTCTGCCATAAGCAATGAAGAGTCATGCTGGTGTGCACTTTTTTCCTACACAACACGTTTCAGCTACTGTTGCATTTGCTTTCTGCACACAGCGCCTTGCAAACAGGGCAATGCGCGCCAGTGACAGAGAGGCAGTCCGTGATCGCGACGATTATGCAATGGTAATATTCATTTTCATGCATGGGGAGCACACCATAATAAAAACATGTTATGCATTATGCACACGTTTTGTGACATTAATATCCCTGTTGCAAATAGATGTGCTCCTGTGCCCGTGCCTAAGATGAACTATGCTGTGATCTGTGTGGGTGTAAGACACTATGGGTGTCTATACTATGGGTGTTTGTGTGTATGTACTGAACATACTCCAGCTTGCTCTCATGTCAACGTCAAGGCCATACAAGTTTAGCACTCTGCTTCAAGAAGAACATAGATGCCCACAATGCTAACCAATACTAGGTTGCCTATTGAATTACTGTGCTGACATCACGTATCACTTATATCCGTGCTAGAAGCATAGCAGCATACTTTCAGAGTTTTTGCTCCCTTCAAAAACGAGTTATAGCTTTGACTTTGGGTATGCCATCAAAACACCTCAGCAGGAAAGCAGTGGCAAGGCAAACTGTACACTGTGTACATTAATTGAAATGCAGGCTACGTACGGCTGCAGCTTTGCGGCTTTGACTCCAGCCCAGATGGAAGATGTGAGTGTTCTATGAGGGCAGCAAATAGTTGTCAACCTGTTGGCTTGTGTAGCAGTGTAGCATCAGGCTCCTTGACTGGTTTGTAGAGTGATGTTTAGCTGTGAAATTGGTCAAACGTGGTGGAAGGACAGGCTAGGTATTCAATTCTGATGCATGTGTAAAAGTGTGTTAAAAGGCACATTCCTTCTTCATCGAAAAATCCTTTTTTCTATCAACCTGCTTTCCAGGTGTCCAACTACATGCGTGATGACGAGAAGAGGTAGGTACGGGAAGAGTGCACTTGCAGGCATGTGCACTTGCAGGCATGTGCAGCAGCACATTCAGTGTAGATACGGGTAGAGTGCACTTGCAACTTGCAGGCATATGTGCAGGAGCGCATACAGCAGCTCAGCATTGAAAGAAATTTATGCACACACCCAGATGCCCAGCAATTCATGACACCACTTGTCTATTTTTAATCTTCCAGAAGTAGGTCCCGTGGAGGCTCGTCATGCGGATCCGTCTAAACTAGCTATCAATCAACACAATGCTCACTCCTTGTTTTTGCTGTGCAAACAGGACGTACGGCACTGTGATTGCGGGGGGCGAGGCTGCCATGGCAAAGGTGAACTGAACATTCTTTTCCCTTCTTTGTTCACTGATCATCTCGCTTATTGAAAGGCTTTCCCAGATAAAAAGAACTAGTTTGGGTTCTAATCTTGTTTACCAAGATGACGACAGCTACATTTACCAAGTATGACCGCAAGTTTTTTATTAGAGAGTTCTTTGTATTTCTCAAACCATGTAATTGTGCCTAGAACACCAGGAAGCCAACCAGACTCAGCTGGCTTGTGCTCTTCAATCATACATCAAGGTTTTCTTGCAACATTCAACTGCAGCGCCAAGCCGACATTGCCTACTCTCAGTCCACTCCTGCAATGGCAGCAGGGACCACCTATCCTGCAGGTAAGAATTGGAGCCAAATTGTCTTTATCTACTTCTGCAGCAATCCGTAGCAAGGCTCATCATAACAGGCTTGCCGTGTGCGTTTGCCCTAAGAATTCAGCAGCTGTTTTGGAATGAAAAAACATGTACAATATGTGTCGTCAGTGACTCATCAACTTTTACATCCTGCCCACCTTGCAGCTGGGACTGCATATGACACTGCTCGGACTGTGGGCACGGCTACAGATTTTATGACAGCAGCACCAGCTACAGCTGTCCCAACTCCAGCATCTATGGCAACAACCACCACTCCAGGCTACACAGCGCCAGCTTCCACCTACAATCCCACTGACTATACACGCCCACTATAAGCATATGTAGCCCTCATTGTTGTGCGTGTTGCTATCCTGTTGGTGTGTTGCTTATCTACACCTGGTCACAACTGCCCACATAGTTAAATTTGACATGATTTTCCTCATTAAGTTGTCTAAAAAATCATTGAATTGTCTAAAAATCATGTCATCAGTTGAGGTAGATCCTCATAGGTATGCTGCAGGGGAAGGGGATGCTGAAATCTTCAAGCGCATCCCTGGAAAATGCTTTTTTAAGATTCACGTTAGGATAACTTTGACAGGTCATCTGTCATAAAAAAACTTTAATTGCAGCCTCATCATTACAAAAGTGCCCCTCTGTGCTACTACACGTCATGCATCTTGATATGGCGGTGAATGATTGACAAGGAAACAAATATATACTTTACACTAAATTCAAGGTTCCAGCATAAGAGCACAAGGAAAATAAAGAACGGAGAAGTTAAAGAGAAATACAAGAGTAGTTTTGATGATATCACTTTGCTTCACTCCAAGGACTGGAGATTAAGTGTCACACATTGAATTCAGCATTATGGCAGACAAATGCAGTGTGTTACAATAAGTGTCACACATTGAATTCAACAATATGGCAGACAAATGCAACGTGTCACAAAGGATGTCACTAGATCCACAGGGCCGCTGGTTTTCATTTTTGGCAAATCATAGCAACGTAGCTCAATACGTACTTGCGCCATTCGATGGGAACCTAGACTCGTTAAGGTCATTGGAGGCCAGCACTACGTTGTTAAATCCTTCCGGTTTTGCTTTTTGGAGCAATTGATGCAGGAAAAAAGATACTGACATGTTATCCAAGTAGAAATATTAGTAACAGGCATTCCGTGATAATAGTTTTCAATTCAATTGCCTCAACTGATGTCGCCTGCCTATGTGTAGGCTTCTGGAAAGGGATCATATTAAATCAGGCAAGCCGTGGATATAAAGAGTGCATTTTGCCGTTCGTTCCAGGGTGGTCATTGTTGTGAGCATATCTGAGCGAGTGTTCAGGAATTCCCTCGGCTGAGGGTTCAGTGATGGTCACGGTAAGTGCTTTTCTTGTTCTGGAAAACTTTTAGATTATTGAATAGGTTGCATGATGCACAAACAAGAGTGATGGCACAAAGCCTGGACTTAGGGGTTCAGTATATAAGATGATGTTAAAGTTAAACAGAAGTAAAACCGTGTTGTCATAACAGCTTTCAAAATCTTGCAAAGGGAAATTACACAGTTCGGGAGTTATGATGTGCATTGAACTCATCAGTTAATACAATGACACTGAAGTATTTTTGAAGCCGAGGTTGCATGTTGGATTTTGCTTCTCTATATAGGATGATGTTTAGGATGACGTGAAAATAAATAAACAGGCCCGTGATGTGCAAAACAGCATCCCAGCATTTTGTCTTCCTTTTTTCCTGGGCACTCGCGCGATAAAAGCACTGGACAGAAAGATCAGCAGGAATGAGCTAATGAAAATGTTTAGTCCTTTAAAATTGATGCCGTGTCATCCCTCCCTACGGGTTTCTTCATGCGGCTTGTAATTTAAACCCAATTTAAAATCTCAGGAGACCAGCCCTTATTCTCTGGTCCAATAACTCTGTAAAAGGACGTCCCTACTGCATAGTTCCTGGGCCACCACCACATGTGTCCGCTGGTGGAGTAATTTGAGTGCGTCTAGATCTATGAAGTTGCTCTGTGGTTCTCCTTATTTCTCCTGCGCTGGAAAGGTCTCCAGAACTTCCGAATTCCGACCAATAATTCAAAACCTAGCTCAAACTTGACAAATCCTTCCTTATTAGTGCAAAAATCCACACCCTGCCCAAAACCCAGACAGAAGGGTAATGCTAGTGATATTAAATTATCTGCAATAAATCCAGTAGTGCAGGTCCTGGGTTGCCGGTTAGTGGGGCGTTAATTGTAAAAATAATTAAGTGTGAATGTACACTGTACACAATGACTGGCTCACTCTCTTTAATCTACCTGTTAAGCAGTTATGGCGCATTTACAATGGGTGGATTAACGGATTAATGGATTAACGAAAAATCATTAATCCACTTTTGCATTTACAACGGGTGGATTAACGGACGGATTAATGAATAAATGCGGATTAATTTGCA
>Ga0307945_1000691_pt1 | contig 24157 bp, 29 predicted proteins | sample OrgLakmetagen228_FD_201818 | JGI IMG/M metagenome (GOLD analysis project Ga0307945, IMG submission 201818) | Saline water microbial communities from Organic Lake, Antarctica - #228 | ecosystem: Environmental > Aquatic > Non-marine Saline and Alkaline > Saline | place: Antarctica: Organic Lake...
CCCCACCCTCCCCAAAAGTTAAATATTTATTTTTACAGCAAAAAATCATCACCGCCCCCCCCAAATCGGAAAACTCCAGTCCAAAAAAAATGGAACTCAATATCCCCTAAATAAACATAACTTAGGGGCAGTGATGAACATTACTTTATGTACAGTAGATAGGAAAGCGCTACCAAGCCACCCCCAGGCCAGTCAACTCGACAAAAATTTCCTAACTCACTTGTATTTCTGAAACCGCACACGGGCAGACATGCCCATGGGCACCTCCACCTCGTCAGGATGCTCAGCGTCCTCTCCCTCGGCCTCACGCCGCGCTCGTGCTTCTGCCTGAAGTGAGGATGTGTCACAAGCAACATGCATGTGGGTTTAACTTGTGGCCATGGTGGCAGCAAGAATGCGCAATACAGCCTTTTCCCATTGATTCGAGTAAAAACTGTTGGTAGGGGGTGCTCAGTATAATCCTGAATGTCAAACCGTACACGTGCTCCTCTGCTTGCAGTCAAGTACTCACAAGGTAACAAAAAAGGGATTTCGCTCAAACCGGATGAGTGACCGTCCAATGTTGACAACCTCTGATGTAAATAAATTTAAATACCATCAATATGAGCAGTGCACTTTTTTTGGGTGGAGGGGTTCTATATCAGTTGCACCAAAACAAGGCAGTGGATTATTTGCAAGAACCGGCCAGTGATCACTAGATCATTACATGGGTGAAGGAAGGAAAAGAAACCAGGGAAGAAGAGCAGTTGCGAGGGGCTAAGGAACTTGAAAGACAGAAAGACAGAGGAAGACACAGACAGAAGCAAGAGTGATGGAGCCACATTTCAGTTTGCTGCTCTACAAGCCCCAGAGTTCAAGCGTTAACACTGAACTCAGCAGTTTTACAGCAACCAGTCCAAGAGTAGCATGTCGCTCATTTTAGACGTCGGAATTGGTTTCCTGCCTGCGTTACTTCGTTTTCCCTCTGCATCTGTACAAGCCCGTAGACAAAGCTGTAACAAGATGCCTGATACCCACATAAGTGCAAACTAGCACTACAGGATGCTCTGCATCATAACTCTCCTCTCGCAATCCATGATCATTTGGCGCTTCAAAACTATTATGGAGCTGGAACCAGAGCAACGGTAGACTATACGAACCATTGAGTTTCAAAGTAACTTTTTGTACCTCTTCTGCGCACTCTCAATTGAAGTTTCATCTTGCACCATAACCAAATCAGACACATTCCCATTATCACCTTTGGGTTCAATGATTTATTTAGTCTATGTCGGCTCAGAGGCACATGCAGGCCCAATGCATGCTCACCTGCAAGCGTGCACATTTCCCGCCACTTGGGTCTTCATCATCCTCTTCCTCTTCTTCATGATCTAGGGCCATCACATCAGTACCTGAGCAGCATACAAGTGTAAAATGTTGATACAAAATACGGTTCTTTACCCACACGTGTGTTCTTGCGCACTTTGTTGTTGTTCTATGTTTCTTGCTGCTTTGTCGAGCCTTTCTTAAGCAATTCATCATACAGGCCCTCCTGCTTTGTCAATGCCCACCAGCTCGCCCCCATTCCAATACTTACACAGCCAACCCCTGCATCAAACACCGTGCGTTTCCCTCTATCACAAATCCCACCCTATCTGAACCAGACAGCCAACAACCCACCTGCATTGTCAATAGCCAACCCTTGCATCAGACAATGTGCGTCCCACGCAACCCTATCCAAACAGCCAAAAACTCACCTGCATCGTCATTGTCTACCAGATCAGGTGCCTCCCCCCCCTCCCCCTCACTCCAGTGCTCGCTGCCTTCTGCCATCATGTCCCCCTCTCCCTCCTCCTCCGTGCCCCCCCCTTCGCTTCCCCCCTCTCCGTCGCTGTCCATGATCCAGGCTGCTTGGTACGCGGATGTGCCTACTCGTGAATTTGCAACAATTTGAAACTAAACGGTATGAAGGTGCGCTTGCGGGTGCGCAGATGAGTAATGTGGGTGCATGTACACGTATTGTGTGTATTGTATGTATGTGTGTATATTTGTGTGTGTATGTGTGTGTTTGCTACCACAAAACTATTGAGTTCTCTGCACCATGCAGAAGAACTCGAGTTCTTTTAGGCGAGTGACATGTGTGATGCACTTTTGCACAAAGTGCATGCTCCCCTTCCTGTACCATCTTTCTTTTATCTGTGCGATTTAAGGGGCATTTAAATTCAGTTTGGTTTAAATTTTGAGATGGCGACCGCGAAGGCAAAGAGAACAAATCAGTGGAATTGGGCAGCCGAGGCTGAGGCCTGACCAGAACCAACACTGGCCCCAGCACCAGCAGCAGCACGCAAAGGAAGGCCCCCAACAGCTGCAGCTAAGCGTGCAGCAGCAGCAGCAGAAGCAGCAGCAGCCCAGCACGAGTATGAGGCCCCCCTTCCCCCACCCCCTGGGGAGGTAGAGGAGGAGGAAATGTCTGAGGACAGAGTCACAGAGATAATTCAGCGTGCGGTGCAGAGGCAGGTGGACGAGCAGTTGCAGCAGTTCCAGCAGCAGCAGGTCCCGCGAAAGCAGGGTTGCAAGCCCCAGAGCAGTGACGAGGAAGAGTCTGATGACGATGTAGTAGCAACGCAGCAGCAGCAGTACAAGGACCAGGCCAGGACCTTGCTCCCCTCTTCCACGACCCAGGGCCTGGAGAAGGGCGGGCTGCGCTAAATGCACGAAGACCTGCTTTCCCTCACCGCCCTAGCGCTCGCCTGCAAGCCCGGCCAGCCCGACTCCAGGCAGGCCTGGCAGGCCCTCAAGGGCGAGCTGCTCCGTCAGAGTGAGATGGTGACCATTGCAGCAGAGCACGGCTGGGACACAGCTCGCGTGGCTGTCCCCAGCAAGAGCAGCACTGGCCGTTTCAGCAAGGAAACCAACAAGAGGCTGGCCAAATTTCTGCAGCAGCAGCAGCAGCAGCAACAGCAGCAACAGACCAAGAAGCAGCAGCCTGCCCAAGAAACTGCAGCCTACAGGCCCTACGGGCGGCCTACTGCTGGTTACTCTGGCTACCCTCCTGCCCCCCAGAGCACAGGCCCCTGCTGGGATTGCGGAGAACTCGGGCACAGGAGGGGCAGCTCTCAGTGCAAGGGTGCAAGCGTGCTGGCCTTGCCCGGTCCCCCTGGCAGGAATTGAGAGGTGAGCCGCGCTGGCAGTGTCTTCTTTGTGTCTAGTTCAAGGCCTTGCTGGCTTGGTGGTGTAGAAGGCCTTGCTGGTGGTTTAGGAGGCCTTGCTGGCCTAGCGGTTTAGTGGAGCCATTGCTGGCCTGGGTAGTTTAGAGGAGACCTTTCTGGTCGGGTGGTTTAGTGGAGACCTTGCTGGTCGGGTGGTTTAGAGGAGACCTTGCTGGTCGGGTGGTTTAGAGGAGACCTTGCTGGTCGGGTGGCTTAGAGGAGATCTTGCTGGTTGAATGGTTTAGAGGAGACCTTGCTGGTCTGGGTGGTTAGACCTTGCTGGTCGGGTGGTTTCGAGGAGACCTTGCTGGTCGGGGTGGTTTCGAGGAGACCTTGCTGGTCGGGGTGGTTTCGAGGAGACCTTGCTGGTCGGGTGGTTTAGAGGAGACCTTGCTGGTCTGGGTTGTTTTGTAGAGGCCTTGCTTGCCTGGCAGTTTAGAGGAGGCCTTGCTGGCCTGGGCGTTATAGGAGAGGCCTCGCTGGTCTGGGTGGTGTGCGTAGTGGCCTTGCTGGCCGTGTGAAGCCTGCCTTCAACGAGCCGTAATAGAACTGCAGTTGTGCTTAAAGAGGCATCGTGTCACTGGGACGCAAAAATGATTGTAGGGATATAAATATGTCTTATTAGATTGAACACAATTCAGCTGCATTCATGTACGAGATATTGTGATAGGCAGGGTTGTTCAGTTCATTTTTTGGGAGCAAGGGTTCAATAAAGTTTGTGAAAGTTCTGTAACCCTCAAACTGTTCGAAGGGTTCGATGTGCAATTTTGGGAAATGGACCCTTGGGCTCCTCCCCCCACCTTCAAAACTTTCCAAATAGCTGTGTATGCTTATGAATAAGATGGGGGGAAAAAGGGGGCCGGAATGAGACTATGTCATCATTGTAGATCAGAAAAAGGAGAACCTTTAGGTGCAGTGCAAGTGCCGCGTTGCATAGATCCTTAGCACTTCAAAATGTGTGCCAAGTATGGCCCTAAGAACAAGGGGACTCCTGGCCTGGTACAGATTACAGATAAATTTCGTGTATTAATCATTGAACATGTTATCTTTACTACAAGGAAAGAGTGGGACTGAACTGGGGGGGCTGCTGCCCCCTTGTCATTTTGACAGATACAGGAAAAGTTCAACCGAACCTTTAAAAGTTCGTCGAACTCTGACCGAACCCGAACGGCACTTTTCAAGTTCGTTAAAGTTTGTGAAAGTTTGCAAACCCGAACTTTTGATCAAGCCTCGAATGTACAACCCTGGTAATAGGTGTACCAATAATAAATGCAAGTTCGCACAAAGTCTGCATCGTGTCTTTTTATTTTGGTGCTGTTTCTTTTTTCCTATACCACTATTTCATCCAACTACCTAATTCTAGAGGACAAAACACGTCCAAACACAAACGCACCTTCAGGCACTCTATGCTTGTTCATCCTGCGCTTGAACATTTTCTGCGCGTCTGCAATCTCGGCCTCACTTGGCCATGTCTGCTCCCCCTCGTCTTCTGAGTCTGGCACATTCTCACGCAAAGGTGCTTCACGCTCATCCTCTGGTGCCTGTGCATGCGTGAGACGGTTTTGCAGGAACATCCTCGCTAAGGGTGCAACAACAACAGAGGCCAAACCAATGGCCTGTTCATCTCCAAAGGAGCCGCATGCTCAGCATCAGGCGCCTGTGCATGTGTGAGACGGCTTTGTAGTAGGCGTGTAGTGGAGAAAGTATTGAAAGCTGGCACGTTGTCCTGAGAGAGGGCTCACACTATTTTCAGCTGCCTGTGTGTGTGCATTATTGCGTGATGTGCCAGAAACCGTCAGTTCAGTTGGAAGAGCCCTTAACTTTGTTGTACTTTGCGCTGTGTGCATACCCAAGCTGTCATGCATGCGTGGCATTATTGAGCCATGTCATCATTGTTGAGCCATGTCATCATTATTGAGCCATGTCCTGCATTACTAGATACGCACACACACGTTTGTACAGTTACACACACGTGCACACAATCACACACAGACAAACAAGCACATAACATAGCACACATAATAAATGCAGGCAAATCACACACCTGAGCCAGAAGCACCGGTTCTGATCCCTCCAGATCCATGGCATCTCCTCCCATTCTTCTCCTTCCAGGCTTACTATTCCCCACTCGCTCTCCTGCCCCCCCACCCTTATCACTGCCTCCCCCACCTCCAGAAGCATAAGCAATGCTGGGTGGTAGAGGGCCCTCGATTCGCTCTAACTGCAGATGAGTGGGGAAGGAAGGTTACAGTAGACTTGGTAGATTTTTATATATCATGGTTTTGTTTTGCGTGAGAAATGCTCAGCAAAATAAAACAAGCAAAGCAAACTTGGGTGATGGCCACCTTATAAATGCATCTGTGCATTTGCAATATAAGCTAATTTAACCCCTCGCACATGTGAAGCACACATGCCTCACACGCACGCACGCACACACCCCCCGTAATCACCCTTGAAATTTTACCAAGTGTGCAACCCCACGCAACCAGGAACACACCTGGTAGTCACCTGCCCCGGGTACGGTCACCAGCTGGGACGCACGCAGGCCCGCACACCGCACCCAGCCTGACAACAGCAGGGTGCAGCTTGCTTCGGTGCTAGTGCTAGATCCTGCAGGCATGTGTGCATGTTGCTTACTGTGTGCTTTTTTACACTCAGTACACTTGTAGGATCAATGCTTCATTCTTGCCTAGGCCTTTTATCCGTGCATGAACAGCACCAAATTGACATTTTCCAACTTATTATTCTGCACACACAAACACGCACACACTCTCACACGCAGACACACACAGACCTGCAGGTTGTGAGGTAGGGGCAGCCATCTCTGCGGCTTCCACCATGATGGCAGGGCGTTGGCGTCGCCAGTGGGGGAGGCTGGGGGCAGGGCGCTCCAGAAGGTGCCGCAGCAGCTGTGATGAAAGATGTCGGACAGCAGGCACACACAAGTGAACATAGAGTTCAATTAGCATGTACAGTGAACATTCAGAAGCCAGTCGGATTTTTAAACAGGGAGGGATGTATAAGCGTGGATGCCTTGCAGGCAATCTTGACAGCAAAACAAGGGGAAACGGAGGGAGGCAGGTGAATAAGCGTGAGTGGCAAGCTTGAACGATAGGGCAGCAGACAGCAGAGCTGGTGTGGAGTGTAAAGATCGCTGAGGTGGTGTGGGAGTGGGTGTGGTAGCGCCCAGCAAACGGTGGGCAATGGAATGGCGAACTGAGTGGTTGTTTTGGAAGAAATACGTGGTGGGTTGGCGTGGAAGCTACAAAGGAGCAAAATTAAAGAGTTTATGAATGGCGCGAGTCTGGTAAGGGTGCTGTTTGCAGGCCAGACTGTATTAGAAATTAAGCGTGATGCAAACTCATGACAGGATCAGACACGCAAACAAGCCAAAGCAAGTGGCTGCAATTAAGGTACTGAGTAACTGGGTAAAAGGCAACAGACTATCCATTTATTGAAATCATACACCCTTTGCAAATCCAACGAAATGCACCAGCGTAGCAGTGACGGAATGAAACACACGTTCAGCGCACCTGGCCGCAGTCAGGGTAAAATGTTTAAAAAGCACTCTTCCAAATGCAACAACATGCAATCCCATGCAAGAAACCCTGCTAGAGAAAGAACACCCGACCAACACACCTGGCCGCAGTCAGGGGTGCTGTCCACAGGGTACGCGCGCTGTTCTCCTGCCAGGGCAGCACCCACAGCCTTTTCTGCCCGCTTGCGTGCGGCGGAGCGCTCCTTCATGCTGCCCGCGCCTGTGTGTAAGCGCACACGGGGTATGTCTATGAAAATGCTACGGGCTGGGCATGCGTGTTGCCAGGCATGCGTTGTACTGAAAGTGTATCAAATTGCCCGCCACCTGCTTGTTCTCAAAATGCAACACCCCAAGTGGTCACAGAATTGCACATACGTGTCAGACCATGTTGCAGGCTTATGCAACGCAGGGTACTGCTTCACGCTGCATGCAATACTTCATGATGCACAAGTGCGTGCAAGGTGCACTGAAAGCGCGCGTATTCCACGCTCAAGGTGGTCGTCTGTGTCACTGGCAACCCTTACACGTCTTCACAACTGAAGTGGCAAACCAGCTGCTTGCTGAAAGGCGACGCATGTGCACATGAGCAGGCACACTGGTGCCATACCTGCACTAGAACTGGAGGCCCCCGCCCCCGAGTGGCTGTTGTTGTTGATGCTGTTCCCAACGCCTTGTACGGCTAGCACCGTTTCAGGTAACCCCAGGGCTCGCATGACTCCCAGAGCCATGTGGCCCTCTGCGTCTATGGTTGTGGCCTTCTCGCCACCTGGCACCACCAGCAGTAGAACCTGTGCGGGGGAGGGAGGGGAGAGGGGGGGTGAACACCAAAGCTTGGAGTAGGTAAGAGGTCGAACGTCAGCCAAAGAATGCAGTGTCAAAACTGAGGGCAGGATAGAGACAGGAGGTAGAACGGGGAAACCGTCATACAATATCATGCATTTTGTCCAGGTAAAGAAAGTAAGCGGAAACCGTGCGCGTGCACACCAAAAGTTGCCGCACCTTGCTAAACATCCTATATGTACGCCATGTACATTGTAACATATGCTCCTGACCATCTCTGCACATTCACTGTAAGCTGACCATAACATAAAAGTGGCAATGCATGGTGCGCTCTCACCTCAGCAGCCTTCCCGTACTCTGCCACAGCCAAGGGGTTATTGCGCGGTCCAGGAGGGGGCAGCAAGGTAAGGCGCAGTTTGGGTCGACCAGAGATGCCCACGGTCTGGGCACGCATGTGCGCTGTGCTGCTGTCTAGCTGGCAGTGAGCTGAAGGGGGTGTGAGGAAATGGACGGGCGTAGTGAGGGTAAATAATAAAAAGGAGACGGCGATGCAAGTTTGCAGACCAAATATTTGACTGATTGTTTGCAGCAATAGAGCAGTTAAAACAAGCTTGAGCAGTTTAAGTTAACGGGTGTGCGATTAGGGGGTAGGGCCTTAAGAGTGCATTTTAAGAGAGTGAGAAGAGAAGAGTATCAAGGTTGATGAGTAAAGATTTATCACAGTGAGCAGACAGGGAGCCCTGCATCTCCTTCTGCTCCTATTTCCTCGCTCCTCTTTACCCGTCTTCCTCCCCCTTGACACCTCAGCACAAAGCTCATCCAAACCACGCGTGATCTGCAGTAAGGCACCTGATCCACCAGCGTCCCCCATGTCAACATCATCCTTGTCGCCTTGGCCGCACTCGCTTTGCCTACGTGATGCTAGAGTGGAGGCGTGCGCAGTTCCAGGGGGGGGCTGCTCGCAAGCTGCCAGCAGCCCACGCCACACTGACGCAACATCCACGTCCTGTAAGTGAGTGTACGGATCATAATCAGTTCCAGCTAGACAAGTCGGTTCTCTAGATCATCCTGTGTGCAAGTGTGCAAGGACTTACGTGCGTGCATATTGGTGAAAAAATTGAGTCACACACTCACAAGCCCTTGCAAGCATCCGCTGCATAATGATCAAGTTCTCTTGCCCCTCCATACACCCTGATTCTTACTTGTGACAGAGGCAGGAGCCCCACCACCAAGGGGCTGCTGATGGCACGACGGCGCTTCTCCAGCAACTCGTGGTGCTTGGAATTTCTAGAGAGGAGGAGCAGCAATGATGGCAATCTGTTTGAATGCACATCGCGGCTACCAGGCATCGCTAATTGATGGCAATCTTAGATGCAACCTTGAACTAGCAAGTTGAATGTGTGTTGTGGCAACAGTTCTGAGGCCAGTATGAAAGCATTAGGTCGTATGTGCACAAATTCAGATGCATACACAGGCACAGGCACAAACACACACACGCAAGTTGATGCACATACACAAACACACATACACACACACCAAACACGCAAGATTAATGCACTCGCACTCACACATGCACACGCACACATATATACACATACACGCGTGCGCGCACACACACACACTCTCATACACACACGCGTGTGCGCACACACACACACACGCACACACAGGTACACACACACACACACCTCTGCTGCTTGGTGGCTAGCATGCGCTCGTGCTTGCCCCCTGCCGGCCCTCCTGTCGCCTTTGAGGAGACACGGGGTCCCTCGCGAGCCTGCCTGTGTTTGTCTCTTGCATTCAAGCCTTTATTTCCTGATTTGTGGGCCTGCATGTGTGAGAGAGGGACTATTGCATCCACGTAGCAAATGCGTGCACGTGAGCGGATACATGCAACGCATGTATGAACACAGGCAATGGAAAGAATGCACATTACAAACACGCAGTCCTGCCAGGCAATTTGGGCAACCTCCCACTGGTCTAGGGTTTCAGTGGCATGCGCCGCAAACTAAAAACACACCTTGTTTTTCTGTCCGTGCGCGGAAGGAGCACCCATCACAAATAATAATAATATGTTATAGGTAATTGCATCGAGTGTGACTCTTCACTTGTGGGTGGGTGGTTTTCAATTAGTTTTTAATTTATGCAATCCCATCCAATTCCGATAGAACAGGAAGCGATGCCTGGACAGCATGGTCATACGCTGAGCACGGCCGAAGCCTTCAGCGCCCTGTTGCGTGATGACGACAGCCTGCTGCGAGCCACTTTCTTCAATGTGCTGTCCAAGCACCACCCCAATCTGGCGAAAAAAGTAGACGTGATATACGCCCTGAGCCAGGTGTGCCAAGGGCTATGTGTTTGAGGGTCTGATACAACACACAAAGGCTCTCTCTCACGACTGGCATCGCCACGTTTGAGACGAGGATTTATCTGAGTCCAGAAGCTCATCAAACATGTGCTTCCTGATAATCCTCCTATCCCCTTGACATCCTTCCAGCCCATCGGCTTTCATCAGACCCTGTGATGCCTTGCACCGGCGGCCACGTGCAAGATGCAAAGTCTCGCACACACGAGCACACAAACACACGCACACAAGCACACACATATATATACACACACGCACACACACACACACACACACGCACAATCTTCATTTTAATGCCTCACAAACATGCAGACATGTGATATTCTATGACCATTTTATTAACCCATTCAATAGCTCACATGAAGCTCACACACATACAATCACATACACACACACGCGCGCACACACACACACATACACACACACGTGCATACGCGCACACCTAGTCGTGCAACATGCAAGAGTCCTCAATCGTTAAGACTCAACTGGCCACTCATTCCGATAAATCAACCATTTCAACGTCCGTTGCCCTTTTCTCTGACTGATTGACAGGCATGGACCAGCAGCAACTCCAACGAGGACTTCGAGCTGTAAGTAACATGAGAAGAGGTCCAACTTTTGCAAATTGCATGCCTACCACAACATAGATTGCGGAGACGAGTTACAAGTTGCCTGCTTATGATCAATCACTACATGACTTGCATTGTGGTGGGTAGAATGCAGGAAAGTAGACCGCATTATGTCACATCAGCCATGCTACCCTCTCGTTTGCCAAAAAATTCTTTGGCGCACCAGCTGATGAGAAACCGCTAACCATCATAATTATGCGTCCTTGTTAGCTTGCTCAATTTGCCTGATATCTCTTTCCACCGTACCTCCTCAGGCTGGAGAATTACCTGTCCAGCCTTAAGCCTGAGGAGACCATCCTGGTAGGCTCTCGCACACTACGAGGCACACTCTTTAAATGTTGGCCATAGTTTCTAAGCCGCCTTGTTTCTACAAAGCGTCTACAAAGCAGACTCCTGTGTTTTTGTAGTCTTTCCATCCCTTGCTCTGGCTGGACCCTCCAGAGAGTAGTAGGCTTGGTTGTGCCTTTTGCAATCGCCGGCGAAAACAGGCTTCCTCATAAGTCTCAACAATCATTCCCTGTTATTCCATTTCTTACTAAACGGCAACACGCTTGTGCGTGACACCTTACTACCCCATTCTTTTTTATGAATTTTACACTTATCTTTGTCATTTACCCTTTGCAATTTGTTCTGCCTGTAACTCCCTCACGTTCCCTCTTCACGCAGGTGGCCAGTTCCTTCTCACACATGCTTAACTTGCACAACCTGACGGAAGAGGTCAACTCCAGCCAGACGGAGAGGGCTGTGCGTCTCGGAGAGGTGGGTGCTTGTGGGCAGGTTTAAAAAAGGTCTTTCCTTTGAAGGTTCTGTTGATTCGCTCTGTGCAGTCTGGCTGCAGGAACCTGAACTTGAAAATTACCCATACAATTTGCAGCTACTGCTCTTGAAGCTTAAAGCCCACATCTGCAACTGCAACAGCGCATTGTTTGAAATGCATGAGGAGCTTCCTATTGTTACAAGAGCTTACTTTTGAAAAATCTCGTGGTCCTTGGATCCAAGGCCAAGTGTCTTGGAGGCCTTTACGAAGCAGGTCTTTTGTAAACGCTCGTCAAGCAACTTCTTACTTCAAACCTGAACACAGGTGGAAAATCCTGTGCGCACCACCAACAAGTCGCTGCTCAAACTGACAGGCGTCAACGGCTACACCCCTGAGCAAGTGTACCAGGTGAGCAACACATCCAGGCACATGTGCACCATCTCACACATTCGCATATGTAAATGGAAAGTTTGCGCTGTGTTTCTATAAAGGTGCTTTTGGCTTTCTCGTGTTTGTATATCTATGCGTGAGTGTATGCATGTGTGTGTGTCCTCGCATCACAAATATCAACTATCAGAACCAAAGCTTGCAACCCTCTCCAAGCTATTTTCATGCATGAAGTTACCAATTTTTGACCAGCAGGAAAGTTGGAAGGGGTCATATATGGAAGCACACTGTTCATGACACGTATCCTTGTACTGGCAAAAGGAGTGTAGTTCAAGGAGAAACACTGCTGACTTGCTCCTTTCCTCTGATTGCTCCACTCCTGGCAAACAGGATGTGGAATTAGCTGCATTGCACTGGGGACCAACAAGCTCTTTTTGTAAATGGTGCTGTGTCTAGGTTCCTTTTGGTGGTGTCCATGTATTCGCTGTTAGGTTGACTCCTCCTCCCCTAAGGGACCTGTCCTCCTTTCTTGCTCCTTTTCTCTTTTGGTGCCATTGGCTCCATCCTGCTCGTAGCCCTCCGTGAGAGACCTTGTGCATCTCAGCAGGAGCTGTGTAAGCACTTCCTTTTAGAGGGGTCTGGGCTGACACTGCTAGGAGCAGAATTGCTGGGAAGCCTGTGACAAGTTTTGATGTCTGACATAGGCGGCAGTGACCTAGACCTATTTGCAGAAGTCACCCCTTTGAGCCTGACAGCTTACTATACACACAATTAAGTATGCAGGCTCGTCACTTGTTAGTGCATTGAGGCCAAGTGTTTTAGTTGCAGAACAAGATGAAAATGGGAATGAAAGTGCTCCCATAAAGCATCACCATCTCATCCACTTACAATTCCAACACTGTTCCTAGTTCAATCAGTCTTACGCACTAGCTTCAAGTCCCTGTCCTCATCTCCAGCTTGCCAAAATGAAGAGTGGCTGTAGAATTACAGCAGACAAGTCGACCATTTCACTGCTACACTTTTATATCTCATTTGTTTCACTGTGGCTCTCACGCTTGTGCATGTTTCTTGATGAGCCAGTGACCTTCGACCATCACTTCTCCACCTTGATCTTTGCAAAATATATTGCTGCACTGTTGCTCGCCCGTACGCCAGCAAATTATGACGGCTCTTGTGATCTGTGCCATTGAGCCTGTGCTTGTGCCATCTGCCCGTGCAACCAACGTGGCACGGCGCAACAATGGTAGTGGCAATAATTCACAGAGCACACGTTAATCTCAGAACAAACCCACCCAGCACGTCAATACTCTTGCCTCCTCATGTCCTCTCTGCAGCACCTGTGCAACCAGCAAGTGGAGCTGGTGCTCACAGCGCACCCCACGCAAGCCTTGCGCGCAAGCCTGCTCAAGAAGTACGCACACATCAGGAAGGAGCTGGACAACCTGCACAACAAGCGCATGAGCCCTTATGAAAAGGTGCACCACTTGTCTTGGCTTCAAAGCAACAAAACTACTATTAGTTGGTCATTTAGTCACCTTGCTGCACAGACAACTGTGCACCAGCCTTTCTTATACGGCGAGCCATTATAAGAAAAGCAATCCTACAATACAAGTCAGTCACAAAAATCCAACCTATGAAGTGTAAATACTAACCCTTTAAAAACATTGTAATTGTCGCCTTCCCTTTTGCCTGCGCGCTGCTCATCGTACAGCGCCTTGCATCGCACATAGGCAGATGCATCATCATTCCTGACCAAACTAGCCACAGCCTTGCTTAGCAAACTGGACTCATTATACCTCTGCTAACATCTTGTAGTATGGTGCAATGGCTCATCTCACAACTAACTCACCTCCTACTGTATTGCAGATTGAGGCCATGGAGAGCATTAAGAGCTCAGTGGAGGCTGCATGGCGCACAGATGAAATCAGGCGGCAGAAGCCCACGCCTCAGGTATGCATGTATAATTGTTTGTATGGTGTTGTGATTGGGTCCATGATAGTACTCAAAGTAGAAGGTGCTGTGTTGCTTTCCTGATTTTTTTGCTCCTCACCATCCCTGCGTCATTTTGCGTGAAGCTATAGAAAGGCCTTGCAGCTGTAGAGTGCGTGGCGCGTGTACAATTGGTTGTGCCTCCCAAGAGGACGAACTGTACGTTTGGATCAGCTGCAAATTGCTTTTCAGTTATGCAATCAAACCACAAGCACACACGTCCACGTTCACAAACATAAACACACACGTGCACACACTGACACTTCCCTGCCCTGTGGTGACATGCATTCAGGACGAGATGCGCGGTGGCATGACGTACGTGAACTCTGTGATCTTTGACATCGTGCCCGTATTCCACCGGCGCATTGACACAGCCCTTGCCAACCTAGGCCAGCCTCGCTTGCCCCTCACGCATACCCTGTTCAAGTTTGGCAGCTGGATGGGAGGCGACAGGTGTGTTCACTTGCATATTGCAATTCCTGATTAAGTGTGTCACAAGCCTGTGGCTTTGTATGTGCATCCAAAGCTATTGGCCTGGTCATGGGATGCCCGTCCTGGTGGGAGTGTTTGTCTATTAAAGTGAACCAGGGGCTTTAGGTTTACCATTTCACATGCACGTTATGTTCCTCAGCCTAGCTCCTATTTGGTGCGCACGGCATTCGCAAAGTAAATACAACACTTGTGCACACGCCTGCACAACGGCTTCACACCTATGGACTCACTGTGCACAGAGATGGCAACCCCAACGTCACGTCCGAGACTACCCGTGATGTGGTCATCATTGCACGCCTGGAGGCTGTGAACTCCTACTTCCAGGTATGGCGGCTGCCTATCCCTGCTTGCTGTGCATAATGCTCAGTGGTATGCTCAGGCAAGCTGCCATGCATCTCGTAGCGACCTGGGAGGTGAACAGGATAAGCTTGAGCCTTTTATTTGTCGCTCATAAGCAACTTGCTACAATCGATTTCCCGTTCCTTGCATACTTCCCTGAGGTGTATCCAGACATCGAAAAGCTCTTCAGAAACAGATGTCAAATTTGAGTGAAGCAGCTTGCTTGCACACCCCCCTACCTGATGCCCACACCCTATTCTACAGACAGTACCCATGCACACACGCACACATACGCACACACGCATACAAGCAACCTGACACATAACAATGCATGGTGGTGCGCAGGCCATTGAGAAGCTGATGTTTGACCTCAGCGTGTGGCGCTGCTCACCCGAGCTCAAGGTGGGAGAAACTGCACCTCCATGCACGCGCATTTCCAAATTTCACGTGCACAGAGCTCTTATTTTTTATACACACATGTTTGATGCACACGTGTAGAGATACGCCATGGAAGTGGCTGCAGCTGAGGAGCGCGATGTGGCGCGCGTGAGCGAGATGCGCAAGAAGCGCAACTATGCTGATTTCTGGGTGAGGTTGTGGATTTTGTAGAGTGCGCACAACGCTGTTGTTTCCTTCTTTTGTGAAGGGTGGTTGCGTTGGTGTTTGTATTACCTTGATGTGTGTGTATGTGTGAGTGTGCACAAAAGTGGTGTTGCCTAGGGTGGCGTATTGCAAAGGAGCGGATATGTTAAACGAGGTCAGCTCACCTAAGATCTGCTCTCCCAAGTTTCTCTCTGCTTGTTTATCATACAAGGTGTGCACTGATAGGTTTGCATGACCCAAAGCTGTAGGAGAGAAGTAGCCTACCTTTGCATGTGGATGCTGCCTAGGTGGTCGCTAGAAGCCTGTGAACCCTGCCATTCATGGTCCAAAATTATAGGAGAGAAGCAGCCTACATCTACACTTGCGGACGTGGCCTAAGTGGTTGTCAGGATCTTGCGACTCCAGCCACACCTTTACACAACATACCACACTAATTGCAGACCTTAACACAACGTACAAGGTACCTTGCACCGGGGGTCAAATACCTCCTCAACTGCTAGTGTAAAGCACGAACGTGGTGATGCTTGCTTCCCAGTATACCATTTGCATGTGCTGCGTGATACCTGTTGTGTAAGGACCACCACATCCTCACACGTGCATAACCCTGTGCCTCCCACATTTTGACATAAGGACCTCCACATCCTCACATGTGCATGACCCTGTGCCTCCCACATTTTGACAGGGCCCCATCCCTCTGACCGAGCCCTTCCGTGTGGTCCTGTCTCACCTCAGGGACCGTCTGTACCGTACGCGTGAGGTACGGCACCACTGTGCTGTGTACGTGGGGGGAACACGCAAGTCTGTACTGTGCGCAAGCAAGAGTAGATAGAGCAGGACACACATTCAGCTCACACAGGCTGATCATGCGTGGAGTACGTGGCAGGCACTCATGCATATTAACACACACGCATAGACGCACGCTGATACACACAACACCTTGCACACAGACAATCTCACACATGCACGCGCATGCACATACACACACGCACCCAAACACATGACGCATAGGTCCTGCACCAGTGCCTTGTGCACCCCGGCGCCAACGTGCGTGCCTCCCTGCTGGAGCACGGGGCGTTCAACAACATTGAGGAGCTGTACGAGCCACTTAAGCTGATGTGAGTGCAAATAGCTAAGCAGATGGGGCGAAGGCAGGCGAAGTGTGTGTGAGTAGACAGGCAGATGGGAAGAAAGCAAGTGAATTGTAGACAGACAGATGAGCAGACAGGGGGGGAAAGTTTACTGGTGGACGTCTCGCTCACAGACTACAATCCGTGTGTAAGTGTAACCTGCGGCAACTGGGTTTGAGTAGCGCTCACAACAAGCAGTTTGTGCCCCTTGGGGACCTTCCGGCCCCTTCCCGTTCATGCTCACAAAAGTAATTAATTTTGCAAGCTTTGCGGGGCCTTTGTATTTTAGCTATATTATGTGCTCGCTAGAGCCTGGGTGTGGAGCTTGGCATAGCCCAGTGCTACTGCGTCGGCGAGTAATAATAAGTGCTGTGCATCAAACTTCTGACGCTACGGACGGTCAAATATGCCGTAACCTCTCAGAAGGTGGCGTTGCGCAGCCTGTTGACAGACAAACTGCAGTTAAATGCACGCACGCATTCACAAACAACCTGCGAAAGGGCAAGTGACCTGGAATAGTCAGTACACACACACACACACACAAACAGGTACGACTCTCTCCGGAGCACTGACGATGAGAGTGTGGCCAACGCCCGCCTGCTGGACCTCATCAGACAGGTGGGTTGGAGTGTCTGCATGTTGCGAGTCTCAAAGCTCAAGCACTGCTGTCTCGTGTGTATAATGACACATCTGCTGACAACTGAAGATCTGCTCATGGAGTAGCAGCATTCAGGCTTGCTCATCAGAGGTGAGAGCTACTGGCAAGAGGTGTTCAACTCTTTTTGTGTCTGCACTTGCAGGTTGGAAGGGCAAACAGTAGTTTTGCACTGCAATGAATGTACGGGTCAGTTTGATTATCTTGCGACCCATCCAACCCACTCATGCCTCCTCGCACCCACTTGCAGGTCAGCACGTTTGGCCTGAGCATGACGTGGCTGGACATCCGGCAAGAAAGCACCCGGCACTCAGGTTTGTCATGAGGGCACGTGGCAAAGAACGTGGCATCAGAGAGCTGGCTGTAATTGTTGGCATCGTGCAGGGCACTGGGCAAGGGTTTTTTGACTTGCCCAGGAAGTGCAAGCTCTGAAGATAAGATGATTGAAGTGCGTAGTCATAGTAGGGAGCAGTGCCATGCATAGCGTGCACGCGTAGCGCTTGCTGAGCTGTGCTTATCGTCCCAATGGTTAGCATGCCAGGCAACTTACGTCTACCAACGCGCAGTGTAATCATGGCTAGTCAGGTGTGAGGCTGCAGAACAATCAAAGTTTGGACCCTCACGTTTTTTTATGCAACATTCACACAGCATTGCTTGCATTTTGGACGCAGAGGTTATGGACACCATCACCAAGTACCTAGGCATGGGCTCTTACATGGAGTGGAATGAGGTGCGGGCGTGTGTGTGCGAATATGCATGTGTTTTTTCTGTGTGTCGATGCGTGCGTGCAAACAATTCACAAGTAGTGCAAGTGTGCAAGAATAAGCAGGAGCAATCATGCGCACCTTCACACACACATGCATGCATGCGCACACACACACACACACACACGCAAACACATACACTCACAGACTTACACACATAACACATGCGCAACACACATACACACACAACACGTACACGCACGCAAACACATACACAAGCACATACACAATGTGTTCCCGCAGGACCAGCGCATGGAGTTCCTGCTGACTGAGCTCAAGGGCAAGCGGCCCCTGCTGCCCCCCTGCATGGAGACTTCGCCTGATGTGCAGGAGGTGATTGCCACCTTCAGGTACGTTTTTACGTGCTGTGTGTGCGTTCAAGTGTGTTTGCATGTGTATGCATGAACGTGAGTATGTCCATGTCTGTAAATAGGTGCTCACGCCTGTCCAGGCACCACCACATGCACAGCCCCGTTGTGCATCAAGCATCTGCTTACACCCAGCTTAATACCCAGACTAGCATAGCAATAACAAGCTAGAGACGGGCACTGTCGCAATTGAACAGGTTGTCTTGGAGCGACAATGCGTTTGGTTGTGTCGAAACACAAATCCCTGCCAAAGATGTGATTCGACTGAGCCTGTCCACAATCTGGTCATTCTGCTGTTCCTGATATCCATCGCTGGACACCGTGCACATAATATGCTGTCATATTTGCATATCGCAATGTGCTAATAGGTTGCAGAGCTGTCCCATTTCAGGGCTAAGCACGTGTTTCGCGCGCACAAGTCATCTTAATCCTTGACTATTTGGCCCTGCACAAAAAAAGTGCCTGTTCTGACTTTGCCGGCCAAACTACCAGCGGACTCTCCCAGAGGTGGACAACTCCCCCCAAAATGGGCATGTTATTCAAATGTTTCCCCGCGTATGGGCCCTCAAATCAGGTTGCTTCAAACTAGGCATCAAAATGTTCTTTCCAGAGCACTTCTGCTTGAGGCTGCCTAATTTGGGGGCACATGCCTGGTAAGCCGCGGCGTGCACCCCACGTTTTACCACAAATTCTGCACATTTCCAGGCATTTCCTCAGTTGACCCCCTCTGGGACTCTCCAGGCACTTGTTTTGCATGCATACACTAATCTGACACCTCTACGCAATCCTCCCCCCCCTTTACAACTCTAATCCTTTCTTTGCGCAAATAAGCAGTTCATCGTGTATCCTGACGCATATAAGCAGTTTATCTTGTATCTTTTTCCTGCGCAAATAAGCAGCTCATCGTGTATCTTGCTCGCAGGGTGCTGGCGGAGCTGCCAGCAGACTCCCTTGGTGCATACGTCATCAGTATGGCTCGCACAGCCTCTGATGTGTTGGCCGTGGTGCTGCTGCAGCGCGAGTGTGGCGTGCGCGAGATCCTGCGTGTGGTGGGTGTGATCGTGCTTGCGGTGTGCATAAGGTCCTGCGTGTGGTGAGTGTTGCATGCAGGGGGTGAGTGTGGCGTGCGTGAGATCTTGTGTGTGGTGCGTGAGCATGGGTTTGACACATGCGCAAGGCCTGTGCGTGTGGAGTGTGCACAAGGCTTGGCTGTAGCACTGAGTTGACGAGGGACGGAAATCTGTCACCGCACGGGAAGATTGTGTGTGGTGATTGTGCATGTGTGACCTTATTGAGTGTCCTGCAAGGCAACTGAGTAACGACCGCATGCATAGACTGCACTGTTATTATGGCAAATCAATACAGGATGCAAGGAAAAGCATGCCGCAAATGGGAATTGTTACGTGGATGTCACAAAAGGGGCACTAATAGGGTTGGCCACAACCATGTACACACGGTTATCTTGGCAGGGATCTCACCAAACATACGGTCATATATGGTGAATATAAACGGTTCTGGCCAACCCTAGGCACTACCCTTGAATTGTTAGTTCCACCTGAAGCACAGGCTTGCATGCATGCCCATGCCCATGCCTGCAGGTCCCCCTTTTCGAGACCCTGGATGATTTGAACAATGCGCCAGGCACCATCACCAAGCTGTTCTCCAATGACTGGTACAAGGCCCACATCAATGGCGTGCAAGAGTGCATGATCGGTGCGTGGGAGCTGATGTTATGTCAAGGGTGTCAGGAGTGTCTGTGTTACGTGTGGGAGCGACGCATATTAAAAAGGAGCACGACAGGTGGAAGAAGTTGGTGCTTCTAGGCTGAAGAGCATGTGCAAAAATGCATGTATGGTTTTTTTGTGTGTCGCAGAGACTCTGTGATGTAAAAATGCATACAAAATAAGTTTTAGTGGGGAATATGTCAGGTTGGGAACAGAAATTTAACTCTATGAGAGTGGCAATTTGACGATACGTGCCCGGCCACTTGTATCGTATTTAAACCACTGGACTTCAACAGGAGGCCAGTTGCTCGATGCCCCCTCGATTCATTTTCATTACAATCTCTCAATGCATGGACACCATTCGGGCAGAGCATAGCGGTTTTCCACCAGTTCCTAAGTTTGCGCGCTGCTTTATTTTTCTCCAACAAACTATCCTTTGTGCGTCAGTGAGCACTTGATAAGTCAATCGGCAAGAAGTTTTTTTTGGAACCTGTCTATCCTGCACATTCACATGCGATACACACAGGCACACACACACACACACACACACACACATCGTGCACAAACACATTCAATAGACACACACTACACACAGTCTTTTGACATGACAAAATCCCTTCTGCTGCATAGGCTATAGCGATAGCGGCAAAGATGCCGGTCGCCTGGCCGCTGCTTGGGCGCTGTACGAGGCACAAGAGCAGCTAGTGGCGGTTGCGCACCAGTACAGTGTGAAGCTGGTGCTGTTCCACGGACGCGGAGGCACAGTGGGCAGAGGAGGGGGTCCTACCCACCTGGCTATTCGCAGTCAGCCTGCTGGCACCATTCAGGTGAGCAATTCAGTAACTTCCTAGGGGGAATGGGGGGGGTTGATTAAGGAGGGGAGAGGGGGTGCTGTGGGAGGGTGTGTAATTGTGTGGTATTTGAAAGGGAGCGATTGCAGGGGGTTTTAGGTTAGAACGTAGCACTGTTTGGTCAAGAAAGCTGAGAGTAAGGGCATGGAGTAGGCAGGTATGCACGATGGAGAAGCCTTTTTGTTAGATGAGCACCCTCTGTCTGTGGTGTTATGTATTACGTATCATGGGTATGCCTTCCATCCTTCGCGTCAAATTGTTGTTTGTAGCACTGATGCATTGCCATTTGCTTACCTGCCATGACGTGCGTGGCACATACAAGCACACACACGTACATGCCTGCCATTTTGTGTGGGTGATACACCAGCATGGACCCTGCGCAAACATAATCAAGCCGCAAAAATATTGTTTCAAGGGGGTGCGGCCAACTCACCCCTCGTGAAATAAACAAATATTTGAGGGGGTGCGGGTTACTGCAAATCAGGTAAAAATAATTACTTTCGAGTTTTTGACGGGTCATGAGTGGGAGAGAGCCCCCGAGAGCTCCTGTTGGGCGTAGTGTCAAAACAGGGATGGTTAGCTTCTGCAAGGCCCCCCCAACCGCCGAGCAGCTTGAGCAGCAACAGCGAGAGGATGGGCAGAAGTTCAAGCAGCAGGTGCGGAAGCAGCGTGCAGACAAGCAAGAGCGTGCAGCGGAGGCAGCCAAGCACGAGCGCAAGCTGGGAGGGGGGCAGTGAGGAGAGCGATGAAGCCAGCAGAGGGATGGGGAAGATGATGATGTGGGCTTGAGTTAGGATAGACTAGAAGGCAAAACTAGTTGCCAGCTGATCAGTGTTGTGCATATACGGCGTCAATCAGAAATGGCACCGTTAATTACGGTGCTTAAATGACGTCTACGTCACATAATCGTAATTAACGGTGAAATTCATACTGACAGTGGGAAATCGTAAGTAACGGTGCGGCGTCAGGTACTCAGTGGCTCAGAGTGCCAACTCAAGCTCAAGCTCAAGGGGCGCTCTCAGCGCCCCAATTTCCCCACAAACAATTTGCGGTATAAATATAAAATGTCTTCCGGAAATCAGGCCAAGAGGGCTCGTGTGGCCCTGAGTCAGTCGAGCCTGGCCCAGCCTGGCCAGCTGCTGACGGTTTCCCACCGTAAATAACTAATTCCTGACGGTTTCCCACCGTAAATAACTAATTCCTGACGGATTCCCACTGTAAATAACTGTAAAGCCGACCGTAAAGTGCACAACACTGCAGCTGATACACAATGGATGACTGAGTAGAGCAGAAAGGCTCATTTTAATTTGTAATGCTCTTGGACAAAAACAATGTTAACTGTATTATAAAATGCACCTCTGAGTCTCTTGGTGCCTTTCTAGTCTCTTGGTGCAGTTCAGAGGGCAATTTGCCCCTGCGAGTTGGTGCGGCAAGCACTAAAATATATTTTGAGAGGCGTGCGGAATGAGTACATGTTAGCACGGTACACACATCATAAGCTCTCACACTTCTTCACGCAGGGTTCTCTGAGGGTCACTGTCCAGGGAGAGATTATCGAGCAGCAGTTTGGAGAGCGTGAGGTGTGCTTCCGGGCGTTGGACCTGTACACAAGTGCTGTACTGGAGGCTTGCCTGGACCCTCCCCCTGCACCAAAAAAGGTGTGCAAGTCGTGTGTTTGGATGTGCAGTAGCGTGTACGTGTGTGCGCGTAAGAGTTGTGCACGCATGTTCATGCATATGCGTGTGTTAATGTGTTTGTGTGCATCCATGTGGAATTGTGTATCCATGCTGAGCTTTGCTAGCATGCTTCAGACAGCGCACAACGACCTGAAAATCCGCCTCCTGGTAGAGTGTGATCATACACAGATGTACAGCATTCAGCACACCTATGGAGCGTGCCTTAGCCTGTATAAATAATATACCTCATGCTACTGTCATGCAGGAGTGGCGTGACATGATGGTCCAACTGACGCGCATTTCCTGCAAGGAATACCGTGCCTGTGTGTTCCAGTAAGTGTAGCTGCTACTCGCTTGTGGCTTGTGTGCAGTGTTAAGTGGTCTCCGTTGTTTTAATAAGAAACTTGGCAGCGTCCGCTTAAGTGCTTTTTTTACATTTCAAATTACAAGATCCTGGTGCTTTGCCCTGTTTTCTTTGTCTGCACTAAGCTGGCCTGCAACGCCTACGCCTCTATCGCCTGTTCTTGTGCACTCCAGTCATAAGGGAGTGGATGAGGTGTGCTTGCAGATGTGTGTATGACCTTTTGTCGTAAACTTGGCATGTCTTGCTGCACAGGCACTGTAACTCTTTTTATGCTGATTTCAGTCTGTTTGCACTGAACCTGCAGGCGTCCTGACTTTGTGGAATACTTTTACAAGGCCACGCCCGTAAGGTACATGCCCGCCTCTTTCAAGTAGTATGCAGCTGCACCGCTTCTGCACCTGTTATGGGCAATGCTATTTCAAGTTAGGAGCTCATTCAAAAACCATGCATGCAACATAAACAAGTACTTTATTATTGTACGCACTGCATTCCTGAGCACCCTCATTCCTTAATGCTCAACGCTTGTGCACCTACAGCTACCAGCTGTTAAGTGCGTTGCTCTCCCAGCACTTGCCCACTCAGCTTTGAGTTTGTAGCGCAAGCGCAATCTTCTCACCGTGACGGTGGGTGCTATGGCTTGATACCTTTTCCACACAGTGAGCTTGGGCGTCTGAACATCGGTAGCCGACCTGCCGCACGTGGCAAGCAAGGAGGCATCGAGACCTTGAGGGCCATTCCCTGGATCTTTGCCTGGACGCAGGTATTTCGCATATGCAAAAGCATAAAAGCATGCTCAGGTCGACCTGGACGCATTTCCTGGATCTTTGCCAGGACGCAGGAGCACTGCATGCATGCTGCAAATTCACCTGGGTGACACGCACTCCTGTGTGCTTGCTACTTGCACAGTACTGTACTCAGGGCCCGTACCCTACGACAACATCCATTGTGGTTGGGAAACCCTCCTGTAAAACCTGTGAACTTATTAGGCACAATCATTGTGGCCAATGCTATCAAGTGCCCCCAGTTGATAAGTAGATCATCCTGGTATCCTGCTGCGCAAATTCATGGCCCTTTGGCAGCGTTTTGTCTGGCCAGGAATGGCCTGAACAGAATCATCAAACAGCTTGAGGGAAATCTGGCAATGCGACTCAAGTCATTACCTTGCAATTTGAGCCTCTCTTGCACATACCGTAGGTTCACGATCACTTTGGAAATTAAATAATTATTTGGCAAGAAAATGAAAATTTTTAATCCTCAGGGCTCTCTCCGAACTGAATTTGAAGTGATAAATAATTATATATTTAAAGTGGTTTTCAGGGAGGTTTTAAGAATTAGCTCCCAGCGTTCCCTGGTTGTGAACCCGTTCTTCGAACCCCTGTCCCCAGCTGAGAGGCTGGCCGCTCAGCAGAGGGACCATGAAAAGCTGCAGAGGGAGAGGCAGCTCAGGGAGCTGGCAGAGGCAGAGGCAAAGGCAAGGGGCGCGGCTGTGAAGAGGCCCGTGGGGCGTCCATGCATGCTGCTCCAAGAACAAGCCTCCTCCTCTCACAGGCCCTCCAGGCCCTTC
>Ga0307945_1000694_pt1 | contig 24129 bp, 27 predicted proteins | sample OrgLakmetagen228_FD_201818 | JGI IMG/M metagenome (GOLD analysis project Ga0307945, IMG submission 201818) | Saline water microbial communities from Organic Lake, Antarctica - #228 | ecosystem: Environmental > Aquatic > Non-marine Saline and Alkaline > Saline | place: Antarctica: Organic Lake...
CCATCCACCCTCAGGTCCTGCCTCGCTTGTCCAGTGCCATAGCCTCCTTCAAAAACCCTTCACTTGAGGCCATGAGCTGTCTGGCCTCAAGACCCCAGGCAAGAGCTGCGTACTTTGAGTATGACCAACAGAATTGAGCTTCGAAAAGGGACAGACAGTTACTTTTTGATGATCTTAGCACATCTGCCGCACACATGTAACTGAACAAGCACGCTTGTACAAATCTTACAGGTGTGCTGGGAGCCTCTCAAGGCCATCTTGCGCATGCTGTCCTCTGCCCTGGAGCGCAGCACCGTCATGGACCTAGGGCACGTATCCCCTGGTCTGGCTACCCTTGCCCATACAAGGTGTGCTGATTCAGCGGAGGTTTACACCTGTGCCTGTGCCTGTTGCTCAGCGCATGCTTTGGTGCTACACGAAGCAAACCTGACTGTCCTGCACTCCCATCACAGGGTACCCATGCCCGGTCTGGCTTCAGGCAGTGCTGCCTTCCTGGACGAGCTGTCTCCTGACGTTGATTCTGGCAGCGGCGGACCAGGTGCTGCTCTGCCAAGCCTAAGGTCCACAGGTACGACCAGGCCTGGCTCCTTGTCCTGCAGGGTACAAATCATATGCTGTTGATAGCTCAAACACAAAAACTGTGTTTTGGGTGCTACATTTTTTGATAGTGGGCGCTCCGTTCATTTGTCAGTGGACGTTCATGATGGGCAAGCTCTCCTTGTGTATACATCTTTGGGCTATGGAGTCACAGACTCCAAATTCAAGCAGATACATCACACGTTGGCCTCCTGAATTTCTGTGAAGAGTACCAGCTTTTCGTTAACATGTTCTCAAATGTTCTTAACATCTCCCACAAAAACATGGCCGTTTTCCCATCAAATCAAGGAATAAGCCACATTGCAACCTTACTAACCAGAACTTCCTTTGTGCAACATACATGAAACTGTAGGCTCCAGTACTGAAGGTACTGTGACCATTGCTGGTGTGTTCCCCACGCTCTCTGCCCTGCCTACAAAAACGAGACCAAAACGGCTGGAGCTGCTGGGTTCAGACGGCGCCAAGTATGTGTTCTTGCTGAAGGGCAGAGACGACCTGCGCATGGATGAGCGCCTTATGCAGGTACGTTTCTTGTTCATGCTATGCAAATGGTAGATCTAGTATTTGCGGCTTCTAAAAGTGGCCTACCGCACGCGTTCCCCTCTTACCTACCTCTTCGATTTAGTTGCTCTGTTTGATGCCTACAGGTTATTCAGCTGTCCAACTCCCTGCTTCGTGCTGATAAGCACGGCAGTCGTCTTGGCCTTGGCATGCGCCATTACAGCGTGACTCCCCTAGGTGCGTAGAAGAGTGCCTTTCACGTTTCTCACGTGGCTGGATCTGGTCATCGCTTTCTGGAGTAGGACATTGTTGTCTTTGTCTCAAGAGTTCATCAATTCAGTGTGTGTGAAACGTCCCTGTCACTTGTATGTTTCTGCAGCAATTTGTATGGTGGAACTACTCCCTTTTGCTTTGTTGCGTGTCACAATTGTCAACGTGTCACAAATGCCAACGTAACCCCTCTTTTTAAATGCTTGTAATTTCTTCTCTTCGTTTCTGGCAACCTTACCAGGCGACCGTGTGGGCCTCATTCAATGGGTCCACAACACCGTGTCTGTGTACGCTTTGTTCCGCGGCTGGCAGACCAACATGCGCACGCGTCATGCAGCCATGACTGCTGCTGCCGCTGCGCCTCCCACGCCTCAGCAGCCTGGTGGTGTGGCTGGAAAGCCAGGACCTATCAGCCAGCACCACCCACCTGCCCTGCCGCCCATCTTATCCACCTCTCGGCCAACAGACCTGTTCTACGGGCACCTCCTGCCGGCGCTACGAGCGGAAGGTCTGCCTGCCATGCTGCCGCGCAAGCAGTGGCCAGCCAGTGTGCTACGCAAGGTAAGGCAAGGTTTTGTTAGCTTCTTGCACGTTGTAATGTGTACCCTGCTTGTGATCCGACCTTTTAGAGAAGGGGGGGACAGTTGCATGTTATGCTGCATCCATTCAAGCATGTACATAAAATGCTGGCATTTGCAGCCCGAGGACTAATGCACTTTCACAGTGGAACATCCACTGTTCCTTCACGTCCACTGAAACATCCACAGTTCCTTCACGCTTTCATACTAAAAAAAACATTTGTGTCTTCAACGTGTGCAGGTGCTGAACCAGCTGTGCCAGGCTTCTCCACGCCACCTGGTCGCGCAAGAGGTGTGGGGTGGCTGTGGTAGCGCCTCCTCATGGTGGGCACGTCAGGTGCGTGGATTTCAGCAAGGCGAAGTCATTGCAATCTTATTTGAGTGTGAGTCAGTTGTTGGGTTTGGCGTAAGAGTAGCTGTGGCAGTGTGTTCCGCATGGCATGCCAATTCTGAGTGATAAGACGGCATCAACGTTTAACGTTGGTGAATGCTTTTCCCAACGCTATGGGTTTCACATAGGAATGGTGTAAAGCGCCTCTGCGCTTGTGCATCTGACAACATATACTTCAGCAATTTAGATACCCCTGACAACGTGCGACGACATAGAATAGTCAAATTGTCTTACACATTCTTGTCACAACTGAACGTTGCAGCGCTCCTTTACTGCCTCGCTAGCGGCCACAAGCATTATTGGCTACATGGTCGGCCTCGGAGACAGGTAAGACTTGCTTGTACTTGGTTGACGCAGGCTGGCCAGTAGTTGACTTATACTGGCCTTTTTGTTTGCAGTGAAATAAAGATGCTGCTATTCCATGCCAAGCACGCAATCTACTGCAGCTAGAAGAATAACCAAGACGGCTGCCTGAAGTTCTTGCCTTTGTGGGCCCCTTAATCACACGTTTACTATGACAGGCCCCTCAATCACACGTTTAATTGTGACAGGCATCTGGACAACATCCTTCTCGACACCACCAACTGCGAGCTCGTGCACATTGACTTCAATGTGTGCTTTGAAAAAGGCATGCGCCTCCGAGTGCCAGAGATCGTGCCCTTCAGGTGTGTGCTTGCAGTCCTTGGTAGGGGGTCGGCTAGGTCAGCATGCACTCACCCTCTATACCAACGTGGGTGTCTGTCCAACAATGATGCTTTTAATATGCAAGATTAACTATGCATCTGCATGCTGTTTGTCTAACGCTGTGTTATATATTATAAACTGCTTTGTGGCTGTGCCATCTGCGCGCAGGCTGACCCAAGTCATGACAGCTGCCCTTGGTGCCCCAGGGGGTGTCGATGGTGGAGCCTTCAGGTCCGCTGCCGAGGTCACTCTTGCGGCACTCCGGGCACGCAGGTAGGGCACATGCAAGGCTTTGCATATGCCGTACTATTTACATATGCCTTGTGCAGCCTTTTTTAACCCTCTTCCCTCTTTGCACCGGAATGGAAATTCAAGTGTTGACACCTGCATGACCAAAGGGGTGCATACCAATTGTGTTGGCGGAAGATGGAAGATATCACGATGTCAGGTTCGCTAGACACACTGTGAAGTTGAGGCTGTGAGATGAGCCTCACGCACGCGCAGGGAGGCACTGGTGGGGCTGCTGGACGCGGTGCTTGCAGACCCCTTGGTGGATTGGACCAGCGAGCGCGAAGACATGGCGGCGAGACAGAACTTGGAGCTGGCCGTGTCTCTGTCCCTGTTTGTGTCCAGGTCAGTGATTGTGACAGCAGCTGCTTTGTACGTGATACCATAACCTCACCATTTTATTAGCAAAGTCAGATAGAGGGACGCTGGTTCACTTTCACCCCTATCAAATACGATCCCTCTTTTCAAAGCTGTACGTTTGCTCTTTTGCTTTCAATGCATTCTGAAATGAACAGCTGTGTTGAACCTGTGCACATCTGGGCTTGGGCACGTGCAGGCTGGAGGAGGTGTGGGATGTCTTGAAGCAGCAGATGGACGAGCTGGTTCCTTTGCTAGATGGCCCTGGCTCTGTGCTGGTAGGTGAAGTCACAAAAGTGGTCTCCTGTCTGCATAATCACTTATCCAACTAAGGGCACCCCGGTGGTTTGATTCAAACTTTTGAGCATGCTGCACGTGCCCCGATCACCACTGAATCATTGCTTTTCTTGTCACATGTGCATCACGCACAAAACACTGGCTACACCCACGCATCTCGTTACATGTAGGCTGCATATTGCGAGGTCCATATTTTCCTGTCCGGCCTGCAAGAACGAGCTGCACAGGCGAAGCAGCGGGCACAGACAGAAGAGGTAAGGTGTTTTATGATCTTCCTTGTTCTAGTGAGCAGAAAGTTTAGGCATGCAGAGGAATATAGCAGCAACAATGTTGTCCAGTACTTGACTTTTTCTTTTCTGTTCTCTCCTCCCCCTAAATAGTTTTTGAGTGATGCATCTTCCCAGGAGACTTTCTAACGATAATTGCCCACACTTATCTGCCTGCGTGCTCCCAGGTTACCCTGCAGGATGCGCTGGCCCGAGATGCCCTTTTGTTGCAGCACCTGCAGCAGCTTCAAGCCGCGTGTGCTACCTCCCTCCACGACCTGCACACCCTACAGCAAGTGGGGGCTCAGGTGTATGAGCAGTGTGCATCCTGGACTGTACAGCATGCGCACGTGCTGGGCCTTGTGAGGTGGGGCGCCTGTGCCAAGTGTTCTGTTGTTTGCATTGTAGCTGCCGCCAGGATACGCCCGAGCTGCATGTTCATTCTTTCTTTTTGTTGGTGTTGCTTTTGGGCTTTGACATCCGTGACTTTGTCTGCGCCTTGTTTCTAATCAATCTCATTCCACTGGAGCACGTGTTGCTGCTTTGTCTTGATTCTCTGAACAGGATCTCACATCCATCTACCTTTAGTATTTGCTGCAATTCAAATCGCTATTACTGCAGGAATGAGACCCTGCCTGAGATGGCAGCTCCTTTAAGTCTATGGCAGGCAGCAGAGGCGGCTGTGCCACTTGGGCTGCTGCAGGTATACATGCACAAAAGCAATAAAGGGTTTTCTAAGGACTATTCATACATACGTAGGTACCGGCAGGGATGTTTTTTGTTTTAACATCCACTTTGCCACTATGGTGTTGGTCAATCATGATATTTCTGAATGGTCAATCTTGAACAGCTAAGCAGAGGTATTGAGACCTACCTACCTTCTGTACCTTCCCTTTCCTGATGATAGCCATTTCACACATCTTCAGGCCATACCATCTGCACCACCCCATCAAGAGACGTGCATTCCAGCTGCCTGCCCCTCTCTGCTGTCTGAAGCCCTGGGTCCAGCAGCTAATCATATCCAAGAGGTGAGTACAGGCATTGTAAAACTGGGATATGGTGATGTTGTGTAAAACGGCTTTTGCATAATCCTCTTTCACTCGGTCTAAATTGTCACCAACACTTGTTTTTTCATATCAAGCAGACCCTTGCAAAGGAGTGCGCACAGCTGGACAGTCAAGGTTCAGCTTTGCTCACAGCCCGTGAGCATGTGGTCAGCGAGGCGCTGATAGCAATCTCTGACTATTCTAATGTGAGTGGCATTGTGAGAAATCTTGGTTTCCAAAATGCTGGTTTCAATACTGTGGTGTCATGCGGAGTGTGTGTAGTTGAAGACAAGCGCCAAATACAATTGGTGGACACATTGTGATCAGTCATAAAAGTTGCCGACCTAAAGGTTCTTAAGCAAACTCACTTTATATTATAATTGCTCCTCCATTTCATGCTGTGTGCTGTGCGTATGCTGACGACCCCACGCCTGGCTGCTTGTGCATGATTTACAGGTGCTGCGCGTGTTGCTGCCTCCTACGTACCCAGAACAAAGCCACCACCACATGTGGGGACAGGCACTGGCCGCAATGCTGCAAGCTCCGCACAGGGAAGCGTGGGACCAGGTAAGAACGAGCTGGGGCAGTCGTTTTCTTCACACATGTCTGTCATCAATTTCTATATCCTTTGCAGGGTGTTAAATATTGTGTAAAACTAGGGATCTGGGTGGAAGCTTCTTTTTAGCAAATGCAAAAGAGCTAGCTTTCTCTTGTACCTCCACAGTTATACTGCCAGGCCGACACTCTTCACTTGCCTGATCCAGCCAAACACCGTACACAGTACCTTACCTCCTCTACCTCTTGCACAGGCACGCACCCTCATCCCCAAGGACATGCCTGGACCAGAAGCAGCACGCACCTGGCATGCCTTGCGGCAATCTTACAGCCTCGCTTCATCCTCACAGCCCTTGCAGGGTGACTTTGTGGAGGCACTACGTGTCCTGCCTTCACAGCTGCTCTCGTCTTGCTCCCCAACAGCACCGTTGAGTAGTGAAGAGGACAGCACCATGACAGCGCAGCACAGCGGCAAAATTGGCCTAGCCCAGGAAGTGGCCATCTCTTCCAGAACAATTACAGAGCAGCTTGGGCAAGAGGCCCTCAAGTCAAGCATCGACAGCCTGTTAGCACACGTGTCTTCCCCAGGCAAGGAGCTTCACCTGCACATCGTGGTTCTGGGCATCGCCCAAACTGTAGCACACTCAATGCAGAAGCTAGCCAAGGCCTGCCCAGACCTACCTTTAACTACAGCTGCAGCAGCAGCAGGATCACCACCTCCATCACTACCCCTCCCGTCCGCAGCTGCGTCTTCTCTAGTGGAGGGCAATGTGCAGCCAAATAATACTTACGATACAGCCACCCCAGGTCCTGCCCCTGTTTTACAGCAGCTTCACGTTGCTTCTACTCTGTGTCATGGCATGCTGCAGCTTCTGCAACGCACACACACGGCAGGCCTTATGCAGCGCATGTCCGCCCACGCCAGTGCTGTTGCAGACATGCACCCACATAGCACTGACCTTAATTCTTTGACGGAGACAATGGACATGTTTGCTGTGGTCGGTGGTGCCTTACATGGTAGCGTGCTGGTGGATCTGGCCGCACACGTGCAGGTATGTGGTGCTGTAGTTTATCTGTTATAGTATTATAGGAGGAGAAAAATGATACTGACTTTATATCTCTCTTGTCTGTTCTTTAACACACAGCTGGAGTGTGAGCTACCCTAAATGCCTTAATGATCAGTTTGGTTACAGTTATTGCGAGTACAGGAAATGCATCCCTTGATGTAGAGCTCTATACATTTTCCTTACACTCGACTCGCCATACAGTGAGTCAGCATTTAGTTGATCAAAAAGAGGAAAGCGCCTACAGGCATCCATCCTTTTTTCTGTTTCTCATTACTCACCCTCAATTCGAGCTTGCTTTATACATGAAATGCTTTCTGAGATGCCTGAGATGGATTGAAGCACCTTTTTCTGCACAGCAACTTAAAATTTCGACCATTTCTTGTCCCCGCATTACCCTGATGCATTCCTCAGGTTGGTGGCAGCCCTGAGCTGGAAATGGCTTCTCAGGACGTGGCTGTCTGCTGCAGCGCTCTGGATGCTGTTTTGGCAGATGCCTGGGTTGTGCAACGCCTCATGGACGGGCACACTCGCTTCTTAGCAGAGCATGACACACAGTGCAAGGTGAGAACCTGCGCAAGGGGGGTACGTGGTTCAGCTAGCTTTGGTTGTATTGTTGCTCAATAACCCGACACACATTCACTCGGGCATTGGTCATTAACATTATTTTCCATACTTCCCTTTCCTTGTCACTGCACAGGAGCTGCAAGAGGAGTTGCAACGCTTAAAGTCCACACCTCCTACACCCACAATCCAGCATCCCACAGCCCAACCACCATCACACGCATTATTCTCCACACAGCTGCCGCAGCAGCAGCAGCAGCAACAGCAGCAGCAGCAGCAGCAAACCCTAGAGGGCCGTCTGCGTGCCCTGCACACACGCTGGCAGCTGCGTCACGCCACTGCTGCAGAGCTGCACAGCCGTATTAGCGCAGCACAGAATGCAGCAGCTGCCCACCTCCAGGCCCTGTACCTTGCCCTCATGGGCCCCTCTGATGCTACACATCGGATAGCTGCCGCTGATGCGGCCACACTGCAGGGCGTGCTCGCTGCCTCTCTTGCCCTCTTGCGCGCAGAACAGCAGCCTGCAGGCAATGAAAGTGGTTCCATGCTTGGGGGACGGAGGGTGCCCCTGCCGCCCCTTGCCCTTTTGCAGCAGGCCCTGCCGCCTGCATTGAGCAGCACGTGGGGTCACACAGGTAACACACAAGAGGCTACTGCGCTGGCCCTGACCTGGCACCATATTCCATCAAACAGGCAACACTGTACATCAACTGCACACCCAGCTGCACAAACACTGGAACACAACATCTGTGTGCCCATGCAGGTGTGCATCACATGATGGGAGGTCCTAGCGCGCTCGTGATAGGCCTGTTCTCCTGCTGCAACGAACCAGAACACCTCCATCAGCCACAATCAGCACAGAAACATCCGCAGCTGCAGCAGCAACAGCAACGGCAGCAACAGGCAGCGAAGACAGAGGCACACTCTCAACTGCAGGCTCCACACCTGCCTGCAATGCTCATGGCTTGGACACCTCGCATTAGAGCGGTGCACGCCCTGCGTGCCTTGCTCCAGCACTGCTGTGCTGAGGCTGCCCGCATTAATCCTCCTCCTTCCGGTGCAGCCACACAGCAGCACTCGGCGCCAAAGACAGCAGGGCCTCCCACTCACGGTGGCACCTTGCCTCCCCCTTACATGCCTCCTCTCGATGCTCTCCAGCCTTCCCCGCTGTTTTCTTCCTCGCACAGCAGCAGGAGCAACAGTGGCAGGCTGGGGGCAGATGAGCAACTTGAGCCACAAATGAGCACAACAGAGACGCTGCAAGGCCCGTGTACACCGCCAAATCAGCCTCCACCTGGATCTCATCTCAAAGGACTTCAATCCCGTCCGATAGCAGCAGGGCATGTGCGCGTTGCAGGAGAGGATGTGCAGCTTAATCAAGAGGGCAGTGCGACTCCACCCTACGTGCCTGCTGCTGCTTCTGGCAGCAGTTTGGCCTGCCAGAGTGCTGTGCTGGTCAGCACTGCCCAAAGCACTGAAGGCGGTGCTGCTGCTGCTTCAGAAAGCGAGCAGCAGGGGGATGTTGTGTCCGAGGGCATGCCCGGTACTGCACTACTGCCCTCTCCTCTCCCTGTGCCTGCACCTGCACTGCTTCCTTCCTTGGCCGCCAGTGCCACGCAGCTCATTCTCTGCCCCTGCCTGAAATATCTCCTGCCGGCATTGCTCACGCAGCTGCGACACCCGCAGGAGCAGCTACATGTGTTGTCGTTGTGCTCGGGAGAAAGTATCCAGGCACTTGCTGGTCAGCAGCAGCAGGGGCGTGATCAGCAATGGGACAGCTTAGTTCAGCAGCAGCAGCAAAGGGATGGGAGTGACAGCAGCGCTGGACGGGGTCAGTTGTCAAGGATTCCAGCAGATGCGGGTGTGCCTGAGTTGGTGCCTTTTGCCAATTTCCTCCCCCTTGCTGGGGAGAATGGCGTGTCAGGTGGGCTAAAGGAGTGTGTGTTAGAAGAAGAGGAGGGCAGTGCAGAGCTTCTGGAGGGTGTGAGTGGATTGAAGGAGGGCAGGGGAACGACAGAGGAGGAGCAGCAGGACATAGGGCTGATGATAAGACTTTGTGAAGGTGCAGAAGGTAATGGTGGTGGTGTGGATGTGGGTGTGGGTGGAGGAGCCAGCTTAGCTGCAGAAGACATGCAGGCAAAGACTCCTTGCCACGACCCAGAAGCAGCAGGTAAAGGCCTCCTGGACGCAAGGGAACCCCTACCCCACCTGCTTGCACTTGTAGAAGCAGCAGCAGCTGCCTTAAGCAGCGGTGCAGGATTAAGTTTTCATAGTCGTGGCCCTGCGCAGAAGGGCAGTGGCACAGGGACAGACAGAGCAGGCGCTGACAGCAAGAGCTGTGGCACACCATCCTCTTTGCACAATGCCAATGGCGAGAGCAGGGCAGCGCCAGAGGTGTCTCATGCCGTGTCTCTCCTTGTCAGCCTTCTCTCTACATTTGTAGAGCGTGAGGGTCAAGCACGTGCGGCAGTGTGCATAGGGGGGCGCCTGCACGAAGCCCACCCTGTGCTTGCACAGCACGCTTCAAGGCACCAGCAGCTCCGCTTGCACCATGCGGCTGCTTTTGGGTGGACGCATGAGCACACTTTAACGCAGGTGTGTGTGGAAAAAAGTGTGAAGTCCTCCATTCCTTCTGTAATTTGTGTTGGATTATTTGCTAGTAGGATACTACGATGATTGCCCTTTTATGCGAGGATATAACGCTGTGTATTAACACTGTGTCAACGTGATTGCCATGTACACCGCACGCACGCCCTTCTGCCACCTACAGTGCTTTGAGTCGAAATCACTCACGACACTCAGGTAGTGGATCCGGCAGAGTTACAGTGGTTCTTCACACGCTGTACCTGGGACCCCCTTGAGCCAAGCCGCAGGCTCCATAACAGCAGCAGGCAGCAGATTCTAGCCACTTTGCAGGTAAAGGATGCAGATGCTAGCCACTTTGCAGGTAAATGCACGTGATCATTGTATTGGGTGTGCGGGAGGAAGCTGTGATGGTGGTATTCGAAACTCACACACACTCTGCAATGCGGTAGATGCTCGGTTGCAGGTGCAGGAACTGCTGCATATGCTTGTCAAGCACAAAATTAGCTGGTGCGCTTCTTGGCATCATTGTCACACACCTTCAGCATGCAGAAGTGCAAGCATACAGCAACACAAGCAACCTGTTTCAACCGTGCCTGAATGCAGCCCTGTTCTCTCTTACCAGCTATGCTCCACACATCATCTTCTGCAGGCTGCCTGCACTGAGCTTCCGTATTTAGATGCTGCGCTCTCCACTTGGCTGACCTCCAGTGACGAGCTAGCAGCAGCAGCACAACAGAGCACTACTGCCCATCAAAACGAAGCATTAAGAGGCTCGGACTCTGCGCAAGCGCTGATGCTGCTGCTCACAAGGTTGGGGGTGGTACTGTATTCAGAGAATTGGATTCGCAGATGGCTTGTCCTAGGGTGACTATATGTCATGATCTATGGAGTAGTGTCCAACTTTTTAATTGTGTGGAGAAAGGGATAATTCTTGATACCAGCGGTTGTCAGTCATCATGCAACATCTATATGTATATTCACACCGTCCTGCTCCTCTGCTTTCCCACTGTGTTACAGACCGTGCGCTTCTTGCCGTGCGTGCTTGCTGTGCATGCAATTAATATTCAGGGCGGCGGCTTTCAATTGTGTCCTTTTGCTTTGCCTGCAGGCGTCAGCACTGGATGGCATCCGCCAAGGACCACGGCCTGCGCCTGCAGCGTGCCTGTTCGGCTGTGGCTCAGTTTGAGGTCTCACGCCAAGGCCTGGTGTGGGCGCCTGGTGAGAGAAAAGGCCGAGATCTCATAGGCGATACCTTGCATTTCAATTTGTTGCTCTGTGTTCACTGTTAAGCGCTACTCTTGTGTATTTCCTTCCTGCCTCAACTTTCTCTTGTACAAACATACGAAACTCACAGACGTGCACACACGCATACACGCACACATACACATTTGCACACAACACAGACACCCCCCTCAGCCCCGGTGCATTTGCCAACTGCGCGGCTTTGAGCCAACAGTTAGGCCACGTGTTTGGTGTGCGCGCTGCTCAGCAGGCCAGTATAGCTGAGGCAGAGGCTCAGATCACAGATCTGCGCAGGCACGCAGCAGCCAGAAAGCATGCCATGACGCTAGCTCAGGTACGGGCAATGATGTTGTATACTGGGTTCATGAAAAAGTGCATGAGCAAGAAAGTAGGGCTGATTATTTGCGTCAGAAAATTCGACGAGACTGAGAGTCTTCTGGAAAAAGCGTGCTGGAGGCCCTCTTGAAGACAAGAAATTATTGCGTAGATAGTTTGATCACTTTAGACACAAAATATGCTTTACCACGTGCACCTCACCAACGTCCTTGCAGAAGGATGAGGTCCATGCAACCAGCTTGTTTGAGTCCAACCTGGGCATGTTGGTGGCTGGCTTCCCTGACATGGTAGCCAACCTGGAGAACCTCCAAAACACGCTGCCCTCCCTCACACAGCTGCTGTGTAAGGATGTTGGTAGGTGGAGGCTCTAATTTGTTGCATATGCGCTGGAGGGATGCCGCTGCTGTCCTTGCACAGCCTGTGTGGCATACTTCTGCTTCTGCTTGCTCAATCTCATCTTAGGGGATGAAAAGACAGGCCGCCTTTCTGCAAGTTTATCTGGCAGCAAAAGCAAGCTGCAATCTCACACGCGTGCACAGGGTCCATGCTAAAAGAGCTGGTCGCTGTCACAGCCAAGCAGAGTGCAGCTCGGGACGTGGCAGCCCTGGCCTCACGTGTTGTACACCATCATGCAAGGTGCGGCTCTTCTTTATGACTGTCCATATCACTCACGTGCTTTCTGCAGAGCTGTGTCGCTCAATGTAGGTGTATGCATATGTGTGCCCGTTCTGACCACAATTACGATTGCTTGTGACCCTCCAATGCAATAGCACAAGGTGACATAGCTTCGCTGCTTAAAATAGACAAGGTTATAATTGATCTCACAGGCTTCCATTTTATATGCATTTCCTCGCCCTACGAAGAGTAGGACACACAGCTAAGCAGAGTTGCTTTTGGTCGTACTGCTGAGAAAATGGGGAAATTTCTGACACTTTTTCTACTACACCCTTGCCTATGCAGCACGGTTGCTACGTTGGATGCCCTGGCCGGGGTCCTGCCTGACATGCTGAGGCAGCTTGCAGCAACGGAGGCAGAGCAAGAAAGAGACGCAGCTCAGGCAGCCAGTGTGTCAACAGGATCTACACCTGCAAACAACCAGAAGCAGGTCTGAAACAAAATTTCGAACAGCCGGGGATTTTTTTATGGGCTTTGATGAAGATATTCTAAAAAACTTGTATTTGCGGTACAAGCATTGTAGCTTTTTGTTCAGGAGCCAGATCCTCAATTGGGGAGCGCTTTGATGGCCTGTGTGTCTTGATCTTTTCTCCCGATGTGTGTTACCAACTTGCGTTCTCTTGCTCCCATTCCTTGCAGGCTACTGGCAAGCAGCAGAAGGGCCGTGCCAATGCGGCCTCTGGCAACTCCGATGCTGCTGGTGTAAGGTGCAAAGCCTTGGCCATGCTGCGCCACTTGGAGGAGCCGGCGCAGCGACTGCAGCCCTCGGTACAAAAGCTTTTAGAGGTCAGTCAAATTTTTGACGGGGGCACTAGATCATTATTACGTTCTGGAAGATGTTTTTACGAGTCAAGGGCTGGGATTTGCAGCAGATCAGACAAGTTTAATAGACATGTTGCAGCTAATCACAAGACTAGGCTTCACTGGGATTGTAAGAGGGGCACGCAGGTGCTATGCCCTGCAGACTCTGCCCTACAGCCTTACTGCAAAGCACACGTCATTGCCATGCTACTACTCTGTGTGTACAAACAAGTTGCGTACGCGTGACAATATGGCTGTACTCCATCCACACAGGCTGGCCCAAGTGTCCAACAGCTTCTGTGTGGCATCGAGTCCGTGAGCGTGTCCGCCTCCAGCATTGCTGCTGCAATCCAGTCCGAACACACGGTGGACGCAGATGCAGGTGCCACAGCAGGCGCAGCAGCACAAGGGGGGCAGATTGAGCCAGCTGAACAGGCGGGAAGAGAGGGTTCTGCAGAGGGCACAAGCGCGGTAACGGATTTGCTGGAAGCAGCTGTTCCAGAAGGAGCAGAGCATGCAAAGACCGCTACTCAGTTAGGGGGAGGAGGTACACGTGGGGATGACGGTGGGGACAATGGGGAGACAGATGCAAGCACAAGCACGGCTGAGCCAGTGGCCATTGGCACACGTGATTCCTTACGTGCGTTTGGCTTCAGCTCACGCCACCACGGCACGAGGCAGAAAGCTCAGCAGCAACAGCAACAGCAGCAACAGCACCGCCATGCATGCAATGCACAAGTGGCATGGATGTTGCGCAGGTAATTTTTCGTACTTTTAGAGCATGCTCAAAGTTGAGATGGCTTGAATTGTTGGAGGACTTGCTTAGCCTGTTTTGATACTGTAAAGGGGTGGGACCTTGCCTCCTCAATCATCGGCGTAGGCGGGGCTTGTGAAGTAGCAGCTAAAAGCACCTTCACTCCCTTTGCTTCTGCTTCTGAAGTGGGTGTGAACGTGTGGAACCTGCAGGACACCATCTGTTCATGTTTGCACACCTCATAATATAAACACGTTGTTTGTTCGCCTTTCTATTCATGCTTATGTGCAGGTGCATCCTCAAGGCAGAGGGCCGGGACAACTGGGATGTGGGTGCTTTAGTTGCAGGTCAGGCCGTGCTATTGTTTGGCGAAGCCTCCCTCGTGGGGGCGCGAGTTGTCCTTTGCTGCTACACTTTGTCCTTTGCTGCTACACGTTGTCCTTTGCTGCTACACTTTGTCCTTTGCTGCTACACGTTGTCCTTTGCTGCTACACGTTGTCCTTTGCTGCTACACGTTGTCCTTTGCTTCTACACGTTGTCCTTTGCTGCTACACGTTGTCCTTTGCTGCTACACGTTGTCCTTTGCTGCTTGCTAATGGATCCTGACGCTACCATGTATAATAAATACGGTACAGGGAGTTTAAACTCTGTATAACAGGATGCCTCTATCTTGTTTGCTACACCGATCTGGGCCTGCCCAAAGAGTGACTACGTGTTAAAGCCAGTGTTGTGCCAAACAAACCTGCTAAGGCAATGTCAAATCTGCCTGCCTACAGGATCTCTCAAGGCAGGCAGCAGCAGCAGCAGTAGCAGTGATGATTTGCCCCCTCCCTCTCATCACAGCCATAGCATAGAATATGGGAGTGACGGCTTTTCTGGAGGCAGAAGTAGCAGCAGAGTTCAGCCAGGAGCACCAGTCAGTATACCTCAGGCCCCGGTGCCTGCTGTCATGAGTGTTGCACACCATGTGGCATTGCTCGTGCGGCAGGCCTCTAATGTTGACAATCTGTCACAAATGTACGAGGGCTGGATGGCTTGGCTCTAGCTAAACGTTTTCGGTGGTTACATTTTTAACAAAATCTGACTTAACGAATGTCAAATTAAAATAATGGCCCTCATTTTATTGAGTAACGCATAATCAGTATAAGTATCAGGCCGTCACCGTTGTTTCATCACCTTTTTTATGGGGCTCCTCTCGGCTCTAAATAGAACAGCCCGCTTCTTGTTGTCTAGGCTTTAAGCTCACTGTCCTCCTGTCTCGCCTCCCTGCTATTGGGCTCGTAATGTTGACAGTGACAAGCTGGTGCAACTGCGCATTTGGAAGGGATTTCCTGTTTTATTCTCTGGGGCTGTGTTAAAATTGATTCTGGCGTGCATCAGTCATCGCAATGGCTTAGCTGCTCTTATCCTGGCTATTTCTTGGCCTGGGTTTTGTGTTGAGTGCCTTAAGGTTGTGCAGCTAGACGTGCCCTCAGCCCGTTGCCTTTGCCACTAGGATGAAATAGGTTATGAATTTTCTTTCTTTCCCATGCTTGACCGTCATGTACACGTTTGCCCTTCCCGCCATTAACCTGGTTGCCCCCCCTACTTTATTCGTAACCCTTCTTATTCGTAACCAACGGTTCAGTTTCATCCATGTCCTAAACACGGAAAAAATAGTTTGAAATAAAAAAGGTAGTTTGCAACTGAAACCTTAGAACATGCAGGACCGAGATAGTCTGCTTGTTCCTACCAGGGAGACACTGCTGGATATCGTTCAAGACACTTTGCAAAAGGCAGGCAAGGTACGGGAATGACACCTACCTTGTCACATGCTACACACACACATACGCACACACACACACACACACACACACACACACACACACACACACACACAAACACACACACACAAACACACACAAATACACAGACACACACACACACACACACACACACACACACACACACACACACACACACGCACACACACGCACGCACGCACGCATGCACACACACTCTCTCACACACACACACACACACACGCACACGCACACACACACATACACACAAACACACTCACACACAAGCAAAAACACGCACACACGCTCACACACACACGCACACACACATGCACGCAAACACGCACGCACGCATGCACGCACACATGCACGCACACACACACACACACACACACAACCACACACACACATATGTACACATACACACATATGTACAAAAAATAGAGCAAACTCATCACCCGCCTTATTTACGTCGCACGCTTTATGCGCAAAGAGCATTCAGCAGATGCCCATAAAGGTGAGTGAGGTTATTTCCTTTTTCCGTTGTCTGGTTTTTGTGAGACCATATCTGAGTATAATCAGACCCCAATCTTCTTCTGTTCAGCATTCCACAGTAAAATAATAGACAGACACCAAGATGGCGAAGTGAGCGGCATGATGTTGTGCTACCCCTGGTGCATGGTTCACTTGATAGAGGTGAGCGGGAAGAGGGTCTTGTCATGAATGTATAAGTTGAACACGCCACGCATGCCTGACCCTCTCCCTCCTTTCCTTTCACAGGCAAAAACTAGCAATCTCATGTCCATTTTGAGAGATATGCTGAACAGTGGTAAGCCAAACCATGGATTAGCAGAAGCCCGGGTAAGTAGAATGGATTATTGCCCTGCTTTCTGGGTGCTGGAATGGCTTGTCATAAATTGAAAATTTTGCCTGCTTGATGCAGGATTGCATTGTGATTGTATGCCAAAGCTCACCCGCACTCCTGCTCGTTCGACCTCTTTGCTAGATCATTGCCAGCACAGAGGACATCCCCAGTCGCTGCTTTGAGGGCTGGCACGCAGCGTTTGTTGGATCCAATAGCAATGCCAATCAAATGGACCCGGTAGACTCGACAACGTGGGTTGCTGTGTGCTAACAAGCCTGTGTACATTGAGTGATCTAGATTTGGTATACGTGGTACGACGGTGAAAGCAGCATGGTCAGAGCCATAAAAGTATTATGGGGCAAGGAAGTAAAGCTCTCTTGCGTCTATGCGAATGTGTAATATCGAGACTATCGCTCTCAAACATGCCAGCAAAAGTGACAACAGAGATCTGACCATGCCACCGTATGCATTATTCAGGATTGTCAAGGACGCAACTATTGTTAACAACTTCATGCGCAAAGTGGGGCCGTCACTTTCTGGTTTGAGCGAGGTAAGAAGCAAAGAGCGTGCTTAAATGGCAAGGGTGATTGATAGTTGAGCCTAGAGGATGGTTGAAGCAAAAAATCTGGATTATATCCCAGTATAATCTTCTAGGATTGCCCAAGACTGTATTGCTGCTCCGCTACAAAAAAAGCGTTTTAGATTACCCAACGTGCTGTGCAACGTGAAAATAGTGGTTTTGGCCAATCTCAAAACTCCCAATCGATTGATCAACATTTCCAAACATCCCCAGATTGAGCTGAAGCGCAAGCTGTTTGCATTAGAGTCTTTCTTTGATGATGTACCGGCCCCTGAGCTTATTCTTGCCCTCGTCCCAGCCGAGGTGAGCAAACTTTGCTTCTTATAGTTATTTCATTGATCTAGCCATGTTCTTACCAACTCTTTAGCTTGTATCGTGTTGCTTCTCATGCTCCGTTTCACACTGCAATCAAGCAGAAGATATTTCCCCACCTTTTCTACTCGTGCAGGATGCTCCTACTGTGGATGAGTTTCTAGACATTTATGACATCCCTCTATCTGTCGATTTAGATTCAGAGCAAGTCTGGCCGATTCCCTTCAATCCAAGGATGTAAGCACAGTCCTTTTGTTTGGGGGGGGGGGTGATATAAAACTTAATTTTCAATCTTGGTTTTATGAACAACCCAACGCATTGGATTCCCAGATATAAAACAGGATATTGGGCACTAGTTTGAGTGTGTCCTACCTGGCATTGCCGGAAAAACTGAGCTTCTAGCTTTAAAAAGTTGGAGGCACATCATTCGACTCTGTGCTGACGTACAAGTATAGTTTAGTTTAGTTTAGTGCTGGCGTACAAGGCTGTTGCAGCAGATACTGGATAGGGGACTTTGACTCAAGTCAACCATTTGGAAGAGAGAATGCCTTTGCCTCTGCTCTGCTCTGAAGCTGTGACTGGCTCATAGTGACCCCAAATGCAGCGCCACGATTTTTTTTATGTTCGAACTCCCGCGACGGGTACAGAGATATGAATAGAAAGATATGTAGCACTCTCTCCTGATCGGCGTCCTCCACAAAGCTTGTAGATTCCTCCGGATTTCCTGTAGTAGTGGTTTTGTTGGGTTGAAGGTTGTTAATGGTTTTGTTGCTTGGATTTTACTGCACGTCCTTCCGACCACCAGGAAGCGAGCCTTAAGATCTAGATGCCCAAACGAAAATGAAATTTTATCAGTGATCAAATCTGAGCAACCCTGCCTCCCCCTCCTTATTGGAGGTGTGATGCCACCTACCACACAAAAGAGGAGCAGGGAAATGTCCAGTTTAGTTTGTTTAGTTTAGTTTGGATTACAAAGGCATTCAACCTGGAATGGCTGCTCAACCGATGAGAACGAGCGAGGTAAACCTCAAAACAAACCAAATAACAAACCAAAAAAAGAAGGGCTGTGACGCAACTGGAATGTCCAGCAACCATCCCTGGCACCCCTCGGAACCGCTCGCTATGAAAGCCTTGGGCATACAAATGTGCACCTCGTACAGCAGAACAGGGAACAACCGCTACATCTTGTTGGGAAGAATAAATGACATCCTCTTACCTATGCTACTTGCCGAGAAATGCACTGAGCATGGTCACAAAGGATTGCTTATGGGTGGCCCTTTGGTCAAGATATACGAAGAAATCATGAGACCTTCGCTCACCACATTAACTAAGGGAAAGAAGCCTCTTTGATATTAGGTACGGTAAAAAATATCAAAGTATGCATCATTACCTCATATTGAGGATGCTAAATAGGAAACGTCTGATGTGACCAATAAGTTTGGCAGGCAGCGTAATGGACAGAATGACGCTTTTTTATTTAACTCTTTGAGAATCAAGACCCAGCCTCTTAAATGCTCCAGCATGTGACTGTTGTAGATGGTGCCACCCTCTCTTAAGCAAAAGGATGGTGTGGAGGAAAACGGAGGCTCCGTGAAGGGTGAAGCAGATGAGGCTTTGGCGTCGCTCAGCTGGTTCTGTGGTCGAGTGTCCTCACAGCACTTGATCTCGGTGGGATGAATGTCACGTTGAAGAATGCTGAGATATTTGGATCGGTGCTGTCTGGGGAAGGTGGATCTGCTAATGGCTGGCGTTGCTGTAGAAGTGCTCCTGGTCTCCCGCAGGTTCCCCCGCCCCTGCCACTTCTAAGAACCCCCCCCCCTCATTGCTAGTCTATTGCTTTTTTTTCGCAGAGATGGGAGCCAGTACAGCATCCGGACGGCTGGAGGTGTACACCTGTTTTTGTTTGAGAAGCGGGGTGGAAAGAGCCACTTTGAATTAGTTCTAGTTTCATCTGTATCGGGAATCTGAAAATTTTGCATAGCCAGCCCTTCGCTATTATTACCTATATCCATGCATAAAAAGTAGAATGTTAGGGAACCTGTCTTGCTGATGGATTTGAAGATCATGCTGCATTCTGAGTTGTGTCTCTTAGTGATCATATTTCTTATTTGCAAAAATTGGCAATCAGTTGGATGCAGGGCATTGTCTTGTCGAGGGCAGAGGAGGCAAGTTTGCTTATTGAGTGCTTATTCCATACCTTATGCTTTTAGTTGTACTGGGTTCCTGATCTGTGCTTCATAATGATGTACTTGGTTTTAACAGGGACATAGGATACTATCAGGTAAGCGTTGCTAGCATCTCCGTTGGCAGTGCCATTTTTGATAAGGGTCTGGTAGTAGTCATGGTTAGCTACAATATTGGCATTTCCTAGTTTGTGGAGGGGATGCATGTGTGCTTGAAAGGCGTCATGGTAAATGGATATGTACTAAAGCCTTGAGGTAGGTTACTGGGTCGTGTTTGGTTGATTTTGTATGATTTGGTGTTCTCCATATTCTATTACAAGCCAATAGATATTGTAGAAGGGATTTCCCTCAGGGCCAGCTGTTTTGATGGAGGTATCCGTAACGTCAGTAGGTCGTGATTGATTTTCTAGCAAGAGCGTCAGCATATTCATTGCATAATACCTGCGTGGGATTTGACTTTGTGAAAATGAGCAAATTGGCGATGGTGACTAATGAATTGCTTTGGCAATGGATTGGAGGACATCTCCCTGGATGTGGTGGCGGTGGAGGTTTGGGTGTGAGAGCTGCTTTTTAATTTGGTGCATTGAGGTTAGGCTTTCTGTGGCTATATGGGAGTAGCCGTGAAGGATTGCGGCTGCTATATGTTACGTGGTAACTCCTACCTTAAAGTGGTACAGAAAGTACCGAAGTGTGATGTCACACTACTAAGTATTTATAACAGTGACTGGAGTCAAAAGGGCAAGTTCAATTCTTGCAACATCATCACCCTAGATGTTTAGCTATTATTAATATAGAGTAGAAGTGGCTAAGCACGCTGCCGTACTTTGTAAGAGTGGTATTGAAGCCTAAGACAAGAGGCCTACAAAATTTTTTGGCATTCCTCAGACCCCTAGGGAGTACAGAGAGTCTATCCCACCAGCAGTGCTAGAGCGCGTAAGGAGGGACTACCCGTCTTGCCGGGACGCTCAAATCGCACGTTGGAGGAGATGCTTAGAGCTTACATAAGCCTAGAGCATGATGATTGGGACGCTAAGTTGGCGTGTGCTGAATTTGCAATCAACAACTCCTGGCAAGAAACTGTAAAAAATACGCCATTTTTCCTTAATACGGCCAGCACCCCTTGACACCAGCTACCAAGCAGCTGCCCTCTACAGTGCCCAAGGCTGCTGATTTTGCAGAAGGGATTGTGAAGAGTGTGAAGGAAGCAAGGAAATGCATGGAAGCTGCACAGCCAAAAATGAGCGAAAGCAAGGGCAGGCAATCAAGCACCGTAGAGAAGTGGTGTATAGTCCAGGAGACATGGTGATGCTCAGTATAAAAAACATGAGGCACGGTGGGCCAGGCGTAAAAAAGCTGCGTCCATTGTTTATGGGTCCCTTTGAGGTGGATCACATGGTTGGAGCAAGTGCCGTAAAGTTGCACCTGCCGCCTGAATGGCGTCGGATCCATAACGTGTTTCATGTGAGCCTAACAAAGCCATTCCTCAGCGACCTGGCAAAGCCACATAGATAGGGCTGTCACGCCCCCTCCGCCTGTGCAATGGCTAGACGGAGAACCCCTGTATAGGGTTGAGTGTTTATTGGAGCACATGGTGGCAAAAAGGGGATGCAAGAAGTTTTACCGCTTTTTAGTAAAATGGGATGGATACGAGGAGGAACTCAACACGTGGGAACCTGAGTGGAACCTGCTTGGTTGTGACGATCTGGTCGGGGAGTATAAAACCACTCGAGACCTTCCTGAAAAACCATGATCTGAGCTAGTGTAAGAGCAAAGCTCTTAGGGGGCCAAGTCAGGAAGTCTGCTGACCTAAATGACCCTAGGAAGCGGCCCATGGAGGTGAGCGTGTTGGAGCTCATCCTACACTGGTAAACCTTTTTGACTAATGGCGTAAACGTGACGCAAGTCCTTGCAGCGGCAAGGGCGGGGCACAGTCAGAGAACACTTGGTTATTCGCCGAGGACGGCTCGGCCAGGTGGGGGGGAGTGTTACATGGTAACTCCTGCCTCCAAGTGGTACAGAAAGTACCGAAGTGTGATGTCACACTACTGAGTATTTATAACAGTGACTGGAGTCAAAAGGGCAAGTTCAATTCTTGCAACATCATCACCCTAGATGTTTAGCTGTTATTAATATAAAGTGGCTAAGCACGCTGCCGTACTTCGTAAGACTATAGCTGCTCGCTCTGCACGTGAGATGGAACTGGTTATACCTACTCCTTTTGGATTCATGTTATGGGATACGTTAAACAAGCGTGGTATACACCTGATCCTGTGTCTTGTCCTTCTTCGTGCTTTTAAGACTGCCATCTGTGTAGGTCCAGTCCCGCCAATCTTGTAGTTTACGGATCAGGTTTCGGCTGGAGCTGTGTTGGGTCGCTTCGTTAGAGCTCTGAAGGGGGTTAGTTCAGGGTACTATTTTATCTTGGGGGCTTGTGGGGTCTGACAAAGGTGGTCGCTGGGTAGTTTCCTTACTTTATTAAGGCCAGGAGTCTTTTCAGTGCTAAGTGCAGAGGGGTAGGGGGCATTGTGAATGTAACTGAATTCTAACTTAGCCTCGTAAAAATACTCCGGCGAGCTCTTTAAGCCAGTTTTTGTAGCAAGCATTGAGGCAGTTTCTGCCTTCAGTATTCCATATGGAAATGATGTGCATAACCCAAGTGTGCTTGAGAAGGGGCGTCTGTATTGTTCCAGAAGGGTACATCTGCATACTGGAGTTGGACAGATGGTATGTGCGGGAATCTGCGGTGGAGCAATGCGCAGGGACTTACCTTATTATTATGCCAGCTTTTTTCCAGGGGGGGTTATCCGCGCAAAAGTATGAACGTGTTTTTTTCTTTATCTAAATCGTGTTCTGGTACTGAAAGGTGGGCAAACAAGTTTTGGGGTCAATCGGATGTCTGGGTGGCTTTTTCTGGGAAGTAGCCTCGATTTTGGCACAGATCACCCCATTTTGTGCTCACCACGCCCACAGTTAAGGTCAAAAACCTCTTTTGACATAATCAGGACATTTCTCTTATATTATAAAGAAATCGTGGATATGTAAATGCTAGTTTGGAAAGACCCGTTTTTTTACCAAAGGATGCAAGAAAAGAAAAGAAAAGAAAAGAAAAAAGAAAAAAAAAGAACAGAAAAGAAAAAAGAAAAAAAAAGAAAAGAAAAGAAAAGAAAAAAGAAAAGACTCCGCTGGTAGTGATGACACAGCTAGTAAGATTAAGGGAGGGGGTTACTTAGGTGCCCGCACCAGGCAACCCCCCGCCCACCGCGCAAACAAAGAATTTAATGTGGGTCAGGGGGGTTGTGTGCCGTAGCACCCGGATCCAATCCTTGACTGTTGTTGCTTGCGTTGTATTGCAGTGCATGCCTTTTTTTATGAGTGCAGATGTATGTCTGATGGAGTGTTCGTTCAGTTTGTGTATCAAATTCTTAATCTTATGGTAATGCTGCCAGAGGTTTGTCTGTATAGTCTTTGTAGATAGTCCCCATAGCTCCAACGAGGATCACGTGGCGCTTGACTCCCTATAACCTTGTCTGTTTTGCTTGGCAAGAAGCATGCTGTGCTGTGCTTTTGCTTTTTGGAGTTGGGGATCAGGCCTAGTGCCTTCATAAAATTTGAACTCAATCAGATGCACCTCCCACTGGTTTGGATTCAGTTTCTTGCCTTTAGCAAGCAGTTGAAACTTTAAGTTGCGGGTGGTTACGCGGGAAGAGCACATAGTGGTAAAAATAGGATAGCGTCAGGACGGAAAGAGGCTTATAAAGCATGTGCTGTTAGGTTGGGTAGCAACCAAGAGGGCAGTGTTTTGTTGCCAGTGTCTCTCAGGTCTAGGCCTTGCTCTGATAGTTTATCTGTGCTGCCTTTCAGTGTGTCGGCAACGTGAGAGTATGTGAAGCCCATTATATTTCAGTGTGTTGGCAACCTGAGAGTACGTGAAGTGCCACTTAAGCTGATTTCTCGTTGGGCGCCACTTCAGCTGATTTTCTCTCAGGGAAATGTGTGAAAATGCACATCTGACCAACCACTGAGCCAAATAATCAATCTATTCATTTTGCAACGATATGTTAGATACAAGGCCCCAAAAGACCAAGAAACACCCAATTTGGTTCAGTGGGTGATCTAGTTGGTCACCATAACCTGTGAAAAGTAGCGTTCACGCCACGGAAGATTAGGCATAGTAAATACTCGGGAGCGGCTAAGATACGGCGGAGCAACAAGGCAGCCCTCAGCGTGGTAGCCGTGGCAGCAGTCACAACCAGGGCCCGGCTGTAGCCTGCGACCTGCTCCTGGCGAATTCGGCACCGATTCCCTTCGCGGCCAGAAGGCATGCCCTGGCTCACGGTTTCAATTGGCAAGAAGTTGCGGAGGACAGCATTGGACTGGTCTGCTGTAGCTGGGTGAGCTGGTGGGGTGGGCAGCTAGAGAGGAGAGAGCGAGAAGCGTGTCTGCTGTTTTTGGGGGCTGCATGTGTCCTTTGTTCTCTCTTCTGCTTCGCTGCGCTTGTTCTCTTGGTACTCCTGGTTTTGTGAGGCTCTCTCAGCCTCTGGTTTCTTGTTTCTGAC
>Ga0307945_1000695_pt1 | contig 24129 bp, 11 predicted proteins | sample OrgLakmetagen228_FD_201818 | JGI IMG/M metagenome (GOLD analysis project Ga0307945, IMG submission 201818) | Saline water microbial communities from Organic Lake, Antarctica - #228 | ecosystem: Environmental > Aquatic > Non-marine Saline and Alkaline > Saline | place: Antarctica: Organic Lake...
GCCTGCTCCTGCTGCTCACGCTTTAAATCAGCTGCTGCCTTTGCTTTTTCTGCTGCTGCAGCCTGCTCCTCCTGCTCACGCTTCAAATCAGCTGCTGCCTTTGCTTCTTCTGCTGCTGCAGCCTGCTCCTCCTGCTCACGCTTCAATTTGGTTGCTGCCTTTGCATCTTCTGCCGCTGCTTTTGCCTTTGCTTCTGCTGCAGCCTGCTCCTCCTGCTCATGCTTTAAATCAGCTGCTGCCTTTGCGTCTGCTGCTGACTTTGCCTCTGCTGCTGCTTTTGCCTTTGCTTCTGCTGCAGCCTGCTTCTCCTGCTCACGCTTCAATTTGGCCGCTGCCTTCGCATTTTCTGCTGCTGCTTTTGCCATTGCTTCTGCTGCAGCCTGCTCCTCCTGCTCACGCTTCAATTCAGCTGCTGCTGCTGCTGCTGCTGCTGCTGCTGCTGCAGCCTGCTCCTCCTGCTCACGCTTCAATTTGGCTGCTGCTGCTGCTGCTGCTGCTGCAGCCTGCTCCTCCTGCTCATGCTTTAAACCAGCTGCTGCCTTTGCGTCTGCTGCCGACTTTGCCTCTGCTGCTGCTTTTGCCTTTGCTTCTGCTGCAGCCTGCTTCTCCTGCTCATGCTTCAATTCAGCTGCTGCTGCTGCTGCTGCTGCTGCTGCAGACTTCTCCTCCTGCTCACGCTTCAATTTGGCTGCTGCCTTTGCATCTTCTGCTGCTGCTTTTGCCTTTGCTACTGCTGCAGCCTGCTCCTCCTGCTCACGCTTCAATTTGGCTGCTGCCTTTGCTTCTTCTGCTGCTGTAGCCTGCTCCTCCTGCTCACGCTTCAATTTGGTTGCTGCCTTTGCATCTTCTGCCGCTGCTTTTGCCTTTGCTTCTGCTGCAGCCTGCTCCTCCTGCTCATGCTTTAAATCAGCTGCTGCCTTTGCGTCTGCTGCTGACTTTGCCTCTGCTGCTGCTTTTGCCTTTGCTTCTGCTGCAGCCTGCTTCTCCTGCTCACGCTTCAATTTGGCCGCTGCCTTCGCATTTTCTGCAGCTGCTTTTGCCTTTGCTTCTGCTGAAGCCTGCTTTTCCTGCTCACACTTCAATTTGGCTGCTGCTGCTGCTGCAGCTGCAGCCTGCTCCTCCTGCTCACACTTCAATTTGGCTGCTGCCTTTGCATCTTCTGCTGCAGCTTTTGCCTTTGCTTCTGCTGCAGCCTGCTCCTCCAGCTCACGCTTTAAATCAGCTGCTGCCTTTGCGTCTGCTGCTGCCTTTGCCTCTGCTGCTGCTTTTGCCTTTGCTTCTGCTGCAGCCTGCTTCTCCTGCTCAAGCTTCAATTTGGCCGCTGCCTTCGCATCTTCTGCTGCTGCTTTTGCCTTTGCTTCTGCTGCAGCCTGCTTCTCCTGCTCAAGCTTCAATTTGGCCGCTGCCTTTGCAATTTCTGCTGCTGCTGCTGCTGCTGCTGCTGCAGCCTGCTCCTCCTGCTCACGCTTTAAATCAGCTGCTGCCTTTGCGTCTGCTGCTGCCTTTGCCTCTGCTGCTGCTTTTGCCTTTGCTTCTGCTGCAGCCTGCTTCTCCTGCTCACGCTTCAGTTTGGCTGCTGCCTTTGCATCTTCTGCTGCTGACTTTGCCTCTGCTGCTGCTTTTGCTGCTGCTGCTTCTGCTGCAGCCTGCTCCTCCTGCTCACGCTTCAATTTGGCTGCTGCTTTTGCTGCAGCTGTTGTAGCCTGCTCGTCCTTCTCATGCTTCAATGTGGCTGCTGCCTCTGCCTCTGCTGCAGTTGCCGCCACCGCTGCTGCTGTTGCTGCTGCTGCTGCTGCTTGTTCCTGTTGCTCAAGCTGCAATGCTGCTGCAACATTTGAGGCAGCGTCAGATGCACCAGTGGAGTTCGACCAAATTGATTGAGTGGCTGACACAGCCAGGCTTGCTGCTGCTGCTGCAGCGTGCTTGAGACGAGAAGGCTGGGTTGAAACAGGTGGTGGGGTGGGGGGCATGGGCGGGGCATAGGCAGCATTGTGGGGTTCCTGAGCAGGGTCTACGTCAAGAGATGAGAGGGTGGTGGTATGGGTAGTGCCTGAAATATTTCTGGCAGGTGTGCTGTGGGATGATTCGTCGTTGTGCGTCCTCTTGCTGGCTGCTTCTGCAGGTACCCATTGGTCTGTCATCATTGAAGCAGGTGTTTCCCACTCTGTTTCAATGATGGTAGCCGGAGCAGGCATGCTGTCACGCACACTCTCATCTTTGTAGGGGCTGCTGCTTGTGGACAAAGTGGTGGCGGTTTTTGCGGTGTTGGTAGAGGTGGCAGTGGGGGTGGATGCAGCAGCAGCAGCAGCGGCAGGTGCCTCCTCTTCCTCTGCACTGATGATGGAAGCAGGCGCGCTGTCACTTGCATTTTTGTCTTTGTTGGGGCTGCCGTTTGTGGCAGGAGTGGCAGTGGTTTTGGCGGTGGTGGTGGGGATGGTAGCAGCAGCAGGAGCAGCAGTAACAGGTATCTGCTCTCTAGCATCTATTTTGACAGGAGCGGGAGGAGCAGGCATGCTGTCTAGGGCACACAGGCGTAGGAGGATCTCCAGAGTGTAGCGGGCATCGTTGCCTCCATTATGGAGGCCACTGACATCCGGGACCTGTGTAATGACAAGTATGTTTGTGTATGTGTGCAAGTATGTGTGTGTGTGTGCGTGTGTGTGCGTGTGTGTGCGTGTGTGTGCACGTGCTTGTATGGTAGTGTGTGAATACGGGACAGTGACGTTGTAATACATGCCAGGCAGCACCACCTGCAAATAGGCAAAGGCACACCGCGGTGTTGGTCAACAATCAATGGAAGGTATGCAAATGGATTGGATGGATTGGATTGGATTGGATTGGATTAGATTGGATTGGATTGGATAAACTGGATTGGACTGGACTGGAATGGACTGGATTGGATTTGATTGGATTGAATTGGATTGGATTGGATTGGATTGGATTGGATTGGATTGGATTGGATTGGATTGGATTGGATTGGATTGGATTGGATTGGATTGGATTGGATTGGATTGGGTTGGATTGGGATAAATTGGATTGGATTGGATGGATAAATTGGTCAACATTCATTGAAGGTATGCAAGCACCAACACTCATGAGCAGTCCTCCTCGTCAGCTAGTAAATCAGGTATGTCTAGGGTTGGCCAGAACTGTATGCATATACACCTTGTGGTTTCTTTGCCAAAAACACCGCACATACACCGTATAGAGCTGGACAACCCAAGATATGCCCGTCCAATCTGCAAGCCTGTTAAAGGGACAAATTTCTAAACGTGACGTATTTTTGAGAGACAATCTCTTATGCAAGCTGGAGCAGTAGCAACATCAATGAATAAAACGATACTTATTGATCTCTGCGGTCATATACGCTTTCAGGGTTGCCTTGCAACTTCAAAACTTGACTCTGGGCTCCAAGCAACTCTACGCGTTTTTGCTTCACCTCCAAGTGCTTGCACTAGGGTTGGCCAGAACCGCATTTGCACCGCATATGACCGTATATTTGGTTGTTTCCTTGCCAAAAATACCGTACATACACCGTACATATATATGGTTCTGGCCAACCCTAGCTTGGACCCTAGTTGTTAGATCCTTCTCACCTTCAGAGGTGTAGGAGCGTTACACAGCAACCGGTATTAACTTGCGTCCTTTGCAATTTGACGTGGGACCGACCTCACAGCCTACTCTCACTGCCCACTGTAGATTCTGTAGCTTCCTTTTCTCATTCATGGCGTCTTTTTCTCACCCCCTGGCACGTGAGTGAAATGTTTCCTTCCGCAATTTGACAAGGAACCCGTCTCACTGCCTTGTCGATTCTATAGCTTCTTATGCTCACCTCAAGGCACGTGATTGAAAAGTTTCCTTCCGCAATTTGACAAGGAACCCGTCTCACTGCCTTGTCGATTTTATAGCTCCTTATGCTCACCTCAAGGCACGTGAGCAGGGAGCGCAGGGACGTTGGCTGCTTCAGTGGATCCCCTGACAGAGCCCAAGCCAGGCGTGCTGTGTCCAGGATGAGGGCACCTATGAAGACATACATGCAGTACATTATACAAATCGGCAAGATGTAACACATATCATTTAAATTATATGCATTATGTCTGGCCATTATATCCTGTGCCTCAGATGAGGGAGCTTGCAAAGACATGAAAGCAGCGTGCTATGAGTAAGATTAGGGCACCTGCGATAACTTAGATGCAAGAAACGTCGTTGTGCTGTGTCCAAGATAACCATTCAATGGTCAGCAGAATGATCAGAGTGACGTTGAAGGTCTCCGGGGGTTGCACTGCTGTGAGCGCTATGGGTAAAAGGTGCTGAGCGCGTCGACCTAGGTATGAGGCCCAAGGATTCCAGCCCGGAAATAAAACATAATCCTTGCCCTACGTGGGGAGTGCTTTTCACTGCCTGCGTAGTTTTTCTATTTCTTGCCCAAAAAAGGGCTTGGAAACACCAGCACTTGAACAAGGTGTTAAGCGCGTCGACATTGGCTTGATGCCTCTGACAATGAAGCGTGTGAAATGCTCGTCCCTGGCGGTAGAAAAGGTTGGAGACATTGGCATTTAAACAAGACACATTGGCGTTTCAACAAAAAGCATTGGATTTAAAAAAAGTACATTAATTAAAAAGGATTAAAGTGTGAGCATGTGTAAGGGCCACTTGGGTCATGGCAGAAGCAGGTGAGATTCTATGAGCTCATGAACGACAGCACAAGGAGTGCGTGGCTAAGCTAGAGTGCCAAGAAAAAAGGAAAAAAATTAAAAAAATACACAGGCAGTGAAAAACCACTCCCCACACTAATTAAGGAAGAGGAGCCCTGCCCTTGCAGCAAAGGCATACTGGGGGTCTCTTTTCAGTGACGTTACCTTGAATACACACATATACATACGACTGTGCTTTGGAATAGTGTGATTTTGCACACTGCTGTGCACTAGTATATGAAATAGACCGTGAATCAAAACAGTTTTTAGTTCGCTCCATGTTGCCACGTCTTGCACTCAAAGTAGAACTCACACATCTCTCAAGAAAGCGTGAGTCCTGCATTGTGCACGTAGCACATACCAACAGGCACTCTAACGCCCCATTTTGTTACAGGGCACGAACCCCTTGTGCAAGAGCCTAGGATTGAACGTACACTGCCTTCACAAAAGCGTGACTTGTATACATAGAACATTGCTCTGCACTTTTTCTTAGGTGCATGTTGTAACATTGTTTTACATGGGCCGTGAGTGGAAGCTATTATTGTAATCCGTTTTGATGCACGTCCATGGATTGCTGTTGCTTACTCAACTCCAGTAGATGCAGCAAGAAAGTGTAAGTTATACACATAGCACACACCTTCAGGCACATTAACGCCCCACTTTGCCAACTGCTCCAAGTCTTGACTCATTCCGTGCCCCACCAAAGCCATGCCCCAGTCTTGACTCATTCACACCAGTCTTGACTCATTCACACCTTCAGGCACATTAGCGCCCCACTTTGCCAACTGCTCCAAGTCTTGACTCATTCCGTGCCCCACCAAAGCCATGCTCCAGTCTTGACTCATTCACACCAGTCTTGACTCATCCACACCTTCAGGCACATTAGCGCCCCACTTTGCCAACTGCTCCAAGTCTTGACTCATTCCGTGCCCCACCAAAGCCATGCTCCAGTCTTGACTCATTCACACCAGTCTTGACTCATCCACACCTTCAGGCACATTGACGCCCCACTTTGCCAAATGCTCCAAGTCTTGACTCATTCCGTGCCCCACCAGAGCCATGCTCCAGTCTTGACACATATACACCAGTCTTGACTCAACCACACCAGGTTTGACTCATTCACACCAGTCTTGACTCATTCACACCTTCAGGCACATTGACGCCCCACTTTGCCAACTGCTCCAAGTCTTGACTCATCCCGTGCCCCACCAGAGCCATGCTTGATTCATGGGCATCAATGTCAGCCTGAATTGGCAGTGCGCACAAACAGCGGAATGCAATGACCTACATATTTGGATGGGCATCAATGTCAGCTTGAATTGGCAGAGCACACAGAAACTGGATTGGAATGACCTACAAGTTTAGATGGGCATCGATGTCAGCTTGAATAGGCAGCGCACACAGAAAGTAGATTGGGATGTACTTTCAGTTTAGATGGGCACTGATGTCAGCCTATGTCGGCAGAACGCACAAAAAATGGATTGGAATGTACGACAAGTTCAGATGGCACCGATGCCAGCCTAAGTCGGCAGAACACACCACTGCCGGTTCAACGCAGATTGATGTGCATTTCTGCTTGGTTGTGACAACATTTCATTGGATACACTGTCTTAAAGGGCAAGTGACACATCATACAAAGGGCTCTTCCTTGCAATCTAGAGAGCACAAATAGGAAGAACAAGGGCCATAGTAGTTTCTTTTTCGTGACAGAACAAGGACAAACGAAAAATAATGTTTGCAACGTAACCTTGCTCAATACAGTGCACCAAAAGCATTGCACCAAAATCATTGCACCAAAATCATTCTGACGTCAAGAAAGAAAAATTCATGAGCAAAACACCGTTTTTGAAATAGAGCAGCTCTTGTCGTAGAGAAAAATTAAACAAAAGCTACAATTTTGTTCTTTTATATGCGCTCAAACAAATCTCAACAGAGTTCTTAGCTGCACGCAAAGCAGAAAACCAGCAGGCAGCAATACCGCATACACGCATCGTACTTCTGACATCCAGCAATCCCACTTCATCTACAGACCGCAAATTTGCTTCCCAGATCCTGCCCATAATTAAATACACATACAAGCACACACGCACCCCCACCCACATTGACAAACATGTAAACGCACACATACGCACACCCACACCCACACATACCTGCAATGCAGCGACCCCATCGCACAGGGGCCCGACACTGCTGGTGCCAAACTTGAAAGCGTGCTTCTTGTTTGGCACATAGCGTCCGTTTCTGTAAGGCAGGCCCTCAGCTACGATCCAGTGCCTGTGAAGAAGAAGGAAAAAAAACGTTACACATCATCAGGGTTGCCAGACCCTGTAAACGCACCATCTATGACAGTATACTTGAAAACTTTCCATTCTATTATACCCATACGCATAGCCATGTACACAACCTAATAGCCATAGTATGTATGTGGTTCCAGCCAGCCCTTTACAGCATAGGTAGGGTTGGCCATAACCGTATATCTGCACCGTGTATGACCGTATGCATGGTGATTTCCCTGCTAAAAATACCGTATGTACACCGTATATACCTATAAATGTATGGTTCTGGCCAACCCTAAGCATAGGTTGTGAGTCCAAGCCGAATCTGCCCTTATATATTCATGTCGCTATTCAAAAAATGTCTTACTCTCAGTGGCCACACAGTCAGGGAGTCTTCTTAGTTTCAGTGGCCACGCAGTCAGAATAATGTCTTACTCTCAGAGGCCACACAGTCAGAATAATGTCTTACTCTCAGTGGCCACATAGACTGGAAACTGTCTTAGTTTCAGTGGCCACACAGAAACCGTCTTACCCTCAGTGGCCACACAGTCAGCAAAATGTCTTACTCTCAGAAAACTTACTCTCAGTGGCCACACAGTCTGGAAAGCAGGGATGCAGAAAAGCGCAAGTTAAAAAATTGGACTATTTCAAAGACACACAGCTGTGTGTATCCTAGGCGCACACGCACTTGGAGGTCAGGGTCACACACACATACACACACACAAAAACACACACACACGCACTTGGAGGTCAGGGTCACACACACACACACCCACACGCACTTGGAGGTCAGGGTCACACACACACACACACACGCACTTGGAGGTCAGGGTCACACACACACACGCACTTGGAGGTCAGGGACACACACACACACACACACACACACACACACACACGCACTTGGAGGTCAGGGTGTGTGTGTGGGTGTCCCAAGCGCTCCAACCAATCTCCAGCAGTTGTTCTGCGCTGCGTTCCCACCTGCACAAACCAGTGTGTGTGCGTGTGTGTGTACTTGTGTGTTTTGCGTGTGCTGCCATGTGATAACCGTGCAACTGTGCTGCGTTCCCACCTGCACAAACCAGTGTGTGTGTGTGTGTGTGTTTGTGTGTGTGTGTGTTTGTGTGTGTGTGTTTGTGTGTGTGTGTTTGTGTGTGTGTACTTGTGTGTTTTGCGTGTGCTGCCATGTAAGAACCGTGCAACTGTGCTGCGTTCCCACCTGCACAAACCAGTGTGTGTGTGTGTTTTGCGTGTGCTGCCATGTAAGAACCGTGCAACTGTGCTGCGTTCCCACCTGCACAAATCTGTGTGTGTGTGTTTGTGTGTGTACTTGTGTGTTTTGCGTGTGCTGCCATGTGATAACCGTGCAACTGTGCTGCGTTCCCACCTGCACAAACCAGTGTGTGTGTGTGTTTGTGTGTGTGTGTGTGTACTTGTGTGTTTTGCGTGTGCTGCCATGTAAGAACCGTGCAACTGTGCTGCGTTCCCACCTGCACAAACCAGTGTGTGTGTGTGTGTGTGTGTGTTTTGCGTGTGCTGCCATGTAAGAACCGTGCAACTGTGCTGCGTTCCCACCTGCACAAATCTGTGTGTGTGTGTTTGTGTGTACTTGTGTGTTTTGCGTGTGCTGCCATGTGATAACCGTGCAACTGTGCTGCGTTCCCACCTGCACAAACCAGTGTGTGTGTGTGTGTGTGTTAGTGTGTGTGTGTACTTGTGTGTTTTGCGTGTGCTGCCATATGAGAACCGTGCAAATCGCTTTTTGGCTCACAAGGGCTTGTGCTTATGCCAGGTTAGTATGGTGAACAAGATTTCTTGCACTGTAAACATATGCAACACAACACAGTTATGACACGCACACTTGTGCGCACATGCACACATGCACATGCATATTGGTGCACATGCGCACGCACACAGACACACAGACATACACACATTCACAGACGCATAACCACACATATTTTTGGATCCCTCACCATTCAAAATCGACAGAGACAAAGGCCGTGCGGTGCGCCTCTTGATTGTCCCTGCTGTCTGTCGCAACCACCAGCGCACGAGTCATGTGGAAGAGGTCCTGGGCATCTTTAAAGGATGCTTCCTGCGACACAGAACAAAATTCAGATTGAGCGTCAAGAGGCAGGTGTGTGTGTGTGTGTGTTTAACGCAGCTGCTAGTACAAAAGTGTGCATGTCGTGTTGTAAACAAGGTCCTGGGCATCTTTAAAGGATGCTTCCTGCAACACAGAACAAAATTCAGATTAGCGTAAAGAGGCAGGTGTGTGTGTGTTTGTCGCAGCTGCTAGTACAAAATGCGCATGTCATGTTGAAAACAAGGTCCTGGGCATCTTTAAAGGATGCTTCCTGCAACACAGAACAAAATCCAAAGTGAGCGTAAAGAGGCAGATGTGTGTGTGTTTAATGCAGCTGCTAGTACAAAAATGCGCATGTTGTGTTGAAAACAAGGTCCTGGGCATCTATAAAGGATGCTTCCTGCAACACAGAACAAAATTCAAGTGAGCGTAAAAAGACAAATGTGTGTTTGTCCCAGCTGCTAGTACAAAAGTGCGCAAGCCATGTTGAGGAAAGTTAACAAAAAGGTCTTGGGCAACTTTGAAGGCTACTGCTACACGAAAACACTCTTAAAAAAAGGGCCTGGAATTCAATTTGCTGCTGTATTAAATACACAAAAGACACACAGAGGGCATGCACTGAGTACCGTCCCTCCCTCCACCACTTACCAGCGTTTCAGCTACTTGTGTGCTAGGCATGCTTAAGGCAGCTTCTAAGAAGATTGTTCATTGCATACAGAGGACCATGTTCGGTGGCACATCCTAGCACTCACCAGCTTCTGGGCGCGCTTCGCACTCTGGAGTTCGTTTAGAAAAGCCTTGTAGAATATCGTGTACAATTTAGAGTCTGTGGCACATCCCAGCACTCACTAGCTTTTGGGCGCGCTTTGCACGCTGAAATTCGTGTAGGAAAGTCTTGTAGAATATCGTGTACAATTTAGAGTCTGTGGCACATCCCAGCACTCACCAGCTTTTGGGCGCACTTTGCTAGCTGAAATTCGTTTAGGAAAGCCTTGTAGAATATCGTGTACAATTTAGAGTCTGTGGCACATCCCAGCACTCACCAGCTTTTGGGCGCGCTTCGCACGCTGGAAATCGTTTAGGAGTGCCTTGTAGGCTGACGCATCAGGGAACACCACATGAGCAACATCAGTGTACCTGAGGGCACCAATAGAAGCACATGAGTGTGTGTGTGTATGTGTGTGTGTGCACATGTTTCACAGGCACACTTCATAACGGGGTATTTTTGTGTGTGTGTATATGTGTATGCGTGTATATGTGTATGTGTGTGCGCACGCGTTTTACAACCATGTTTTTCTGTGCAATGGCGTTATCTGTTTGTTTCTAAAAAGGGAAGGGACCGAGGGTCACCAAAAGGTTTGCGTGCACGACTTTAGAAAGTTGACGCGATTAGGGAAGACACCGACTGCCTGCATCTAATGGGCATCGTATCCTAGTGCTTTTCCTGGGCAGGACCCTGCCACACTGCTTACACAAATGAATCACAACGCTGCAACCCTTTACAACAAGATGCATCAAACACGATGCATCAAACAAGATGCATGTGTTTTATGCATCAAACAAGATGCATGTGTCAAGATGTCAAGATGCATGTGTTTGATGCATCAAACAAGATGCATCAAACACAACGCTGCAACCCTTTACAAGATGCATCAAAGCCCATGCACACAGGCTCTCATTCTGCACCACCCACTCAACCAACGACTTACCATACTACACAGCTAAAAGCTCCTCGTGATTTGTATCAAAACTCATATATATTACATATATATATATCGACAAAGTCTGCGTAGCGCAGCTGTTAACGGTATAGTGCTGGGCGGGAAAGCGGGCTGCCATGAGAGTCCGCCCAGGATGCCACATATATATACATATGTATAAATGTGTACAAGGGCCCTCACAAACTAGCACGCACCACTTGCAAACTGTGCCATCACTCCAGATTGTTCACGTTTACAGCCTCTCAAAGCCGCATAAGCCACTAACCTTTGGTGCATAGCTAGGAGCTCCTCAGCACTGGGCACCAGCGCTTCCAGTTTGGCAGCAAAACTTTGCACGCGTTCGTGATGGACAGAGTCAACAGCATCTCCTCCTCTGGTCACTCGCGGCATTTCATCTTGACCCACTTGCTGTTGCACGTTGCCCAAGACCTGTCACAATTTTGCGTGTGATTAGGTGTGTGTGTGTATGCATGTGTTTGTGTGTCGCCTAACTCGGATTGATGGCTCAACTTCTTACCTGTCACACACACACACACACATACATGAACACTCAATGCAAGTAACACACACGTACAAACCTCAATGTGGTGCTGAGGAGCCAGCCTCATCTGCTGCAGCAGCAGCAGCCCACGCAAACTGTCTTCCTTCTCAACACCACCTTGGTCGGTGAGCTGCTGCACACCCATTCTTTGTGACTCTGCCTGTGTTCCTTGCTGCTGCTGTGTTTGCTGCTGCTGCTGCTGCTGCGCACGTATGGCATGGTAGTGGAACACGTAGTGCATACGTAGCAGCCGGGGGGACCAACCTGTGTGTGCGTGCGTGTGTGTGAGCGTGCATGAGGGTGTATGTATGTGTGTGCATGCGTGCGTGCGTCAGAGCATGTGTGTGCGCGCGTGTGTGTGTGTATGTGTGTGTGTGCATGTGTGTGTGAGGGAGCATGTGTGCAATTGTGTTTGCAGCTGGACAAGGGCGTACACTTGTACGGGCAATGTTTTGTGCACATTCCATTATTTGTAAGTACGGTGGGTCTACCTGGGAGCCAATGCCATCGGCGCTGTGAGAAGAGCAGCTTTGGACCTATCAGCACGAGCCACCTGCGCATACGCACATGTTCACATTCTTCCGAGATACTTCCACTTCTCGCAAAACGTTAGACTCACGGAACTTACGTCAAGCTCGGACGTACTGTTTAAAGCAGGCGAATATAAGCGTGCTGGTCGGGGTTCTGCTGGTAAGGTAGTTATGGCAGGGAATGTATAACGCAGAATCACATGTATATAATTTATGATGCATACCACTATTCATGTACGGTTCAGGCCAACCCTAATATCGATGTCTTTGCCAGAAACAGCAGGTGCTTTCAGCTTTTGAGTAGGAGCGAGATTTAAGAGACGCACACCTCACATGCACGCGTAACGACACGCATATTAATTACATGCAATAACACCCTATCACTTGCAATCACACTTACAATCACACACACGAATACGTGCACAGATGTCACCACCCAGACTGCCAGCCACCACTACCCAGACTGCCAGCCACCACAAATATTTTCTCCCTTATTTATTCCTAGCACCCAGATCCATCTCAACGGAAGGCCATGACAGCTACACACACACACACATTAATGAACAGGCAACACAGCGCCTATGAGCACCCAGAACTGTCTCAACTGAAAGCTGTGACAGCTACACAAACGTGTAAAAAATAATCAACAAACCAGAACACACGTACAAAACACTCACCCTGCCATCCCTGCCAGGCATTGCACATATTTCTATTTTTTATTGCAGCGCCCAGAGTCACCTTTACAGAAGGCCGTGACAGCTACACACACACACACACACACACACACACACACACACAAATGAACAAATAATCAACACACCAGGACACACGTACAAAACACTCACCCTGCCATCCCTGCCAGGCATTGCACATATTTCTATTTTTTATTGCAGCGCCCAGTCACCTTTACAGAAGGCCGTGACAGCTACACACACACACACACACACACACACACACACACACACACACACACACACACACAAATGAACAAATAATCAACACACCAGGACACACGCATAAAACACTCACCCTGCCATCCCTGCCAGGCATTGCACATATTTCTATTTTTTTTTGCAGCGCCCAGAGCCACCTTTACAGAAGGCCGTGACAGCTACACACACAAAAATTAACAAAAAATCAACACACCAGGACACACGCATAAAACACTCACCCTGCCATCCCTGCCAGCCACCGCAAGCGCCTCTGGGCGCCCAGGGCGCCCCAGTAGAAGAGCACGATTGCCACCGCAGCCACATTCACAGCTGTTGCCAGCACACCTGCATTCAGGAGGCCACAGTTCAGTGGTCCAGCAGTACAGAGTGTGTAGTAGGAGCAGGACAGAGTGCGTAGTAGAAGCAGGACAGAGTGCGTGGGAGAAGCAGTACAGATTGCGTAGTAGAAGCATTACAGAGTGCGTAGCAGAAGCAGGACAGAGGGTGTAGTAGTAAGAAGTAAGAGAAGGAGTACGCCTGCTAACCCTAAGAGAAGGAGTACTTCTTACTACATTAGTAGCAGCAGTACGTCAGATGCGAGCGCTTCAGTGGACACATGCATGCAGTGATGGACACATTGGACACATGCACACAGTGGACACATGCATGCAGTGATGGACACATGCATGCAGTGAGCGCAGTACAGTCAGATGTGAGCGCTTCAGTGGACACATGCATGCGTGATTCAGAGTAGACAAGTGGTGGGTAGCGTCGGATGTCTTTAGAATGTCTTGTGGATGTATTTTCGGCAGCAAAGCCACATTGAGACACTAACAACCTTGGTACATAATTTGTTCATAGTATGATGCTTATAACACTGACAACCTTGTTAGATGATTTGTTCAATGTATGAAATCCATACTTACGCTTGCGCCACAGCTCCCTATCAAGATTCAAACCCTTGGCATGATTGTACTTTAATTTTAACCTCTCCACGAGCTTACCAGCACGTACGTGTGCGCACTTGTACACACACACACGTACACACACACGCGTCACATACGCACACACACGCACCTGCAAGCCAGCACGCCCGTAAAAGGGGGGCTGCGGGGTGAATCCACAGGTGGTCAGTGGGAAATTGAAAGCCTGAAAGCACCTGGCGCCGCTGGTGCTGTTGCTGATGCTGCAAAGTTGTACGTTGCCACTCAAACCAAGAAGACTGCCTATGCTGCTGCTGCGCCTGCTGCTGTGGCTGCTGTGGCTGCTGTGGCTGTGTCTGCTGTTGTGCTTGCTGCTGCTGCTGCTGCGGCTGTGCGTGCGGCTGCTGTGGCTGTGCCTGCTGCGCCTGCTGTTGACTTGCCGGTGTTGGTGATGGTGATGGTGGTGGTGGTGGTGGAGCAGGTAGGAAGGAAGACAAGTGTGTGATGAATGATGTTCGGATTCGTCGTGCTTGTTTCAGATCGATGAGGAGGACGTGGCGCTTGCTGTCTGGCTCGATCCCTGGTGTGTGGGTGTTTGTGTATGTGTATGTGAGTGTGTGTTTTTGTGTATGTGTGTGCGTGTGTGTGTGTGTGCGCGTGTGTGGCGTGCGTGTTGCCTCTGTGCTGGTGCCTTACGTATAAGTGAGTGAGAGCACCTACATTTTTTTATCAGGGAAAAGACAGGAATGGCAGAGATTCCAAAGCAGTGGAAGGGAAAGAAGGAGTTATTTAAAAAATAAACAAAGGGAGGGAGGGAGGGAGGGAGGGGGGCAGAAGTGTACATGTTTGCACCACCAGCGTAAGAGAGGTGTGCAATTTGAGAGCAGGTACTTGTGACAGCATTTAAAAGGCATATGCACATATGAGTTGTTCAAACTTGCAAAATTGTATGTACCTAAATAGGGAGAGAGGTGCTCATGTGCGTGCGAGGGCATGTATCTCTAAAGATAAACCAAACTTTCAGCAATGAACGTTTGCATCTCTCTTTATCTTGCAACAAATGCGCCCGCGTCTTTGACGTGGTCCAAGACGGTTTTATGTTCAAACAGGTGCTCACACGCAAATGGAGGCGCGGAGGTGTAAACCCAAATTTAACGCTTCCCCTCTTTTTTCCTCTGACCATTTCTCATCAATTGCCCCGTCTACTCCCTTTTAACAGGCACACCTCTGAAGAAGCCCTCCCCTCCTTCTGTGCCCTCCTCTGCTCCTGGACTGCTGTGGGCAACGTGAAATGCTGGGGCTTTAAAAAAGCCCTGAGCTTCAGTTCGAAGGGCGAAACCCTCGGGCACGACTGTTCCATCATGCTCTTTCGCTGCTCGCAAGAACCTGCGTTTGTGATTAAAGTGGAGGCACCAGTCCGTAATTAATGGCAAGGCAAAGATTATATCTGCACCTGCACTTCCGTTCATCGCTGCGTGCCGCACGCAAAGTTGTGCACTTGTGCTGTCTTGAATCTCATCTGGCACATGAACATGCACACGAAAACCATCAAACACAATTGCCTGCACAGAGTGTAAGGATGAATACATGTAAGGATGAATACATGAAGACTTACTCGCGGGTCAGGTTGTCCAGAGTGATGAACATGTCATTCATTTCTGTAACAACATTGTACGACTACCGAAATTTTTGGTTGATTTAATGAAATTTTATTGTATTGTATATTTCTATGCATAAAAGCACATGTTTCAGGAGGAGAGACATCAAGGCAAAGGGTGAGTGCCGGGCTTCCTGTGAGCGGCACTAGGTGCACTGTTCACGGTTTCACTACGAGATCAAAGCCCTTGAGATTGCCACAGTGACCGGACATTTGCTGCATTACCTTTGCTCGCTTGCAGCCACCTCGATGAACCCTGGAAACCAACCTTCTCCTTTTGTTCCTCCTCAGCGGAGGATAAAGGGCCCGCTATTACTCGTTGTCGCTGCGGCATGCATCCAGAAAGATGAAGGGGGGGAGACTAAAGTTCTGCTTGCACAGGTGCAGATGCTTGTATGTGGCTACTTGCATTGGCGGTTTGTTGTCTTAATGGCTGTATCATCACCATCATTCACAGCGCATGAAAGGGCAGACACAAGGGCTTTGGGAGCTTCCAGGTGAGAAAATATTCCGCTTTTCGCCCGCCCTGTGCCTGTTTCGCCCGCCCTATGCCTGTCGTGAAAGTACCGCTCTACGGCCGCTCAGTTTCCCCCATCCAATTAAACCCAGTAATCCAGTTACACCCAGTAATCCAGTTACATCATCCAGGTACATCCAGTGATATTCCAGTTACATCCAGGTACATCCAAAAATCCAGTTACATCATCCAGCGTTGCCAGCCATTTTAGCTGATGTGCGCTGCGACCAAACTGTCGTAAAAAGACGTAATATTATATATTTGCAAATCCCTTAATTCTGAGCAGAATCCTGGGCATCTCGCTAAATTGGTTTCAAGCTGACCAGAAGAAAAAGAAAAACTACGCAGGCAGTGAAAACCACTCCCCACATTAATGAAGGAAAAGGAGCAACAAACCAGATACATAAGCTTGCCCCCCCCCGCACTTACTTCCATGCTTGGAACACAATGCTCCCCCTTTACCCCAGCGGACACGACTGTACCACATAATAATAAAACGCTAGGTAGTGAGGAGTGTTTATATGTTTCGACAAAGAACAACAGAGCGAAAGTTCGCGCCAACCTATAGTGTACTGCACGAATAAATAATCATCCGAGAGGAGTCAGACGTGGGAAAGACGCCTCCAGTTCTTATAAAGAAGACAGAAATAATTGAAAATTTGACCATTGGTAAATAAAATATACCCTTCATAACCCTCAATGGGGTATCCACTGCCCGCCTCTAGGGGATGTGAAACACATCTAATTGGAACCGAAAGGCTGCCTTTATCAGCTACTTAGCCTTCAGACCCAGACCCAGACCCAGAATTGGGCTGTAAGGGATGTTCAGGCCGTGTTTGAAATCAGGTTTTTATGAACTTACAAACCCGAATATGTCCCCCGTTATACCACCTTCCTGGGCAATGAAAGCGCAATTCCAAGGCAAGTAATAAAAACGCAGATAGTGTGACCACTATCAATGAAATATTCCTGACGCTCAAATCCTAGGACAGATTGGCAAGGTAGCTTGCTGAGGTACGGTCAGGTTAATGACCTCTTGTGAGCGGCATTCACCACTTCCAGGCGGCAAATTAGATGAAGGAGAGACACCAGAAGGCGCTCTCGTGCGAGAATTATACGAGGAGCTTGGCATACAGGTAGTAGGTTTCCTGCTACTTGTCTACCTGCTTAATTCTTGATGTAATTTTGGCAGCAATGATTAGCGCGCATGTCGTATTGAAAGAATTAGAAACATTATCATTCTATACACCTTGCCAAAACAGTTCGCACAACTTGTACAGCAGCAAGAGCTCAGTCTCTTTTTTGAAATTCGACTACACTTCAAAAAGCGTACTATGTTTTTTGCAGGTTGAGCTATCGTCGCTGGAGCCGCTGAGTTTTGTGTCTTTTCCTAACCCCACTGTTCATCTCCTCATGCCCCTTTACGGTAGGAAGCTGATGTATGACTGCAGGGCTTATGCTGCGTGTATACTTAGGGTTGGCCAGAACCATATATATATGTACAGTATATTTACGGTATTCTTGGCAGGGGGATCACCAAATATACAATATACTGTCATATACGGTGTATCATATAGCATATACGGTTTTGGCCAACCTTATGTATACTATTATACTATAAAATAGATACAAGAGGCTGCACCCTATTACACCAACTTACATCTGCATTCTTTTATATATCCGTGCACGACAACCCGTTGCTGTCATTGTAGCTGTCTATTCTTGGTCTGGATCACCGCATGGCGCAGAGGGTCAAAACATTGCTTTTGTCAAGGAAAATGAGGTAGGGGCGTGTGTGTATGATGACAGCGACCTGCATGATACCCCCCATCTCAATCTTTCGCAGCAACATATAGGTTTCAATTCAAGTTTTAAGTTTGGTGGTTTATCTTCGTAATAAAAAACTGCGTTTTTCCACTGGTGCAGATTCCCAACTACCCCCTGACACCCGCGGTAAGTGGATGGCTTGCCTTCTGCATTGCTTTATTGATCTGAGCTCCATATCTACATCCCTGCTGAAGCACCCTGCTTTTGGTTGTGACTGTGCCTGTTGTGAAAGTACAACTCTTTGGCTGGGGGAGCGGTGCTCTTGCTGCCATCGCAGCCCCTCTGTGTCCCGGCACCCTGCTCACTCCATTTAGCGCTCTTCTTCTCAGGATGTCCCACTCATCCCACATGTTGTTCGGGCCATGCGTGAGGCAAGAACAAATCGTTGAGAGTCCAAGCGCTGTGGCAACCTGTTGGTGAGAAGCACGACAAACACAGAAAAAGGAATTGGCATGTGTAAATGCTACAGAGTCATCTTAAATCGTTATAATTGTGTTGCAAACTTGAAGACAACTGATAGAGCTGGTTGTTTGTGTGCAGACTTCTTGTTCATTCATTTTGAGGCTATCGAATCAATTTAGGTCGGGAGACACGTATTCCCGCCGACCCATTCTGCCCACGTTCTTATGTGTTCACCTAAGAAGATGTGCCCTTTCTAAAAGTGTACGCATTGAATCTGTGTTTCCTACAGGAAGAAATCATTTTGGTTGAAGTTCTCGCCCTCCAATTACAGTTGCTTGCTTCGATCGCGCAACCCTGCCCCAAATCTCTTCTGGCTACTGACTGCCGAGCCCTACGATGCTTTGAGCTGTACGAGAGGCCATACATTTTATAAATTTTGTCTCATTTCGCCAATCCTTCTACATTTGAAATTCGTTCGACACGATTGACAATACTGAAACGGTTATGCGTCTGAAAATCGGTCAGAAATTAGGAAATATTCAGCTGAAAACTCAAAGTAAGAAAGGATAGACATTTCGACCCCTGTCATTGCATCGATGCCATGTTCCAATTCGATATTTTAAACTATAATCTGCAAATTTACATTATTCGCATTTTACAGGGATGATCACCAGGCAAATCACATCATGTCACGTACGACCAACTGTGAGTCGCTCACCCTCAATGCTCGCTGCACAGCATTCTCCTGATATTAAGCAACCAACTCAGCACAGCACAAAACCCCGAGGCCGCCCACCTGGCTCCAAAACCAAGCACAAGCAAGAGGATCCACCCCCGGACGACCAGCAAGGCAGCGCGGCAGAAACAAAGAAAGGAAGGGGGCGCCCCAGAAAGAAGAAGCTAGAATCATCTGCACCCCCCCCTGATACGTACACACCAACACCCACGCCCGCAGCTACTTCAGCTTCAGAGGCAGCAGCACCATCTCCATCAGCACCTGCATCTGCCCCACCCGTGTCCACGCCCGTGGCTGCTTCAACCTCAGAGGCAGCAGCACCCGCATCTGCCCCACCCACACCCACACCCACGCCTGCGGCTGCTTCAACCTCAGAGGCAGCAGCACCATCTACATCAGCACCTGCATCTGCCCCACCCACACCCATACTCACGCCCGCGCCCGCGGCTGCTTCAGCTTCAGAGGCAGCAGCACCATCTCCTTCAACACCTGCATCTGCCCCACCCACACCCACGCCCACAGCAACTCCAGCTTCAAAAGCAGCAACTCCTCCAGTTCCACCAGCTCTGACCCCTCCTGCGCCAACAGCCATCAAAGCAGCGGCTTTTTCACGACCTGCGACTGAGCGCACGGCCCCAGCACTGCCCCCAAAGGCGCCCACACCCCCTCCTTCCCCTGTATCCTTTGCGGATCCAGGTCCTCAGACACCGCCAGCTCATCAGGTGTGCTACACCTCCAAGGGCATGATTGCACGTTTTGTTGTGATTGTATGTAAGACCTTTGGTATAAGCGATTAAGACTCCATCAAAAGCTTGGTGCCAGTCCATTAGTACCCAACGCTTGCTCATGAGCAGACGGTTTTGCAAGCACCTGAAAGCTTAGTGCGTCTCTTGTTCTTTTGCCCGTTCTTTGCCAGTATGTTCTCGTTATTTCCTCGTATTCTTTTTGGTGTCTCTTTCAATATCTTTTCAGAAACATTTTGTTAACTGATCACACACAGGAGGGGAAAAGCAAGTTCCGACAAAACATACAACTGCTCGTGAAGGGCTTGCATGAGGACTTGCGCTACAATCGTGAGGGGTAAGAAAGCAAGCAAACAGAAAAAGCAAGCAAACAAGAGGAAGAACCAGAGCCACGATTATTTAGGAGAAGGAGCCATTTAGGTGTCGAGTAATAACTTTTCCCTTGGCCTTGAAGTAAAGGGGACAACTATGAGGAGGCTCAGGCTTGGAACTAAAAGAGAAAAGATGACATGACAAGAGAAGACGTGATTGGCGATTGATTAAGGGCACGTTAAAGCGCACGTGTCAAGCTGTGTTGCTGCACTTGATGCTCTCACTGATTACCCTGAGTGTGGTGTTTAATTGCGGCACAATGCAGAATTAAAAAAACAAGTCAAAGATACGATGGTTTGTTAAGGGGCAGATGTGCTGGAACGTGATTTTGACGCATTTGTAGCAAGAGATCACAGCAGTCCTACTTTAAATCGTTTTTATAGTTTACACTATGCCTTACCTTTTATCTTAGCAGGTTTGTCTATTTTCCATATTGCAGCTTTACACCATTATGGTAGTAAGCAGTTGCAGCAGCAATTGTATCAAAAGGTGACAGCTGATGCAGCAGTACCTTTGTGATCCATATCATGCATTGGAATCAACGCAGCATTCGCCCTATATTTTACTCTTAAACCTGACTCTCTTCCAGTATCTTTCAGTAGCATTTCAAAAACTAAGTTTGTATGCCATCAGATCTGCCACACTAATCTTGAAACAGTTCATCACAAAACAATGCAAACCCCAAATATGCTCTCAGTGGTTCGCAGACCTTTGCCTCTCAAATACCTGATCCCCATCAAAGAGGGAAAACTGTGCAGGCAGTGAAAACCACTCCCCACATTAATTAAGAAGTAGGAATCACTTTGGTACCAAGTACCGTAACACTCCTCCAACAAAGAAAAGAAAAACAACCGATGGGAAGAAGAGGGTTGCAGGCTTAGCCTGACACCGGCTCCTGATGGGAGTTGATCAGGGTTCAAGCCCTTCAATTTGTATTCTCCAGGTGGGATGTTTTGTGGCTTTGAATGCATCGGGTGGTGCAGAGCACTAAGCAACATCATTTCCCGATCCATTCTGATACAGTTTAGGTAAGTGATGTAAAGTAAAATAACGCCATCCTTTTGGGAGTGGGTGGCACCATCTACAACAATCACACGCTGGAGCCTTTTAAGGAGCTGGGTCTTGATTCTCAAAGAGTTAAGAGACTTGCTTCCAAGCTTTATGTTCATTCTGTCAATTACGCTGCCAAACTTGTTCATACCAGACGTGCCCTTTCCAGCACTGTTATCAACTCTCATCAGGAGACGGAATCAGGTCAAGCCTGCAACCCTCCTGATCTCCATTGATTTTTTCTCCATCCTTTGGTGGAGGAGTATTACAGTACCCAGTACCAAAGTGTCTCCTTTTCCTTAATTAATGTGGGGAGTGGTTTTTCACTATCTGCTAATTTTTTCTTTCTTCAAACAACGGCATGGTGTGAGCACTTCCGGCTTGGATAGGAAAGATTCAGTTTACAGCTCTGTGTTTTCTTTTTATTCGTTTGATAACAAAAGGAGCTTTTACTAGCACAGCGCAGAATCCTCGACTGTTACTGTCACCAGTACTTGCTGGGCTTCCATTTACCAAGTAATATTAGTATTAAATCATTTTGTCTGCCGTGCAACCTCTCAGGCTGTCGCAAGAAGAGATGGCTGCCAAGCTTGAGGACGCTGGAGTGCTGAAGGGTGACACAGGACCAATAAAATTGCCACAGGAAGGAGAGGGTGTTTGGATGCATAGGAGGGGATGCAATCAATGGGTTCCCGTTAGAAAGTAGTAGTGTACGAGCTTTGTCGTAGCTTGGATTTCGAGTTTACAGAGTTTACAGATAAAGCCATCAGTCAAAACGTGTGACTGCTAGGCTGCGTATGCAAAACATGTATAAATTGTGATGTTTGTTTTTGTAGCACCAGACATGTAGCACCTGCAAAAAAAAAGGAAAGGGAAAAAGGCAGAACGTTGTCTGTGACATTGCAGCACTAAATAAAACAGTAAAAACATCCGTAGCTGTCACGCCCAATTGTTGGCAGTGACGATTCGTGTGATTTGGTTAGTTGGTTTTTCAGTTGCAATTGTTTGCCTAGTCTCGTTCAATAAGCTGGAGAAGCCGGCTTATTGAAGATAGTTTTCTGGATTTGATATTGCGGTATTCAATTAGCTCAGTACACTACTCAATGCTCAGCCAGATGGTTGAGTAGACTTCCCATATTGGTTGTTGTGCTGAGTCATATACTTTGCGGAGACGGTGGCTGATTTGCTACGACATAGCGCCTGCAAAATTATAATTGGAAAGGGAAAAAAGGCACAACGTTGTTTGTGACATTGCAGCACTGAATTAAACCAGTAAATTCAATCAAGCATCTGTCAGGACCAACCGACCGCATTAAATTAAAGAGGGGGAATCATCTGCGTTTTTTGGGCACATGATAAACATTAGCTGTCACACTGAGGTACCAAGAATTAGGGAGGCAATTACTATCATACTTAAATTCATGTGTGAGGAGCAGCACGTGCACAACGAGAGGGTCTGGAACATCAAACATGGTCTGGCTCATCACGCACTCTTTTGCTGCAGGCCCTGCTGATATATAGATGAACTCTGAATCATCACTTGCCTGGCTAAAACTGTGTTATTATCGTGTATATAGAGCGAAATTGAATTCAGATGTTGAAAAAGCAGTTTAGCAGGCACTTCCCGTTTTTTTTTTTTTTTTTAAACCTCACACAGTAAAGCACGTGGTGCTCTGTTGTAGCTTGGATTCATTGTAGCATGTTGGATCTATGTAGCATAGGATGTTGGATCTATGTAGGATGTAGGATTCATTGTAGCATGTTGGATCTATGTTGCCGTTTGTCGAATCACGAGATATTTGCTTTTCCTTTTCAGGGCTGCTACTCTTAAACTCTTTCTGCGCCAAAGCAGTTTGAAGGGAATGGTAAGAAGCAGCAGCACGGATCAACATCACTCTGCTTACTTCAGCTATTCTGTACTAGAAAATTGTACTATAAAAAAGGTCATACTGGTATGTTGGCCTGCACTATAAGTAAGGCTCTGAAGTAGCTAGCTAGTACTCACACACTAGCTAACATCGCCCTGAAAGATAGGTCAGATTGATTTTGTAAGCCATTCTGTCAGGCCAAAAGAATATGAAGTAGCTACAGAAAAGGATGCACCCGATCTAGTGGGAGAATGAACATCCTTACATTTCTCGCCTACATACCATCCGGCCTGATTTGGAGTGTTACAAGAAACCTGCGCAGGAAACACTATACATACTTGGTGATTTACAAAGGCAAACAAAGATAAGGGTACCGTAGGGGATGAATATTGAAAGATGGGCCCTACCCCTCTTTAAATCAGTTGGACTAGTGCCCAAATCCAGTAAGACTATTGCCCAGAGCCAAATCGAGTGCGCAAGCTGTGAAATTTGCTCCTACCATCTAAAACTTGAATCTCCAGACCTTTTAAAGACATGTACATCTGTGACGTCTGCAACCGTACCTACCACTGGCAATGCTTGCTTAAAACAAGCTGCTGCAACGTCACTGAAAGGGATGCTATTGATGCCAATGATTCATGGGCCTGCCCTGCCTGTATCAATCTGAACCAAAATGAAAAGGAAAGCCGTATCCAATTTCAGAAAAGAGAGATTGTGGAGGTTTCATGGAACCCAACCTGGGAGCCAGAAAAACTACAAAACACTTGTGAAGCTTCAAGCAGAGCCTCAAAAATTATGAAGAGCAAATTAAAGCGCCAAACATATCTCAGCCTGCACCAGATGAACATCTAAACAATCTTCAAAAACAAGGGTTCTCTGTTCTCTGCCATCCAAGAGGGCAACAATTACCAGCCCTACAATGTAGATCTTCGGAATAAAGAATAAAGTTAGCTTTGACATCCAACCCACCAAGGGTTATCCGCCATCCAAGAAAGCAATACGTACCAACCCTACAATGTTGATCTTCGGAATAAAGTTAGCTTTGACATTTAACCCACCAACCCAAGGCTGACATTACGGCCACAGGGCATTGTGTGTACTGGATCACAATCATTGATCTCATGGAAATAAAAAAATAAAAAATAAAAAAATAGAGCCACTGTACTCGTTGCAGTGGCTCTCTCAATTTTTGTCGGGTCTGGCGACCTGTGTTGGTTATGCATGGTTATCAGGAGACCAGCCTCGCCGTCT